>Ga0335082_10006066_pt1 | contig 13208 bp, 13 predicted proteins | sample Lox_Sample_41_FD_206718 | JGI IMG/M metagenome (GOLD analysis project Ga0335082, IMG submission 206718) | Soil microbial communities from Loxahatchee National Wildlife Refuge, Florida, United States - Lox_Sample_4.1 | ecosystem: Environmental > Terrestrial > Soil > Wetlands | place: USA... | reverse complement strand
GATTTGCCGGAAGCATCGATTACCGTTCCGCTGATGGTCCCCGTTATGGTCATCTGGGCGGGAGACAAGGTTGCAAGTAGCAGCAAGACAAAGCCGCAGCCGATCGAAAGCGTCTTCATGGCGCCCCCTTAGTTCAGAGTTAGTCGATTTTACGGTAGAACGGGAGGCGCGTCAAGGGTTAAGTTAACGATATAGTATTGTTAAGTTAACGGTAACGCGTTGCTGCGCTTACACAACGGAACCCAAGACGTCACGGTCGTGGCTCAGTAACCTGTTGCAGTGCTTGAACAATGTTTCGTGCCGCGACCGTGAGGACCTGTCTTCCAACGAGAGGTCGTATCGTATCCTGCTCTGTGGGAGATCTTGATGAGGCCCTTGGTCTTTGCGCTCTTTGTTGTGTTTGCGTTTGACGGTCTGAGCGAACAGCCGCCTTCCTGGCAGCCATCGCCCGGGCATCAGTGGATTGGGTCCAGAACATTTGAGCTGAGCCCGGACGTTCCTGTCACCCGCCAGACGCCTCCTACCTTTTTGCTGCAGGCCGAGAACGATGACGTGGACACCGTCAAAAACTCGCTGGTTTACTACATTGCGCTGAAGAACGCCGGGGTTCCGGTAGAAATGCATTTATTCGCGGAAGGCAAACACGCCTTTGGACTGCGTCCCACGAAGTTTCCGATAACGCATTGGCCTGAGCTGGTGGAGACGTGGCTGGGAACCATCGGGATGATTTCGAATTACGTGCGCGTCTTCATAACGAAAAGGGCCCCTTGTGAGACACCGGAACGATACCTCTCTCCTGAGCTGCGCCCTTCGCCGTTTCCGCGATCACGTTCGGGCTATCGTGGAGAAAGTAGTGAGGGTTGATCGATTCATACTCACCGGCCCACCTGGGGCGGGCAAGACCACAATCCTTCGGCTGCTTGCGGAGGAGGGCTTCGCCACAGCCGACGAAGCAGCAACTGACCTGATCGCCGCGTGGCAGCAACAGGGAATAGACGAACCATGGACTACCCCGTCGTTCATTGACGCTGTCGTTGAGACGCAGAGGGATCGCCAAGTCAGTCTGGCCGGCTCCGCGGAAATCCAGTTCTTCGACCGCTCGCCAATTTGTACTCTCGCCCTCGCCGAGTGGCTCGGCCACCCGATATCCGACGCTCTGCGCTTCGAGATCGCACGAATCCGTAGTCAGAGTATCTATCGGCCTGAGGTGTTCTTCATGCGCAGCCTCGGATTTGTAACGCCGAGTGAAGCCAGGCGAATCAGTCATGCCGACTCCACACGATTTGGAGACTTGCACGAACGAACGTATCTCGCGCACGGCTTCAAATTGATCCACATCGATTCAGCACCGGCAGTCCAGAGGGTCGAGTCGATTAAGCGCTACATATTTGACGATTCGGCTGCCCACCTTCGCGACTAGCAACAGCAAGACGGCTCCCTCTGCAACACGCGCGCTTGATAGAGCCCCGGACCACGTTCCGTGTGCTACGGTCAAGGCATTGATGAGAATCACTCGACGCGAAGCTTTGGTTCTATATGCCACTCCGTTGCTCGCGCAGACGAGGCCTAGGGTTGCCATCACCATGGATGATGTGTGGTGGAAAATGATCCCCGTGGATCGCCGCCGCGAAGCCGAAGAGCGCCTGTTGAGCCAGCTGCGGAAGACACGGGCGTTTCTCTTTGCGATTGGCGAAGCAGTCGACAATCCCCACGGCGAGTCGATTCTGAAACGCTGGAGCGCGGCCGGCCACCGCATCGGAAACCACACCTATAGCCACAAGCTCTCATCTGGGAAAATGGCGCCGGAAGAATTCGAGGCGGATATCCTGCGCAATGAAGGGGTGCTGCGCGGCTATTCCGGCTTTCGGAAATGGTTCCGCTTTCCCGCGCTCAAGGAGGGCCAGACGCGCGAGCTTCGCGACCGCTTCCGTTCCTTCCTCGCCCGGCACGACTATCGCAACGGCGCCGTTACCATCGACGCGTCGGATTGGTATTACAACCAGCGTCTGCTCGCGCGCATGGAGGCGGAACGCGGGTTCGACGTGTCGCGCTACCGGCAGCCCTATCTTGCCCATATTTGGGATCGCGCGCAGTTCTACGACCAGCTCTCCCGCGATGTGTTGGGGCGCAGCGTGCCGCACACGCTCTTGATCCACTACAATCTGCTGAATTCTTTTTTTCTGGGCGATCTGCTGGCGATGTTCCGCTCCAAAGGGTGGGGAGTGATCGACGCGGAAGAAGCATTTTCGGATCCAGTGTTCACGCGCCAGGCGGACACCGCGCCGGCCGGTGAAAGCCTCATCTGGGCATTGGCGAAGGAAAGCGGTAGGTTTGCGGATCGCCTGCGTTACCCTGGCGAAGACAGCGTGTATGAAAAGCCGTTGCTCGACCGTCTGGGACTCTGAGAGGGAATGCTCGTCAAACTATGCGGGCCGTCTTGTCGTGATTCCAAACAAACCATCGGCGGCGGTCTGAACGGAGGGCAAGCGACCGCCGAGCGATGTGATATTAACGTTCTGCGGTCAGGTGCAGACCCTTATGAATAGCGTAGAGCGCTAGTTCCAAGCGGTCCGAAACGCCAAGCTTATCGAAGATGTTGTGCAGGTGGTTCTTCACCGTCTGTTCGCTGATAAACATCTTCTCGGCCATTTCCTTGTTCTTGTAGCCCTGCGCGACCAGTTGGACGATTTCCCGTTCGCGGGTGCTCAGCGGGGAACGCTCGCGCGCCTTGCCCGTGCTCGTGCCGCCGATCTCGCCTGGCGCAGCAAACTGCCGCATCACTGCAGCCGTCGTGTGCGAATCCAGCCAGATCTCGCCGCCATGTACTTTGCGGATGCTCTTGACGATCAATTCAGGAGCGGTCTGCTTCAGCACGATGCCCGAACAGCCAAGCTTCATCGCTTGCACGAACTCGTTCTTGTCTTCCGACGCCGTCAGAATAATCACGCGAGTCCGCTTGTTCGTTTGTTGCAGCGCCTGCAGGGCGCTGAGGCCGTCGAGGTTCGGCATGCGCAGATCGAGCAGCAGGACATCCGGGTCTAACTCCTGGACCTTGTCCAACACCTCGCATCCGTCAGATGCCTCGCCCACTACGACCACATCTTCTTCCAGGCTGAGCAGCTTGCCCAGACCATCCCTTACGATCGGATGGTCATCTGCGATCAGGACCCGGATCGGTCCCTTGCGGGGCTCCAGCAGGTTCGGCCTTAATTCATTGTTCTCGACTGCCGCAATTCCTTCGTTCATACCTTCCCTATCGTCCAATCGAAGGTCGATTCTACAGGGGTACTGGTACGGGATCAATTTCAGGTAATGCTTAGTCTCGACTACCGAAACTACCTAGTTCCCCACTTCCGGCGGTTCTATTTTGGTACTTCAGAACTGTCCCGAAACGGCAAACAATTGGCTCCCGCCAGCGATTTGGCGCCTGATTCGAACCTAACTGATTGATACTCTTACACCGTCTGTTCTGGCGGTCCGGTTGCTTTCCAGCGCTGCGTGGTCGATCGTACGACGAGTCAAATCGAGCACTACATGGACTTGCTGAGTGCCCGTCAGAAGCTGGTCGCTTCCAATATCGCCAATGTCGATACACCGGGATATAAGACCAAGGACATCGATTTCCAGTTCGAATATATGAGCCTTGCGCAAGGCGCTCCACCGAACGTGGTGGAGGCCCCGGACCTCGTCACTCACAATGACGGCAACAACGTCAGCATGGACCGCGAAGCTCGGTTGCTTGCTGAAAACGCTCTCCGTTTCAATCTTGCGTCCAGCCTGATGAAGGCTCAGTTAAAGATGGTCAGCGCCGCGATCCAAGGCGGCGGAGGGAGTTCCTCATGAGTCTGCTTTCGGTCCTTTCGGTCAGTGCCTCGGGAATGTCGGCGCAACGCCAGCGCGCCGAATTATTGGCGGAGAATCTGGCAAATGCCGAGACGACTCGCACACCGGAAGGCGGACCTTACCGTCGAAAGGACGCCGTTTTCACCAGCTCTGCACAAGCGTCTCCTTTCGCGGCTGTGTTCCAGACTGAAATGGGATCCGGCGTCACCGGAGTGGAAGTTGCCGACGTGGTCGAGGACACCCGCGAGCCCGACAAACGCTACATGCCCGGCCATCCCGACGCCGACAAGGACGGTTATGTCGCGTTTCCACGAATCAATCCCGCCGAAGACATGGCGGATCTGCTAAGCGCCTCACGCGGATATCAAGGCAACGTCGCCGCAATGACTGCGATCAAGGACATGATTCTGCACTCCATCGACCTGATGAAATAACCAGCTATGTCGGTACCGATCACTTCAATTCGCCCTCCGGCATCGATCGCTGCCATCGAGCCCGCCGGTTCGGCTAAGAGTTCGGCCGGAGCCTTCCAGTCGGTCCTATCCGATGCCATTGGTCGCGTGAACCAATTCCAGGAAAACTCTCAGAACGCGATCGATAAATTCCTCTCCGGCGAGGATGAAGAGGTCCATAAGGTGGCGCTGGCCACGCAGCAGGCGGAATTGTCTTTCGACCTGTTTCTGCAAGTGAGAAACAAAGTCGTTTCCGCCTACCAGGAAGTTATGCGCATGCAAATGTAGCCGTTTAGCTGAAGGATCAGATGAAAAGCCTGCTGGACAGCTTAACCTGGAAACAAAAGATCTCCATCCTCCTCGCGGCGGCCGGAGTGATTGTTGCCTTGGTCACATTCTCACAGTGGAACCGCGAACGCGACTTCCGGCCCTTATACACTGGCTTAGCCCCGGAAGACGCGGCAGCGGTGATGGCCAAGGTTCGGGAGGGTGGCTCCGAGTTCCGCTTGTCCGACAACGGTTCATCCATTTCTGTACCGTCAGCTAAAGTAGCCGAAATGCGCCTGCAACTTGCAGCCGCTGGCGTTCCTAAAAGCGGGCGGATCGGCTTCGAATTGTTTGATAAGACCAACTTCGGTACCAGCGACTTCGCCGAACAAGTGAACTATCATCGTGCGCTCGAAGGCGAACTCGAACGCTCCGTAATGTCTCTTACGGAAGTCGAGCAAGCCAGAGTTCACCTGACATTCCCCAAGGACTCGGTCTTCCTGGAAACGCGCCAGCCTGCCAAGGCCAGCGTCTTGGTGAAACTGAGAGCGGGTGCACAGTTGTCGGCACAAAATGTCGCCGCGATCTGCCAATTGACCTCCAGCGCCGTCGAAGGACTCGCTCCGGAAGCCGTTTCTGTAGTCGATATGCGCGGAAATCTGCTAAATAGAGGGCGAAAAAACGGCATAAATGGCGACGTAGATTCGTCGGAAGCCGCTCTAGACTACAAGCGTCAGGTGGAGCGCGACCTTCTGGCCAAGATCAATTCGACCTTGGAGCCTCTGCTCGGAGCCGACCGCTTCCGTGCAACTGTCTCAGCCGATTGCGACTTAACCAGTGGCGACCAAAGCGAAGAGACCTTCGACCCTACCAAGTCCGTAATGGTTACTTCGCAGAAAACAGAAGACATAAGCGGCGGAACGAACAGCACAGGCGTTCCAGGAACAGCCTCGAACCTGCCTAAGCCGACATCGAGGCCCACAAGTGGCTCAAACGGCGTCACCCGCCGTACAGAAAGCATTAGTTATCAATCCAGTCACACGGTTCGCCATGTTCGTTTGCCCCAGGGAACTGTGAAGCGGATGTCAGTATCTCTGCTGGTGGATCAGGACGTCCGCTGGGAGGGTACCGGGCCCAAGGCGAAAAGGATCGTGGAGCCGCCGTCTGCCGAGAAGCTCAAGACAATCCATGACTTAGTAGCTGGAGTGATCGGGTTCTCGACGGAACGTGGCGATCAACTCGTGGTTGAGTGTCTTCCATTTGAATCCACCCTGAACCCCGAGACTTTGCCGGCCAACCCCACCCCTGCCACACCGCCCTCGCAATACCCTCCGTGGTTGGATAAGGCAATGAAGAGCAAGTACTTCCTCCCTGGAGTGGGTGTGGGGGCCGTGCTCGTGTTGGCTTCGTTTTTCGGAATCGCCAGATTATTGTTCCGAGGGAGGTCAGGATCCGCCACTACGGAGATGGCACGGCAAATCGAGTCTGGAGAACCCCCGGTGAGCCTGAACAAACAGATCGAGAATCAACTCGCCGAGCAGGCCGCGATCCGGGAGCGCCAGGAGGCCGAAGCACTGAGTGCGCTGAAGGTCCCGCCGATGACCAAGAAAACTGAAGTGTTGCAGAAGCACATCGGCGAGCAGGCCAAGAAGGACTCGACCGCAATGGCCCATGTCATTCGATCGTGGATGAGTGATGCAAAGCAGTGAAGGAGATGAGCGGCTGAAGCGATGATCACGAACCTCGAAACAGCCGCACCTGCGCTCCCCGGCGTTCGTAAAGCCGCAATTCTGCTGGTCATTCTAGGCGAACAAGTCAGCGCGGAGATCCTGCGCCAACTCGACGAGGACGAGGTCCAAGCCATCGGGCGCGAGGTTGCCCGCATCTCTTCCATCAATAACGAGCAGGCCGAGACCATTCTGGAAGAGTTCTACCAGATGTCGATGGCGCGCGACTATGTCCTCAAGGGAGGCATCGACTACGCCAAGAAAATGTTGATGAACGCCTTCGGCCCCGAGCACGCCAAGAAGCTGATGGATCGGCTGATGAAGACCCTCGGTTCGGAAACCGCGAGTTTCGATACCCTGCAAAAGGCCGATCCGCAGCAACTGGCCAAGTTCATTCACCACGAGCATCCGCAAACGATCGCATTGATTCTTTCGCACTTGAACGCCTCGCAGGCCGCCGGGCTGCTCATCTCCCTTCCGGCCGAAATTCGCTCCGACGTGGCACTGCGGATGGCGAACCTGGACCAGATTTCGCCGGACATCATTTCAAAAATCGCGGCGATCATCGGCGAGAAATTGAAGGCGCTGGGTGAGTTGAGCCGTGAGTCGTATGGAGGTGTGCGCGCGGTCTCGGAAATGTTCAATCGCCTCGATTCGGGTACCAGCAAGGAGATTCTGGAGAGTATCGAGCAAGTCGATCCCACTCTCGTGGAAACCATCCGGCACCTGATGTTCGTTTTCGAGGATTTGTTGTTGCTGGGTCCTGAATCGATCAAAGAGCTATTAGGCAAGATCGATCGCAAGCTGCTAACCGTCGCATTGAAAGGCACAAGCGATCAGCTCAAGACACATTTTCTGGAAGGCATGTCGCAACGGGGCGCGGAGATGCTCAAGGAAGACATGGATGCGCTGGGTCCGGTAAAGATCAAAGAAGTCGAAGCGGCCCAACAGCAGATCATCGCCGTCGTTCGGCAGCTCGAGGCGGAGGGCACCATCAGCTTGAAAGGTACCATCGGCGAACAGTATGTCGTCTAAGCTCCACCGCGGCGGGATCGTGCCCGATCCGATCGCTTGGCAGGACGTTGGGCAAACAGAACCAATCAGTGGCCGTGCTCAGCAGCCATCGTCTCCTGCATCGGAACGCGACCTGGAGGCCACATACCAGAGAGGTGTCCGGGACGGCCAGGCTGCGGCCCAAAAGGCAAGTGCGAGCCAGTTAGACGCGATGAATCTCCGCCTCGCCAGAACGATTGAGGAACTCTCCGGATTCAAGCGGCGTTTCCGTCACGAAGCCGAGGAAGACGTTGTGGCACTGGCGCTTGCGATCGCCCGGCGCGTCGTGCATCGAGAATTGACCATGGCGCCCGACGCTTTGCTCGGCTTAGTGAAAGCCGCGTTCGAAAAGATCGAATTTCGTGAAGTGCATCGCGTTCGAGTCCGTCCCGAAGACGCGGCCATGGTGCAGCAACATCTCGAAAACATGGGCCTGCCCAAACGGATCGAAGTGGTCGGAGATCCGGGGCTCGATCGCGGCGCGGCAATCCTCGATTCCAGCCGCGGAGCGTTGGACATGTCCGTGGAAACACAGCTTGAGGAAATCGAACGCGGATTCGCGGACCTCCTGCGGAGAGATTGATGGATTTGGCACCCTATCGCGAACGCCTGGCGCGGATCGAAACCTGCCGCTGGACCGGAACAGTCACTGAACTCGTCGGACTCCTGGTGGAGTCGAATGGCCCTGCCGCGGCAGTCGGCGATTTCTGCGAAATCTCGACCCGCGACGGGCGCACCATTCGCACTCAAGTGATCGGATTCCGCGAAGGACGCGTGCTGTCGATGCCGCTCGAAGAGACCGATGGCCTGCACCTGGGCGATCCCATCACCGCCCGCAGGGAAGACGCGCGCATGGAAGTGGGGCCGGAACTGCTCGGTCGCGTGATCGACGGCTTCGGAAAACCCTTGGACAATCTGGGCCCGGTTGGCGCGAAGGAAACTTACGATCTCTATGCCTCGGCGCCCGGACCGCTCGACCGGGAGCCGATCGGTCAACCGCTGGTAACTGGCCTGCGCGCGATCGATAGCCTGTTAACGTGCGGCAAAGGCCAGCGTATCGGTATTTTCGGAGGCAGCGGCGTCGGCAAGAGCACGCTGCTGGGAGCGATGTCCCGCTACAGCTCCGCCGATGTCAGCGTCATCGCGCTCATCGGGGAGCGCAACCGGGAAGTCCGCGATTTCATCGAGCATGAGCTTGGACCGGATGGGTTGAAGCGATCGGTCCTGGTAGTGGCCACTTCCGATCAGCCCGCACCCTTACGTATCCGAGCTGCGTTTGTGGCTCTTGCCGTGGCTGAGTATTTCCGCGATCAGGGCGCCGATGCACTGCTGGTGATGGATTCCGTCACCCGCTTGGCGATGGCGCAGCGCGAGATCGGACTCGCGGCTGGAGAGCCACCCAGCCAAAAAGGCTACACGCCGTCGGTATTCAACCTGCTCCCCAAAATCTTCGAGCGAGCCGGACGGTTCCGCAAGGGATCTATTACCGGCTTCTTCACAGTGCTGGTGGAGGGCGACGACTTCAACGAGCCGATTTGCGACGCGGTGCGAGCGATTCTCGATGGTCACATCATCCTTTCACGCGAACTAGGCGCAGCCGGGCACTATCCGGCGATCGATGTTCTCCAATCGGTGAGCCGCCTGGCATCCCGGCTGTATACGCCCGAACAAAGCGAGGCCGCTCGCAAGCTCCGTGAAGCGATGGCCACGCATGAGCGGGCAGAGGACCTGATCAACCTCGGCGCTTATGCGAGTGGCGCGAATCCGAAACTGGACGCGGCGATCCGTCTGCGGCCGCAACTCCTCGATTTCTTGCGACAGGACTCGGGAGTGCATTCGCCGTTCAATGAGACTGCAGCCCGGATGTGCGAACTGGCCCGGTTGGTGGAATGAAGCGCTTTGATTTTCCGCTCGAGAGAGTCCGGCGCTGGCGCTCGGAACAGCTTGCGGTCGAAGAGCTGAAGTTGCAGCAATTGCGCGCTCAGCTGGACACGCTCGCTGCCGGCAAACAACAAATCCGCGACGAATTGGGTCAGGTGGAGCGGGACCTTCTTGGCCGTCCGTCGATCGACCCGTCAGAACTCGAGAGCCTGGATTCGTACCGGCTTTACGTCCGAGGTCGAGTGCGAGACTTCGAGCAACGCGAGCGGCAGTGCGAAGCTAAACTGGCCGAGCAGCGCGCGAAGGTACTGGAAGCCCGGCGTCGATTCAAGCTGCTGGACGGGCTGAAGCAAAACGCACTCACCGAATGGCGAGCCGCAGCCGACAAAGAGCAAGAAGATTTGGCCGCGGAACTGTTCCTGGCCAAGTCCCGCAGGAACCGTTAATTCGTCAGGAGCCGGGTCGCTTCTTCGATGCGCTGGTTGAGTTGTTGCACGACTTGCGCGGCGTCCTGCACTTCGCGGTTAGCTTCGTCCCAGCGCGATGCTTCGGCAGCTTCGCGAATTCCGGGGAGCGTCTTCACGCCGTAGCCGGTGTACATGCCGGGTGCGTAGATCTGGTGTCGATACCAGTCGCGGCCTGGAAGCCCTTTGGAGAGAATGAGGGCGCGCTCGGTCTCGAATAATGTCTGATTGGCTTTCTCGAGTCGCGAATCGCTCCGTGACACTGCAGTGCTGAGTGCGGCTTCATATTCTTTGGCGTCGGAATCGGTCTTGGCGAGCTGCTTCAGCAAAGGTTGCAGATCTACTTTCGATCCTGCCAGCTTCTTGATCTCCTCGGTGTAGCGGCTCACCGTGCTCCAAAACGCGCCGAATTCGAACGGTAGTAGCGGAGCGTCGGCTAGCCGCAATAACGTGGTCGCGGTGACTTGAGATAGCGCGGCGCCGTAGGTGAAGCCCGGATCGGCGAAGCGTTCGAACCATTCCGGGTCGTCGTAGATCGAATGGTAAACGCCGCCCAGGTTCTGACCGCCGAATCCAAGATTCAGGCTGGCGACTCCAAGATGATCGATGAACGCGACATAATCGGACCCCGCGCCGAGCGCGCCCAGGTGAAACCCAGGTTGTTGTGGTTCTTCGCCGGCTTCGCCGCCGCGGCCACCACGCCGGTTGCGGTTGATTTCGAGCAAGCTCTTGCCGGACTCGGGGTCCTTCAGATCGCGCAGCACTTCGCTCATGAACTTCTCCAACGTGTGCGAGCCCGACGCGTTCAATGTGCCCTTGGAGTTGCTGTCGGAGTTGATGTACACCACGGCTTTTTTGCTGAGCTCGTCTTGGTGCTTTTCGGCCCATTCGGTCGACCCGAGCAGTCCGAACTCTTCCCCATCCCAGAGCGCGAGCACGATGGTTCGCTTCGGCTTCCAGCCTTCCTTCCGCAGAGTCGCGAGCGCGCGCGCCGTTTCCATCAGGGACACAGCGCCGCTCAATGGATCGTGCGCACCGTTTACCCAACCGTCGTGGTGATTGCCGTAGATGATCCATTGATCCGGATACGTGCTGCCGGGAATCATAGCGATCACGTCGTGCAAGGGGCGAGTGGAGTTATCGAAGTCGAGCTTGAAGTGCGCCGTCGCTGGACCCGGTCCAATGTGGTACGTAAACCCGAGCGCGCCGCGCCAGCCTTCCGGCGCTACCGGTCCGCCGAGATTCTGGAGCAACGGAGTTGCGTCGGCGTACGAGATCGGCATCACGGGAATCTTCATCAGCGTCGTTGCTTCCGCGATCGAAAGCCGCTTCGATCCTTTCTCTGAAGCCCATCCTGGTGATAGGGGATCGCCAACACCGAGCGGCATGTCCATCACACTGCCGCGCTGTACGCCGTCCGGCGGCCGCATGGGTCCTTTGGGATAGACGTCGCCCTGGTAATATCCGTCGTCTCGAGGATCCGAGTAGATGAGGCAGCCCACCGCGCCGTGTTCATAAGCGACCTTCGGCTTCGTGCCGCGCCAGCTCTTGCCGTAGCGAGCGATAACAATCTTGCCCTTCACGTCGATGCCTTGCTTGGCGAGATAGTCGTAATCTTCCGGGATGCCGTAGTTCACATAGATCACCGGCGCAGTCACATCGCCCGAGCCCGAGTACGCGTTGTAGGTCGGCAATTGGGTTGGGTTTGTGGAATAAGAATCTCCAGATACGCCCGGCTCCTTCAACGCGGCTCGAAACTTCACCGGGCTGACCATCTCCAACGTGCGCGCGGCCGGATAGGGAATCAGGGCTTCGAAGTGCTCGATATGAGCATCCAGGCCGAATTCCTTGAAGAGCCCCAACGCATACTCGGCGACAGCCTGCGATGCCGGCGAGCCGGCGTGGTGCGGCACCTTGGCCATGCGCTCCAGATAGACCTTCTCGCGGCTAGCTTGAGGCAGGGCTGCCGCCTTCTGTTCCAACTCGTGTTCGGAGGCCCATTGATCTTGGGGGAATCCACGGATAGGCTCCTGCGCCGCTAAGGTTGATGCGGTTACAAGTACGACGATAAATTGTTTCATTAGAAAATTGCCGCCACTCTCGTATTGGTTCCGGACTTCAGGAAATTCACGAACTCCTGGACGTTCGTCGTCCGGCTCGGGAATGTTGCGATCACTTTTTCGTCAGGGTCGAGAATCGCGTAGAACGGAATTGCTACCGTGCCGAACTTTGTTTGCTCCATTTGCGCGTTCTCTTCGGATGCCTTGTCGTCGCCGTCGGTGAAGAGGTCGACCAGGACGAAATCTTTCAACAGACTCGCGATTTCGGGCCGCGGGAACATATTGATCTTCATCCAGTGACAATTGGTACAAGCGTGGCCGGTGAAATTGATGAACACCAGCTTGTTCTCCTGGCGCGCTTTCGCCAGCGCTTCCCGGTATTGATCTTTCATCCACACCGGACCACTGCTCCCCTCGCCGGCCGGACCCAGGCTCGCGGTCTTCGCCTGCACCGGAATCAAGGCATCGATATCGCCGAGCGGGTAGCCGAGCAATCCCGGCAACAGGCTGATGGAGAAGATCAGAAATACGGCCGCAACAAGCATGCGCCCGATTCCCAGATGATCCTCCGGCTTGATTCCTTCCAGGCGCAAGAATCCGAGAAGATAGAGACCTGGCAACGCAAAGAGCACCACCCAGCAGGCGATGAATATTTCATGAGAGATCAAGTTGGTTTGCAATACCTGATCGGCGGTGCTCAAATACTTCACCGATACCGCCAGCACCACAAATCCCAATACCACCTTGACGCGCATGAGCCAACCGCCGCTCTTGGGGAGCTTCTGGAGGTAAGAGGGAAACAGCGCAAGTACGAAGAATGGTAATGCCAGGCCAGTTGCGAAGGATGCCATCCCCATCACAGGTTGCAGGCCGCTGGACTGCACTGAAGCAACCAGTAGCGGGCCGACGATCGGGCCGATGCAGGCGAACGAGGTGAGCGTAAAAGTCAGGCCCATGATCAGCGTGCCGATGTAGCCGCCACGATTGGACGCTTCGTTGAGTTTCGTAAGCAATCCCGACGGCAGCGTCAGTTCATACGCCCCAAGCAGACTCAGACCGAAGACGATAAATACCAAGCCGATGAATCCATTCACGTAAGGGCTGTTGCCCAGTTTCACCACGCCGATGGGACCGGCGATGGCTTTCGTAATCAGGCCAAGTCCGGTGAAGAATACGATGACACCGAGGCAAAATATGATCGCCTGAACGACTCCGTCGCGCTTGCTACCGGTTTGGTTGTTCACGAAGTACGAAACCGTGAACGGAATCATCGGGAAAACGCAAGGAGTGAAAATCGCTGCCAGGCCCGCGCCGAATGCTGTCAGCATTAGCAGGCCGAAGCCGGAAGATTGCTGCGCCGGCGCTGCAGGCGTGACGGGGGCTTTTGCCGGAGCCGTCTCCGCCGGTGTCGCAGCCGCGGTGGCAGGACGGAACTCAGTGTAGCCGGCAGGGATAACGATT
>Ga0335082_10006064_pt1 | contig 13209 bp, 10 predicted proteins | sample Lox_Sample_41_FD_206718 | JGI IMG/M metagenome (GOLD analysis project Ga0335082, IMG submission 206718) | Soil microbial communities from Loxahatchee National Wildlife Refuge, Florida, United States - Lox_Sample_4.1 | ecosystem: Environmental > Terrestrial > Soil > Wetlands | place: USA... | reverse complement strand
CACTCACGTCCGACTTTGACAATTCCTGGAGAAGCGGCGGCCTCGAAACGGATGTGATCGCGGAAGCGCATCTCGATCCCGATTCGATCTTCGCAGGCGTGGAGCGATTCGCAAACGAACGCGAGCGGCGAATCGGCGATCAACGCAAAATGATTGGCTAGTCGAGTGGGCTGTCTGCACTCGTCGTCAGTAGGTCGTTCCTGGCTATCAGGCAGTTCATTCGCCTGTTGCTGAGTCGTCGGCAAGCAGGAACCTGGCCAGGAACGGACTTCCGGAAGCGTGCAACTCGTCAAGGTCACCACAACCCTATCCTTGCAGCGCCACATTTTGCAGATGCTCTTACAGTACCGAGGAGACCCGCGAAACCGACCCCTGATTTTGGCCCAGATTTTCACCATGCGCGACATCGGTCCCACCCGCATGAGCACTGCACGTGTCGCTCTGCAACCAGAAAATAATTCAGTTTCGCGGCGAGTCGCCACGCGCCACGGGCTGCTTCGCGGTGCTCCACTCGTTGTAGGAGCCGTCGTACATCGCGACATCAAATCCGAGATACCGCGCTAGAAAATATGTATAGGAAGCTTGCAAACCGACCTCACAATAAGACACGACTTTCTTGTTCCCGGTGACTCCGGCTGCAGCAAAAAGCTGGCGCAATTCCTGTGGTGAACGCAGCAATGGTTCTCTCTCGCTGATGAGCGCGGTCTCCCAGAACATTGGCTCCGCGCCGGGCAAATGACCGGAGCGGTACCGCTTGGACGGACGCGCGTCAACGATCACGATCCCGGGACTGGGATCGGCGACCAGCTTCTTCATCCAGTCCATCTTGGCGACAACTTCAGGATGCAAGTGTACTGTTAGAGTTCCGCGGCTCACCGTTGGGTCTTGAGTTGACGTAGGACGCTTCTCGCGCACCCACTGGTCCAGTCCGCCGTCGAGCAAAGCCGCCTGGTCTCCATGCCCCAGGTAGTCGAGGGTGAAGAAGAGCCGCGTAGCCATCGGGTCCCAATCGGGGGCGTAGTAAACCACGCGGGAGTCGTCACTGATGCCGATGGCTTCCAGGTTCTTCTGGAGCTGGTCAGGCGGTAGGAGCTCCGTGCCCGGTTCCGTGTGCTGATCGGCAAACTTGTCCATTGCCAGATACCGGGCGCCGGGAATGTGCGCCGCATGATAGTCGTTCTCGTCATGCCCGATGTGCACGATTACGAGGTGGGGGTCCGACAAGTGGTCCGCAAGCCATTGCGTCGAGACCACCAGTTCAGGCTTAGCGGCGCCGGACGGGGTCTTCGAATCGCCCGCGGAGCTTGACGCAGCGCAGAGCAAGCCGGCCATTAGGAACAATGCGAGCTTCATCAGCCAATTTGAACAACGTTTCATTTCATTCCTCCACCTGAATCAGCGAAATTGTTGTTGCAACTCTTTACCGTCGTGCCACACCGACTGCCAACCTGTCGGACGACAGAACCAAGTCGTTCCCGGCAGCATGAACCCACTCGTAGACAGAGCCGTCGTACATCGCTGCTCGAAAGCCGAGATACTTGGCGACAAAATACGTGAAGGAAGACTGCATCCCGGTGCGGCAGTAGGTCACGACAGTCTGCCCTGGTTGGGCGCCGGCGCTGGCAAATTGACGTTGCAGCTCGGCCGGATCCAGAAGATCCGGCATAGTCTCGGACGCGATCAGCCTCTTCCAGTGCAGGCTGTGCGCACCTGCGATATGACCGGCCTTCGGCACTGCCTCAGAATTCACAATGCCGTCAAATTCACTTGCCGGACGCGCATCGAGCAGCACGTGCTCCGGCGCCAGCGCACTCGTCACCTTGCGACTCAGGCTTTGCATTACCGCACTGCTCACGAGAATTTCCGGTCGCACCCGGGGTGTGAAGTGGGCACGATCGGGACGCGGTTCCGCACGAGAGGTCGGCCTCGCTTCCGAGTTCCACCTTTCCAATCCGCCATCGAGCAGCGATGTGCGGTCACCGTGCCCCAGATAGTCCAGGGTGAAATAAGCGCGTGCGGCGAGCAGTCCACCGTTGTCTCCGTACAACACCACATGCGAGCCGTCGCCAACGCCCACCGCTTCGAACCAGGCCTGCAGGTCAGCGACTGGGGGCAATTCGTTCAGCGAATCCTTGCGCTGCTGCACCAGCTCATCGAGCGCCACGAAGCGCGAGCCAGGAATGTGCCCAGCATCAAACTGGCTGCGGTCACGACCGACGTAGAGAATGACAAGATCGCGGTCGCTGAGGTGCGACGCCAGCCACGCGGTCGAGACCAGCATACCCCTGCGGAACCCCGATCTGACCGCCTCTGCGGATTTCAAACCGTGTAACGGCGCGCCAAGCATCGCCGTGCCGACCAGCACGGCCGCCGTTTTTGCGGTGCCTCCCTTAAGCATGTGCTCTCCTTTTCGCCATCATTCAGCCCTCAGCAGCACAACCGGATTGAGCTTTGCCACGCGCGTTAACGGCACGAAGGAGGCCAGCGCCGCCACGGTAACAAGCAATGCAGAGGAAGCGATGAACGTGACCGAGTCGCGTGGTCCTATGCCAAAGATCACATGTGACATCGAGGCCGACATGAGCCACGCAATCGCAAAGCCCGATCCGAGTCCAGCGAGGATCAGCGCCAGGGCCCGCCCCATCATGGCCAAGATCACCCTGCCGGGAGTGGCGCCCAGGGCGAGGCGAACGCCGATTTCGTGTTTGCGTTCGCCCACGGACAGGGCCATCATTCCGCCGATGCCCGAGGCCGTGATGCATAACGCCACGATGGCGAAGATACTGAGGAACACCGCGGTCGTGCGGCGCGGCGCCATCCAGTTCGCGCGTACCGTCGTCAGTTGCTGCACGTCGGTCACGACAGCGTCAGGATCGAGGTCGTGCGCAATCCATTTGAACTCCTCCGCCAGTTCCTTCGGATCCTGCGAGCTGCGAATAAGAACACTCATGACGGCAGAGGGCGATTCCGTGTACGTCCCGTAAACCTCGTCGACGGGCTCCTTGTCGAGACCGTCCTGACGTACGTCACCCACTACTCCAACCACCGTGAGCCGGTCTCCACCGGGAGAGACTGCGATCTCTTTGCCCAGCGCACTGCCGTTGGGCCAGTAGTGGCTTGCCATGTGCTGGTTGATGATGACCGGGGCGGGCACGGCCTTGCTGTCTTCCTGTTCCGTGAAGCCGCGCCCGCTGATTTGTGGAATTCCGATCGTGCGGAAATAGTCCGGTGTGACGATGCGCACGTGAACCGGAGCGCGGTCGGAAGGTTGCGCTCCGCGCACTTCGACCGCGTATCCACGGTCGGTCCCGCGAACGTACAACGGCACGGTGCTGGAGAGCGCCGCCGATTGCACGCCGGGAAGCCGGCGGGTGCGGGCGAGCAGATCGTTGAACAAAGTCTGGTATTTGTCGTTCAGGATGTAGACTCGAGCACTGAAGACCCCGCTGGAATCGAACCCACCATCAACGTGTTCCAGTTGGATGAGACTTCGCAGTGTGAGGCCGGCGCCTACCAGCAAGACGACTGATAGCGCTAACTGCGCCGCAACGAGAACCCCGCGTGCTCGCCGGCCAATCCGGCTGGGAAGGTTGGTGTTTCCCACCTCCAGCCCAAAAATCGGCGTGTGGCGCACACTGAGTGCCGGTATCAGTCCGATGGTGACTCCGCACACGATGGACAACCCCACGCAGAAGGCGACTTCCTGCGGCGCAATGCGCAATTGCGATGAAAGACTCGTGTACCGGGCGGTGAATCGTACGACCGCATCGAGACCCCAGAACGCGAGCAGCAACCCGAGGACTCCACCGCCAGCGGCCAGCAACACGCCTTCAGTAACGAAGCTGCGCACGATTCTCGTACGACTGGCGCCCAACACCGTGCGGATCGTCAGCTCCCGGGTGCGCGCCAGCATGCGCGAGAGCATCAGTCCCGCGACATTCGAACACGCCAGCAGGAGCAGCAGGACGGTGGCCGCGGCAAGCACCGTCAGCACCGGTCGTATGTCGCGGGTCAGCTCTTCGTGGACCGGTTGCACGGTGATGTCATAGCCCTTTGCCGTGGGATAGAACTCGGGATAGGCAGCCTGCAGCTTGCCCGCAATCTGTCGCAGGTCGGTTTGTGCCTGCGCCAGCGTCACGCCCGGCTTCAGAGTTGCGAAGACGCTCATCATGTGATGACCGCGATCGTGTAGCGCCTCGCCCGAGCGCGTCGGACAGGCGGAGGTTGGCATGTACACGTCAACCTCTTCGGGGAACTGCGGAATGGGAGGCAGCACGCCAATCACGACGTGCTGCTTGTCGTTCATCGAGTACGCCTGCCCCACGACCGATGGGTCGCCTGCGAAACTGCGCTGCCAGAACTTGTAGCTCAGCACCAGGACAGGACGCGCGTTGGGCTTGTCATCGTCGTCGATAAACGTTCTGCCGTAGAGAGGCGTTACGCCAAGAACGCGGAAGAAATTTCCCGAGACGACCCCGGTGTCAACCCGCTCCGGTTCGCGGCCGCCGAGCAGGCTGAATGCCATGGAATGAAACTCGACCACCGAATCGAGGGTGTGATTCTGCGCCCGATAGTCTTCGATCTCCTGGACTGAAAACAGCAGGTTGTCCACGCCGGCGGCGGGGTGCTGCTGTTGCAGATGAACCAGGTGGTTGCCGCCGGAGAAGGGAAGGGGCTGAATCAGAATCGCGTTGGCAGCAGTAAACGCGGCCGTGCCGGCGCCGATCGCCAGCCCCATAATGATGATCACTACGAACGTGAATCCCAATTCCTTCCGCATCATGCGCAGCGCGTAATCCACATCCTGGAAGAGGATCTCCCGGTGCTCGCGAAAGGCGGTAACCACAAGCCCCCGCGCCGTGTCCCACCAGAACCGCGCATGCGCCCCGCTTCCGGCCGACTGTGCGTCGCGATATTGATCGCGAAACACGGTTTCCATTTCGCCCGCGAAGTGTTCGCGAAAGTCGCTGGGGAACAACCGCAGAAGAGCCCGGAACAGGCGTTCTGACCACGACGGGTTCGCATGCGGGATATTCGCCATGTTGACTTCTCCTTACGCGCTCTGCGGCCCCAGAACATGCTTGGCCCGTGCCATGGCCAGCACCCGCTCCATGCGCGCAGCTTCGGCTTCGGCTACATCCTTGCCCAACCTTGTCAGCCGGTAGTAACGGCGCCGCTGGTCGTCCAGACTGAAGTCGGGACGGTCCGCCGACTCCTCGATGAGATTGTCATCCAGCAACCGCTTGATGACGCCGTATAGAGTGCCCGCGCTCAGCCGCACTTCATTGCCGGTTCGGCGAGCAATTTCTTTGCTGATGACGTAGCCGTGCTTTTCGCCGTCGGCCAGCGCCAGCAGCACGTGGAACGCTGCCGGTGTCAGCGGCAGGTACGACTCGATGGTCCGTTTCTTTGCCAATGCAATTTCTCCTTGTTCCTGTCCGGCGGCGCGATGTACAACCTTCACGTGCGCCTTATATAAATCTTCTTTACAGTCTTACGACTTTCTGTATACTAGTACGCTATACGGTATATACGCTCGTTGGCAAGTCTAGTCAAGAAAAAAATTCAAGGAGGCCAAATGCTGCTGCTCCTCTCGCTGGCGGTTGGTATTGCGATTGGCGCCATATCCGGACTGATCGGGTTGGGAGGCGCCGTGTTTCTGATCCCCGTCCTCGTCTATGGCTACGGCATGGACCAGAAGAGTGCGCAGGGAACTTCGCTCGCCACCTTGCTTCTGCCCATCGGCGCGCTGGCCTTCTGGAAGTACTACACCGCCGGCCATGTGGATGTGAAGGTCGCCGCCATCATAGCCGTCGGCTTCTTCATCGGAGGCTATTTCGGCGGCTCCTGGGCCCAAGCTATGCCCAACCTGCTGTTGCGCCGAATATTTGCGGTTTGCCTGGCGGGAATCGCCGTAAAGATGTTCCTGCAGAAGTGATGGCGAATACGAAGCGAGGTCCGATAGGCGGACAGCCACGGCGCTCGGCCAGGTCTGGCTTGTGCCCGAATTTTCGTTGGCTGTATCGAATTGGTAGGTACAGAGCAAGCGACTGTCCGGAATCCAGCGACGTCCTTGTGAGAGCGCAGCGATTTGGGTTCTCCGTACAGTGTACGAACACCAGGGTCGAACCGTCTGCGGTACAAGTCGGCTCATCTTCGACGGGGCCGTCTGTGGGAGTGGACGTTGATCCGGTGGTGATGTCAGTACGCGCGATATGGGACTGGCGCGCCTTTTATCGCCAGCAGTCGCAGCGTGACATCAACCCGGTGAGGTAATCCGGTGGTTGCAAAGGTGGTTGTGATTTGGGTCTTGGCCTTAACTCTGTGAATCCGATTCGTTGACGGATTCATGAATATACGACCTGCGCCCACTGCCAGTCCGGGTGGATCGCTTAGGCAGGAGCGGATTGCTGGACCACTGCCGCCACCGCCAAATTACAAAGGCAGTCGCATCTTTTTCAGGAGTTCAATGTAGCGCGGATTCCGGCGCAGCCCCCTGAGCAGCGGATCGACTTTGAGGTCGATCAAGCCAGAGTCGTGCTGTCGGTAGGCGCGGTCGAGCCACTCTAGTGCTTTGTCGACCTCGCCGCGATACGCATATACCTCAGCTACCCGTCACAGGGACCACATTCCGCCAGGCGCCAATATTTTGTCACGGGATTCCGGCTCACAGACGCCCGTGACCGGCATCACTGACAGGGGTCGCTTTGTAAGTACACTTGCAGATTAGGGGTTTAGTGTCTCTACGCTCTGAGGAGAGCGGGAACGGTCTTTGAAAATCAGTCACTGGGCAGCCGGTCAGCGGTCGCCAGTATCCGTGGGCAGTAGCCAGCTTCAAGGAGCTGAACGATTACTGCTTGGTTAACTCCGTCTTCGCGAGGAGCTTCCAGGTTTGGAGCCAATGCTAGTGAGGGACGCCAGGAATCGGCCGTTAAGTCACTTAGATGCAATATTCTTGCTATAACTTGTTTGAATCCAAGATATTGCGAGAGAGAATGACTCTTGCCTCTTTACTTTCAAGATTTTGAGAGGATATGGGGGAGGGGGGAGGGGTACGAACGGGACGAAGCATGTGAAACTTGGGTTCCAAAATAGGAAACCTCAATTGTCACTGCCTCATTTTGCAGGTTGGTTAACAGGAAGGCCATCCGCTCACCTTCTCACCAACACACAGTAAGGCTCGGAGGCTGCGCGATCCTATAGCGCGCGCGAACGGAAAGAGCTACGATTCCCGCAAATCGACGATCGCCGCCGCCTGAATCGAACGGCTGACCTTTTGCAGCGGCTTCGCGATGCCAGTTCATCGAGGTGCATCATGCGTGGCGCACGTCAAGTTATCCTCTCAGGCTTGCTGCTGTTCTCCCTTGCCGCGTGGTCGCAGAACGGCAAGATCGTGATTCCCGCCGGAACGCCGGAGGACAAGGACCTCTCCGCCATCGCCGCCGAGAGCGATGCCCAGAAGCGTATTGCGGCTTACGAGGAGTTCATCAAGAAGTATGCCGACAACCAGCCGGCGCTGGCCTACGGTGAATGGCAGCTCTCGATTCAGTATCTTTCCGCGGGCGATGCCGCCAAGGCGCTGGAGTACGGCGACAACGCGCTTGAACTGTATCCCAACAACCTTGACATCATCGTTTCCCAGGCCGGCGTCGCGCAGGCCATGAAGGACAACACCAAGGTCGTGGATTATGCAGCGCGCGGCGCCAAGGTCTTCCAGTCCACCCCAAAAGATGAGCAGAGCTCGGCGAAGGCTGGATATGACTTCCTGGAAACCGCTGCCTACAACGCCATCGTCAGCGAGCAGGATCCGGCCAAGCGCATGGCCGACATCGAGAAATTCACGCCCGCATTTCCCAAGTCGCAATACGAAACGCAGGTTTCGCAACTGGCCCTGTACAGCCTGCAGCAGTTGAACCAGCCGCAGCGGGTTGAGGCCTACGGTGAAAAAGCGCTGGCCGCCAATCCTGACAGCGTTCCCACGCTGCTCATGCTGGCCAACGCCTATGCCGACGACCCGAAGCAGGTGGCGAAAGCGGTGACGTACTGCAATAAGGTCATCGCGCTCACCAGCGGCGGCGCCGACAAGGGCAAGAAGCTGTCGGCGGGCGTTGCCCATTCCACGCTCGGTTATGCCTATCTGAAGCAGGACAAGCTGGTTCCGGCAGTCACGGAACTCAAGACCGCTGTGAGCATGCTGCAGGACGACCCGCAGGCGCAGCAGGCCGCTCTCTTCCGCTTGGGCTATGCCTACGCCAAGCGCAACGACAAGGCCGATGCGATGGCAGCTCTGCAAAAAGCCGCGGCCATCGAAGGCCCGTATCAGGCTTCTGCCAAGGAGATGCTGGCGAAAGTCAGTGCGGCAGGGAAGAAGTGACTGCGGGCAGGGAAGAGGTTCATTTTTTGATGAGAGCGTCGGCCAGCAGGTGCGCCTTCATCGCAAGGTTGTAGGCGCGCTCGAAGTCGCCCTCGCGTGTGGCATCGCGCGACTGAGAAACGTACGACTTGATCTGCGCCAGCATGACTTCCTCATCGTGGCTCAAGCCGCGGTTCAAACCCTTCAGGTTCTTTTCCGTGTCATCCAGCAATTCCGTCGTGTTTTGCTTTTGCCGGGAGAGTTGCTGGCTGGATACGCCGGCAGCGATGGCTGGGTCAGGAGGTTCGACAACCGGGTTCATAGGCGGTCGGGCGGTAGCGATCGTGGCGTTGGCTTGATTCGTGTTGGCAACAGGTGCTGGAGCGGCAGGCGTTGGCGGCTTTTTAGAGATGTGGCGTTTGGGCGGCGGTTTCTGCGGGGGTTCCTGCGCCGCCGTTACTTCCGGTTGGGCGGGCTTAGGTTCAGGCAATGGCTCCTCCGCAATCCGATCGGGAACCCGCACTTCCAGCGGTGTCACCTGCAATTTGCTGACGTCAACCAGCGGCTTCTTCTTTTTCTCGCAGGCCGGAGTCAGCAAGAGTGCCAGAAGCAGAATCGAAATGACGAATTGGCGTCCGAATGCCATGCGAAGTGGAATCTAGTTGGCCCCGCCGGGCATGCGATGGTTGCCGGCGAAGCAATGTTGCCCTCCATCATAACCCCGCGACGGAAAGCTGTGACCGCATCAAGTTTCGGAAACTGCTTCCACGCTCTCCCGGTCGCGGGAGCCGACCAGCGGAAACACCAGACGGAAGGTTGTTCCGCGGCCCATCTCGGTTACGAAATCAAGCGCGCCGTGGTGCATCTGCAGCACGCGATAGCTCATCGCCAGGCCGATTCCGCTGCCGGCCCGCTTGGTGGTGAAGTACAGGTTGAATATCTTATCGCGGATCTCGGGTGCAATGCCGCCCCCCTGATCTCGCACCTCTATGGTAGCGGCGGCGTCGGTGCGCCGGGCCACAATGCTGAGTTTGCCCCCCTCGCTCATGGCCTGCATCCCGTTCAGGACAACGTTGAGCAGGGCCTGCTTAATCAAATCCGCGTCACCCCGGATCGGCAGCGCTTCCTCAGTCAGGTCGGTTTCCACGTCGACGCCCTGGCGCGTAGCTTCCGGCGATGCCAGCAGGACGACATCTTCCGTCAAACGGCGCAAGTCGAAATCAGAGAGGCGCAACTCGATAGGCCGATGGAAGTCCACTAGCATTTGCACCACCCGGTCCAGTCTCCCGATCTCCTCTCCAATGATGTCCAGGTGACGGTGGGTGTTGGGATCGACCGTACGCATCTTTTCGCGCAGCAGCTCCAGGTGTACGACAATCGCGTTAATGGGATTTTTCACTTCGTGAGCAACCCCGGAAGTGAGGCGGCCGATCGCGGCCAGGCGGCGCGAAAGTTCGATTTCATTCTCCAGTCGGCGAACCGATTCGGTGTCGTGCATGGTGAGCAATGCCCCGATGCGCTCGCCGCGCTCGGCGATGAAATCGAGCGCGATCTGAATCCGGCGACCGTTCTCCAGTTCGATCTCGCGCTGGGGGATCGGCTGATGCAGAGCAAACGCGTCGAGCACTACGCGCCCCAGTTTGGTGGCGTCAGTAAAAACGCCTTCAACCGAGTTACCCAGGATCTCGCCCCGCGGGCGGCCTACAAAGCGCTCGGCCGAGACGCTCACCAGCACGACGCGCGCGTCGCTGGTGAACAGCACGAGGCCGTCCTGCAACGTCTCCATGATCTGATCAAGATTCTCTTTCAGGGCACTGAAGACTTCTTTTACGTCGCGAATCTGACGTCCCAGGCGGTCAATCTTGGTGTTAACCAGCCCATACTCATCGGTGCGTTTGGGATCTGGCTCCGGAGTCGTGTCCGGAACCTCCGCTGTCATCTGATCGAGACGGCGGCCGATGGCCTCCAGGGGCCGCAATGCGATGTTCGAGACACCCGCAGCTAGGACAAGTGAGACCAGAATGGCGACAACCGAAAGCTCGATGGCCTGGCTCAACTGTGGCTGGATTTCGCTCTTTAGAAAGACCGTCGAGATACCGACCCGGATCTCGCCGAAGGGCCGGCCTTCACGCTGGAGCGGCAGCTTGAGGTCATAAACTTCCGGCTTGCCAAAGACAACTTTCAGCTGCTGCAGGAAATCCCCACTGAGAACCCGTGCGAAATCCTCGCGCGGCTCGAGCCGTTGCTTGATCTTACTTGCGTCGGTGTGGACGATCGCCCGGTTGTTGACATCGACGATCGAGGCGTCATAGATGGGCCGGGAAAAGCCGACGATCGATTGCAGTAGAGTGGAAAGTCCCTCACGTAAGGCTTGGTTCAAACTCTCTTGTGCCTGTTGGGGATTGTCGGTTTCGGCAAGCTCGCTGATAGAATCCCCTTGGGAAGCTTCACGAGCGCTCTCCTGGATTTCCTTGGCGACAAACGCGGCGCTGTCGTAGGCTTCGCCCGTGCGCTGCCGCACCAGATGCGAGACGTAAAGGTAGGAGAACACGGCAACCAGTGCGAAGACCATGCCACTGATGGCCAATACCAGCTTGGTTTTCAGGCGGACCCGACCCATGGCGATACTCGGCCTGCGGCAAATATTGCCCAAATCATATCAGCCCGAGCCACAGCAGGGAAGCTCAGGATTGGCGGAGCGTGGAGCCTGACGTGGGCTGCAAAGCTGGCGAGTCGTTCCTGGAGAGGCCAGGGCCTGGGCGCGAGCAACGGACTCGCAGAGACTCTGCCTCCGAATCTTGGGCATTTACGGCAAACGGCTTCTGCGCCATCGGCGGCGGGTCAGAAGAAAAGAACGAGGAATTAAAGATGGAGGATAGCGGCAAGCCACAAGGCGAAACAGTTACCAGACTACGAACCCTGGCGCACGATCTTAGTAATTCCATTGAAACCATCATGCAGGCTTCCTATCTTCTGGCGCAGACGAAGCTTGACGACAGCCATCGCAAGTGGCTCGACCTGATTGACAAGGCAGCTCAGGAGGCGGCCACAATCAATCGCGAGATCCGGGAAATCCTGCGCGCGCAGCGCTGATTTCCTGCGCCCGTTCTGGGCGTGTCCGTCCCTCCACTTCAGCGAACGGGCGCCGCGCAATTTGCAAGAACCCCCGCGAGCCTGAAGCAAGATGATGCCGGTGAACGTGACGGACGCAACCGCACGACGAAGTCAAGCTGTGAGTTTCGCGTCCATCGTGATATTGGCATTCAGGACGCGCGAAACAGGGCAACCTTTCTTCGCGTTCTGCGTAGCCTGGTCGAATTTTGCCTGGTCGGCTCCCGGGATTCTGGCGCCGACGTCGAGATGTATGGCCGTAATGGTGAAGCCGGCTTCGGTCTTTTCCAGCGTTAGGGTTGCAGTCGTGTCGATACTCTCGGCCTTCATGCCGGCTTCTCCGAGCTGCGCCGAGAGGGCCATCGAAAAGCAACCGGCATGCGCCGCTGCAATCAGTTCTTCCGGGTTTGTGCCTACGCCGTTTTCAAATCGGGTGCTGAAGGAGTACTGGGTTTGATTCAGGACCCCGCTCTGTGTAGAAATCGTGCCCTTGCCATCTTTCAAGCCACCCGACCAGTGAGCGCTAGCTTTCCGTTGCATTTGTCCTCCTAGGAATCAAGTCGATAACGTTTCCACCGTACCCGAAATCGGCGAGTGTTGCCAAACGTTAAGCAGCACCGAGTGCAGCGCGCGCAATTCACAGAGCCACGTGGGGTTCTGTGCCACGATGCAACGTCGCCTAGTAGAAATCCGAACAGCTGAGAAAGTATGAACACTGCGGACAGACAAGCTTGCAGTGCCGGTCCTGCAGCGTGGCGGAGCAGTTGGGACAGATCCGCAATGCGACGGTGTTGTCGCGAAAGTCGGCTGCGCACCGAGCGTGAGATGGATCCGGATTAGAGTTGTCTTCTTCCATCATCCTCGCCAGGAACACATCGTCCACTAGCATACTGCCAATCACCTACGATACACCCCGATGTCACAGCGCGATGGGGCGTGTCTTTTCTAATTTGGTACATGTACTTCCGTTACCACTCGAGACACAAAAATTCTCACGTGACATCTGGAGACAAGCCCTATAATGCGAAGCGGGGCATTAGGTTGCACCAGGCCCGCCAAGGGGGCTCCGCAAGAATCTTGTGGAGAGTCAACTGTGCTGTATGCCCCGTATGTTTACTAAGTGGTTACTACTTTTGTGTGGCCGATAGGGAACATATTCCCGTTAGTGCCCGCATCTCGGAGGTTGTGAATATGAAAAAGACGATGATTGCTTCCCTTGCCGCATTGATGCTGGCCGGCGCGCTGAGTGCCGTCAGCGGCGCAACCTCCGTCAGTTCAGCCACTCTCCCCATTGTCATCGGAGAAGGATCTGCTCCTATTCCGCTCGCTCCACCCGCTGCCGATTCCAGCTCAAACTCGATATCGTTCAGCACAAAATTTTGACTAAGGTCGAACGACCGAGGAGATGTCGCAATGAAGAACCTTCTGGCTGCTGTTCTCTTCACGCTGATTCTGGCCTGCTCGCTCTCTGCGGGCACTAACCCGGTCATCGCCGAAAACGGTGCGCCGACCGGCTTCGTGGATCGAGACAATCTAGTAGCGCCTTCGTGCTTTACAGAGGATTTCTGCGGCATGCAACAGTTTGGCCTGGCTCCCAGCCAAGACTCGTCCTTGCTCGGCTGTCGAGCGGGACACAACTGCGACAACGGGCAGTTCCAGTTGCGCGCGGGTGACGGGTCGCCGCAGCCGCTGTGCGCTCCGGGACACAACTGCGACAACGGGCAGTTCCAGTTGCGCGCGGGTGA
>Ga0335082_10006062_pt1 | contig 13211 bp, 18 predicted proteins | sample Lox_Sample_41_FD_206718 | JGI IMG/M metagenome (GOLD analysis project Ga0335082, IMG submission 206718) | Soil microbial communities from Loxahatchee National Wildlife Refuge, Florida, United States - Lox_Sample_4.1 | ecosystem: Environmental > Terrestrial > Soil > Wetlands | place: USA... | reverse complement strand
GAACCCTTCGATGAACGGTGATGCTCCTGCGGTTGCAGTGAGCACGCCTGCCACGAGGGCCGATAGTCTCCCGCCGGCAAGACCGCCGATCGAGAAGGCGAGCACGACGAGAACGGCGGCGAAGAGTGCCGCGAACAGACGGAGCCCGACGCTGGTCGTGATACCGGCGGACAGCAAGATGCGAAGGACGACCAGCAACCCTTGAGGCCGATCAACCCAGTTCGCGCCGTAGAGGCCGTGGCCGCGGGCCCAGAGACGGGCGATCTCGGCGTAGCCCCCTTCGTCGGCCGTGAGCGGCGCGTCGAGGAATGGAATGCGCAGAGCGACGGCGAGCAGCGCGAAGCCGAGCGCCGCTGGGGCCCACCGTGCCCAGGCCTCGGGCGACGAAGTGTGCTCCTGGCGACGACCGCGCTCTGCGTCGCGCTCGTCCTGGCCGTCTGGCAGTTCGGCCTCGGTCTCACGCCAGACCGGTACCTGGTGGTGCTCCTCGTCCCTGCACTCGTGCTGCGGCAACCGAAGAAGTATCTCGTTGATTTCGTCCCGTTTGCGCTGCTCCTGATCCTCTACTCGGCCTGCCGCGGCTTCGCGCACGAGCTTCACCCGGTGCCGTTCGCGAGGCCGCAGCTCGACGTCGAGCGGTTTCTGTTCGCCGGCCACCTGCCGACCGTGGAGCTCCAGCACCTCCTCGGCACGGCGCGGGACTCGGTCGCCGGCCGCAGCGCGGTGATCATGACGCGCCTCCACTTCATCGTGCCACCGCTCCTCGGCTTCGCGCTGTGGGTCAAGCGGCGCTCGCTCTTCTACCGGTTCGGCGCGACGATGCTCGTGCTCTCTTTCGCCGCCTGCCTCGTCTTCCTCGTCTATCCCGCAGCGCCGCCCTGGGCGGCTGCCGACCGGCAACTCACGCCGCCGCTCGTGCACCTCACGCGGCCGGCCGCCACCACCTCGGCGGGCGCGAGCGGAGTCGCCAACGCGACGATCACGCGGCTGATCCCGAAGAACCCGTACGCGGCAATTCCCTCGTTGCATGCGGGCTACGCCTTCGTCGTGTTGTTCTTCGCGGTCGCGCTGGCGGCCGGCACACGCTGGCGTCGGCCGGTCATCGTCGTCGCGCTCCTGTACGCGCTCTTACAGTCGACGGCCGTCGTCTACACGGGCGATCATTACGTGGTCGACGTGCTGCTCGGCTGCACCGCAGCGACCCTCGCGTACCTGGGCGTGCAGCGCCTCTGGCGCGCGCGGGGCCTCCCCGACTAGAGGACTGCGGACGCGCGCGGGGCGGCGGCCGGAGCGCCGAGTACCCTCGCTCCATGGCGCAGCGGCTGATCGCAGCCGGCCGGGACTCCCTCGGCGAGTCGCCGCTCTGGCCGACGGCCGCGATCGTCACGTCCGCCGTCCTCTACGCCGATCTCCCCGTACGTTTCATCGCCGGAACGTCGGCCGGCGCCTTCGGCGTCGTGCGCTGGGTCGTACCCGCGTTGACCGTACTACTCCTGCTGGCGCTCGTCGCCACGGTTCCCGGCGGCCGTGTGATGGGCGTGTTCGGCTGGCACGGTCACCAGCTGCACGTGACCCGCCGCTGGCTCGCCCTCTCGCTGATCGCGATCGTCAGCGCGGCCAACGCCGCCTCGATCATCCTGCTCGTCCACCTGCTCGTGAACGGCGCCCACGCGAACGCACCGACCCTGCTGCGGGCCGCCGTCCACATGTGGGTCGTGAACGTCCTCCTGTTCGGGCTCTGGTACTGGGAGCTGGACGGCGGCGGACCGACGAGCCGCCCGAGCTGCGCCCCCGACGCCTGGGACTTCCTCTTCCCGCAGCAGACCGAGCCCAAGCTCTCGGAGACCGGCTGGCGGCCGTTGTTCCTCGACTACCTCTACGTCTCGTTCACGAACGCGGCCGCCTTCAGCCCGACCGACACGATGCCGCTCTCCCGCTGGGCGAAGATGCTGATGCTCGCGCAGTCGGCGATCAGCCTCAGCCTCGCCGTGATGGTGGTCGCGCGCGCCGTGAACATCCTCAAGTAGCGGCGCGCGTCACGGGAATCGCGGCCGCCACGAGTCCCGCTCGACCATGCCGTCGTGCTGCGAGATCAGGTAGACGATCACGCCGACGACGGAGAACAGCACCGTGAGCAGCAGCCATGTCACCTTGGCCCACCCCGACATGTCGTCGCGGCGAAACAGGTCGGCCCACACCGTGAACAGGAGGTACAGGAAGATCGCGAACCCGAACAGGGCGACCATCGTCCACAGGACGCCGACGAAGGGATAGGCCGCAACCGTCATCTCGCGGCATTAAACAGTCGCCGGGACAGTCAGCGCACCTCGAAGCTGCGGAGGCCCTCGGGCTGCTCGTCCGCAGTCTCGACGCTCGTGACGTCGGACGCGCGGGGACCTTCGCGGCAGAGCGCGACCACCGACTCGACCCGCTCACGCTGCCCCTCGAGCACGGCCTCGACCGTCCCGTCCGGGCGGTTTCGCACCCAGCCGGCGACGCCGCGAGCCTGGGCGGCGCGCGCGACGAAGACGCGGAAGCCGACGCCGTGCACGCGGCCGTGCACGATGAGCCGACGACGAACGGTCATCGCGCGGAGGTTAGAGTCGCGAGCGGTGGCAGTGGAGAGTGGACGCACCGGCCCTGCAGACATCACCGGGAAGGCGGTCGCGAGCTTCGACGGCGCCGACGACGAGCGGCTGCGCGAGCTGATGCAGGCGCTCGTGCGGCACCTGCACGGCTTCGCCGCCGAGGTCGGGCTCACGCAGCAGGAGTGGCGGTCGGCGATCGAGGTGCTGACCGCGACCGGTCACATCACGGACGAGCGACGGCAGGAGTTCATCCTCTGGTCGGACACGCTCGGGCTCTCGATGTTCGTCGACGCCCTCGCGAACCCCCTCCCCGAGAGAGCGACCGAGTCGACCGTGCTCGGGCCGTTCTACGTCCCCGGCTCTCCGCTGCGCCCGTACGGCGCGGACATCTCCGAGCAGTCGGCGGGCACACCCGCCCTGGTGCACGGGCGCATCGTCGACGCGACGACGGGAGAGCCGATCGCCGGCGCGGAGCTCGACGTCTGGCAGAACGGAGACAACCGTCTCTATGCCGTGCAGGACCCGGAGGCGCCGGAGCACCATCTGCGCGGGCGGTTCCAGACCCGCGAGGACGGCACGTACGCGTTCAGGGCCGTGCGGCCCGTGCCGTATCCGATCCCCGACGACGGGCCCGTCGGGCGGATGCTCGCGGCGACCGGCCGGCACCCGTGGCGACCGGCGCACATCCACGTGATCGTGCGCGCACCCGGTTACCAGACGCTCGTCACGCACGTCTTCGACCGCGAGAGCCGTTACCTCGACTCCGACACGGTGTTCGCGGTCAAGCCCTCGCTCGTGCGCACGTTCGTCGAGCGCGACCCCGACGACCCGGAGACGCCGGCCGGCATCGACGGGCCGTGGTGCTCGCTCGAATGCACCGTCGCCCTGGCGCCCGGCCCCGCACGGGAGGTCGCCGACCCGGGACGAACGGCGTGACGCCTGCCGGCATCGACACGGAGCGCACGATCCGTGCGCTGATCGAGAACTGGGTGATCTGGCGCGACTCCGGCCGGTGGGAGCGCTTTCGGACCGTCTGGCACGACGACGGCGTGATGATGGCTACCTGGTTCCAGGGCGCCGCCGAGGACTTCATCCGGGTCAGCATCGAAGGCTGGGAGCGCGGGGTCCGGATCCTCCATTTCCTCGGCGGCACCTCCATCGAACTGGACGGCGCACGTGCCGTCGCGCAGACGAAGATGACCATCTCGCAGCGCTCGGCCGTGCACGACGTCGAGTGCGACGTCGTGTGCACAGGCCGCTTCTACGACTTCCTCGAACAGCGAGCGGGCCGCTGGGGCCTCGTGCTCCGCCAGCCGATCTACGAGAAAGACCGCCTCGACCCGGTCGACCCCGCCGCGACCCTCTCGCTCGATCCCGAGATCCTCATCGGCTTCCCCGCCGGCTACCGCCATCTCGCCTACGTGCAGACGCTGATCGGCTACGAGGTCAAGCGCGACATGCCCGGCCTCGACGGCCCGGAGGTCGAGGCGCTCTACGAAGACGGCGCCGCGTGGCTCGCGGGGGCGGCGATCGACCACCGCCTCGCGCCGTTCGCCCGCGACTACTAGACCATCGTGGGTCCACGTCCCGCCGAAGCTCAGGTCACTCGAACGAGTGACCGCCGCACAGTGCGACAGTGACGGACTATCGGGCCTCGCGCTCACCGGAGCTGGACCAGGTCAGGAGGCTGCTCTTCCCCGGGCTGCCGCCCGAGGTGGGATGGGCGCGGATCGACTCCGCCATGAAACGAGCCACGCGCGAACGCCGGGTCGACGAGGAGCTGCTCGACGTGATTCGCCGGCTGCAGGACGAAGACGCCGACGAGTAGCGGGCACGGACGAACCTCGGGCGCCTCCGCATAGGATGGCTCGAGGAGGACCGGGATGGCGGACACGACAACGGGCGACGGCCCGGCCGCGGCAGTGGGCAAGCGCCGCGCCGACCGCCTGCCGCCGTACCTCTTCGCCGAAGTCGACGAGCTGAAGCGCGAGCTTCGCCGGTCGGGTCGCGACATCATCGACCTCGGGTTCGGGAATCCCGACATCCCGTCGCCGGGGGTCGCCGTCGAGAAGCTGCGGGAGGCGGCGCTCCGTCCCGTCAATCACCGCTACTCGGCGAGCCGGGGGATCCCCCAGCTGCGCGCGGCGATCGCCGAGCGATACAAGGCGGTGTTCGGCGTCACGCTCGATCCAGAGCGGCAGGTGGTCGCGACGATCGGGGCCAAGGAGGCGCTCTCGCACCTGCTCTGGGCAGTCGTCTCGCCGGACGACGAAGTGCTGGTGCCGACGCCCACCTATCCGATCCATCGCGTCGCGCCCCAGCTCGCCGGCGCGACCGTCGTGACCGCACCGGCCGACGGCGGCGTCGACGCCATCGCCGAGGCGGTCGAGGGCAGCCACCCGGGCGTCGTCGTCGCCTCGTTCCCGCACAACCCGACGACCACCACCACGACGGCGGCCGACCTGCAGCGGCTGGTCGACCTCGCTCTCGAGCGCGGCTTCCTCGTCGTCCACGACTTCGCGTACGCCGACATCGGGTTCGACGGGCACCGGCCGCCGTCGATCCTGGCCGCGGACGGCGCGCTGGACTGCGCCGTCGAGCTGTACAGCCTGACGAAGTCGTTCTCGATGGCGGGCTGGCGCGTCGGGTTCGCGCTCGGACGGGCCGACGTCGTGCAGGCGCTCACGCGGTTGAAGTCGTACCTCGACTACGGGACGTTCCAGCCAATCCAGATCGCGTCGATCGTCGCCCTCCGCGAGGCCGCCGACTACCCGGAGCAGGTGTGCGAGATCTATCGCCACCGGCGCGACGTGCTCTGCTCCGGCCTCGACCTCGCCGGCTGGGAGGTGGCTCCTCCGGCCGGGACGATGTTCGTCTGGGCGCCGATCCCGGCACAGCTCCGCGGGCTCGACTCGCTGCAGCTCGCGCTGCGGCTCGCACGTGAGGCGGGCGTCGCCGTGAGCCCCGGCGCAGGCTTCGGGCCCGGCGGCGAGGGTCACGTCAGGTTCGCGCTCGTCGAGAACGAGCAGCGGATCCGCCAGGCGACTCGCGCGATCCGCCAGTTCCTCCGTTGATCGCCCCATCCCGGATCGCTTTCCTTTGTGAAGCAACTTTACTTTTTGAAGCTTTATTGGTAGGGTCGCGCCCGTGAGCGCCTCGGCGCAGATGATTTGTCGTTGTTGCCTGCGTCGGCCGATGGCCGGCTAGCGGGCGCTCTCCTCCTGCAATTCGCGCCCCTTTGCCTTGGCTGACAGAGCTACCGCTACCCCAACCCTCGAGTCCGTCCTGAAGCGGAACTCGGTCGAGCGCCTGAAGCGGGAGAAGAGCCCGCTCCGGATGCTGGACGAGCTGCCGGCTCTGATCGCGTCCGGCTACGAGGAGGTGGACGAGGAGGACATCGCCCGGCTCAAGTGGTGGGGGCTTGGCGACCCCGGGCTGATCACGGTTCGCGGCCTCGAGCTCGTGCGCGACGCCGAGATCCTCGTCTACGACCGGCTCGTCGCTCACAAGCTCGTCCTCGAGGCGCGGCGGGCAGCGTTGATCGAGCGGGACGGCCTCTCGCAGGACGAGGTCAACGAGCTCCTCGTCAGGCACGGCAGGCGGGGCCGCGCGGTCGTCCGCCTGAAGGGGGGCGATCCGTTCGTCTTCGGCCGCGGCGCCGAGGAGGTGGCGGCCCTGGAGGCGGCGGGCGTCGACGTCGAGGTCGTGCCCGGCCTCTCCACGCTCACCGCCCTCCCCGCGCTCGCCGGCATCCCGCTCACCGCGAGGGGCATCGCCTCCGAGGTGACCGCGCTCACCGGCACGAGCGCCGACGGGGGCGACCTCGACTACGAACGCCTTGCCCAGCTGCCGGGGACGATCGTCATCTTCATGGGGCTCGGACGGCTCGAGCACATTGCCGACAACCTGATCCTCGCGGGCCGGCCCGTCGACGAGCCCGCGGCGGTGATCTCGCGGCTCTCGCTCCCCGACTGCCGGGTCCACTCCGGGACGCTCGCCACGATCGCCTCGGTGGCGGAGAACGCCGCCACGCCGGCCCTGGTCGTCATCGGCGACGTCGTCAGCCGGCGGCAATTCCTATGGGAAGCCACGCTTTAGAACCCGAACCGAAATGAAGTCAGTGCCGCCTGGCCGCGCTGTGTGGGCACGCCCAGATCGACGAGATTCATTCCGGTTCGAGTTCTTAAGGCGCTTGATCGGCAATTCGGTCGCGGCGCCCGGCGGCTGCAAGCCTGCGCGGGGCATCCACGGTAATTGCCGATCGACCATCTAGCGGAGGCCCCCCGAAGCCGATAACGGGGGCTGTGACGTCCCGAGTCGCCCCCGCAGCCCTCGCCCTGACCGTGGCCCTGTTTGCCGCGGTCGCCGTGCAGTTCGAAGCCCACCTCGGCGGGCCGTCCGTGGACCGCCTGTTCAGCAACTGGATCTACGACGTCGTGGGCATCGCAGCCGGGGTGACGTGCGTGCTGCGCGGGCTCTCCTCCAGGGAGCGCAGGGCGTGGATCTGGATCGGCGCGGGTGTCCTCTCGTGGACGGCCGGCGACATCTACTGGACGGTGGCCCTCGAGACGGTGAAGAGCCCGCCGTACCCCTCACTCGCCGACGCGGGCTACCTCGGTTTCTATCCTCCGGTCTTCGTCGGGATCGGCCTGCTCGTGCGCGATCGCGTGATCCGGTTCAGCACGAGCATCTGGCTCGACGGCTTCATCGCCGCGTGCGCGGTGAGCGCCGTCGCGAGCGGCATCGTGCTCGCTGACGTCTGGCGGAGCTCGACCGGGGGCCTCGCAGCAGTCGCGACGAACATGGCGTACCCCGCCGGAGACGCCCTGCTGCTCTGCCTCGTGCTCGCCGCGTTCGCGCTGTCGGGCTGGAGCATCGACCGGACCTGGCTGCTGCTCGCGAGCGGTCTCGTCCTCTTCGGCGTTGCGGACAGCATCTACCTGGTCCAGGTCGCGAACGGCACCTACCGGCTCGGGACGGTGCTGGACCTCGGCTGGCCCGCCGGCTTCGTCCTGATCGCAATCGCCTCGTGCACGCCGGCCCGCAGCGTGGCACGGATGCGCCTCGAAGGCAGGCGGGTGCTCGCGGCGCCCCTCGTCCTGGCCGCGGTCTGCCTCGCGGTCGAGGTCCAGGATCACTTCGTGCGCGTCGGCGCGCTCGCTCTCGTACTGGCGTCGCTCGGGCTGATCGCCGTCATCGCGCGCATGACGCTGACGTTCGACGAGCATCTCGCCCTGCTCCAGGTGTCGCGCACGGAATCGCTGACCGACGCGCTCACCGGGCTCGGCAACCGCCGCGCGCTCCTGGAACGGCTGGGAGACGCACTGGCAGCTGCAGACGGCTCGAGCCGACTGCTCCTGCTCTTCGATCTCGACGGCTTCAAGTCGTACAACGACACCTTCGGCCACGAGGCCGGCGACATACTGCTCAGCCGACTCGGCACGAGGCTCCGGCGCTCGGTCGCGTCGCGTGGCGAAGCATTCCGGCTCGGCGGTGACGAGTTCTGCATCCTCCTCGAGGGCGAGCTGATCGACCTCGAATGGGTGCGCGCGGCGGCAACTGCGAGCCTGCGCGAGAGCGGCGAGGGTTTTGCGATCACCTGCTCCAGCGGATACACGCTGATCCCCGAGGAGGCGTCGAGCCCGAGTGAGTCGCTGCGGGTCGCCGACCGGCGGATGTACGCGGAGAAGGGAAGCCGCCTGCTCGCGGACAACTCGAGCGGCGTGCTGGTGCAGGCGCTGATCGAGCGCGATCGCTACCTGGGCGAGCACTCCCGGGGCGTCGTCACCTATGCAACCGCACTCGCGCGCCACGCCGGGCTCGCGGGCAAGGAGGCCGAGCTCGTGCGGACGGCCGCCGAGCTTCACGACGTCGGGAAGCTGGCGCTGCCCGAGGCGATCCTCTCGAAGCCGGAGCCGCTCGAGCCTGACGAATGGGCGCTCGTCCGGCAGCACACGCTGGTGGGCGAACGGATCGTCGGCGTCGCCCACGGTCTCGGAGACGTCGCGCGGACGATCCGGTCGACCCACGAGCGCTGGGACGGGACGGGCTACCCGGACCGGCTCGCGGGCGAACAGATCCCCCTCGCCTCCCGGCTGATCGCGATCTGCGACGCCTACGACGCGATGACGACGACGCGCCCCTACACCGAGGCGCGCAGCCCACAGGAAGCGGCGGACGAGCTCATCCGGAACGCCGGGACGCAGTTCGACGCCCGGCTCGTCGACCTGTTCGTCAACGGAGTGCTACAAGAGAACCTGCGGTTCCCGAGGACGGCGCCCGGAACAGCCGCCGCCGGCTGACGTCACAATCCGCCTGTGGGACGGGTTAGCGGCAAGGTCGTCGTGGTCACCGGTGCAGCCGGTGGCCAGGGCGCAGCGGAGGCTGCCGCTCTGGCCGCCGAAGGCGCGGCCGTTGTCGCGACCGACGTGCACGAGGAGGCCGAGACACCCGCGGGCGTCGCGTACCGGAAGCTCGACGTCTCTTCCCCGGACGATTGGCTCACGCTCGCGGAGTGGCTCGAGGCCGAGCACGGACGGCTCGACGGGCTCGTGAACAACGCCGGGGTTCCGTTCCGCGCACGCGTCGACGAGGTCGAGCTCGCCGACTGGAACCGCGTGCTCGGAATCAACCTCACCGGCACGCTGCTCGGCATCCAGACGGCGGCGCGGTTGATGCGCGCTGGCGGGTCGATCGTGAACGTCAGCTCGATCGCCGGGCTGACCGGCCACTACGCCGCCGCCTACACGGTCAGCAAGTGGGGTGTGCGCGGCCTCTCGCGTGTCGCGAGCACGGAGCTCGGGCCGCGAGGGATCCGTGTGAACACGATCTTCCCGGGCTACATCGAGACGCCGATGACCGCCTCCGCCCCGCCCGCGTTCCTTGCTGCCAACATCGAGGCGACGCCGCTCGGCCGGACGGGGCAGCCCGAGGACGTGGCACCCCTCGTCGTCTACCTGATCTCGGACGAGTCCTCGTTCGTGACCGGCGCCGAGATCGTCGTCGACGGCGGACAGGTCGCCCACGGAGGCGCCAAAGCGTTCTCGGACGCGGTTCGTCCGGCCTAGACACGTGTCGCAGCCGCGAAGTATCCTTGGCGGCGCTCGAGACCGGGCACCTGCGGCACGGGCGCGGCACCCTCTCACCCAGGTGCAGGAAGGGGCGCAGTGACCCTCGGGCCGATCTCGTGCTGACGGCGTCGTCGACCGCCTGGCAGCTCGGCCTCGTTCTCGGCATCGTCGTGATCGCCGTCGCGGCGACGATCGTGATCACGATCGTGCTGCTCGCACGGAAGATCGCCCAGCAGGCGAAGACGGCCGAGCAGGCGGTCGAGATCGTGCGCGCGCAGACGGTCGAGCTCGCGGGCATCGGCCGGATCAACGACTCCGGCGTCCGAATCCTCCATGCCGCGCGGGCGCTGCGGAAGGCGGCGGTGGGCAAGTGATCGTCGCGATGTCGTCCCACGGCTACTGGTGGACCGCGCTCGGGATCGGCCTCGTCGCCGCCCTCGCCGTCGCGGTGCTGCTCGCGCTGCTGATCCGGTACGTGGTCAGCATCGACACGTCGGTGGCGAACCTGCTCGACGTCGCGGGCAAGGTCGGCGCGAACACGGCGAACATCCCGCAGCTGACCGCGACCGCGCCGGTCCTGGCGCAGATCGTCGACGAGGCCGTGATCCAGGACGCCTACATGAACGCGCTCACCGACGGCTACGGAGATGCGGCGTGAGCGAGACGCATCTGTTGGTTTTGCTGAGCGTGCTGCTGGCGGCCGTGGTCGTGGTCGTGCTCGCGGTGGCGCTAATCGTCGTGCGGAACCGGCTCCTCTCGATCTCCGCGAACCTCGCGACGCTGGGCGGCGCGCTCGCGGGCGTCGAGGCCGAACACCTGCGCCCGCTCGAAGGATCGGTCACGGCGATCAACGCGCAGTTCGACATCATCCTCGGAGCACTCCCGGGGATCGCCCGCAAGGCGGCGGTGGTGGCCGAACGGAGACCGCGATGACGCTCTGGTGGATCGGCGACATCGTGCTGCTCGTCGTGCTCCTACCGGTGGTCGTCTACCTCTTGAACGGCGTGCTGAAGGCGGCCCGGAGCATCGTTCCGAGCGTGCGCCAGATCGCGAGCGTCGCCGCGGCCGGGTCGAAGGATCTCGACGCCGCGGCCCTCCTCGTGACGACTCGGCAGCAGGTCGAGCAAACGGTCGCAGGAGTCGCGAACTACGGCGGCTCGCTCGACGTGATCCTGGACGACGCGGAGTAGCGGAGAGCCTGTGCCTGCAGCCGGAGTCGTCATGGTCGTCGCAGTCGTCCTGATCGTGCTCGCGCTCGTCTACTACCTGCTGTCGACGATCGTCGCGCTGCGCCAGATCACGAACGGTCTCGACGACACGATCAGGGACGTCACCGGGATCGTCGAGAAGAGCGCCCCGGTCAACGACATCGTCAGAGCGATCAACGAGCAGCTCGACGCTGGCGTCGATCTGCTCGAAGGGCTGCTCGTCAAGAAGGCCGGGCTCGTCGACGGGGTCGCGCTGATCGAGAGCCTGTATCCGGGCGCCGGCGTGGCGGGGCTCCGCAACTTCCCGGACAGCGCCTCGCTCGAGGCGCCTCGGATCGGCGAGGTCTACACCAAGGGCACGCTCACTCTGGCGCGGCTCGGCCGGGAGGCGCCGATCGCCGCGGCGAGCCCGAACGGCCCCGCACTACGGAACATCGAGGGCGGCAGCCTCGCCGCGCGCCTCCTCTACCCCGAGCAGCGCCAGTCGGCGCCGGAGCGGATGCCGCGCTCCCCCGTGATCGGCACCGACGCGCCGGTGCAGTACGAGCAGCGCGAGGACATCGGCCGACCCCGCAAGCGCCTTCCCTCCCGCACCTCCTGATCTGAAAGGAGCTCGACGTGCAGACTCCTGCGGCATTCGACTACGAGCGCGCGACGAGCGTCGACGGCGTGATCGCGTCACTGCAGAAGGCCGGGCCCGGCGCTCGGGTGATCGCCGGCGGCCACAGCCTGCTGCCGATGATGAAGCTTCGCCTCGCGAATCCGACGCATCTGATCGACATCAACGACCTGGCGGAGCTCTCGTTCATCCGGGAGCAGGACGGCGAGCTCAGGATCGGAGCGCTGACGCGGCACGTCGACCTCGAGAAGTCCGAGCTGCTCGCCAGGCACTTCCCGATCTTCCGTGACGCGGAGACGGTGATCGCCGATCCGGTCGTGCGCAACCGCGGCACGATCGGCGGGTCGCTGTGCCAGGCCGACGCGGCCGAGGACCTGTCGGCCGTCTGCAGCGCGGTCAAGGCGGAGGTGGTGATCCGGGGAGCGGCCGGCGAACGTAGAGTCGGCATGGACGCGTTTCACGTCGGCCCCTTCACGACGGCGGTGGCCGACGGCGAGCTCTTGACCGAGGTCCGGATCCCGATCCGCGCGGGCGGCGGAAGCGCGCACGAGAAGGTCGAGCGCCGCGCCGGCGACTGGGCGATCGCGGCGGCCTCGGCGGCCCTGTGGATCGACGGCGGCCGGATCGCCGACGCCGGCGTCGCACTCAGTGCCGTCGGGCTGACGACGATCCACCTGTCGAGAGCCGAGGAGCTCCTGCGGGGCCAGGCTCCGTCGGAGGAGCTCTTCGCCCAGGCGGGCGAGATCGCCTCCGCGGACTGCTCGCCCACCGCCGACGGTCGAGGGCCGGTCGACTACAAACGCCATCTCGCGGGGGTGCTCACCGCCCGCGCACTCGCGCGTGCGAGCGAACGCGCCCGGAGTCAGGGGGTCGCAGCATGAACGTCTCGATCAGCATCAACGGCCGGCAGGTCACCCGCGACGTCGAGCCGCGGCTCCTGCTGGTGCACTTCATCCGCGACACGCCCGGCCTGACCGGCACGCACTGGGGCTGCGACACCTCCAACTGCGGTGCGTGCGTCGTGCTGTTCGACGGCGCGCCGGTCAAGTCCTGCACCATGCTGGCAGCGATGGCCGAGGGTCACGAGCTCAGGACGGTCGAGTCGCTCGAGGTGGACGGCGAGCTCGACCCGGTGCAGCAGGGGTTCCACGAGCTCCACGCCCTGCAGTGCGGCTTCTGCACTCCCGGGATGATGATGACCGCCCGCGGCCTTCTGGACGAGAACCCGAACCCGACCGACCACGAGATCCGGACGGCGATCTCGGGCGGCATCTGCCGGTGCACGGGCTACAAGAACATCGTCGCCGCGATTCGCTGGGCGGCAGACCATCCACAGGGCGTGAAGGAGGAGGTGCCCGCATGACGGTCGTCGAGAACCTCCCCACTCCCCAGACCGAGCGGCCCATCGGCTTCGGGCGGCTGAAGCGCAAGGAGGACGCTCGCTTCATCCGCGGCAAGGGCACCTACCTCGACGATATCCGCCTGCCCGGGATGGTCCACGGCGCGATCCTGCGCAGCCCGTTCGCCCACGCGCGCATCGTCTCGATCGACACGTCGCGGGCGCTCGCACACCCGAACGTCGCAGCCGTCGTCACCGCCAAGGATCTGGAGACGCTCGGGCTCGCGTGGATGCCGACGATCTCCTACGACACGCAGGCCGTGCTCGCAGGCGACAAGGTGCGCTTCCAGGGCCAGGAGGTCGCCTTCGTGATCGCCACCGACGAGT
>Ga0335082_10006061_pt1 | contig 13211 bp, 8 predicted proteins | sample Lox_Sample_41_FD_206718 | JGI IMG/M metagenome (GOLD analysis project Ga0335082, IMG submission 206718) | Soil microbial communities from Loxahatchee National Wildlife Refuge, Florida, United States - Lox_Sample_4.1 | ecosystem: Environmental > Terrestrial > Soil > Wetlands | place: USA: Florida... | reverse complement strand
GATTATAAGGGATACTGGCAGCAAAGGGGCTGGACCGATCAAGGCGAGATCCGGATAATTTCCAGAATCGACAGCCCCGGACACTATCAGGAGATTCAAGGACGAGAGCATCCCGTTCGAGGGCTGGCCTTCGGGGGTTACAATGGGATCGGCCGGGTGGAGCTCAGCACAGACGGAGGCCAAACGTGGAACCCGACCGATCTGGAACCGCCCCTTTCACCGTACAGTTGGGTCATCTGGAATTACCGCTGGCGGCCCTCCGCACCGGGGGCCTACACGCTGGTGGTCCGTGCCTGGGATAAACGGGGCCAAGTGCAGCCCGCCAAACTGGAACAGGCCTATCCGGCCGGTGCCAGCGGCTATCACACCGTCGTCGCTCTGGTGTCGTAGGTACTCACCTCTAATCTGGAGATTATTTTCCGTCAGCGAGCAACGCGAGCGAGAGGGGGGAGGACATCGGCGAGCTCAGTCGAGCCGCTTGGCCGGTGGAGAAAACGAGGGTCAGGCTTCGCCTGTCCGAGCGCGGGGGTGGGGTATCGGAGGACTGGCCTCATGTATTGCCGCACGGCCCCCCACAGATAATGGCGGCGACGCTAGCCCCTAAAAAAAGGCGGCTTTCCCGGATGACCCGGAAAAGCCGCCTCGTGTGTGAGATAAACGGTTACCGCCTCTTTCCTCTCCGAGCCATCTTCGCCCTGGAGACATCGCCCTGCTTGTCGATGAAATAGAGATAACCTTCCTCTCTCTTGACACCCACTTTGGCGATCTTCTGGGGCTTGCCCGGATTATGCTTGCCCCCTCCCCGCGCCATCTTGGTCCGTGAGACATCGCCCTGCTTATCAAGATAGTAGAGCCATCCCTTTTCTCGCCTTACTCCCGCCTTGGCTACCTTTTGGGCCATTCGGTCCTCACCTCCTCTCAAAATTGAACGGAATAACCACGTACGTTATTCCACAATATCCAGTTTGATATGCAATTCCTTGAGCTGCTGTTCCGCCACATGCGACGGCGCATCGCTGAGAAGGCAGATCGCCTTCTGGGTCTTAGGAAAAGCAATCACGTCACGAATCGATTCCGCTCCGGACAAGATCATCGACAAACGATCCAGACCGAAAGCCATGCCCCCATGGGGCGGAGCCCCGTATTCAAGGGCGTCCAGTAAGAACCCAAATTTTTCCTGCGCCGATGCCGGATCAATTCCGAGCAGCTTGAACAGCCGGGACTGAACATCGCGTCGATGGATTCGGATGCTCCCGCCGCCGATCTCGGAGCCGTTCAGGACCAGGTCGTACGCCTTGGCCCGGACCCGTCGGGGCTCCGTATCCAGAAAAGGCAGGTCTTCATCCAACGGCGAGGTAAATGGATGGTGCATGGCGACATACCGTTGTTCGGTGTCGTCAAAGTCCAGCAGCGGAAAATCCGTGATCCAGACGAAACGGAACTGATCCGGCGGAATCCGTTGGAATCGCTCCGCCAGCCGTGTTCGGAGGCCTCCCATCACTTCCCGGGCTGTTTTAAGCTGATCGGCCACAAACAACAGCAGATCCCCCGCTTTCGCCGACAAGGCGGCTGACAGCGAGCGGAGCAGGGGCTCGCCGAGAAATTTTACAATGGGCGACTCAAAACTTTCCGGCGACACCTTGATCCAGGCCAATCCCTTTGCCCCCAGGGACTTCGCGCTCTCCGTCAGTTCATCCAGTTCCTTGCGCGAAAGCGTCGCCTGGCCTTCCAATACCATCGCCTTGACCACCCCGTTTCGGTTCAAGGTCTCCTGAAAAACCTGGAAGGAGGAACCCGCCACAAGCGGAGAAACATCGTGTATTTCGAGACCGAACCGAAGATCCGGTTTATCGGTTCCGTACCGGTCCATCGACTCGGAATAGGACAATCGCGGAAAGGGGGTTTCTAAACGGATATCCTTGACCGTCCGAAAGACCTCGACCATCATCCCTTCCATCAACGACCGGATCTCCTCCTGATCCATGAACGATAGCTCAAGATCGATCTGGGTGAATTCCGGCTGCCGGTCCGCCCGGAGGTCTTCATCCCGGAAACAGCGGGCGATCTGGTAATACCGTTCGATCCCGGCCACCATCAATATCTGCTTGAATAATTGCGGGGATTGGGGCAGCGCATAAAATTGACCGGGATTCACCCGACTGGGGACCAGATAGTCCCGGGCGCCTTCGGGCGTGCTCTTCGTGAGATGCGGCGTCTCCACCTCGATGAAACCGTGTCCATCGAGATAATTCCGGACGGACTTCAGGATCCGGTGCCGCCGTTTTAAATTGGCCAGCATGCGGGGTCGGCGGAGATCCAGGTAACGGTACTTCAATCGCAGGTTCTCCGAAACCAGAACGTTATCCTCGATCGGAAAAGGCGGCGTCTTGGCCGCATTGAGAATTTCAAGCTCATCCGCGACCAGTTCAATCTCCCCCGTCCCCAACTGCGCGTTGACGGTCCCGGGCGGCCTGGACTCGACCCGTCCGCGAACGGCGATGACGTCCTCGCTCCGGAGCTCCTTGGCCTCCTTGTGCGTATGCGGGGAGAGCGTGGGATTAAAAACCACCTGCGTGATCCCCTCCCGATCCCGAAGATCGACGAAGGTCAGCCCCCCGTGATCCCGCCGGGACTGGACCCAGCCCATCAACGCGGCCGTCTGGCCGATGTCGCTTTTTCTTAACCTTCCGCAATCGTGTGTCCGCTTCAAAACCGTATCCCTTTATTCGTTTCGGATCGATCTCACGCTCGCCGGGTGTCTATTCGCCCACGGCCTTTCGACTCTTGGGTGCAACCGTCGGTAGTCTGGATTTCGACCCGAGAGCCTTAAGGGATCGGATTTCCCCCGCTGTCAGATAGCGATACCGTCCGATGGGCAACGCGCCCAGTTCCAGCGTCGCCATCCGGATCCGTTTCAGCTTTAAGACCGGATGATCGATCTTCTCCAGCATGCGGCGGATCTGACGGTTTCGCCCTTCATGGATGGTCATTTCCAGCCAGGAATTCTTTTCCGTTTTCTTGATTTTTCGGATCCGGCAGGGCAGCGTCCGACCCTCCGATAAAACCACTCCCCTTGAAACCTCCAGGATCTCCGGGTCCGTCAAAATCCCCTTGACCTTGACCTCGTACGTTTTTGGAACCTCAAAGCTGGGGTGCAGCATTCTTTGCACCAGGTCGCCGTCATTGGTCAGAAGCAGCAGACCTTCACTGTCATAATCGAGCCTCCCGACCGGATAGACGCGGGCCCGTACCCCCCGGAGCAACGCCTTGACCGTCACGCGTCCCATCGGATCGGACAGCGTCGTGACCACCTCGCGGGGTTTGTTCAGCATAAGGTACACCTTGACCTGCTTGGGATTGATGAGTTTCCCCGAGACCTTGATATGATCCCGTTCCGGATCGGCCTTGCGGCCCAGCTCGCGGACCACGCGTCCGTTGACCGTCACGGCGCCCGCCCGCATCATTTCCTCGGCCTTTCGGCGCGAGGCGATCCCGGCCATCGAGATGATTTTCTGTATTCGTTCGAGCATCATTTACACCCGTATCGGTTGCTGAGAAACCCTCATTCTCTTGAGGCGGCTCAAAAAGCTCCAGATGCCCCCTCCGGGGACTTCCAGTATTTTTATTACTGGAAGTGGGTCGCAATGCCGCAGGGACCGAGGAGACCGCAGCGTACAAAGCAGGTACCTGAGGATCTCCGAGGGCCCGAGAAACCGCACCGCGTTGAGTCAGCGACGCGGAATATAATCGGGGCCGAAGGCGCCTCTTCTCGGTTCGCCGTCTTCGGCAACGAAGCCGATGGACTTATTCAGCCGCCTCCTACTCCCACTCGATCGTGCTCGGCGGCTTGGACGATACGTCGTAAACCACCCGGTTGACCCCCCGGACCTCATTCACGATCCGGTTCGAGATCCGCTCCAGCACCTCGTGCGGCAGCTTGACCCAATCGGCCGTCATCCCGTCCTGGCTGTGAACGGCCCGTATCGCCACGACAGGCTCGTACGTGCGCTCGTCCCCCATCACGCCGACGGTCTTGATCGGGAGCAGGACCGCAAAGGCCTGCCAGATTGAACGGTACAGGCCGGCCTTCCGGATTTCCTGTTCGACAATATCGTCCGCTTCGCGCAACAGATCCAGACGCTTTCGCGTCACCTCCCCGATGATTCGGACCGCCAAACCCGGTCCCGGAAACGGATGCCGCCAAAGGATTTCCTCCGGGAGGCCCATCTCCTCGCCCAATCTGCGCACTTCATCCTTGAACAATTCGCGAAGGGGTTCCACCAGCTTGAACCGCATCCGCGTCGGCAGGCCGCCGACATTATGATGCGTCTTGATGGTTGCGGAAGGCCCTTTAAACGAAACGCTCTCGATCACGTCCGGATACAGGGTGCCCTGGACCAGGAAATCCGGACGTCCCAAATTCTTCGCCTGATCCTCGAAAACATGGATGAACTGACGGCCGATGATCCGGCGTTTCCGTTCGGGGTCGGTAACCCCTTTTAGTTTCTTCAAAAAACTTTTGGAGGCGTCCACGTACCGGAGATTCAGTTTAAACGATTTTCGAAACGTCTCCGTCACGCGTTCGGCTTCCTTATGGCGAAGCAGCCCGTTGTCCACGAAAACGCAGGTCAGCTGATCCCCGATGGCGCGATGGGTGAGGATGGCGGCCACGGCCGAGTCGACGCCTCCGCTCATGGCGCAGATCACACCGACGTCCCCGACCCGTTCACGAATCTGGTCGACGGCGCGTTCCAGATAGGCCTTCATCGTCCAGGTCGGGGCGCAGCCGCAAATGCGGTAAAGAAAATTTTTCAGAATGGCAAGCCCCTGGGGGGTGTGGGCGACTTCGGGATGAAACTGAATCGCATAAAGACGCCGCTTTTCATTCCGCATGGCCGCGATAGGCGAATTGGCCGTGTGCGCCAGGACATCAAACCCCGGGGGCATCCGATCGATCCGGTCGCCGTGGCTCATCCAGACCACCGTTTCGGGTCGTGAGCCCTGGGCGCCCGAGGCGGCGCCGACGCCGTTCAACAGATCCGTGGCATCATCAATCACCAGATCGGCCCGCCCGTATTCCCGTCGCGCCGACTTGGAGACCTTCCCGTCCAACCGGTGGGTGATCCATTGCATCCCGTAGCAGATGCCCAATACCGGGACGCCCAGATCCAGGATTTCCGGAGGACAATAAGGCGGTTTGTTATCGTAAACGCTCGCCGGGCTGCCGGAGAGAACGATCCCTTTGGGCTTGAAGTCTCGGATGAATGAGATCGGGGTATCACAGGGATGGATCTCGGAGTAGACCTGGCTTTCGCGAATCCGTCGTGCGATGAGCTGCGTGTACTGGGAACCGAAATCCAAGACGAGAATCTTCTCGGCGTGGATCGGGTCGGGATGCCCTTCGGCGGCGCGCATGATTACCTCAACGGGTTTCACCCGGAACCTGTTCAGTCACGTTCAACACGGTAATTGGGCGCCTCCTTCGTGATGATCACGTCGTGCACATGACTCTCACGAAGCCCGGCCTGCGTCAGCTTGACGAAGCGGGCCTTTTTCTGAAGTTCCTTGACCGTCCGGCAGCCGCAATAGCCCATGCCGGCCTTGAGCCCGCCGACGAGTTGATAGACGACGCTGGCGATGGAGCCCTTGTACGGAACGCGGCCCTCGATCCCCTCGGGAACGAGCTTGGATTCCGTTTCATGCTCCTGAAAGTAGCGGTCCCGCCCCCCCTTGACCATGGCGCCGAGGGAACCCATGCCCCGATAAACTTTGTAGCTCCGGCCCTGAAACAATACGGTTTCGCCGGGACTCTCCTCCGTCCCGGCAAAGATGCTCCCGATCATGACGGAGTCCGCCCCCGCGGCGATCGCTTTGCTGATGTCGCCCGAATATTTGATCCCGCCGTCGGCGATGATCGGCACACCCGGCTTGGCCGCGGCCTCCGCGCAGTGGAATATGGCCGTCAATTGCGGGACGCCGGCCCCGGCGACAATCCGGGTCGTGCAGATGGACCCCGGTCCGACCCCGACCTTCACGCCGTCGACGCCGGCCTTGATCAGATCCCGGGTGGCTTCGGCCGTCGCCACATTGCCGCCCACCAGCTCCAGGTCCGGATAGTTCTTTTTGATTTTGGAGACGGTCTCCAGGACGCTGAGCGAATGGCCGTGGGCCGTGTCCACAACGATCAGGTCGACGCCGGCCTTCGACAGAAGATCGACCCGCTCCATGGCGTCTTCCCCGACGCCGACCGCCGCGCCCACGCGCAAGCGTCCGCTGGCGTCCTTGCAGGCGTTGGGGTATTTGATCTTCTTCTCGATGTCCTTGATCGTGATCAGTCCTTTCAACTCGAAGGCTTTGTTGACCACCAGCAGTTTCTCAATGCGATTTTTCTGAAGGATCGCCTTGGCCTCTTCGAGACCGGTCCCCTCGGGCGCGGTGATGAGGTTTTTATGCGTCATGACTTCGGAGACTTTCAGGTTCATCCGCGTCTCAAAACGAAGATCGCGATTGGTCACGATTCCGACGAGCTTGCCCCCCCGGGTCACGGGGATGCCCGAGATCCGGTACCGGGCCATCAGCTGAAGCGCCTCGCGAATGGTTTGGTCGGGCGAGATGGTGATCGGATCGATGATCATTCCGCTCTCGGATTTCTTCACCTTGTCCACCTCGACCATCTGCTCCTTGGGAGACATCGCGCGGTGGACGATTCCGATCCCCCCTTCCTGCGCCATGGCGATCGCCATGCGCGCGTCCGTGACGGTGTCCATGGCGGCGCTGATGATCGGGATATTGATTCGAATCCGCCGGGTGAGGTGGGTCTGCGTTTCGACAAGACGGGGCAGCACGGATGATTTGGCCGGGATCAGGACGACATCATCGAACGTCAAACCTTCTTCCATTCTATTCTTCAGCGTCATGGAGGCTCGTATTAAAACCGCTTATCGCGACTTCCCCGTCGAAAAGGGTGGATCATAATTAGCATATTCGCACGACGGCGTCAAGAGATATTGAAAAATCCGGTTTGGAAAAGCGGCGACGGCGATCGGTGGCGTGTTGGAGATCACCAACGAAAAACGAACAACGGCAGCTCCACGAGAGACGCCGGACGGGAATCATCGGGGACCAAACCGAAATCCTGGCGCGGCCGTTCTTCGACGGAGAAAAGGGGCTGGACGAATTGCGGGGGGAGATGCGGAATGAATGGGGCGCTTTTCAAACGGTTCGGATTATCTTCCGACGGTGCGGATTCACTCACCCGTGAACCGGAAGAGACCCCCCAGTAAATGACTCCTGCGCCGATCACAACCGCTCCGCCTACCGAAAAACTCACATAAACCTGCGATTCAGCCCGAGCCGGGTTTGGGGCGAAGAGGATTAGAAGACCGAGCAGTCGGATCAGGATTCGACGCTTCATTTGATTTCGTTTACGTGAGCGGATCGTCGAATGCAAACCGTTTTCCCACTTTCCGGTCGCCCCGGGACGAGTGGAAGATCGTTCATGCCCACAGGATTAATCCGAGTTCCCACGGACTCGAAAGGTCCTCGTGTTTCGGAATCACACGAATGGTGAAGCCGTGAAGTCCGCTTTTGCTGCAGGGCACGGCCCAGACTTCGAAGAGGGAAAGCCCCTCTTTTGACCGTTCCTTAAACTCCATCCGGGTCGGCTGGGCCTCCACGATTTCCCCCTGTGCATTCGTTCGACCCATGAGCAGTTCCACGGTAACATCCTCTGGCGTAAGTGTCCCCAACTGAACCCAGGTCTTCACATCGATCTTGTCCCCGACCCTTAATTGAGGCGCGGGAGGAGCCTCGACTCTTTCGATCCGGATTTCTCCCCAATGGGTCCGAAGCCTCGCCTCCCAGCTTGCAAGACTCTTCGCCCTCGAAAAATCGGTCGCATACAGCCGCTCAGAAACATCGGCGGCCGGGAAATAAAACCGCTCGGAATATTCACACACCATCCGGTTGGTGTTGAACTCCGGACAGAGCACCGCCATCGCTTTTTTCATCCGGGTGATCCATCGTCGGGGGAGATGGTTCGTTCCCCGCTCATAAAACATCGGGATGATTTCCTTCTCCAAAATGTCGTACAGCGCGCTGGACTCCACTTCGTCCTGTGCGGCCTCGTCGCCGTACAGCTCTCCTCGACCGATGGCCCAGCCGATTTCGGATTGATAGGCCTCGTCCCACCAGCCGTCCAGAATACTGACGTTGAGGACGCCGTTGGCCGTGGCTTTCATTCCGCTGGTCCCGCTGGCCTCCAGCCCTCGTCGGGGCGTGTTAAGCCAGACATCCACGCCCTGCACCATATACCGGGCCACCTCCATGTCGTAGTTTTCGAGGAAAACGATCCGGGACCGGAATCGATCCAGCCGGGAGAGGTGGATGATCCGACGAATCAGTTCCTTGCCCTGATCGTCTCGGGGGTGGGCGAGACCCGCATAGATGATCTGGACGGGGCGCTCGGGATGATTGAGAATATTCGCAAGCCGATCCGGATTGTGCAGAAGCAGCGTCGCCCGTTTGTAGACTGCAAACCGCCGGGCAAAGCCGATCGTCAGGGCTCCCGGGTCCAACACTTCGTCGGCCCGTTCCAGATCGGCCTCCGGGGCCCCTCTGAGGTGAAGCTGCGTCCGCAGGCGCCGGCGAGCAAAAGCCACCAATCGCTCACGCCGCCGCTCATACGTCCGCCACAGTTCCAAGGGCGGGATTTCTTCAATCCCTTTCCAGTTCGTCGGATCCGCGGGTTCTTCCAGCCATCGGGTTCCAAAATAACGGTCAAAGAGATCGGCCATGTCCTTTGAAATCCACGAACGCACATGAACAGCGTTGTTCACATGCGACAGCGGCGATTCCTCGAGCGGGACGCCCGGCCAGACGCCGGCCCACATTTTTCGTGAAACCGTTTCGTGCAACCGGCTGACCGCATTCAGATGGGCCGATAGCCGGAGGGCCAAGACCGTCATGCAGAACGGTTCACGGTCATCTTCGGGATTCTGGCGACCGAGGGCGAGGAACTCTTTTCGAGAAAGGCCCACCTGGCGATAGAAATTCCCGAAATATTTTTCGACGAGGTCGGGGTGGAAATAGTCATTCCCGGCCGGGACCGGAGTGTGGGTCGTAAATACCTGACCGGCGGCGGCCACCTTCCGGGCTTCGGCAAACGAGAGTTTGTGGTCCTTCATTAAACAGCGGACACGCTCGATGGCCAGAAAGGCCGAGTGCCCCTCGTTCATGTGACAGACCGTGGGTCGTAATCCCAGAGCCGAGATCAACCGAAAACCGCCGATTCCAAGAATCATCTCCTGTTTAATCCGCATTTCGATGTCTCCGCCGTAGAGTTGATCCGTGATTTCACGGTCCTCTCGACGATTGGTATCGACGTTAGTATCCAGCAGATAAAGCGGAACTCGCCCCACCTCAACGCGCCAGACCTGGGCCGTGACGGTACGCTCCGGGAAGGCCACCTCGACCGTCACCCGCTTTCCGGTTGCATCAAGGACCGGTTGGATCGGCAGATTATAAAAGTCGTTGTCGGCGTAGGATTCTTGTTGCCAGCCGTCCGCGTTGAGATACTGGTTAAAATAGCCCTGCTGATAGAGGAGCCCCACGCCTACCAGCGGCAGGCCCAAGTCGCTCGCCGATTTGAGAAAGTCGCCGGCCAGTATCCCCAACCCGCCGGAGTAGATCGGAAGGCAGTCGGTCAGCCCGAATTCGGCCGAGAAGTAGGCGATGCGGTCTCGATCCTCGGTGCCCCGTGTCGCGCGATACCACGTCGTGGGATTGGAAAGATAGTTATCAAAATTCCGACAGACCCGATCAAAGTGAGCGAGGAAACCGGTGTCCTCCGAAGCCGCGTTCAATTGTTCCTGATTGATCCGGCCCAGCATCAGAACGGGATTGTGCCGTGTTTGTTCCCAGACCTCCCGATCCAAACGGCGAAAAAGCTCTCGCGTGTCGGGATCCCACGACCAGTACAGGTTATAAGCCAGATCTCTTAGCCGCTCCAGACGCGCCGGGAGGGATGGCACGACGGTAAATATGCGAACCGGTTTCATCAGCGCTCCTTTTTCAAGGGAGACAGTACGGCAGACTATTTCCGCCCCGTCGCTTTTTCGGTCTCCACAATCATGACCGTGGTTTTCATTATGGCGTCCGGATTGAGCGAAATGCTGTCGATTCCCTGTTCGACCAGGAATCGCGCAAACTCCGGATAGTCGCTCGGCGCCTGGCCGCAGATGCCGATCTTTCGGCCTTTGGCTTTGGCGGCTTTGATGACGGTTGCCACCATCGATTTAACCGCCGAGTTTCGTTCATCGAACAGCGGGGCCACAATCTCGGAGTCCCGGTCCACCCCCAGGACAAGCTGGGTGAGATCATTGGAGCCGATCGAGAAACCGTCAAATAATTCCGCGAAGGCATCGGCCAGAATTACATTGCTTGGAATTTCGCACATCACATAAAGTTCCAATCCGTTTTGGCCCCGTTTGAGGCCGTTCTTTTCCATTTCGGCCTGGACGAGCCGCCCCTCCTCGACGGTGCGGCAAAACGGGACCATTAATTTGACGTTGGTCAATCCCATCTCATCCCGCACCTGTTTCATCGCCCGGCATTCCAACGCGAACCCGTCGCGGTAACGCGGGTTATAGTAACGCGAGGCGCCGCGGAACCCCAGCATCGGGTTCTCCTCGACGGGCTCATACGGCCCCCCGCCGATCAGGTTGGCGTATTCGTTGGTCTTGAAATCGCTCAGCCGGACGATGACGTCCTTCGGATAAAACGCCGCCGCAATCGTTCCGACCCCTTGGGCCAGTCGGTCGACGAAATATTCCACTTTGTCACCGTATCCCGCCGTCAGCCGATCGATTTCGGCCTTGACCGCCGGGTCTTCCAGCTTATGATAGTTCACCAACGCCAACGGGTGAATCTTAATCCATGTGCTGATGATGAATTCCTCGCGGGCCAGTCCGACTCCGTCGTTGGGAATGAATGAAAGGCCGAAAGCCTCCTGGGGATTGCCCAGATTCATCATGACCCGGGTTTTGGGGCGCGCCAGGGATTGGAGGTTGATTTTCTCGACCGCGAAGGACAGGACTCCCTCATAAACGACACCGGTCTCCCCCTCGGCGCACGAGACGGTCACCGACTGACCGTCTTTGAGTCGTTCGGTCGCCTGTTCGGCCCCCACCACCGCGGGAAGGCCGAGCTCGCGGCTGACGATCGCCGCATGGCAGGTCCGGCCGCCCCGATTGGTCACGATGGCGGCCGCCTTTTTCATGATCGGCTCCCAATCGGGGTCCGTCTTGTCGGTGACCAGCACTTCGCCCGGCTTGAAACGGTCGATATGCTGAACGCTCTTAATCACCCGCACCGGGCCCTGGCCGATCTTCTCCCCGACGCTTCTCCCTGTGACCAACGCCTTCCCGCGTTGCGCGAGGTGGTAGATCTCGACTTCATTCCGGTCCTTTTGGGACTGGACCGTCTCGGGGCGCGCCTGAACAATAAAGAGCTCGCCCGTCAATCCGTCCTTGGCCCATTCCATATCCATCGGCGTCCGCCGGCCTTTTTTGGCGCTGTAGTGCTCTTCGATGACACAGGCCCACCGGGCCAGGGTCAGGATCTCGTCGTCGGTGATGGCGAATCGGGCGCGATCGTCGGGGGGAACCGGAATGTTCTTCACCATTCGGCCGCCTCCCACATCATAGACCAGTTTGAATTCTTTGGTGCCCAGCATCTTTTGCAAAATCGGCCTATATCCCGCCTTGAGCGTCGGCTTGAAGACGTAAACCTCGTCAGGATTCACCGATCCCTGAACGACGTTCTCGCCCAAACCGTACGAGGCGTTGATCAGTACGGCGTCGGAAAAACCGGTCTCGGTATCAATGGAAAACATGACCCCCGACGCCGCCAGATCCGATCGCACCATCCGCTGCACGCCGATCGAAAGTGCGACCTTGAGGTGATCAAATCCTTTGTCCGTGCGGTAAGAAAGCGCCCGATCGGTAAAAAGCGAGGCGAAACAGCGCTTGCAAGCGTCCAAAAGCGCTCGGCGGCCCTGAACATTAAGATAGGTTTCCTGTTGTCCGGCGAAGCTCGCATCCGGCAGGTCCTCGGCCGTCGCGCTGCTTCGAACGGCCACATCGAGCGGGCCGTGGGTTTGATCGCTCAACCGATCATAGGCGTCGGTAATCGCGTGCTCCAATTCCTTGGGGAGATTGGCCGAAACAATCGCTTGGCGGATCTTAAGCCCCCGTTGGCGAAGATTCTCCAGATCGCGCGTATCCAATCCCTTCAACGCTTCGCGGATGGTTTGATCCAGACGGGCTTCCCGGAGAAAACCGCGATAGGCCGCCGCCGTGACCGCGAACCCGTTCGGTACCTTGACTCCTTTGGAGGTCAATTCCCGGACCATTTCTCCCAGTGATGCGTTTTTTCCGCCGACATTCGGGACATCGTTAATGCCGATCTCTTCAAACCAAAGGATAGATGAAGTAGCGTCCGATTTAGGATTCACAATATCGCCTCACATCCTGTAATGGATTCCGATTTACGGAGGCCGCGCGGTATCACTTCGCTTTTCCCTTCGCCTGATTCGCGACCGCCTGAGCCGCTCGCTTTGCACGAGCGGGATCGCCCAGATAGAAACTCCGAACCGGCTTCAGATCCTCCTCGAGCTCATAGACCAAAGGGATACCGGTGGGGATGTTGAGCCCGACGATCTCCTCGTCCGACACCCGATCCAGATGCTTGACCAACGCCCTCAGGCTGTTGCCGTGCGCCGCGATCAGGACCCGCCCGCCGCGTTGGATCGCGGGGGCGATGGTCTCATTCCAGTAGGGAAGAAATCGCGCCACCGTGTCCTTGAGACTTTCGGTCAACGGCAACTCATCCGGCCGGAGTCCGGTGTAGCGGGGATCGCGGCCCGGGAAGCGTTCGTCATCCGGGGTGAGCGACGGGGGGCGTACATCGTAGCCACGGCGCCATCGCAGCACCTGCTCTTCACCGTGGAGCCGGGTCGTCTCGGCTTTGTCGAGCCCCTGTAACGCGCCGTAGTGCCGTTCATTCAGCCGCCAGCTTCGATGGACCGGGATCCACATAAGATCCATCTCTTCCAAGATGATCCAGAGAGTCTTGATCGCGCGTTTGAGCACCGAGGTGTAGGCGATATCGAAGGTGTATCCCTCCTGCTTCAGAAGACGCGCGGCATCGAG
>Ga0335082_10006058_pt1 | contig 13214 bp, 12 predicted proteins | sample Lox_Sample_41_FD_206718 | JGI IMG/M metagenome (GOLD analysis project Ga0335082, IMG submission 206718) | Soil microbial communities from Loxahatchee National Wildlife Refuge, Florida, United States - Lox_Sample_4.1 | ecosystem: Environmental > Terrestrial > Soil > Wetlands | place: USA... | reverse complement strand
GCGAAGCGCACCAGGTTCTGGGCAAAGTCTTTCCAGTTGGCGCGGGGGATGCGGCGCAGGGCGGCCCGCAGCGCGGTTTCGATGTCGCCGCGCAAGGTGTAATGCACGTGCAGGTCGAGCTTGCCCAGGTCGTTGAGTTTGCCGTCCAGGTCGAGCACCTGGGTGTTGGGGACGAAGGGCTCCTCCGGGGTCTCCACCAGGCTGCCCGAGTTCCCGGAGACCACCAGGGCCTCCTTGCCGCGGATCTGGGGCATCAGCAGGCGGAAGGGAGCGACCTCGGCGGTGGTGTCCATCCACACCACCTGGCCGCCCAGCGGCAGCTCGGTGATGACGTGATCGAACTGCGAGGGCGAGGGCACGTCGGGGTCGATCTTGCGGCTGCTGTTGATGAGGGCGGCGTTGGCGTGCAGGCCCACCGCCGCCAGCATGGCTGCCAGCAGCGTGTGCTTGTCCTTGCAATCGCCGTATTGGTTGGCCAGGATCTCGGAGGCCGAGTGCGGCTGGTAGCGTCCCAGCCCCAGCGACAGGCTGACGTAGCGGAAATTCTTGGCCACGTAGTCGTAGAGGGCCTCGACCTTGTCCATGTCGGTCTTGTCGCCGTGGGTCAGGGCCTCGGCCTTGGCGATGATGTCGGGCGTGGGTTTGACGCGGTCGCTCTCCAGGCCCGCGTACCAGCGTCCCACGTCGGCCCAGCTGCGGAAGGTGGTGAGCTGCACCGAGGGCGGCTTGGGCTCGCTGGAGGCCCGCTTCTTCTTCTTGTCTTTGTCCTTGTCCTCGCGCACGGTGTGCGAGCTCTTGAAGAGGTAGATCTTGCGGTCGCCCTGGTCGGTGACGGCAGGCTGGGGCGCGCCGGGAGCGAGCTTCAGCTTGATCTCGCGGCCGCGCGGCAGGTTGAGCTCCAGTTGCTCGTCCAGCACGATGGCGTCTTTCTCGAAGTCGTACTCCAGCCAAAACTCGCCGGGAGCCAGCGGAGTCTGGGTGACGGTGATGACGTCGTACTCCAAGGTCTCGCCCGGGCGCAGCGCCGGCACCGTGATGTGCTTCTGGTGGTAGTCGGTGTAGACCGGGGCCTCGCGGGCGACGGGCGCCGTCAGGTCCTGGACCGCGTCAGGGCCGGCCTCCACCACGCTGCCGTCGGCGCGCCGCACCCGGACGTAGCCGATGTCCAGCTTCTCGTTGGCGGAGTTGTAGCCGAAGACCAACTGCCCGAGGGCCTGCACCCCGCCCTCACTCTGCACCCGGATGCGGGCCTGGGTCTCCTTGCTACCGGTGCCGTCGTTCTCAAAGCGCACCTTGGTGGAGTACTGCTCGAAGACGAAGGGCTCCTGGGAATAGTCGGGAGTCTTCGCACTCTGGGTCTGGGCCTGGGGATCCGGCGAGGGGTTCTTTCCTTGAGCAAAGGCGGCACCCGTGCAGAAAAATACGGCCAGGAAGAGGGCGGCTTTACGGAGGGGCATACTGTTTTCTACGCTGAATCGGCTGGCAAGGCAAGGGGCGGAGGGGGCAGGAGCGCCCCAACTCCCCCTTGGGGTGGTGGCGGATCAGAAAGACTTTTGCGGGGGGCGGGAATTCAGCCACTGCTCCAAGACGGCCTGGCAGCCCTCCGCCAGAGTGCGGAAGCGGATCCCCGCCATGCCCTGCGCGTCGGCCCAGACCACCTCACCTTTGCCGGAGATGGAACGGCCCGTCCCCGGCAACTCGAACTTGAAGTTCACCACCGCCGGCGGGTTGCCGTGGCCGCGGGTGTGTACGGCCATCCCACCTTCGCTCAGGTTGCTGGTGTTGGCCAGGATCTCCTTGCCCCCGTCGATGAGCACCACCGGTACCTCCAGCTTGTGGCGGAAGTAGCGCCGGCGTTCGCCCAGCATGGGGCCCAACGCGGCACGCAGGTTCCGCGCCATCCACTCCGCCGAAACCGGCTTGCGGAGCACGAAATGCGCGCCTGCCTGGACGGTGCCGGCGACCGGGGTGGCCCCGTCGCTGATGGCGAAGGCGATGGTATTGCGGTTGGGGCGGCTGCTGCGCAACTGCTTGAGCACTTCGCCCGCACCCTCCACGCCACAGTCGACCACCACGGCGTCGAAGCGGGTCTCGCCTACCGCCTTCAGGGCGGCGGCAGATTCGGAGAAAAGTCGGATCCCGAAGTTGTTCTCTTCCAACACCTGCCGCAGCGTCCGCAGCGTGGCGGAGTCCCGGCACACCAGGAGCGAATCCAGGTTCATGGGCGCATGCTACGGCCGGAAGGCGGCCGCAGCAAGTGACCGAAGTAACCTGCCGCGGCCCGGACCTCACAAGGCGCGGTGACGCCGGTCACCGCTGGGGGGTAGCCAATCACCGGAGAATGGCAGCAGGAGTGAGGACATGCCCATCCTGATCATGGGGCTGATCGCGCTGCTGGTCTTCGTGAGCATCGTGGTCCTGGTGTGCTCGGCGGGAGTAGCGGAGCGCCACGAGCGCGAGGAGTCGGAGGCGCCTACGGCGACGCCGCCCGCGGCACCGACACAGGAGCAGAAGATCCAGAAGGCCGCCTGAGCTGCCGGCGGCGCGATTCCGCCTCCGCGGGCACCACGATCTTGAGCTCAGGGCCACGGCTCGCGACCCCTACTGCGCCAGCAAAAAAAATCTCACCAACCTGCCCCACACCGTCGAGGGGGCGTGCGCATCACAGAGCAAAGTGAGCGCGTAGAGCTGCCATCGGATTCTCAGCACCGCCGCCGCAAACCGCAACCGGCCCATGACTACCTCCCGGCAAGTGAGGACTTGCGAAGATCCGTCTTCCTGCCGCGGGCCATTTCAGACCCGGCGCGACGGCCGGACAATGCACCCTCGGTCAAGCCGTACGCAACCCCTCATAAGTGGATAACTGGCTGGTAAGAAAGGACTTACCTTGTTGCCTCAAGCGGCAGGCAGAGCCCGCAAATGGTAAACTAGCGCCGCCCTGAGGAACCCGGATGCCGGAGCCGATCTCGCCGCGTGCCGTTCGTTTTGGAGTTTTTGAGGCCGATCTGCGCACCGGGGAGCTGCGCAAGAACGGCATGAAGGTGCGCTTGCAGGAGCAGCCCTTCCAGGTGCTGGCGGCCCTGCTGGAGCGCCCCGGGGAGATGGTAGCGCGGGAGGAGTTGCGCCAGCGCCTGTGGCCGGCCGATACCTTCGTGGACTTCGACCACAGCCTGAACACGGCCATCAATAAGCTGCGCGAAGCCCTGGGGGACTCCGCCGGCAGCCCGCGCTTCATTGAGACCTTGGCTCGCCGCGGCTACCGTTTCCTGGCTCCGGTGGAGGTGTTGGGTGCGGAGTCGGAAGGGAAGCCGGCAACCCCGGCGCCGCCGTCCTTCGGGCCGGCGGCGGCCGCCCCCGGCGCCGTGGCGGAGCTGCCCGCTCCGCCCCGGGTCCTCTCTCGCAGCCTCTTCAGCCTGATCCAGGTCATGTACCTGTGCTTCTACGTGGCGGCCCTGGCCACCCTGGACGCGGTGTTTCACACCGTGGGCTCGGTCTTCCCCCGCTGGGCTTGGCCGGCGACGGCGGTGGCCCTGGTCACCGGAGGAGTGGGAATCGCCGCGCGCCTGTGGCTGCTGGCCGCGGTCGCGCTCGACTACAAAGGCCTGGGCAGGAAGTTCCGGCGGCTGTTCCCGTTCCTGTTCGCCCTGGATGTGCTCTGGGCGTTTGCGCCGCTGCTGATCGTGCGCTACATCCCGCTGGGGCTGGCGTTCGCGTGCACGGCGGCACTGCTGCTGGCGCCCTTTGCGCAGCGCACGCTAACGCGGCTGGCCTATCCCACAGCCTGAACGCGGGCGCCGTCGGCGGCACAGCGCGCCGCCAGTTCCCGCATGCGCCGCAGATCGAGCTTGCCCGTGCCCAGGTAGGGAAGCGCTTCCACGCGATAGAAGTGGGTGGCGCGCGGCCGCCACAGCGGCGGCAGGTCCAGGTCGGGAAGCTTCTGCAGGATCTCCCGCAAACTCTCCTCGGCCAGGGTGTGCAGCACCACCAGGCGTTCGCCCTTCTTCTCGTCGGGCAGGGCGGCCACGACAAAGGTCTGCTCGGCCAGCCCCGCCAACTGGTGCAACTTCTCCTCCACCTTGAGGTGCGGCACCATCTCGCCGCCGATCTTGCTGAAGCGGGAGACGCGGTCGGTGATGGTGAGGAAGCCGTCGGCATCCTGGGCGGCGATGTCGCCGGTGACGTACCAGCCATCGCGCAGCACCTCGGCCGTCTGCTGGGGGCGGCCCAGGTAGCCTCTCATCACGTTCGGCCCCTGCAGCAGCAGCAGGCCTTCCTCCCCCGCCGGCAAGGGCGAGAGGGTCTCGGGATCCACGATGCGGGCGCTCATGCCGGGTAGGGGCCGCCCGATGCTGCCGGCGCGGCTGCCCTGGGAGCCGCCCGGACGGCCGCCGTTGACCGCCACCACCGGCGCGCACTCGGTGCAGCCGTAGCCTTCCACCGGGTGCTTACCAAACTGCTGCTCGAAGGCCTGGGCCAGCCGCGCCGGCATCTTCTCCGCGCCCACGATCACGAAATCCAGGCTGCGGAACTGCTCCCGAGTGCAGCGCTTCATGTAGGCCTGCAGGAAGGTGGGGGTGGCCACCATCAGGGTGGCCGAGTACTTCTCGACCAGTTCGCCCACCGCGCGCGCGTCCAGGGGGTTGGGCTGATAGGCCACGCCGATGCCCGCCGCCGCCGGCAGCCACAGGGTGACGGTGAGCCCGAAAGCATGGAAGAAGGGCAGGATGCCGACCACGCAGTCGGTGGGCCGCACGGCGAAGACATGAGCCATCTGGGCCACGTTGGCGGCCAGGTTGCCGTGGGTGAGCATCACCCCTTTGGGGTCGCCGGTCGAGCCGCTGGAGAAGACTACGGTGGCCAGGTCGTCGAGGGTGGCTTCCTTCTCCCGGCCCAGCCAGCGTCCCAGGCGCTGGAAGGGCAATAGATGCGCTGCAGCCAAGGCCTGCAGGCGCTCTGCGGAGCCGGGCCGCACCGCGACGTCCTCCAGGAAGACGGGGGGCACGGGCAAGTCCACCGTGTAGCGCTCCAGAAAGGCGCGGGAGGTCAGCACGTTACGCAAGCCGCATTGTGCGGCACATGCCGCCAGCACCTCGCGCGAGGCAGTGTAATTCAGGTTCACCGGCACCTTACCGAGCAGGGTGGCCGCCAGGTTGGTGACGGCGCCGGCCACCGAAGGCGGGAGCAGAAGCCCCACCATTTCCTGATTCACCCAGTGGGAGCGGAGGCGGCGGGCCAGGAAGACCGCGCGCGCCAGGGCAGAGCCGAAACGCAGCCGGGGAACACGCGCGTCCGCCATGAAGAAGCGCAGCGGAAACCGGCGCGCGGTCTGCACGAAGGCTCGGTCAAGAGGCAGCATGGCTTACGGGGAGCGACCGGCGAGATTGTCTCCGATGAGATATTCCCGTGGCAACGACAATTCTACGCCTTCCGATGTCCCAGGATGTCTACCCGGTCAACGGCGCTGGTAGCGTCCCATGACCTCCGCCTGCTCCAGGATATGGCCCTGCATTGCCTGGTCCACTTCCTGGCGGCGCGCGCCTGCGGCTAGGCCGAGCCGGCGATCCAGGGCGTAGAGGTGGAAGTAGTAGCGGTGGGGTTTGCCGGGCGGCGGACAAGGGCCGCCGTAACCCGGACGGCGGAAGTCGTTGCTGCCTTGGTGGCCGCCACTGGCAAGGTCACCCTTGGCCGGGACTCCTTCCGGAAGTTCGTGCGTGGTGGCCGGCAGGTCGTAGAGCACCCAGTGGACGAAGGTGCCGACGGGTGCGTCCGGGTCATCGGCGATCAGCGCCAGGCTCTGCGTCCCCTTAGGAGGCGTGCTCCACGAAAGAGCCGGGGACAGGTTCTCTCCGTCGCACGTGAAGCGGCTGGGGATGTCTCCGCCGGCAGCAAAGGACTTGCTTTCGATCTTCATCATGGCAGGCACTCCCTTGTTTGCTTCTCCGTGGCCGGCAGCGGCGGCCAGTTGAAGCAGCGCCAAGCTCGCCAGCAGCCAAGCCAACCTGTAGCTCCCCACCATACGCCTCAGATAAACCCGATCTGGCTCCGAGGTCAAGTGGAGAGGGACGTGCAGTATCTCGGACTGAGGTCTTGAGGAGGCAAGCTGCCAACCCCCTAACATCCTGAGTTGAAAAGAGTTAGTAAGAACGGACGACAGCACAGGAGGTTGGGGTAGGGAGCTGCGGCCTGCAGGCAGGGTGATTTGCCCCACCGCGGTGGGGGAGATGACCTGCTCTGCCGACAAGAACCTCAGCAGCGGGTGTATGATTTGCTGCAGTGGACTCAACACTTTTGAGGGATTCATATGCGGTCACCTTATGGTCTGGACATCATTGAAAGCTGCCTCACCTGCAAGCTCCGCGCTGACAAGCTGTTTTGTGATCTGCCGGATTCCAGCCTGAAGGCCTTTGAGGCGGTGAAGTACTCCAGCGCCTATCCCAAGGGGGCGGTGCTGTTCGTGGAGGGCCAGAGCCCGCGGGGGATCTTCGTGTTGTGTAAGGGCCGGGCCAAGCTGAGCGTGGGGTCGAGCGATGGCAAGACGCTCATCCTGAAGATCGCCGAGCCGGGAGAGGTCCTGGGGCTGAGCGCCACGGTTTCCGGCAAACCCTACGAGTTGACGGCCGAAACCCTGGATCCCTGCCAGGTCAACTTCGTCAAGCGGGAGGACTTCCTGCGCTTCCTGAAAGACCACAGCGAGGCCTGTTTCCGGGTGGCGGAGCAGCTCAGCGACAAGTACAACACCGCCTGCCGGGAGATCCGCTCGCTGGGACTCTCCCATTCCGCCGGCGAGAAGCTGGCCAAGCTGTTGCTGGAATGGAGTGGGGGGCCGCCGGAGGACCACCGGGAGGCGCGCCTGAAGATGGCTCTTACCCACGAGGAGATCGCGCAGATGATCGGCACCTCGCGGGAAACCGTGACCCGGCTGTTTGCCGAGCTGAAGAAGCGGCAGATCATTCAGCTCAAGGGCTCCACCCTGCTGATCCGCAACAAGGGCGCGCTGCGCAGCCTGGCGACGTCCTGATTGGGGAAGGCCCCGGCCCGCGCGCCGGCGCTCGCCGCCGCGCCGGGTAATCCGTCACTATCTTCCGTGATAACGGTCACAGCTTTCTCCCCTGCTCCGGCCGCAAAGTGGCCTCAGTATGAGTTTCCCACGTGACAGTTGCCAGAGTTGCACCCTCCGCGCCGGGCGCGCTTTCTGCGACCTGCCGCGCGAGACCATGCGGGCCTTCGACACCATCAAGTGCAGCAGCGTCTATCCCAAAGGCTCGATCCTGTTCGTGGAAGGCCGGAATCCGCGCGGCATCTACGTGGTGTGCTCCGGCAAAGTGCGGCTCTCGCTCTGCTCCGATGAGGGCAAGAACCTGACCGTGCGCACCGCCGGGCCGGGCGACATCCTGGGCTTGAGCGCCACCATGCGGGACGAGCCCTACGAGGTCACGGCCGAGACCCTGATGCCCTGCCAGGTGGTCTTTGTACCCCGCAAGGACTTTCTGCGCTTCCTGCGCCATCACCAGGACGCCTGCCTGCAGGTGATCCAGCTCTTGAGCCAGTACCTGCATTCGGCCTACGACCAGTACCGCGCCCTGGGCAAGGGGCGGGCCCGCCGTCGCCCTGGGCCCTTGGTGGCCGCCTACGCCGCCAACTGAAGGCCGCTCCTTAGTATGACCTCTGTCACCCCCTGTGAGATGCCCTATTGCAGCCCGGGGAGTGTCCTGCCTACAATGTCGTGCCTAGTAGGGTCCTGGTCTTTTTTCGAAGTTGTCCAAGGCAGTTTGTGATCTGCACTCCGGCTCGGTCGGCGCCATCCCCGGAGTGGCGGCCCTGGGGGATCGTAGAAAGCCCCAGGCCAGGGAGGACGACATGCACCACCGCAGTCGGCGCGCTCTCTTTCCGGCATTCGTGATAGCTGGCCTCTTGATGCTGGCGACGGGGGCAGCCGTGCGCGTGCGCGCCGCCGACAAGAAATCCCCCCAGGCGTCATCCGGCGCGCCCCCGGCCGACACCTCTCAGTACGTCGGCGCCGATACCTGCAAGACCTGCCACGAGGACATCTACAAGAGCTTCGAGACCACGCCGCACTGGAAGACCACCTACGACACCCGCCGGGGGGTGGCGTACCAGGGCTGCGAGGCCTGCCATGGTCCCGGCAAGGCCCACGTGGAGGGGGGCGGCGACAAGAGCAAGATCTTCGTGTTTGAGGGGGCCAAGGCGGAGGAGGTCAGCAAGCGCTGCCTGACCTGCCACGAGTTCGGGGAAGAGCACGCCAACTTCGCCCGTTCCATCCACAGCCGCAACAACGTCAGTTGCATCGATTGCCACTCGCCTCACCACTTCAAGCAGGAGCGGGCGCTGCTGAAGCAGCCGCAGCCCAAGCTGTGCTACGGCTGCCATCTGAACGTGCGCGCCGACTTCAACCGGCCCTTCCACCACCGCGTGAACGAAGGCCTGATCCAGTGCACCGACTGCCATAACCAGCACGGAGGCTTCCTGAGCACGCAGTTGCGCTCCACCGTGACCCAGGATCAGGTGTGCTTCAAGTGCCACACCGAGAAGGCCGGGCCCTTCACCTACGAGCACGAGCCGGTGCGGAGCGAGGGCTGCGTCACCTGCCATACGCCGCATGGCTCCAGCAACCCGCGCCTGTTGACACGCGCCTCGGTCAACGTGCTGTGTCTGGAATGCCACACCTTCACCGTGGATTCAGCGGCGCCGGCGATCCCGAGCTTCCACAACCAGGCGCAGAAGTACCAGGCGTGCACCATGTGCCACACCCAGATCCATGGCTCGAATCTTGATCATTTCTTCTTCAAGTAGAGGCGGCGCATGACGAACAACGGGCATCATGCCATTCTCCGACTTCTGGGACGGGGACTGTGTGCACTCCTGCTGGCGTCGCCGGCCCTGGGGCAAAGCACCGACCAGCCCAGCGAGGGGATCAATTCGGGCAACTACAACATCCGCCAGTCAGCGGAGTTTGGCGGGCGCATCGCAGACTTCGACGGCAACCAGGGAACCTACAACTCCTTCGTCAATCTGTACAGCGGTCCCCGCCTGCTGGACTATTCGCTGGAGGTGCGCTCCCTCAACCACGAGGGCAGCCTCTTCGATAACCTCACCGTCAACACCTTCGGCTACGGGGGAGATCCCAACGCGCTGACCCGCATCCGCGTCTCCAAGAACAAGTGGTACAACTTCACCGCGCTGTTCCGCTACGCCCGCAATTCGTGGGACTACGACCTGCAGGCCAACCCCTTGAACCCGTTTCTCTCCAGCCCGTCGGTCCAGATCGGACTCAGTCCCCACACCTTCCAGACCACGCGGCGCATCGGAGATTACGACCTGACGCTGTTCCCGCAATCGCGGGTGCGGGTGCGCCTGGGCTTCTCGCGTACCACCGCCAAGGGGCTCAGCTTCTCCACCATCCACGAGGGCACCGAAGCCCTGCTCGACCAGGATTGGGAGACCACGCAGAACACCTTCCGCATGGGCGTGGACTTCCGCATGCTGCCCCACACCAACCTCAGCTACGACGAGTTTCTCAACTTCTACAAGGGCGACACATCCTGGGACCTGGACGGCTCGCTGCTCCCCAACACCCTGGCGGGGGGGATTCCAGTGAACCTAGGGATCGTGTTCAATACGCCCGCGGGGCAGCCCTGCGCCATCCCCATCCTGGGCACGGGATTCGTCAATCCCGCCTGCAACGCCTACTTCTCCTATCTGCGCTCTTCGCCGGTGCGCACCTTCATCCCTACCGAGCAGGTGGGCTTGCAGGGAAGGTACTGGCAGCGGCTGGACGTGCAAGCGCGATTCAGCTATACCAACTCCGAGGTCAAGGACAACCTGGCGCCGGAACTGTTCACGGGGTTGGTGACGCGCACTCGCACGCGGGTGGATACGTTCCTGGGAACGGCGGTTTCGCAGCGCATCCAGGGTGCCTTCGACTTCGGGGCCACCGTACGGGTGACGGAGAAGTTCCGCATCAACGACACCTTCCGCTTCTACAACTATCGCATTCCCGGGTTCTTCAGCGGCTTGGACAGCCAGCTCTTCGGGGCGACGCTCCTGTCCAATCCGAACGTCTTCGGTCCGGCGACCTGCCCGCCGCCCTTCACCGCGGCAACGTGTCCGCAGCACAACGCCAGCTCCGGGCCCGACATCACGGTCAGCCTGAGCAACACCATGCTGCAACAGTCGCTGCGGCAGAACACCGTCGAGCTGGAGTACGACCTCTCGCCCCGCCTGGGTATCACCGCGGGCTACCGCTACGAGGCCCGCGACCTCAGCCAGAGCTTTCAGGCGGCGGACATTGAGACGTTCTTCCCGGGGCCAACCGCGGCGCTGGCCAATCGCGGCGCCTGCGCCGGGCAGCCCTTGAATCCCGACGGCTCGTGCACGGTCATCGTCCCCGACAGTGACCTGAACAAGTTCCCCCTGCAGCAGCACGCCGGGTTGTTCGGCATCTGGGCGCGTCCCACCGACAGCCTGCGGATGAACTTCGACCTGGAGGTCGGCTCGCAATCGCCCGGAGGGCCGACCCGCATCACCCCGCGCAACTTCCAACGTTACAAGTTCCGCACCACCTACACGCCGGTGCACTGGGCGACTCTGAGCGGCACCCTCAACATCCGCGAGTTCCGCAACAACGTCCCCGGCACCAATTACCTGGGACACAACCGCAACTACAGCGTGAGCGCCACCCTGAATCCGCGGGACTGGCTCGGCTTCGACCTCTCGTACAACTACGACGACGTCAAGTCGGACATCACCATCTGTTTCGTCGCCACGCCGGTTCCTCCCGGGTCGCTGAGTTGCGGCACGCCCTTCCTCTCGGGCACGAGTTTCTACGACAGCACGCAGCACTTCGGTACCGTCAACGTGATGGTGAAACCGGTCAAGCGGGTCACCACCTTCGTAGGCTACACCCTCACCAGCGTGGATGGTTCCAGCCTGATCCTGAACCCGATCCAGCCGCCGGGCTCGCTGCGCTTCAACTACCACACTCCCAGCGCCAGCATCCTGGTGGACATCACCAAACACGTCCTCTTCCGCGGTGCGTGGAATTACTACGATTACAACGAGAAGGGGGACTTCCTGCTTACCGATCCGACAGGGTCCTTGCGCGACTTCCATGCCAACGTCGGAACCCTGGCCTTGAGGTACACTTTCTAGCCGACATGGTGAACGCACGGGAGGAAGCGGCCGTATCTAAGGAGAAGAACAACCCGGTGGAGGGAACGCCGGCCCCGGGGCGTCGCCGCTTCGTGGAGGTGCTGCTGGGCAGCGGGCTGCTGGCCACCGCCGTCTCGTTCCTCTATCCCGTCCTGCGCTACCTGGTGCCGCCGGCCTCGGCCGACCTGGGCTCCAACACGGTGGTCGCGGCCAAGGTGGGCGACCTGAAGCCCAACAGCGGCAAGGTCTTTCGTTTCGGAAACCAGCCCGGGCTGCTGGTGCTGGACTCCAGCGGGCAATACCACGCCATGTCGGCGGTCTGCACCCACCTGAGCTGCACGGTGCAGTACCGCTCCGACCAGCACGTGGTGTGGTGCGCCTGCCACAATGGAGTCTACGACCTCAACGGGCGCAACGTCTCCGGTCCGCCGCCCCGCCCCCTGGCGCTATACGAGGTGCACGTGCAGGGCGACGACATCGTGGTCAGCCGGCAGCGGAGCGCGTGAGATGCTGAACCGCCTGCGCGGCTGGATCGACGAGCGCTTCGGCTGGAGCCAGCTCACCGCACCCCTGCGCAAGAAGACCGTCCCCGTCCACTACAACTCTTACTGGTACTACCTGGGCGGGATCACCCTGTTCCTGTTCGTCATCCAGGTGCTCACCGGCATCCTGCTGCTGCTCTACTACCGGCCCAGCGCCGACGGTGCCTTCGAGAGCGTGCAGTACATCATGACCCAGGTGCAGTTCGGCTGGCTGATCCGCTCCATCCACTCCTGGTCGGCCAACCTGATGATCTTCACCGCCTTCGCCCACATGTTCAGCGTGCTGTTCCTCAAGGCCTACCGCAAGCCGCGCGAGCTCACCTGGGTGAGCGGCATGGTGCTGCTCTTCCTGGTGATGGGCTTCGGTTTTAGCGGCTACCTGTTGCCCTGGAACACGCTGGCGTTCTTCGCCACCAAGGTGGGTACCGACATCGTCGACCAGGTGCCCTTGGTCGGACATCCCATCATGATCTTCCTGCGCGGCGGGCCGGAGGTGACGGGCGCTACCCTGACGCGCTTCTTCGGCTTCCACGTGGCGGTGCTGCCCGGCTTGGTCACCGTGCTCATCACCGTCCACCTCATGCTGATCCAGTGGTTCGGCATCAGCGTGCCGCCCGGCCAGGAGCCCGACTGGAAAGCCCTGCCCAAAGAGCAGCGCGAGATGCCCTTCTTTCCCAACTTCTTCCTGCGGGAACTGATGGCGTGGTACGCCGCCCTGGGAGTCCTGGGGGCGCTGGCCGCGCTCTTTCCCTGGGAACTGGGGAGCAAAGCGGATCCCTTCGGATCCGCTCCCGCCGGCATCCGTCCGGAGTGGTACTTCTTGTTCATGTTCCAGACCCTCAAACTGATTCCCGCCAAGATCTGGTTCATTCCCGGGGAGGTCCTGGGCATCCTGTCCTTCAGCGTGGCTGGACTGCTGTGGCTGCTGCTCCCCTTCTTTGACCGCGATCCCGGGGGCCGGTCGCGGCGGTGGATCACCGGGATCGGTGTTTTTGCCCTGAGTTACATTGTAGTGATGACGATATACGCTTACGTCGCGAAATAAGGGGACGGAACCAGTGCAATCGCTGGTCGACAAGCCGGAACATCGGGCGCAGGGTAACAGCCAGGCCACCGTGGCCGCCTGGCTCGTCCTCGGCCTGCTGTGCCTGGCGGGATGGAGCTGGCCGGCGCGCGCAGCGGCCCAAGCGAAGCCGGCGCCCGCGGTCAATACCTGCCTGGACTGTCACTCCAGCCTGGACAAGCCCCTGGGCATCGACAAGGACCGCTACGCCTCCGATGTCCATGCCCAGCACGGACTCACTTGTGCCAGTTGTCACGGCGGCGATCCCGCCAAGGACGATCAGGACGCCATGAGCAAGGCCGCCGGCTTCAAAGGCAAGCCCGACCGCAAGCAGATCCCCGAACTGTGCGGCTCCTGCCACGCCAACGCCGCCTACATCCACCAGTTCAATCCCTCGCTGCGCACCGACCAGTTGGCGCAATACAAGACCAGCGTGCACG
>Ga0335082_10006052_pt1 | contig 13218 bp, 8 predicted proteins | sample Lox_Sample_41_FD_206718 | JGI IMG/M metagenome (GOLD analysis project Ga0335082, IMG submission 206718) | Soil microbial communities from Loxahatchee National Wildlife Refuge, Florida, United States - Lox_Sample_4.1 | ecosystem: Environmental > Terrestrial > Soil > Wetlands | place: USA: Florida... | reverse complement strand
CAGGACCCGAAGGTGCACCTGCTGGAGCGGAAGCACCTGTTTGACGATGGGAGTGTGAAACCGGACGTTCCTGGTGAGGAGCCAGGTCACGCCAGAGCTTAGCTAGAAGCTGTCCTCGCATTCCGCGGTCAGCTTGATGATGATTATCTATGCCTGGAAAGGACGTCGCTGATGAGCCTGTCACCAACCTTGCGGGCAGCGCTGCTGGCCGCGGCCGCCGTCGCGCTGGCCGCCGCAGCTATACAGCTACGCGGGAAGCGCCACACGGCCGAGCTCACTGTTGAGAGCATCCAGGCGCAGCTCGATGCCCTGGATCCAGTTACGCGGGCAGCGGTTATCGCGCGGTTGGGTGCGGATGAGGTAAAGAAAGTCCGCGACCAACGCTGATGACCCGGCCTTTGGCTCGGGCCTGGCACGACGACAGCCGCGATGGACGTGCGTGGCGTCAGGCAGGCGTGGGGGGCTCTGCTGATCAGTGCCGGGCAGGCCGGTCGTGGTGGTCTGGCGCCTGTTTGAGCTGGAAAGGCGAGCGGCGGAGGGGCCTGGCTCCTGCGCCGTGACCGCCGCACCGTGCACAGGATTGGTCCGGCCCTGGTCCCCCGGTCACCCCGCCGAGCGCGCGCAACGCCCATCTTGGTATTCGCGCAGCGAGCGGGATGCCCGGCAGCCGATTGACGGTGGTCAATCGTGACCAACGCTCTCTGTCCGTTCCGCGAACGCGAGATTACTGTCAGATCATGCTCAAGCGTGAGATCGTTCCGCCACCGGAGCATCTGTTCCCGCCCGATGAGTGGCGCGTCACGGAGGCACGGTACTCCGATGAGTTCGCCGAGCGCACCGAGACCGTCTTCTCGCTCGGCAATGGCTTTGTCGGCATCCGCGGCAGTTTCGGGGAGGGGCGCCCGGCCCTGACCCCCGGGACGTTCATCAACGGGTTCCATGAGACCTGGCCGATCGTGCATGCGGAGAGCGCGCCCGCGCTGGCCCGGACCGGCCAGACGATCGTGAACGTGCCGGACGCGACGATAATCAAGCTCTACGTGGACGATGAGCCGTTCTTCCTGCCGACCGCACGGGTCGACGATTACGCGCGGGTCCTGGACATGCGGGCCGGGACGCTGACGCGTGAGCTGGTATGGGCCACCGACGCGGGCAAGCACGTCCGGGTCATCTCGCGCAGGATCGTCTCGCTCGAGCACCGCCACCTGGTCGCGATGACCTACGAGGTCACGATGCTCGACCATGGCGCGCCCGTCGCGATCTCCTCGATGGTGCTGAACCGCCAGGACGATCACTTGTCGGGCCGCCTGCCCGAGTCCCGTCCCGGTGATCCCCGCCTGGCGACCGTGCTGCCGGACCGGGTGCTCAACGCGCAGCTGACCGGGCTGGCCGACCGGCGCATCCTGCTTGGCTACCGGACGACCAGCAGCAAGATGACGCTGGGCGTCGGTGTGGACCATGTGATCGACACGGCGTGCGCCTATCACGCCGCCGGCTCGGTGGGCGAGGACTCCAGCGAGGTCGTCATCACGGCGGAAGCGCTGCCCGGCGTCCCGATCAGGATCACCAAGTACGCCACCTACCAGACCTCCCGCAGAACCCCGGTGCCCGAACTCGTCGACCGGTGCCGCCGGACGCTGGACCGCGCGGTCTCCGGCGGATTCGATGCGATCGCTGCGGCTCAGCGCGAGCAGCTCGACCGGTTCTGGGACCGCGCTGACGTGCGCGTGCAGGCAGATAACAACCCGGTGCGGCTCCAGCAGGCGATCCGGTGGAATCTGTTCCAGGTCGCGCAGGCATCCTGGCGGGCCGAGGGGTCCGGCATTCCCGCCAAGGGGCTGACCGGGCAGGCCTACGAGGGCCACTACTTCTGGGACACCGAGGTCTACGTGCTGCCGTTCCTGACCTACACCCAGCCCAGGATCGCCCGGAACCTGCTGCGCTTCCGGCACAGCATGCTCGGCCAGGCCCGGGAGCGAGCGGCGCAGATGAGCCAGCGGGGCGCGCTGTTCCCGTGGCGGACCATCAACGGCGAGGAGGCCTCGCCCAATTACCAGCAGGGCACCGCCCAGTATCACATCGACGCCGATATCGCGTACGCGGTCATGCGCTACGCCCGCGTGGAGGGCAGCGGACACGGGCTCGGCGAGATAGGCGCTCAGATCCTCGTCGAGACCGCCCGGCTATGGGAGGACCTCGGATTCTACGGCACCGACGGGAGGTTCCACATCCACGGCGTCACCGGCCCAGATGAGTACACCACCGTGGTCAATGACAACACTTACACCAACTTGATGGCGCGGCTGAATCTCAATTCCGCCGCCGCCACGGTCCGCCGGCTGCGCGAGGAACGGCCCGCCGACTACATCGCCCTCGTCCACGAGGTAGGGCTCAAGCCCGGCGAGGCCGAGTCGTGGGAACGCGCGGCGGCCGCCATGCACGTGCCGTTCGATGAGAAACGCGGCATCCACCCTCAGGACGACACCTTCGTTGACCGGGAGGTGTGGGACCTCGCCGCCACGCCGCGCGAGAAGTTCCCGCTGCTGCTGCACTACCACCCGCTGGTGATCTACCGGTACCAGGTGCTGAAACAGTCCGACGTCATACTGGCGATGTTCCTGCTCGGCGACGAGTTCTCCGAGGAACTGAAACGCCGCAACTTCGAGTACTACGACCCGCTCACCACCGGCGACTCATCTTTGTCGGCATGCGTGCAGAGCATCATCGCCGCCGAGATCGGCAAGCACCGCGAGGCCCTGGAGTACTTCGAGTACGCGCTGCTCATGGACCTGGCCAACGTCGCAGGCAACGTCTCGGACGGAGTCCACATCGCCGCCGCCGCCGGCGTATGGTCCTCACTGGTCTTCGGGTTCGGCGGCGTGCGCGATTTCGGCGGCCGACTATCTTTCGCGCCCACGCTGCCGCGCGGCTGGAAGAAACTCGCGTTCTCGCTCCGGTTCTGCGACCGGCAGATCCGGGTGCAGCTCACCCACGACGAGGAACGCTACCTCCTTGACGAGGGTGCTCCGCTGGAGGTCGCCATCCGAGGCGAGCCACACCTGCTCAGCCCCGGCACTACAGTCGCGATCAAACTTCCACCACCATGACACGGACCTGACCGTAGGTCCACGAGAGCGGCCCAGATGGACCCGCTCACCCCGGCTCGCGCTCAGCCCGGCCACGGACTCTCCGCGAGCGATCCCGAGCAAGGCCCCAGAGGGCAGATCCCTGGCCCCCGCCGTCACGCTAAGCCGAAGTTAGCGCCGGCAGGCGCCATTGACCGGGGTGAGCGCCTTCCGGGAACTGTCCCGGTTCCCTGGTGTGGCTGGTCAGCCGTTGGCCGTGATCGCGATCAGCCCGTCAGCATCCCGGCGCAAGGTCGCGGCCAGCCGGCGGGCCGTCCAGGGCCTAGGCTCGGCGCTGCTGCTCCCGCAGACGATGGCCGTCATCATCGCCACCTTCCCGGCGACCAGGCGCGGCGCGGCCATGGGCATCTGGGGCGGCATGGCCGACCTGGCCACTATCGCCGAGCCGACGATCGGCGGGATGCTCGTCACTGGCTCGGCTGGCGCTGGGTCTTCTTCGTCAACGTGCCGGCCGGCGTGCTCACCGTGATGTTCGCCGCCATCTTGCTACGTCGGCGCGATGCGCGCGGCGATCATCGTGCCGGTCGTGGCGCTGCTGGCCGGTGCCTTGCTCTGCCTGGCCTTGCGGCCAGCGGACACGGGGGCGGGAACTGCGGGCCGTTCGGCTCCCGGCCAGTCCAGAGAGGAACAGGACCCGCAGTCGGCCACGGACGGCCAGCCCGATGTGACCTGGATCACATAGAAGGCAGCTGGCCACCGGAAATAGATTCCGATACGAGACCGTTCCGTATCGATAGAACCGGAGCCCGGAGGCTGCTGATTACGACAACACAGGTCGAGGCCAGCACCTTCCCGGTCCGGTGCACAAGCTTCAAGTGATCCGGGAAAGGGACACATGGACTCGCAGAGCATCTACCGTCGCCGCTGGGTGATTCTCAGCGTGCTGATCGTCGGGCTGCTCGCCATCGTCATCGACAACACGGTCCTTAACGTGGCCATGAAGACTATCGCCGAGCCTCGCGGGGGCCTCGGCGCGAGTCAGAGCCAGCTCGAATGGGCCATCAACTCCTACACGCTGGTCTTCGCCGGCCTGCTCTTCACGTTCGGCGTCATCGGCGACAAGGCCGGTCGCAAGCGCATGCTCATGATCGGGCTGGCGCTGTTCGGCATCGCGTCGCTGCTGTCGGCTTACGCGCAGACGCCCGAGCAGCTGATCTTCGCGCGGGCCGCGATGGGCCTGGGCGGCGCCGCGGTCATGCCGCAGACGCTGTCCATCATCTCCAACGTCTTCGAACCGGCCGAACGGCCCCGCGCGATCGGCCTGTGGGCCACGGCGGTCGGCATCGGCATTGCCACCGGCCCGGTGCTCGGCGGCCTGCTACTCGACCACTTCTGGTGGGGTTCGGTCTTCCTGATCAACGTGCCGGTGACCGCCGTGGGCATCGTCGCCACGGCGATCCTGGTGCCGGAGTCCCGCAACCGCGAGGCCGGCGGGATCGACTACGTCGGTGTGCTGCTGTCCATCGCGGGCCTGGTGCTGCTGGTATACGGCATCGTCCAGGGCGGGGACAGCGCCTCCTGGCTGCACCTGGGCGTGCTCGGCCCGATCGTCGGCGGCCTGGCCGTCCTGGCCGTCTTCGCCTGGTACGAGGCGCGGATCCAGCATCCGTCGCTGGACGTGCGGCTGTTCCGTGACCGGCGGCTCTCCGCCTCCATCGGGTCCCTCGGCCTGGTGTTCTTCGGCATGGGCGGCGTCTTCTTCTTCACCAGCTTCTACCTGCAGAACGTCCGGGGCTACACGCCGCTGGCGGCGGGCCTGCTGACCGTGCCGTTCGCGGCCGGGCAGCTGCTGATGTCGCCGCGCAGCGCCCGTATGGTCCAGCGGTTCGGGGCCAAGGCGGTCGGCGCGACCGGCATGTTCGTCATGGCCGCCGCCATCGCGGGTTACGCCACCCTCGGTACCGCGAGTCCGATCTGGCTGCTCGGGGTGCTGTTCGGCATCCAGGGCGCGGCGATCGGCGTGAGCATGCCGGCCGCCACCGCCGCGGTGATGGACGTGCTGCCGCGCGAGCGGGCCGGCGCCGGCTCGGCGCTGACCAACACGGCCCGCCAGGTCGCGGTCGCGCTCAGCGTCGCCATCCTCGGCTCGATCCTGGCCGAGTTCTACCGGAACGCGCTCAGCCCGTCGCTGACCGGCCTGCCGGCCGCGGCCCGGAGCGCGGCGTCGTCCTCGATCACCGCCACCCAGGCGGTCGCGCAGCAACTCGGCACGGCCGGGCGGTCGCTGCTCGGGCCGGCCAGCGACGCGTTCGTGGCATCGATGCGGGTCACCACGCTGATCGCGGCGGCGCTCGCGCTCGCGGGCGGGTTCGTGGTGCTGCGCTGGATGCCAGGAAAGCCGGAGAAGGCTGAGGATCCGTCGCTGACCAGCGCCGACCCCGCATACGAGGCCGAGCTTGCCATACTGGAAGAGCAGCACATGCTCGAGAGCTCACCGCGAGAGGGGTGATCCCCCGTGCAGCCCGTGATCCTGGATCAGGGGCCTGGCGCTGAGGCAGAGGCCGGGACCGGAGAATCGGCGGGAACCACCCGCCGGCCCGGCCGGCCGCGCAGCGAGCAGGCCGAACGGGCGATCATCGAGGCCACCCTCGACCTGTTCGGCGAGCGGGGATTCGAGGGCGTCTGCGTCGAGGCCGTCGCGGCCCGCGCCGGGGTCGGCAAGGCGACGATCTACCGCCGCTGGCCGAGCAAGGAGGAGCTGCTGCTCGCCGCGCTCAGCTCCATGAAGTCGCCGTTCCCCGAGCCCGTCGGCAACGTCAGGGACGACCTGGTGGCGCAGATGACGGTGATGTGCGAGGACCGCGCCGACCCGAGGAAGGCGCGCCGCTACGCGCTGCTGCTCGGCGAGGGCCAGAAGTACCCGCGGCTGATGCAGCGGTACAAGGAGACGGTGATCGGGCCCCGGCACGACGCCATGCGGGAAGTCATCCGCCGTGGCATCGCGGCCGGCGAGCTGCGGGCCGACACCGATGTCGAGATCGCGCTGCTCGCGCTGACCGGCATCGTCCTGGCCAAGGAGAAGGCCGCGGACGGCTCGCTGAACGGCGAATTCGCCGCCCGCATCGTGGATGAGCTGCTGCTCGGGCTGGCAGCCCGCTGACGGTAGGCCGTCCTGCCGTTCAGCTGAGCAGGGGGCGGACCTCCCGGGCCAGGAACCCGGCGAATCGCTCGATGTCGGCGTCATCCTCGTCCGCGTTGACCGCCACGCAGGTCGCCCCGGCCGCGGCGTACTCGCTGACGGTGGCCACGATATCTCGCGCCGGGCTGTCCGCCGGGGCGCTGATGAAGACAACCACGTCAGCCGGGCCGCGCCCGGCACCGCGCTGGGCGCGCAGGTGACCGACCGACGCCCGGACCCCTTCCGGGCTGACGCCGCCCTGGCTCATCCAGCCCAGCACGCCGTGCAGCAACCCGATCCCCACCGTGATCCGGCTGGTCGCGGCTAGCATCGCGGTCGCGGTCGCGATGCCGCTTTCGGAGAAGCAGTCCTCCCACACCCACAGTTCCGCCAGCCCGGCCGCGTCGGCGGCGGTAGCGACCGCGACGATCCGCTCCGGCGGTTGCGTGGGCGGGAAGATGGCAGCCAGCGTGACCACGGGTCCTCCTCGGCGCGAATCGAACATGGTCGCGAAGACTTTACTACTGCATAGAGTAGTAAACCCTTCATGATCATGAAGCGCCGTTATGACGGGCGTGGCTCGCGCCAGCGGTTGGTGATGGGAAGCCGCCGGTCCCGGCCGAAGTTCTTCTGGCTGATCTTCGGCCCCGGCGGGTACTGCCGCCGCTTGTACTCGGCCGTGTCGACCAGCCGGACCACCCGCTCGACCAGATCGGGGTCGTGCCCGGCCGCGATCAGCTCGGCCGTGCCCATGTCCTTCTCGACATAATCGTCGAGCAGCGGGTCCAGCACCTCATAGGGCGGCAGCGAGTCGGTGTCCATCTGCCCGGGCGCGAGCTCGGCGCTCGGCGGCTTGGTGATCGAGTTCTCCGGGATCGGGGGAGTGGCCCCGACTCGCGCCGCCTCCTCGTTGCGCCACAGGGACAGTTCCCAGACCAGCGTCTTGGGCACGTCCTTGATCGGCCCGAACCCGCCCGCGGAGTCCCCGTACAGCGTCGAGTACCCGGTCGCGAGCTCGCTCTTGTTGCCGGTGGTGAGCACCAGGTGCCCGCCCGCGTTGGACAGCCCCATCAGCACCACCCCGCGCACCCGAGCCTGCAGGTTCTCCGCGGGAAGCCCCTTCTCAGGGAACCCGTGCGGGGTGAGCGCGTCGCTGAACGCGTCCACCATCGACGCGATCGGGATCGTCATCGCGTGCAGTCCCTGCCGCCGCACCAGGTCCTCGGCATCGGTAATCGAGTGATCCGAGGAGTACCGGCTCGGCATCAGCACCACGTTGACCCGGTCCGGCCCGATCGCGTCGGCCGCGATCGTCGCGGTCAGCGCCGAGTCGATCCCGCCGGACAGCGCCAGGATCACCGAGCGGAAGCCGTTCTTGCGCACGTAGTCCCGGACCCCGAGGACCAGCGCGCCGTAGACCTCGGCCGGATCGGACAGCCGCGGCCAGAACGGCCCGGACCCTTCAACGCCCTCCAGTCGCCCGACCTCGGGGACGCCCGCGGCGGCCGGCCCTGACAGCGGCAGCGTCACCCGCTTGATCGTGATCTCGGTGCCGTCGCCCGCATCCACCGGCTGGTCCGCCGCCGGCGGCTCGGGCGCGGCCGGCAGGTCCAGGTCGGCGACGACCAGCGCCTCCTCGAACTGCGGCCCGCGGGCCAGCAGCGCGCCGCCGGCCGAGACCAGGATCGAGTCGCCGTCGAAGATCAGCTCGTCCTGCCCGCCGACCATGTTGGCGTAAGCCAGGGCGGCATGAGCCTCGCGTGCCCTCCGCACCACCAGGTCGAGCCGCACGTCGTCCTTGCCGCGCTCGTAGGGCGAGGCGTTCGGCACCACGAGCAGCCCCGCGCCGGCGCGCAGGCAGACCGCCACCGGGCCGCCGTCCTGCCACAGGTCCTCGCAGATCGCGATCGCGATCTCGACGCTCTCGCCCGATTCCGTCGCCAGCCGGAATACCGGCAGCGTGTTGCCGGGCACGAAGTAGCGGAACTCGTCGAACACTCCGTAGTTCGGCAGGTGGTGCTTGGCCGAGGTGATGACCACGCGCCCGCCGTGCAGCAGCGCCGCCGCGTCTAGCGGCGCGCCGGCCGGCACCCCGGTCCGCGGCGCCAGGTCGGTGCGCCGGTCCAGGTAGCCGGTCACCACCGCGATCCCGCCGAGCCCCTCGTCGGCCAGCCGCGCCGCCACCTTGTGCAGGGCACCGATGGACGCCTCCACGAACGACGCCCGCAGCGCCAGGTCTTCCACCGGGTACCCGGTCAGCATCATCTCCGGGAACACCACGACCCTGGCCCCGCACGCCGCCGCCCGGCGGGTCCACTCCACGATCAGCTCGGCGTTGCCGTCCAGGTCGCCGACCGTCGCATTGACCTGGGCCAGTGCAATCCTCAGCATTGTCACGGTTCCAGCCTAGGCCGTACCAACCTGACCTCCGGTACTCTCCCTGACCCATATCTCGGAAAGAGCCAGCTCTCCGCCTCACCATCCGCAACTGCTATTGCGGGCTGACTGTGACGCAGCTGAGCTTCCTGTTGGCCCAGTCACGGAACAGCTGCCTGGAACCCTCCGGCACTGGCAGCCTAGGCAGGTCGGCATCGCGGACCCTCTGGCGACGGCGGAGATCGACGTACGGTACAAGCAGCCCGATCGGGCCGGTCTCGGCAGGTTCTCTCGCCTCTACCAACAGGTCGAGGTCCCCCGCCTCAGTGGCGGCGAGCACCGTCGCCGCGATTCCGAGGTAGGTGATGTCGTCCGGTTGGAAGGATGCGTTTCCGGGCTCCAGAACCCATCCGTAAGCTGCATGCTCAGCTACCGCTGCTATGGTGATCCACGGCGGAGGATGACAGAGCACGTACCGTCCCACCGCGGCGAAGGCCTCGATCGCGCGGCAGCCCGCGGTGCTGTCTAGCACATCGGCGGAGCCGCGGTCGTTCAAGATGCGCCAGCCCATTTGTACCAGGTAGCTGGTGCTCTCAAGTTCGCCGGCTTCCTCGGGGAGGTCCTGTATGAGGATCCTCAGCCCACCCGGCATTGTCAGCGCCTGATCGGCTGACAGGAGGCCGTAGGTCAGTGCGGCTATCCTGAGCCAGCTGTCGTCCACCGCCTCGGTCATAATATCCGCCACGTGTGCCTCGGCCTGCGTCGCCGACCACTGGCTCCAGTACGCGCCTGCCTTGGCGCCTACTGCGCTGGATTCGTCGAGAGAATTCACCATCTGGCGAGTGCCCAGGTCGAACAGGAACCGCAGGCCGTTCCGCCGGATGACCGGATCCCCGGATCCGGTCATGGCACCGATCCTGGCGATGAATTCATCGCTCACCAGTTCCTCGTATCCTGCGCAACTTTCGAGCAGCTGCTCCATCGGAGCACAGCCATTAGAACGGTCGAGCACGTAACCGAGAATCGCCCGGGTCAGGTCCCTCATGACCGCCGGTGAGATGCCGACGCTGTGCAGGCCAGAGGCCAGAAATGAGAGCACGTTGCCGCGTGCTTCGGACGGCGGGAGAGACACCGACAGGATGTCGTTGGCCGCCGGGTCGCGGGCGGCCATGAGCAGTTCCCGGTAGGTGCGATCGGCGCCCAGATCGGTGCCGCTGTCCTTGATCTGAATCGCGAGTTCCCCGACGACCTGCCACTCCCTGCTAGCCACCCGCGGGGTCAGGGCGCGGCCCAGGTCCTCGGGGGTGTCGCAGGTGGAGGCGAGCCGGTAAGCGGCGAAGTACTCCAGGAACGTGCGGTGCGTGAACCCGTAGAGCGGCTCGCCGCGAGCCGTGGTGCCGGCCACGCTGAGTACCCACATGCGCTCACGACAGAACTTCACGAATTCGGCGGCGGCATCCCTGGCATCCTCCTCTGCTTCGAATCCCCGCGTGTGCAGGAACGTCGCGGTCTCCGTGACCAGGTGCGCCTCGGTGACTGCGGCTCGCGGGTCGTTCGTAGTGAAGAGCCACCAGGCCAGGTGCCGTAGCGCAGGTTCCACGAGCCGACCCGCCCGCAGTTCGCGGTGGATGTGACGGTGCTCGTCCCAGCGGCGGAACAGCAGGTTCGCGCACCGCTCGTAGACACCGGCCCGGTCCCGGGGAAGCGACCCGTGGCCGCGGTACAGGATGCACATCAGCGACAGCATCAGCGGGTTGGACCGCAGGTCGGAGACGCTGGCGCTCTCGATGAGGAACGCTTCGGCCTCAGTGGGTTCCGCGCCCGGTTCGAGGGCGAACCATTTACGTGCGAACTCCCCGACCTGCTCGTCCGCGAAGCCGCCCAGCCGGTAGCAGCGGAACTGGCTGTCATCCAGCCGGGCCTGGTCGTAACCGACGACGCGTGAAGTGACCAGCACCGGGGCAAGCGGGTATTCGGCGCAGAACCGTTCGACCCGGGCGCTGACGTCGGCGCGCCGTGAGGTGTCGAGTAGCTCGTCGAGGCCGTCGAAGATCACCATGGCGCGCCCGGTCAGCAGCAGCAGGTCCACCAGCCCTGGCGGTGACGGGCACTGATAGAACCTCGCCAGGGTGTCCTCGATGTACCCGGCCACCGAATGCTCCGGTGGATCCTGCGCGGCGTACTTCCGCAGCGTAACCAGGAAGGGAATCTTCCCCACGGGATCGGTGGCGAACTGGTACACGAGCACGTTCGCGGCCGTGGACTTGCCGCCGCCGGGATCTCCGAGCAGGACCGACCGGTCGATGATCCCGGCGAGTTCCCGCACCTTCTGAACGGGACGGCCGAGGGCGTTTGGGTCCGGGACCGCCCCGCGCGGAGGATCGAGGAAGACCGACGCATCGACGTAGATGTCCTCGACCCGGACCTTACGGCGGCGGTCAAGGTCGGGCGGCTGCAGCTTGCCGTGCTCGTCGGCAACGTGACGGCGGTAACGGGACACAAAGTCCGCCTCGGTCCGGTGGCCGGGCCGTCCGCTCAGCGCGGCCGTTTGCCGTTCGATAGCGCCCAGGATGCTGACCGCGCGGGTGGCGAACGCGTCGTTGCGGATACTCGGCAGCACATTGGGGTCCGATCCTTCGAGCCGGGCGACTAGCAAGCCGATCTGCTCGTTGTAGAAATCGAACAAGGTCTCCGCCAGGTCGGCCGGAAGAGCGGGTTCCGTGCCGAAAAGCACGTCCCACGGTGCCCTGATGCGCGCCACCTCGGCCTCGGACGCGTCAGTGAGCCGGGCGGCGAGCAGGGCCTGTAGGACGGCCTGCGCCTCGTCCCCGCGCAGGATCTGTGCCAGCTTCCCGGCCGCTGCGTCCGCCAGGTCCGGCAAGTCGGGAACGTTCTCCGCAATCGTGCCAGTGTCCAGCCACCGGGCGATATCAATCTCACCCGCGATCCGGCGCGAGGACAGGCCCGATACCGACCCGGCCAGGATCCGCCCCGTGGCCGAGATCGCGTTGACCAGCAGGCCGATAAGGATGGCAGTCAGCATGAACCCTCCCCATTCCGCGCCGCGGAACTCGGCCGGACCCGTTACATATCAACCCTCGGTAACTTTAACCTCCATGAACCACCGGGCGGGCACACTCGAATACGCTCTCGTGTCCGCCCGAGTCGCGGCCGCCGAAGCCTAGCCAAGGGTCGCGGAACGTCTAAGGTGAATACCGTGGATAGGCAGGAAGAATTCGTGCTGCGGACGCTCGAAGAGCGTGACATCAGGTTTGTCCGGCTGTGGTTCACCGACGTCCTGGGCACGCTGAAGTCGATCGCCGTCGCGCCCGCCGAACTCGAGGGCGCGTTCGCCGACGGCATCGGCTTCGACGGCTCGGCCATCGAGGGCTTCGCCCGGGTCTACGAGGCCGACATGATCCTGCGCCCGGATCCCGCCACGTTCCAGTTGCTGCCGTGGCGCGGCGAGTACCCCGGGGTCGCCCGGATGTTCTGCGACATCCTGCTGCCCGACGGGTCGCCGTCCTACGCCGATCCCCGCTGGGTGCTCAAGCGCAACCTGGCCCGGGCCTCCGAGCTCGGGTTCACCTTCTATGCCCACCCCGAGATCGAGTTCTTCCTGCTGAGGCAGCGACCCGATACGGGCGAGAAGCCGGTGCCGATCGACAGCGGCGGCTACTACGATCACACCCCGCACAGCATCGCCCACGACTTCCGCCGGACGGCGATCACGATGCTGGAGTCGATGGGCATCTCGGTGGAGTACAGCCACCACGAGGGGGCGCCGGGGCAGCAGGAGATCGACCTGCGCTACGCCGACGCGCTCACCACGGCCGACAACATCATGTCGTTCCGGCTGGTGATGAAGGAGGTGGCGATCGAGCAGGGCGTCTACGCGACGTTCATGCCGAAGCCGTTCACCGACCACCCCGGCTCGGGCATGCACACGCACGTGTCGCTGTTCGAGGGGGACAAGAACGCGTTCTACGAGGCCGGCGCCGAGTTCCAGCTGTCCAAGACGGCGCGGGCGTTCATCGCCGGGCTGCTCCAGCACGCGCCGGAGATCACCGCCGTGTGCAACCAGTGGGTGAACTCCTATAAGCGGCTGTGGGGCGCGGCCGAGCGGACCGCGGGCGCGGGCGGGGAGGCCCCCGCGTACGTGTGCTGGGGGCACAACAACCGTTCGGCCCTGATCCGGGTGCCGATGTACAAGCCGCAGAAAGGCAACTCGACCCGGGTCGAGTTCCGCTCGGTGGACGCCGCCTGCAACCCGTACCTGGCCTTCGCGGTGATCTTGGCCGCCGGGCTCAAGGGCATCGAGGGCGACTACGGGCTGCCGCCCGGCGCCGAGGACGACGTGTGGGCGCTGACCTCCGCCGAGCGCCGCGCGCTCGGCATCCGGCCGCTGCCTCAGGACCTGGACCAGGCCATCAGGGTCATGCAGGACAGCGACCTCGTCGCCGAGACGCTCGGGGAGCACGTCTTCGACTTCTTCCTGCGCAACAAGCGCGCGGAGTGGCAGGAGTACCGCCGCCAGGTCACCGAGTACGAACTGGGCCGATACCTCCCCATGCTCTG
>Ga0335082_10006050_pt1 | contig 13219 bp, 15 predicted proteins | sample Lox_Sample_41_FD_206718 | JGI IMG/M metagenome (GOLD analysis project Ga0335082, IMG submission 206718) | Soil microbial communities from Loxahatchee National Wildlife Refuge, Florida, United States - Lox_Sample_4.1 | ecosystem: Environmental > Terrestrial > Soil > Wetlands | place: USA... | reverse complement strand
GGCTCGCTCGGCGAGGCGCTCGTTCGCGACCCGGACGTGGCCGGCGTGACGTTCACGGGCAGCTTTGATGTCGGCATGCATCTTTGGCGCACGATCGCCGGCGGGCGCTGGCCGCGGCCCTGCATCGCCGAGATGGGCGGCAAGAACGCGGCCATCGTCACGCGCCATGCGCACATGCCGGCTGCTGCGATGGGCGTCGCGCGCTCGGCGTTCGGGCTCTCCGGGCAGAAGTGCTCGGCGTGCTCGCGTGTCTACGTCGAGCACACCGTGTTCAGCGACTTCGTCGCCGCGCTGCATGCTTCGGCTGCGCAGATCGGCGTCGGCGATCCGACGAAGCGAGAGCACTGGATGGGCCCCGTGATCGATGCGAGCGCCGTGGCTCGCTTCGAGGATGCCGTCGCGGCCGTGCATGCGCTCGGCGCGTCCGGCAGCATCGTACACGGCGGACAGCGGCTCGATCACGGCGATCTTGGGCATGGCCACTATTGCATGCCGACCGTGGCGCGCGCGCCGCTCGGCCACGCCCTGTGGCGCACGGAGCTTTTCGTCCCGCTCGTTCTGGCCGCGCCGGTGGACTCGCTGGACGAGGCGATCGCGCACGCGAACGCGAGCGAGTACGGGCTCACGGCCGGCTTCTACGGCAACGACGAGGAGACCGAGCGCTTCTTCGCCGACATCGAGGCGGGTGTGTGCTATGCCAATCGCCCGCAGGGCGCAACCACGGGCGCCTGGCCGGGCTACCAGCCCTTCGGCGGATGGAAGGCGTCCGGCTCGACCGGCAAGGCAGGCGGCTCGATGTACTACCTCCCGCAGTACCTGCGCGAGCAATCGCAGACGCGGGTGCGTGCTAGCGCCGCAACGCCAGCGCGACACCGGCGACGATGAGCAGGCCGCCGGTCAGAAGGCTCGTCGTGAGCGGCTCGCCGAGGAAGAGCGCGCCCCACAGGACGCCGAACAGCGGAATGAGGAACGTGACCATCAGCGCGCGCTGCGGCCCGGACTCGGCGATCAGCTTGAAGTAGATGAGGTAGGCAAGCGCGGTGGATGCGAGCGCGAGCGCGGCGACGTTGGCGAGGACCAGCGGCGTCACGGGCCCCGGCACCGACACGAACGGCAGCGTCGGCATGAGCGCGAGGGCGGCGGTCACCTGGCTCGCGCAGGCGATTGCGAACGTGGGAACGCCCGTGAGCGCGCGCTTGGTGTACACGCCGGCGAGCGCGTAGCACGCGGCGGCGGCGAGACAGGCTGCGATCGCGAGGACGACATGGTCGCTCATCGCGCCGGGATGCCAGCCGACGAGGACCATGACGCCGGCGAGCCCCAGGAGCATCCCGGCGATCTTGTTGAACGTGAGCGGCTCGCGCAGCCAGATCGCCGCGGCAATGGCGGCGAAGAACGGGCTCGTCGCATTGAGCACCGCACCGGTCGACGCATTGATGGATTGCTCCGCGTAGCAGAAGAGCACGAACGGGATCGCGGAATTGACCACACCCACGACCGCGAACTCGCGCCAGCGCGTACGGAACGGCGGAACCTTACGCTGCGCGAAGGCGAGCGCGAGAAGCGCCATGGCGGCGAGCGCGACGCGCGCGTAAGTAAGCGGCACCGGGCCCATCGCCGGCACCGCGACGCGCATGAACACGAACGAGCCTCCCCACAGCGCCGCGAGAACGAGAAGCAGCGCCACCGACTGCGGCGGCATGGCGGCCTCTACGAAATGGGGACAGGCCTTGTAATGGGGTCAGACCCCTTTTCGTGGTCGAGGAGCTTCTGCTTCCGCGCGAGCCCGCCGCCGTACCCCGTCAGTGCGCCGTCGGCGCCGATGACGCGATGGCACGGCACGATGATCGACAGCCTGTTGTCGCCGTTGGCGCGGCCGACTGCACGCACGGCGCTCGGCTGGCCGATTCGGTTCGCGAGCTCCGCGTACGAGCACGTGGCGCCGGCGGGAATCGCGAGCAGCGCGTTCCACACGCGCGCCTGGAACGGCGAGCCCGTCAGCACCACGGGAGTCTCGAAAGCCTGACGCGTGCCGGCGAAGTACTCGCGCAGCTCGCGCTCGACCTGGTCGAGATAGCGGTGCTTGCCGGGCAGGGCCCGCGCGCGCAACCGTTTCTGCAATGCGGCGAGCGCGCGCTCGAGGCCGCGGCGATCGACGAAGTCCAGGAGGTGAAGCCCGCGGTCGTCGGCGAGCGCGAGCATCGGCCCGAGCGGCGTCTCGATCCAACTCGCCGCGAGCACGCCGACGTCGCCCGCGCGTGAGGGCGCGGCGCCGACGAGGCGGGTGAAGGCGTCGCGGAATCCGCTGCCTGATTCGAATCCCTGGTCGAGCTGCGAGTCGAGCACTGTTTTTCCTTTCCTGATGTCGAGAAGGGCCAGGCCCATGCGCCGAGCGCGGTGGTAGGCCTGGAAGGTCATCCCGCAATAGCGCTTGAACTGCCGCCGTGCCGTCGAGGGATCGATGCCCATCGAAAGCAGCTCGGCGTCGCGGTGGCGGCGCCCGGGCTCCGTCTCCACGGCGAGCAGCAGCTTTTCGACGAGCGGGGGCGGCTTGCGTCCGTGATCGAGCGGCCGGCACTTCATGCAGGGGCGGTAGCCGGCGTGCAGGGCGTCTGCGGGCGCGGCGAAGAACTCGACGTTCTCGCGCTTGGGCGTTCGGGCGCGGCACGTCGGCCGACAGAAGATGCCGGTGGTGCGCACGCCCAGCCAGAATACGCCCTCGTAGGACCGGTCATGGCGCTCGAAGGCGCGGTACATCGTGGCGGCGGAAGGAAGCTGCGACATGGCTCGCATACTAGACCTGCGCGGCAATGCGTGCCGCCGAAATTCGGGCGGGCAATTCGCCTTGATCAGTCCGAAAGCACGCGGGCGTAGACGTCGCGGTCGACGTTGCCGCCGGTGAGGACGACCCCCATGCGCTTGCCTTCGCGCTGCGGGGCTTTCAATAGCGCCGCGAGCGGCGCGGCGCCGGCGCCTTCGGCGAGCTGGTGCGTGTCGTCGTAGTAGAAGCGCATCGCCGCCTCGACTTCCGAATCGGTCACTTCGACAACATCCTCCGCGCCGGCGTAGATGATGTCGAGCGCGGCCTGCACGGGGACGCGCACGGCCATCCCGTCGGCCACGGTGAGCGCCGTCGCGGTCTCGACTCGCACTCGCTCGCGGAAGGATTGCGCATAGGCGTTGGCGTTGCTCGACACCACGCCCACGATGCGGGTCGAAAGGCCGAGCGCGTCGCGCGCGTGGATGAGCCCGCAAATGCCCGAGCCGCAGCCGATCGGGACGAACACCGTGTTGAGGTCCGGCACCGCGCGGAAGAATTCGAGCGCGTACGTCGCCACCCCGGCGACGAGCTCCGGCTCGAACGGTCCGATGAAGCGCAGGTCTTCCGAGCGCGCGAGCGACGCCGCGTGCTCGCGCGCCTCGTCGAAGTCGCGCCCGTGCACGATGAGATCGGCGCCGAACGCCTTCATGGCCGCGTTCTTGCCGCGCGAGTTGCCCTCCGGTACGACGATGCGGCAGCGTACGCCGTGGCGACGCGCGGCGAAGGCAAGGCTCTGGCCGTGGTTGCCGCGCGTGGCGCTGATCACGCCCGGGAAATGCGGATCGCGCGACGTCAGCAGCGCGAGCAGGTTCAGCCCGCCCCGCACCTTGAAGGCTCCGACGGGTGTGTGGTTCTCGTGCTTCACCCACGCTTCGCAGCCCGCGCGCTGCGCGAGCAGCGGCCACGCGTATTGCGGCGTGGGACTCATCGCTGCGTAGACGTTGCGCGCCGCCGCTTCGATATCGGCGAGCGTCGGCTTCATGTCAGCGTCGATTGCACGAGCTCCTGCAGGGCGGCGAGCGCGCGCCTCGACCGCTCAACCGCCGGCATTGTCTTGGCGAGCTGCTCTTGCGGGATCTCGAGGCTGATCGGCGTATCGGCAGGCACGGCGCGCAGGATGCCTGCGAGATCGAGTCCGCCCTCGCCGGGAAGCATGCGCTCGGATCGCGCATGGTGCAGCAGGCCTTCGAGCGTCGTCGGGCGCTGCGCAGGCACGTCGCACATCTGGATGTAGCGAATCCACGACGTCGGCACGCTCCCGATCTCGCTCGCCACGCTGCCGCCGCGATCGAAGTGGAGCGGATCGATCAGCAGGCCGGCATTGGCTCGCTTCGCATTGCCGACGATGCGTGCGCCCTGCGCGAAGTTGCGCGCCTCCGTCCACGGCATGGGCTCGAGATTCGGGGCGATGCCGAAGGGCGCGGCGAGATCGCACAGCGCCGCGAAGTTGTCCGTGAAGCGCGCTTCGTCGGGGTCGTTGTCCGCGACGAGGGCGTTCGTAGCGCCCAGCCGCGCCGCCGTTTCCAGCACGCCGCGGAACTCGCCCACCTTGGTCTCGGGCTTGAGGCGCAGGATTTCGACGTCGAGCACCATGACGCCGGTGTCGGCGAGGCGGGCGAGCGTCTGCCGGATGATCGGCGTGTCGCCGATCGTGTCGTAGCTCACCTCGGTCGGTGTGGCCGGAACGAGGCGCAAGCCCACGTGAGAGTAGCCGGCATCGCGCGCGCAGGTGACCATGTCGGGCGGCGGCAGCTCGAGCACCGTCAGTGCGGAGAGGGAGAAGATTCTCGCCATGATCCGGCTCGCTCCTAACGCGCGGCGTCGATCTCGTTGAACACGTCCTGCGCGAGATGGAATGCCGTGTTGGCCGCGGGGACACCGACGTAGATCGTGCACTGCAGGAGCACTTCCTTGATCTCGTCGCGGGTCACGCCATTGTTGAATGCCGCACGCACGTGCAGCTTGAATTCGTCGGGCCGGTTGAGCGCGACCATAAGCCCGATGACGAGCAGGCTGCGGGTGTGGCGCGGCAGCCCCGGCCGCGTCCAGATCTCGCCCCATGCGTAGCGCGTGATGAGATCCTGGTACTCGTCGTTGAACGGGTTGCGATTCTTGACGGTGCGATCGACGTGGACATCGCCCAGGACCGCTCGCCGTACTTTCATGCCGGCGTCGTGCTTCTCGCGCTCGTTCATGATCGGGAAAGCTCCTTGTCGAGGAGAAACGATGTCAATGCGGCATTGAAGGCCGCGGCCGCCTCGACGTTCGAGATATGGGCGGCGGGAAGCTCGACGGCGCGCGCGCCCGTGATGCGGGAGGCAAGGAAGGCCGCGTCGGAAGGCGGCGTGGCCGCGTCGTGCGTGCCGGCAATGAGCAGCGTGGGCGCGCGGATGCGGGCGACGTCCTCGCGCTGGTCCATGTCGCGCACCGCTGCGCAGCAGGCAACGTAGCCGGCCGCGGGCTGGCGCTCCATCATGGCCTTCATCTGCGCGAGCGTCGAAGGCTCGCGCGCGATGAAGTCTGCGGTGAACCAGCGGGCGAGCACGGCGTCGGAGATCGCCGCCATCCCACTCGCGTTCACCTTCTCGATGCGCTGGTTCCACATGTCGGGCGGCGCCATCCGCGGCGCCGTGTTGGCGAGCACGAGCTTGTCGATGCGCGAAGACGCGTGCACGCCGAGCCACATGCCCGTCATGCCGCCGAGCGAGACGCCGCAGAACGAAGCCCGCTCGGTCTGCACGTGATCGAGGAGGGCGACGACGTCGCGGCCGAGATCGTCCATCGTGTAAGGGCCCGGCGGGACGCCGGATCGGCCGTGCCCGCGCGTATCGTAGCGCACGATACAGAAGTGCGGCCGCAGCGCCGCGAGCTGCGGCTCCCACATGGCAAGCTCGGCGCCGAGCGAGTTCGACAATACGAGCGCGGGCGAGCCCCGCGTGCCTTCCATGCGGTAGTGAAGCTGCGTGCCGGAGACCGGTGCGAAGCTCACGAGCTAGATCTCGAAGAAAACGGTCTCGTCGGCTCCCTGCAGCCGCGCGTTCCACGTGAGCGCAGCAGGGTCGCCCGCCTTCGGCACGGCGACCAGCGTCGCGCGCCGCGCGGCGGGCACGCTTTGCAGCACGGCGTCCTCGTCGTTGGCGGGCTCGCCCGGAAAATAGATGCGCGTGACGAGGTGGCGCAGCATGCCGCGCATGAAAATCGTGACGTCGATGTGCGGCGCCTGCAGCCCGCCGCCGGGTGCAGGCACGCGGCCAGGCTTGATCGTCGTGAAGCGGAACTGGCCTTCGCCATCCGTCGCCGCGCGGCCGAAGCCCGTCCAGTTGGCCTCGAGCGGCGCGCTGCCCTTGTCCTGCGGATGCGCGTAGCGTCCGTGCGCGTTGGCCTGCCAGATCTCGACGAGCGCGTCGCTCACCGGCATGCCGTCGCCGTCGGTGACGCGGCCTTCGATCGCGATCGGATCGCCGTCCACACCGGAGGCCACCAGGTTCTCCGTGACGAGCCACGCCATGCCGATGTGCAGGTACGGCCCGACGGTTTGCGAGGAAGTCGTGGAGAGGCTCATGATGCGCCCCCACGCTTGCGGCTGTCGCCGCTGCGCTGCCCCCCGAGGGGGCGCAATTCGCGCTCGGCGCGGCCCTTCGCGCTCATGGCAGGTAGTTGTCCATCGGCGTTTCGTCGCGGCCGCGCAGCACGATGTCCCATTTGTAGCCCAGCGCCTGCTCGGGGATCGTCGTCTCCCAATCGAGGCTCGACACGAGGCGCTTGCGCGCGCGCTCGTCGGGCACGCTGTTGTACATCGGGTCGTCCTCGAGCAGCGGGTCGCCGGGGAAGTACATCTGGGTTACGAGGCGCGTGGCGAACGCGGGCCCGAAGACCGAGAAGTGAATGTGCGCCGGCCGCCACGCGTTGTAGTGGTTGCGCCACGGGTATTCGCCCGGACGGATGGTCACGAAGCGGTAGCGTCCCTGCGCATCGGTCAGCGTACGGCCGGCGCCGGTGAAATTGGGGTCGGTCGGCGCGTTGTGCTGGTCGCGCGGATGCGGGTAGCGGCCGGCGGCGTTGGCCTGCCAGATCTCAATCAGCGTGTGCGGCACAGGGCGGCCGTTGGCGTCGAGCACGCGCCCCGACACGATGATGCGCTCGCCGATCGGCTCGCCCGCATGCTGCTTGGTGAGGTCGAAGTCGTTGCCGCGGATGCGTTCGTACCCGAAGATCGGGCCCGTCACTTCGGACAGCGTCCACGGCAGCGCGACGAGCGGCTGCGACGGCGCGCGTTTGACCGTGGACGCGTATGGCGGATACAAGTAGTCGGGTTGCGTGCCGCGGTCGTTTTTCCGGAAGCCCGCGACGGGCGCCGTCGACAGATGTTGCGGTCTTGAGGTCATCGTCTCCCCTAAATGCCTTCCTACGCGCGCTCGATCACGAGCGCGATACCCTGGCCCACGCCGATGCACATCGTGCACAGGCCGTAGCGGCCGCCGGTGCGGTGCAGCTGGTATAGCGCGGTGGTGACGAGTCGCGCGCCGCTCGCGCCGAGCGGATGACCGAGCGCGATCGCGCCGCCGTTCGGATTGACGTGCGCCGCGTCGTCGGGAAGCCCGAGGTCGCGCGTGACCGCCAGCGCCTGCGCGGCGAACGCCTCGTTCAGCTCGATCACGCTCATGTCGCCGATCGAAAGCCCGGCCTTGGCGAGCACCTTGCGCGTGGCCGGCGCGGGTCCGAATCCCATGATGCGCGGCGGCACACCCGCCGTGGCGGCCGCGACGATTCGCGTACGCGGCGTGAGCTTGTGCCGGTAGGCCGCCTCTTCTGATGCGACGATCACCGCGCACGCCCCGTCGTTCACCCCCGAGGCGTTGCCAGCGGTGACCGTGCCGTCCGGCTTCACGACGCCCGAGAGCTTCGCGAGCCCCTCGAGCGTGGTCGCGCGCGGATGCTCGTCCTGCTTGAACACGACCGGGTCGCGTTTCTTGGCGGGGATGGTCACGGGCACGATCTCCTCGGCGAGGCGTCCTGCGGCGATCGCGGCGGCGGCGCGTTCCTGGCTGCGCTGCGCGAAGGCGTCCTGGTCGGCGCGCGCAATGCGGAAGTCGGCGGCCACGTTCTCCGCCGTTTCCGGCATCGAATCGATGCCGTACTTCGCCTTCATGAGCGGATTGACGAAGCGCCAGCCGATCGTCGTGTCCTCGATCTTCGCGCTGCGCGAGAAGGCCGAATCCGCCTTTGCGATCACGAACGGCGCGCGCGTCATGCTCTCCACGCCGCCGGCGATCACGAGCGAGGTCTCGCCGCTCTTGATGGCACGCGCGGCGATGCCGATCGCGTCGAGGCTCGACCCGCACAGCCGGTTGATCGTGGCGCCCGGCACCTCCGGCGGCAGACCTGCGAGCAACAGCGCCATGCGGCCGACGTTGCGGTTGTCCTCGCCGGCCTGGTTCGCGCAGCCGTAGATCACGTCGTCGACCGCGCCCCAGTCGACGGCCGTGTTGCGCTCCATCAGCGCCTTGATAGGCAGCGCGCCAAGGTCGTCGGCGCGTACGGTCGATAGCGCTCCGCCGTAGCGGCCGAAGGGCGTCCGGATCGCGTCGCAGATGAAGGCTTCGGGCATTGTTCACTCCTCTTGAACAAAGGATAGGGTCGGTCCCGTAGGGACCTCACCCCAATTTCCAATCTGAAGTTTTAACGGCACGCCGGTGAGCCGGGCAAGCTCGTCGAACGCGAGGCCCGGCACGATGTCAACGGCGACGAGGCCGTCCGGCGTGATGTCGATGACGGCGAGATCGGTGTAGATGCGGCCCACGCACGCGAGGCCGGTGACGGGGTACGTACATTCGCGCACGATCTTGCTCTCCCCCTTCTTCGTGAGGTGCTCCATCATCACGTACACGCTCTTCGCGCCGATGGCGAGATCCATCGCACCGCCCACCGCGGGGATGTCGTCCTTCCCGCCGGTGTGCCAGTTGGCGAGGTCGCCGCGCACCGACACCTGGAACGCGCCCAGCACGCAGAAATCGAGGTGGCCGCCGCGCATCATTCCGAACGAGTCGGCATGATGGAAGTACGAGGCGCCCGGCAGCGCGGTGACCGGCTGCTTGCCGGCGTTGATGAGGTCCGGGTCCTCGGTCCCGGCTGCGGGCGCGGGCCCCATGCCGAGCAGCCCGTTCTCGGTGTGCAGGATGATCTCCCGGTCCTTCGGAAGGTGGTTGGCCACCATCGTCGGCAGCCCGATGCCGAGGTTGACGTACGCACCGTTTGGGATGTCGCGCGCGACGCGCGCGGCTATCTGCTCCCGGGTGAAGCGTTGCATCGGTCCGACTCCTCAATCAGGCCGCCGCCGCCTCGGCGGCCGGAGGGATCTCTACCACGCGCGTGACGAAGATGCCCGGGGTGACGACGGACTCGGGGTCGAGGTCGCCCAGGTCCACGATCTCCCGCACCTGCGCAATCGTACACGTCGCCGCCGCCGCCATGATCGGGCCGAAGTTGCGCGCCGTCTTGCGATAGACGAGGTTGCCCCAGCGGTCGCCGCGCAGCGCCTTGATGAGCGCGAAGTCGGCGCGGATCGGGTATTCGAGCACGTAGTCGTGGCCGTCGATCTTGCGCGTTTCCTTGCCCTGCGCAAGCAGCGTCCCGAAGCCGGTCGGCGTGAAGAAGGCGCCGATGCCCGCGCCCGCGGCGCGGATGCGCTCGGCCAGGTTGCCCTGCGGCACGAGCTCCAGCTCGATCTCGCCCGCGCGGTAGAGCGCGTCGAAGACGTAGGAATCCACCTGACGCGGGAAGGAGCAGATGATCTTGCGCACGCGCTTCGCTGCGAGCAGCGCGGCGAGTCCCGTGTCGCCGTTGCCGGCGTTGTTGTTCACGATGGTGAGGTCGCGCGCGCCCTGCGCGATCAGCGCATCGATGAGCTCGGAAGGCATGCCGGCGGTGCCGAAGCCGCCGATCATCACCGTGGCGCCGTCGTGGATGTCGGAGACGGCGGCGGCGACGGAGGCGACAGTCTTGTCGATCATGCGGCAGGGCTTTCAGTCTTCGAACGGCAGTCCGACGTAATTCTCGGCGAGGCTCGTGGCGGCGGCGATCGAGCGGGTCACGTATTCGAGCTGGGAACGCTGCAGGCGCCGGCCGAAGGCGTCGTCGTCGGGAGCCCGGTGCAGCATCGAGGTCATCCACCACGAGAAGTGCTCGGCGCGCCAGACACGCGCGAGGCAGGTCTGCGAGTATGCGCCGAGGCGGTCCTCCCGCCCGCTTGCGTAGTACTCGGCGAGCGCCTGCGACAGCACGCGCACGTCGGCGATGGCGAGGTTCATGCCCTTGGCGCCGGTGGGAGGCACGATGTGCGCGGCGTCGCCCGCCAGGAACAGGCGGCCGCATTGCATCGGCTCGGCGACGAAGCTGCGCATCGGCGCGACGATCTTCTCGAGCACGGGCCCCTCGCGCAGCTTCCAGCCGTCCGCGGTCTCGAGGCGCAGGTGCAGCTCCTCGAAGATGCGGTCGTCGGGCCACAGCGAAAGGTCCTCGTCCGGCGCGACCTGCAGGTACAGCCGCGTGAGCTCGGGGGAGCGCATGCTGTACAGCGCGAAGCCGCGGTCGTGGCAGGCGTAGATGAGCTCGTCGTGCGTGGGCGGCGCCTTCGCGAGTATCCCCAGCCAGGCGTAGGGATACGCGCGCTCGAAGACCGACAGCGTGCCGGCCGGCATCGATTGCCGGCACACGCCGTGGTAGCCGTCGCAGCCGGCGATGAAATCGCAGGCGAGCACGTGCGCCTCGCCGCCGTGCGCGTAGCGGATCGAAGGCTCGCCGGACGTGAAGCCGTGCGGCGTTGCGCCGCTCGCCTTGAAGAGGATCGTGCCGCCGTCGGCCAGGCGCGCCTTGATGAGGTCCTTCACGACCTCCTGCTGGCCGTACACCACGATCGAGCGCCCGCCCGTCAGCGACGGGAAGTCGATGCGGTGGCCGCGTCCCCCGTAGCGAAGCTCAATGCCATGGTGGACGAGTCCTTCGCGCCGCATGCGCTCGCCGAGTCCCGTATGCGCGAGCAGATCGACCGTGCCATGCTCGAGCACGCCCGCGCGCACGCGATGCTCGACGTAGTCGCGGTCGCGGCCTTCGAGGACGACGGATTCGATGCCCGCGCGATGCAGCAGGTGCGACAGCATGAGCCCGGCCGGGCCGGCACCGATGATGCCGACGTCCGTGCGATGCTGCGTCACGCCGCCGTCTTCCTGGCGTGCCCGCCGAGGAACAGGCGGTTGAGGTCCGGGTCCTGCAGCAGCTCGGACGCCGGCCGGTCGAGGGCGAGGCGTCCCATCTCGAGGACGAGCGCACGGTTCGAATACTTGAGCGCCGTGCGCACGTTCTGCTCGACCATGAGCACGGTCACGCCGTCGTCGGCGAGCTGTCGCAGCAGCGTCATGACCTCCTGCACGAGCTTCGGCGACAGGCCGATCGAGGGCTCGTCGATGAGGAGCACGCGGGGCCGCAGCAGCAGCGCGCGGCCGACCTCGAGCTGCTTCTGCTCGCCGCCCGACATGGTGGACGCCTGGTTGTCGATGCGCTCGCGGATGCGCGGGAAGCGCGCGAGCACTTCCTCGATGCGCGAGGGCAACTCGGTGCGAGGCAGCGTGATGCCGCCCAGCTCCAGGTTGTGGCGCACCGACAACGACCCGAACAGGTTGCGGCCCTGCGGAACGAAGGCGATTCCGCGCGCCAGGAGCGCGCGCTGCGCCATGCCGTTGATCACCTGGCCTTCGAAGCGGACTTCGCCGGTGCGCGGCGTCAGGAGGCCGAAGAGGGTCTTGAGGACCGTGGACTTACCCGCGCCATTCGGCCCGATCAGCAGCGTGATCTCGCCCTTGCGGGCGTCGAGCGTGGTCTCGTTCAGGATCGTGAGGCTCGGCGTGTAGCCGGCGACGACCTTGTCGAACTCGATGATCCTTTCAGTTGCCAAGGTACGCCTCCAGCACTTGGCGGTTACCCTGCACCGTCTCGGGTGGACCTTCGGCCAGCACCTTGCCCTCGACCATGCAGATGACGTGCGGGCACAGCTGCATGATGAAGTCCATGTTGTGCTCGATCACGACGAAGCTGCCGCCCTGCGCCTTGTTGAGCTCGACCAACAGCCCGCGCAGCTGGTCGACGAGGCTCGGGTTGACGCCCGCGCACGGCTCGTCGAGGAGCACGAGGCGCGGCGCCGGCATGAACGCCATTGCGATGTCGATGAGCTTCTGCTGGCCGTAGGACAGTGTCCCGGCGGGCAGATGGGCCACGTGCTCCAGGCGGAACATCTCGATCATCTGGTCGGCGTGCTCGCCGAGGCCGGCGTCGGGTGCGGCGAACAGGCGGGACCCGAGCGTGCCCTTGAACTCCTGCGCCGCGGCGATGAGGTTGTCGCGCACGGACAGCTTGCCGAACACCTGCAGCGTCTGGAACGTGCGCCCGACGCCGCGCCGCGACAGCTCGAGCGGCGACATGCCCGTGATGTTCTCGCCGCAGAACGCGACGTGCCCCGACGTCGGCTTGATCTGGCCGAGGATGCTGTTGAAGAGCGTGGTCTTGCCCGAGCCGTTCGGCCCGATCACGCCGACGATCTCGCCCGGCCCGACGTCGAAGCTCACGCCGTCGACCGCCTTGATCGCGCCGTATTCCTTGCGCACGTCCTTGACCTCGAGAAACGGCGTCATGGCTTTGCGGCCTCGATGCGAGGCGCCTTCTTCCAGCGGTCGAACAGCGACAGGATCCCGCCGGGCAGCCAGACCATGAGGATCACGACCGCGACGCCGAAGAACACGAGGTACCACTTCTGCATGAACTTGAGCGCTTCCATGTTGCTCGCGCGAAGCGCCTCGGGCAGCAGGATGATGATGATCGTGCCGACGACCGGCCCGAAGAACCGACCCGAGCCGCCGACGATGACGGCGAGCAGCATCATGAGCGAGGTCGAGAAGTGGAAAGGCCCGGGCTCGATGAACTCGACGAGCGAGGCGTAGTACACGCCGCCCACACCCGCGCACGCTGCGCCGATGGCGAAGGCGAGGAGCGTGTACGCCGTGATGTTCACGCCCAGGCTCTCCGCGCGGATTGGGTTGTCGCGCAGCGCGGCGAATGCGCGTCCCCACGGCGAGCGCAGCAGCCACCACAGGACTGCCGCGAGGGCGACGAGCGAGACGAGCGTGAAGTAGAAGTACGCGAGGTGCCCTTCCGTCGACATGCCGAGCACGGTCGGACGCGGGATGGCCGAGACGCCGAAGGTGCCGCCGGTGATCTTCTCCTCGTTGCGCATGACGAGGAAGACCAGGATGTTGAAGCCGAGCGTCGCGAACGCGAGGTAGTGGTGCTGCACGCGCAGCGCCGGAAAGCCGAGCGCGAGGCCGATCATGAAGCATGCGACCGCGGCGATCG
>Ga0335082_10006049_pt1 | contig 13219 bp, 8 predicted proteins | sample Lox_Sample_41_FD_206718 | JGI IMG/M metagenome (GOLD analysis project Ga0335082, IMG submission 206718) | Soil microbial communities from Loxahatchee National Wildlife Refuge, Florida, United States - Lox_Sample_4.1 | ecosystem: Environmental > Terrestrial > Soil > Wetlands | place: USA: Florida... | reverse complement strand
GAGTGGCGCGGCCAGGTCAGCGTGACGCCGCAGATGGCGCCGCTGACCGCGCTGATCCCGCCCGACTGCCGCGGCGTGGACCTGCCCACGCTCGTCGGTGAGACGGCGACCATCGAGCAGGGCCTCCAGGCGCTGCTCACCGTGCCGCGCGAGCACCTGCTGGTGGAGATGGAGTACATCGACCGGCGGAACCGGCTGTCCCCGCTGGCGTGGGCGATGGCCGAGGCCGGCGGGCGGCCCGAGCTGGCCGAGGCCACCCGGGTTGCCCACCGCGAGCTGGTCCAGCCGTTCTGGCCCCGCATCCGCGCCCGCCTGCACGCCGAGCAGGCCGCCCGCCGCCGGACGCTGGCCGACGGCGGTCCCGGCGCGCTGCTGGCCTCGCTGCAGGGCCCGCGGATCCGCTGGCGGCCGCCGGTCCTGGAGATCGGTATGCCGGGCACGGTGGAGATGGAACTGGGTGGCCGGGGCATCGCGCTGGTTCCCTCGGTCTTCGTCGGCAGGGAACCCAGCCTGCACGAGAACCCGAACCACGAGGACGAGACGCCGCGGCTGATCCTGCCGGCCGGGGACGTGCGCAGCGGGCGCCTGTGGGCACCCTCGCGATCGCGCGGACCGGCGCTGGCCGCGCTGGTTGGCCGGAACCGGGCGGCGGTGCTGCAAAGCATCGCGGACGGGTGCACCACCACCGAACTGGCCCGCCGGGTCGGCATCTCACTCGCCGCGGCCAGTCAGCACGCCTCGGTGCTGCGCGGGGCCGGCCTCATCGCCACCCGGCGTCAGGGCAGCGCGGTGCTGCACGTGCTCACGCCGCTCGGCGCGGAACTGCTGCAGGCCAGTTGACAGGGTCGAGCCTGGTACGGCACCGCTTTGAGGCTCCGGCCTTCGCCTGTACCGGAAGCCTCCTGCCGCGGAGCCGCACCAGGCCCGGAGTGGATCACCGGCTAAGGTTTCCGCCTCAAGCATCCCCAGCGGACCAGCCCGCGGCAAAGCCTTTCAACCATGCCTTAAACGTGCAGGTAAGACGGGATTGACAGTCGACACAGGATCGCGTCAAAATCGGTAAACAACGGTCATTCAGGAGCCGTATGCTGCCGACTCAGCGCCGCCAGGCCATCCTCGCCGAGCTTCGCCAGGCGAAGGCGGTCTCCGCCGAGGAACTCGCGCGGAAGTTCGGCGTGTCGCTCGAGACGATCCGCCGCGACCTGCGCGGGCTGCGGGACCGGGGCCTGCTCGAGCGGGTCTACGGCGGCGCGCTCCCGGTCCGGTCCACGGAGGGCGACTTCGCCACCCGCAGCAGCCTGCGCGCGGCGAGCAAGCTGGCCATCGCCCGGCTCGCCGCGACCCTGATCGAGCCCGAGGACACGATCGTCATCGACATCGGCACCACCGCGCTCGAGGTGGCCCGCGCGCTCCCGGAGGCCTTCCGCGGCCGGGTGCTGACGAACTCGGTGCCCGCCGCGATGGCGCTCGCCGACCGGGAGGAGGTGGAGTTGCTGCTGTGCGGCGGCCAGGTCCGGCGCGGCGACGCGGCCTGCTTCGGTGCGCAGGCCGAGGCGTTCTTCGCCGACTTCTACGCCGACAAGGCGTTCCTGGGCTCCGGCGGCGTGCACGCGCAGGCCGGGCTGACCGACTATCACCCGCCCGAGGTGGCCACCCGGCGCACGATCATCGCACACGCGGCCGCCTCCTACGTCCTGGCCGACTCGAGCAAGCTCGGCGCGATCGCCGTGCACCGGGTCTGCCCGCTGAACCGCGTCACCGCGGTCCTCACCGACCCCGACGCCGATGCCGAGGTCATCAAGGCGCTATCTAGCGCCGGCTGCACGGTCATGTCGGCCCCCGGAGGGGGTCCCCCAGGGGGGGTCTGGGGGGACGGGTAGTCTCCCCAGGCCGGGGGGGTCACCGGGGGGGTCGTCCCCCCGGGGGAAGGAACAGTCATGGATCAGGTCACGACGGGCGCAGTCCCGGACGACGAGGAACTCACCAGGTTCGGCTACCGCCAGCAGTTCGCCCGCTCGCTGCGCCACTTCGAGTCGTTCGCGGTGGCGTTCTCGTTCATCTCGATCACCACCGGCATCTTCACCACCTATGCGTTCGCGCTGGCCACCGGCGGGACGCGGTCCATCTGGACCTGGCCCATCGTGATCGCCGGCCAGGCGCTGGTCGCGCTGGTCTACGGCGCGCTCTCGGTCCGCGTCCCGCTGTCCGGCTACTCCTACCAGTGGGCGTCGCGGCTGGCCAACCCGCATGTTGGCTGGTGGTTCGGCTGGATGTCGTTCGCGTTCCTGACCATCGTCACCGTCTCGGTCGACTACGGCCTGGTCCAGGTGGCCTTCCAGCCGCTGATCGGCCAGACGTACACGCCGACCAGCGCCGCGTTCGAGACCCTGGTCGTGCTGGCCCTGCAGGCCGCGTTCATCGTCACCTCGACCAGGACCACCACCCGGGTGAACAACGCCGCGGTGGCCACCGAGATCATCGGCATCGTGGGGCTGACCGTGCTGCTGCTGATCGTGGCCGCGGTCAGGTCGCTGGGGCACTGGTCGAACCTCACCTCCACCGGCCCGGTGCCGTCCGCCGGCTACTACGCCTGGCTGGGCCCGTTCATGCTGGCCACGCTGCTCGGCGCCTACACCATCGTCGGCTTCGAGTCGGCCAGCAACCTGGCCGAGGAGACCCATGAGCCGCACCGGGTCATCCCGAAGGCGATGCTCCGCGCCGTGCTCGTCTCCGGCGTGGTGGGGTTCGCGTTCCTGATCGCGCTGGCCTATGCCACCAACAAGGCCGCGTACGCCAGCACCGCGCCGGTGGCGTCCATCGTGCACGACGTGCTCGGCGGCGTGGTGCAGAAGATCTTCCTGGTCTTCGTGTGCGTGTCGATCTTCGCCTGCGGCCTGATCATCATGGTGACCAACAGCCGCCTGATCTTCTCCATGTCACGAGACCGGCGGCTGCCGGGCCACCAGTTGCTGCACCAGGTGCCGAGGGCCACCGGCGGCCCGCCCTGGGCCACCATCCTCGCGGCGGTGCTCAGCGGCGCCATCGCACTGGCGCTGCGCACCCACACCGGCGCGCTCACCACGCTGTTCACCGCGTCCACGATCATGCCGGCCCTGCTGTACGCGGGCACGGTGCTGCTGTACGTGGCCACGGCCCGGCGGCGGAGCGCGGGCGCGACGCCTCGCCCGTTCGGGAAACTTGAACTTCCGATCGTGGCCGGAGCGGTGATCTGGCTGGTCTACGAGCTGATCATCTTGATCGGGCCGGGCGAGTTCCGCGACGCGCAGTACTACGTGCTCGGCGCGCTCGGCGTGGGCCTGGTGTTCTACGTGGCCCAGCTGCTGACCGAGCGGGAGGCCATGCGCAAGGAGCCAGGTCAAGGGTGAACGTCCTGGCCATCGACCAGGGCACCTCGGCGACCAAGGCGCTGCTCGTCGGGCCGGGCGCCGAGGTACTGGGCCGCGCTTCGGTCCCGGTCCGCACCCGCAGCGTCGGCGCGGACGGGGTGGAGGCCGACCCGGAGGAGTTGTTCGGGTCGGTCGTCGCGGCGGGCCGGCAGGCGCTCGCGGCAGCGCGGGCGCCGGCCCACGCGGTGGCGCTGGCCAACCAGGGCGAGACCGTGCTGGCCTGGCACCGTCACACCGGTGCTCCGCTGTCCCCGGCGATCGTCTGGCAGGACCGGCGGTCTGGCGGCGTGTGCGCGCGGCTCGCGGACCGTTCGGCCGAACTGACCGCGATCACCGGCCTGCCGCTCGACCCGTACTTCGCCGCGCCGAAGATGACCTGGCTGCGGGAGAACCTGGCGCAGCCGATTTCCGGGGACGGCACCGTGACCACCACCGACAGCTGGCTGCTGGCCCGGCTGGGCGCCGGGTACGTGACCGACGCCGCCACCGCGTCCCGGACCCTGCTGCTCGACCTGGACCGCGCGGCCTGGTCGCAGACGGCCTGCGCGGCCTTCGGCCTGGACCCGGCGGCGCTGCCGGAGGTAACGGACTGCGCCGGGGTGGTCGGCGAGACCCCGGCATTCGGGGGCTCGCTGCCGGTCGCCGGGATCGCCGTGGACCAGCAGGCCGCGCTGCTGGCCGAAGGCTGCCTGGCCGCGGGCGACGCCAAGTGCACCTACGGGACGGGCGCGTTCCTGCTGGTCACCACCGGCTGTTCCGCCGTCAGGTCCGGCTCGGGGCTGTCCTCCTCGGTAGCCTGGCGGCTGGGCGGCGCGGTGACATACTGCCTGGATGGGCAGGTCTACACGGCGGGTTCGGCGCTGCGCTGGCTGACCAGCGCCGGCGTGCTGCGCGAGCCCGGTGAGCTGGACGCGATCGGCGGGAGCGTGCCGGACGCGGGCGGCCTGACGTTCGTGCCCGCGCTGGCCGGGCTTGGCGCGCCGCACTGGGCACCGGACGCGCGCGGGCTGCTGACCGGCCTGCACCTGGGCACAACGCGCGGGCACATCGCGCGGGCCGTGGCCGAGGGCATCGCCGCGTCGGTCGCGCTGCTGGTCGCCGCGGCAGTCGCCGACCTGGGCCGGTCCCCTGCCGGGGGGGTCTGGGGGGGATCAGGGTTTCGCCCCCCCGGGCAAGCACTGCGTTTCCTGCGAGTGGACGGCGGCCTGACCAGGTCGCGGCTGCTCATGCAGGCCCAGGCCGACCTGCTCCAGGTGCCGGTGCTCATCTGCCGGTCGCCGGATGCGACCGCGCTCGGGGTGGCCGCGCTGGCCCGGCTCGGGCTCGGGGAGGCAGCCTCCGTGGCCGAGGCCCTGGGGCCGGCCGAGGCGGAAATGGTGGTGGAGCCGTCGATCACCGCTGATCAGGCGGCCGAACGGCTCGCGGTTTTCCGCACCGCCCTCGACCTCACGCTGGGCCCGCGATGACGCGGTCCCCCGCTGACGTGGTGATCATCGGGGCCGGGGTGGTGGGCGCGGCGATCGCCCGGACGCTGGCCGCGTACTCGCTGGAGCTGGTGCTGGTCGACGCGGCGGCCGACGTCGGCACCGGCACGTCGAAGGCGAACACCGCGATCCTGCACACCGGGTTCGACGCCAAGCCGGGCAGCCTGGAGAGCCGGCTGCTCAGCCGCGGCTCCGGGCGGTTGCGCGAGTACGCTTCGGCGGCGCGGATCCCGGTGGAGCGCACCGGCGCGCTGCTCGTGGCGTGGACGCCGGACCAGGTCGCGGCGCTGCCCTTGATCGAGGAGAATGCCCGGCGCAACGGGTACCTGGCGGTGCGCCCGCTGGCGGCCGCCGAACTCTACGCGCGGGAGCCGGCGCTCGGGCCGGGCGCGCTCGGCGGGCTCGAGATCCCGGACGAGAGCATCATCTGCCCCTGGACCACGCCGCTCGCCTTCGCCACCGAGGCCGTCGCCGCGGGCGTGAGGCTCTCGCTGTCCACCCAGGTCACCGGGGTCGCCGCGGCCGGTGACGGTGCGTGGGAGCTGGTGACCACGCGCGGGCCGCTGCGCGGCCGGTGGGTGGTGAACGCCGCGGGGCTCGGCAGCGACACGGTGGACAGGATGTTCAGCGGCGGCGGGTTCACCATCCGGCCGCGGCGGGGGGAGCTCATCGTGTTCGACAAGCTGGCCAGGACGCTGCTCCGGTCGATCCTGCTGCCGGTGCCGACGGCGCGGACCAAGGGGGTGCTCGTCGCGCCGACCGTCTACGGCAACGTGCTGCTCGGGCCAACCGCCGAGGACGTGCCGGACCGCGCCGATGTGGCCACCACCGCGGCCGGGCTGCGGTCGCTGCTGGCGGCCGGGCGGCGGATCCTGCCCGGACTGGCCGCCGAAGAGATCACCTCGACCTACGCGGGACTGCGGGCCGCCACCGAGCATGCCGACTACCAGATCCGGGTGGATGCCGGGCGGCGGTACGCGTGCGCGGGCGGCATCCGCTCGACCGGCCTGTCCGCGTCGCTGGGCATCGCCGAGCACGTGGCCGAGCTGCTGGAGGAAGCCGGGCTGACGCTGAAGCCCCGCCCCGGCTTCACGGCTTCACCGCCGGTGATGCCGTACATCGGGGAGGCCGGGGTGCGGCCGTACCAGGACGCGGCCGCGATCGCGGCCGACCCGGCGTACGGGCAGATCGTCTGCCACTGCGAGCGGGTCACCGGGGGTGAGATCAGGGACGCGCTGGCCAGCCCGGTACCACCGGCCGACTTGGGCGGGCTGCGCCGCCGGACGCGCGCGGGGAACGGGCGGTGCCAGGGGTTCTACTGCGGGGCGGCGGTGTCGCGGCTGCTCGCCGGCGGGACCCGGGCCGGAGCCGCGGCGCCGTGAGCGCTTGTGTGGTGGTGGTCGGCGCCGGGCCTGCCGGGCTGTCGGCAGCGGCTGAGCTGCGCCGCCTGGGCGCCGGGCCGGTCCTGGTGGCCGACCGGGAACCGGAACCGGGCGGCGTGCCCCGGCACAGCTGGCACACCGGGTACGGGCTGCGCGACCTGCGCCGGGTCATGACCGGCCCGGCCTACGCGCGGGCCCTGGTGTCGGCGGCACTGGCGGCGGGCGCGGAGCTGCGGACGGGCGCCACGGTAACCGGCTGGACGACCGGGCCGGACGGCACGCACACGGTCACCCTGACCAGCGGGCGCGGCGTCGAGACCGTGCCCGCGGCGGCGGTGCTGCTCGCCACCGGGTGCCGGGAACGGCCGCGGACGGCGCGGATGGTCCCTGGCGACCGCCCGGCCGGGGTGATGACCACCGGCGAGCTGCAGCAGCGGGTGTACCTGGGCGGGGAGCGGATGGCCGGGCGGGCCCTGGTGGTCGGGGCCGAGCACGTGTCGTTCTCGGCCGCGCTGACGCTCGCGCACGCCGGGGCCGACGTGGTCGCGCTGGTCACCGGGCACGAGCGGCAGCAGAGCTACGCCGCGTTCCGGTTCGGCGCGACGGTGCGCTGGCGGGTGCCGGTGTGGACCTCGAGCGCCGTACGGCGGATCGCCGGGCGCGGGCGGCTGGAAGGCGTCGAGGTCGCGGACGTGCGGACCGGGACGGCCCGGTTCGTGCCGTGCGAGCTCGTGGTCTTCACCGGCGACTGGATTCCCGACCACGAGCTGGCCCGGCTGGCCGGGCTGGCCATGGATCCCGGCACCCGCGGGCCGGTCGTCGACACCACGCTGGCGACGTCGCTGGCGGGCGTGTTCGCGGCCGGGAACCTGGTACACGCGGCCGAGACCGCGGACATCGCCGCGCTGTCGGGCCGGCACGCCGCCCGGCACATCGCGACGGCGCTTCATGGCGGACTCGAGGGCGGGCCCGCTCCCGGGCTGGCGCGCGGGCCGGGAGCCCGTGCCGCCGCCGGCACGGTACCGGTGCTGGTGGAGCCGCCGCTGCGGTGGATCTCGCCGAACGCCATCGGATCCGGCGCCCCTCCCCCGCTGGGCCGGTTCGTGCTGCGCAGCGCCGGCTTCCGCCGAGGAGCCCGGCTGGAGGTCCGCCAGGACGGCCGGCTGCTGGCCAGGACGCGCCCGGCCCGGCTGATCCCGGAACGGCCGGTGCACCTCGGCGCGGGCTGGCTGGCCCGGGTTGACCCGGCGGGTGGCCCGGTGCGCGTCATCAGCGGTGTGGCCGGGCGGGAGTGACCAAGGGGTCAGCCGGGGGGTTGACAACGGCACGCGGTTGGGATTAGGTAAGGCTTACCTAAGCGGCGTGTGGCCTGCACGGCGGGACCAATTCGGGAAAAGGGGGGTCTGCTGATGCTGCCCACGTTCGTGATCGGGCTGCGTGAAGGACTCGAAGCGGCCCTCATCGTGGGGATCATCGCCGCCTTCCTGGGCCAGCAGGGCCGGAAGGACGCGCTGCGCCAGGTCTGGATCGGCACCGCCGCGGCCGTCGCGATCTGCATCGGAGTCGCCATCGCGCTGCAGGTGATCTCCTCGGACCTGCCCCAGCGGGGGCAGGAGGGGCTCGAGACCGTCGTCGGCGCCCTCGCCATCGGCATGGTCACCTACATGGTCTTCTTCATGCGGAAGCACGCCCGGAGCATGAAGAAGGACCTCCAGGGCGCGGCCGCCTCGGCCCTGGCCGAGGGGTCGGCCCGGGCCCTGGTGGTGATGGCGTTCCTGGCTGTGCTGCGGGAGGGTTTCGAGACGGCCGTCTTCCTGCTGGCCACGTTCCACGCCTCCGGCGACGCCAGCACGTCGTGGCTGGGCGCGCTGCTCGGCATCGTGCTGGCGGCGGCGATCGGCTACGGCATCTACAAGGGCGGCGTGAAGCTGAACCTGGCCCGGTTCTTCAAGGTCACCGGCCTGGTCCTGGTGCTAGTGGCGGCGGGCCTGGTGATGACCGCCTTCCATACCGCCCACGAGGCGGGCTGGCTCACCGTCGGCCAGACGCAGGCCTTCGACCTGTCCTGGCTGGTCCGGCCGGGTACGCCGGTGTCGTCGCTGCTGACCGGGGTGCTGGGCATCCAGCCCTTCCCGGTGTGGATCGAGGTGGCCGCCTGGCTCGCCTACCTGGTGCCGATGCTGCTCCTGGTGGCCTGGCCGTCCGGCCCGGCGAAGAAGCCGCGACAGGCCGCCCCCGCCCCCGCCGTCGTCGGGCAATCCGCCCGGCAGTAGCCGCGGGGCACGCCCTGGTCCCCTGCCTTTGATTCCGCAGTTGTTCAACTGAGCGTGAGGAGCCCTCGATCGTGAGCAGTGACGGCATGCGGTGGAGGCGCCGGGGCGCGGCGGCGGCGATAGTCGCCGCGAGCCTCGCGCTGATGGCGTCGGGATGCTCGAGTTCGGGTTCGGGTTCGAGCGCGAAGGGATCGACCGGGGCCGCCGCCGCGAGCGGGGACAAGTCGAGCACGGTCACGATCAGCCTGACGTCGGACGGCTGCGAGCCCAAGCCGGCCACGGTGCCGGCCGGCGCGGTCGAGTTCGAGGTGACCAACTCCGGGGCCGGCTCGGTGTCAGAGGCCGAGCTGCGCACCTCGGACAAGGCCCATATCCTGGGCGAGCAGGAGAACCTCACCCCCGGGCTCTCCGGCGGCTTCTCGCTCACCGTCCAGCCGGGCACGTACACGGTCAACTGCCCCGGCGCGTCGCAGCCGGACTGGACGTTCACCGTCACCGGAAAGGCCACCGGCCCGTCCTGGGAGAGCAACCCCCAGCTCGTGACGGCCGTGCGGGGCTACGCCGGTTACGTCAAGCAGAACACCGCGGACCTGGTCCGCCACACCCAGACGTTCTGCCAGGCGATCGACGCGAAGGACATGAACCAGGCCAGAGTGCTCTACCCGCAGGCCCGCGTCTACTACGAGCGGATCGAGCCGGTGGCCGAGGTCTGGGGCAGCCTGGACACCAGCATCGACGGCAGGTGGGAGAACCCGGTCACGGTGAAATCCCAGTTCACCGGCTTCCACCGGCTCGAGCAGATGCTCTGGCAGGACAACAGCCGCAGCGGCGCGCCGGCGATGTGCGCGGGGCTGGTCACGAACGAGCGGCAGCTGCTGACGCTGGTGAGCAAGGCCCAGTACAACCCGCTGGAGATGGCCGCCGGAGCCACCGACCTGATCAACGAGGCGGGTACGGCGAAGATCAGCGGCGAGGAGGAGCGGTACTCCAACACCGACCTGCCCGTCTTCGCGGCCAACGTGGAGGCGTCCATGAAGGTGGTCACGCTGCTGCAGCCCTACCTGCGGGGCAAGGATGCCGGCGTGGTGCCGCTGATCCAGCAGCGGGGGGCCGCGGTGGGCAACCTGATGGCGCACTTCAAGGCCACGCCCGGTTACGACCAGACCGGCTACGTCGAGTACACCACCGTGACGAAGTCCGATCGCCGGCAGCTCTCGACCGCGGTGAACGCCCTGGCCGAGGCCATGTCGAAGATGTCCGCTCAGGTAAGCGGCTGAAGGGAGAGACCCATGGCATCCCGCGACGGCGGCCCGGTCATGGACCCGGCGCGGGTCGAGCCCGAGCAGGCCCCGGCCGGGCCGTCACGGCGGCGCCTGCTGACCGGAGCCGGGCTGTTCGGAGCCGGGGCGGTGGCAGGCGGCCTGACCGGGTACTTCACCAGTCCGGCGACCGAGCCATCCGGTGCGGGCGATACCAGCTTTGGCCAGCAGACGATCCCGTTCTACGGCGCGCACCAGGCCGGCATCATTACCCCGGCGCAGGACCGGCTGGCCTTCGGCGCGATGAACGTCGTCTCCGGTACCTCCCGCGCGGACCTGCGGGACCTGCTGCGGGTGTGGACGGGCGCGGCGGCGCGGATGGCCGCGGGCCAGCTGGTCGGCGAGGAGAGCGATCCCAGCGCGCCGCCGGCGGACACCGGCGAGGCCGTCGGCTCACCGGTCTCCCGGCTGACCGTGACGATCGGCTACGGACCCGGGCTGTTCGACGACCGGTTCGGCCTGGCCGCGCGCAAGCCGGCCGCGCTGACCGACCTGCCGCCGCTGCCGAACGAGAACCTCGACCCCGACTACACCGGCGGCGACCTGTGCGTCCAGGCCTGCGCCGACAACCCGCTGGTCGCCTTCCACGCGGTGCGGAACCTGGCCAGGATCGGCATGGGCGTCGTCGCGCACAACTGGATGGAACTCGGCTTCGGCCGGACCTCCACCACCTCGACGGCGCAGGCCACCCCGCGCAACCTGCTCGGCTTCAAGGACGGCACCCGCAACATCAAGGCCGAGCAGACCGAGCTGCTGAACCAGCACGTGTGGGTCGGCCAGGAGACGGACCAGCCCTGGCTGCGCGGCGGCAGCTACTTGGTGACCCGCAAGATCCGGATGTTCGTGGAGAACTGGGATCGCGACTACCTCCAGGACCAGGAGAACGTCATCGGCCGGGCCAAGGTGTCCGGGGCCCCGCTGTCCGGCGGCGCGGAGTTCAGCACGCCCGACTTCGCCAAGGCGGGCGGCGACGGGCAGCCTGCCATCCCCGCCGACTCCCACATCCGGCTGGCCAGCCCCGAGCACAACGGCGGAATCCACATCCTGCGCCGTGGCTACTCCTTCACCGACGGCATCGACCCTCAGGCCGGGACCCTGCTCGGCGGCCTGTTCTTCATCGCGTTCATGAAGAACCCGTCCCAGTTCGTCAAGCTCCAGACGGCGCTCGCGGACGACGCGCTGAACGAGTACATCCACCACACCGGCAGCGCCACCTTCGCCGTCCCGCCGGGACTGCGCCCTGGTCAGCACTACGGTGATGCCCTGTTCACCTGAGCCCGCCAGGACTGCGGCGGGACCGGCCGGGATGGCACGCGCCCCGCCCGTTCGGCCGGAATAGAGCGGCTTCGGCGGCTGCTGTTATTATCCGCCGGCCCCCTTCCCCGCGCCGCCGCTGCGCCGGGCACTCTCCGGGCACGGCATCATGGAACCGCTATGACGCTGATTGACCTGCTGCCCGAGACGCCAGAACCCGACGCCGTCTTCGACGCCTTCGCCGGGTGGTCCAAGCGACGCGGGCTGGCGCTGTACCCGCACCAGGAGGAAGCGCTCATCGAGATCGTCTCGGGGGCGAACGTCATCCTGTCCACCCCGACCGGCTCCGGGAAGAGCCTGGTCGCCATGGGCGCTCACTTCACCGCGCTCGCGGACGGGCGGCGCACGTTCTACACCGCGCCGATCAAGGCGCTGGTGTCGGAGAAGTTCTTCGACCTGTGCGCGGCGTTCGGCCCGGCCGAGGTCGGCATGATGACCGGAGACGCCAGCGTCAACGCGGAAGCGCCGATCATCTGCTGCACCGCGGAGGTGCTGGCGAACATCGCGCTGCGGGACGGCGCCGCCGCCGACGTCGGCCAGGTGGTGATGGACGAGTTCCACTTCTACGCCGACCCCGACCGCGGCTGGGCCTGGCAGGTGCCCCTGCTCGAATTGCCCCGGGCGCAGTTCGTGCTGATGTCGGCCACCCTCGGCGACGTGACCAGGTTCGAGACCGACCTGACCTGGCGCACCGGCCGGCCTACCGCGGTGATCCATTCGGCCGAGCGCCCGGTGCCGCTGGTCTTCTCGTTCGTCATCGAGCCGTTGCACGAGACCCTCTCCGAACTGCTCAGCACCAACCAGGCGCCGGTCTACGTGGTGCACTTCACCCAGGCGGCCGCGCTGGAGCAGGCGCAGGCGCTGATGAGCGTGAACGTCTGCAGCCGGGCCGAGAAGGACGCCATCGCCGACATGATCGGCAACTTCCGGTTCTCGGCCGGCTTCGGCAAGACCCTGTCCCGGCTGGTGCGGCACGGCATCGGCGTGCACCACGCCGGCATGCTGCCCAGGTACCGGCGGCTGGTCGAGACGCTGACCCAGGCCGGGCTGCTCAAGGTCATCTGCGGCACCGACACCCTCGGCGTGGGCATCAACGTGCCGATCCGCACCGTCCTGTTCACCGCGTTGTCCAAGTACGACGGGAAGAAGACCCGGCTGCTGCAGGCGCGCGAGTTTCACCAGATCGCCGGGCGGGCGGGCCGGGCCGGCTTCGATGTTTCCGGGCGGGTCGTCGTGCAGGCCCCCGAGCACGTGGTGGAGAACGAGAAGGCCCTGGCCAAGGCGGGCGACGACCCGAAGGCGCGGCGCAAGGTTGTCCGCAAGAAGCCGCCCGAGGGCTTCGTGTCGTGGGGTCGTCCGACGTTCGAGAGGCTCGTCGCGGCTGACCCCGAGCCGCTGACCTCGAGCTTCAAGGTCACGCACGCCATGGTGCTGAACGTCATCGCCCGGCCGGGCGACGCGTTCGCGGCCATGCGCCACCTGCTGACCGACAACCACGAGGACCGTTCGGCCCAGCGGCGGCACATCCACCAGGCCATCGCGATCTACCGCGCCCTGCTGGCCGGCGGCGTGGTCGAACGGCTGGATTCGCCGGACGAGGAGGGCCGTCTCGTGCGGCTCACCGTGGACCTGCAGCTCGACTTCGCGCTCAACCAGCCGCTGTCGCCGTTCGCGCTGGCTGCTATTTCGCTGCTGGATAGTACGGATCCGGATTATCCGCTGAACGTAGTGTCGGTGATCGAGTCGACCCTGGAGAACCCGCGGCAGGTGCTGTCCGCCCAGCAGTTCCGGGCGCGCGGCGAGGCGGTGGCCCAGATGAAGGCGGACGGCGTCGGCTACGAGGAGCGGCTCGAGCTGCTGGACGACGTGACGTACCCCCAGCCGCTGGCGGACCTGCTCGACGGGGCCTACGAGATCTACCGGCGCGGCCACCCGTGGGTCGCCGACTACGAGGTGCGGCCGAAGGCGGTGGTCCGCGACATGTACGAGCGGGCGCTGACCTTCGCCGAGTACGTCGCGTTCTACGGGCTGTCCCGGTCC
>Ga0335082_10006048_pt1 | contig 13223 bp, 10 predicted proteins | sample Lox_Sample_41_FD_206718 | JGI IMG/M metagenome (GOLD analysis project Ga0335082, IMG submission 206718) | Soil microbial communities from Loxahatchee National Wildlife Refuge, Florida, United States - Lox_Sample_4.1 | ecosystem: Environmental > Terrestrial > Soil > Wetlands | place: USA... | reverse complement strand
TGGGGCCCACCACTCCGTAGTTCAACTGGTACTTGTCGGTCAGATAGGCGTTCCACTGGTCGTTGTAGCCTTTCCAGGAAACGTGATTCTCAATCAGCACATCGCCGATGCTGCGCTGAGTCGTCGGCGGAATCGTAAATGGTGTGTTGTCGGTGCTGTGGTCAATGTACGCGTCGGTTCCGTCGCTGAGATATCCGGGAGCATAGTTGTTCAGCAGGTAGTAGTGGCCCGGATCGCAATTCGGCTCGATCGGCCGCGGCAAAGAGGACAGATAGGTAAGAACCGCCTGCACGCCGGGTTGTGTCGGATCGGAGCAGTTGGAGTAGCTGCCGCCGCCATACACCGCGCCGGGGAAGCCAAAGCCACCGCCACCGCCATAACCGTCTTCGATCCAGTAGTTGTTCGTTCCCGGCACCGGGTTGGGATTCTCGACTTCGTCCACGGTGCCCGCCAGGTCCGGGTTATCTGTCCAGATCAGTTGATTGTGCGGCGGTACGAATGGTGTACTGCTGTTCGGGTCGTAGAACGAGATCGCATCCCCGAAGAACAACATGATGCTGTCCAGCCCCGTGCCGCCTTTGGCCGGCTGGTGATAGTTGTCGCTGATCGCAAAGTTATCCGCCAGGTACTTTGTGTACGGCGCATCGCCCTGCGACATGTTGTAAAAGCCCATGGAGGTCGAACCTTCGCCGGATGTGTGTGCTCCGGGGAAATAGTCGTTGTCGTATCCCGTCGGCGTCGGGGGTGTCACACCGTTGCTGTTCGAACCCGCGGTCACTTCCGTCCACGCAAACAGGTCCTTCAGGCAGCCGTCGGGATTCATCTTCGAAATATACGAAGCATCGCAGTCGAGCTGCTGGAACATCTGATAGTAACGGTGCACCGGACTCGCCGCATACGAGTCATACGGAAACGTATCTGTCTTCAGCGAGTTCGTCAGTTGGAACGGTCCCGGCTTCAATGTGAAGTACGGCGCCGAGCTATGTACGCCGGTGATGCGCGAATCGGGCACCTTGCCGGACAATCCCGTGCCGCCCGTCAGCATGAACGGATAATATTCTTCGGCAAGTCCTTGTTCCGATGACATCGCGTCGGCCAGCGTGCACATTCCTACCCCGTTCACGCAAAGCGCGGTCGGTCCTCCGTTCAACGGGGCCGGCATCGGCGCGTAGAGTGTCTTCTTCTTCGGCGCGATCTGGAAGTTCGGGCTGTCGGTCACGTCCGCCGAATACTGCTCGGCCTGCGCGAAATTGTTCCCCGGTGTCCCGTCTTTCTTGATGATGTGCTTGGACAACAGGTTGTCAACGGTTTCCCCATTTTTCGCCGGCTCGTACGTTGCGAAAATGTGGTCAAACGACCGGTTTTCTCCCACGATCACGATAACGTGCTTGATCGGTGTGCGCGCGCGGTTGTTATCGTCGTGATCCTTTGCCTGTGTCGTGTTAAGGAATGGCCCCGCAAGGCTCATTTGCAGCATCACCAGCGAAGCAAGGCCGACCTTGGCGCCGTGCAGCACTTGCGATGCGAATCTTCTTACGGTCATGCTGTACTCCTTCTGTTGTATTTGCGAACAGACTGGGAGGTTTACACTGACCGCTCGCGATTGCGCCCTCGTTCCTCTTGTGTGAATTCACGTCAAGACAATCGTAAATGCCTGGTTACATTTATCAAGCTATACTGACTCCAGCGTTCACACCTGTTTTCCCCCGCTGTGCTAGCATTTCTCCATCTCCCGCCCTTTCCTCAGTCGCACGTCCGCATGGAGGAATCTATGAGCAAATCGAAGATTGTTTTACCTGTCGTTTTTGCTGCTGCCCTGTTGGTCGTCGTGGTCCGTGCCCAAGCTCCTTCCGGTCCTCCGAAGCCCGGTCCGGAACATGAGAAACTCGCATTTTTTGTGGGTAAATGGACCACCGAGGGCGAAGCCCAGCCAACCTCATTCGGCCCCGGCGGGAAATACACGGCCACGGAAACCTGCGACTGGTTTAACGGGAAATTTGCGGTCGTCTGCCACACCGAGGGCATCATGATGGGCGGCGCCTACAAGGACATGAACGTCCTGAGCTACGATTCTTACGAAAAGACGTACGTTTTCTTCGAAACCAACAACTGGGGTGAAACCATCTTTTCCCACGGCTCTTTCAATGGCGACACCTGGACCTGGACCAACGACACTCCCATGGGCGGCAAAGTCATCCATGGCCGTTTCACGATGAAGCAAATCTCTCCGGACGCCGCCACCTACACCTTCGAAATGGCCTCCGGCTCCGATCCCATGACCCTCGTTATGGAAGGCAAACAAACTCGCCAGAAGTAGCTGTCAATACATCCATGCGGAACTTCGTCGTATCGGCGATGCGCTTACTCTTGTTGTGTCTTCCCGAGCGGACGCTCGCGCCGTTTGCGAGCCGGAGTCGAGGGACCGTGGCACAAACTCAACGCCTCATCGATTCAATGAGACGGACTCCCCCTTTCTCCTATTTTCAGTTTTCTTTTTTCCACTTTCTAACCAACAAATTCCCGGATCATCCGATTCACTTCCGCCGGCCTTTCATGCACCACCCAATGCGTAGCATCCGGGATGCGCTTCACCGTCAACTCCGGCACATACTTCTCTAACCCGTCGAGATTCTTTACCGTCAGCGCCACGTCCTGCTCGCCCCAGATCACCAGCGTCGGCACGCGCACCTTCATCTGCGCCAGCTCCGGCGGTATCGCCATCCCCGATGCTCCAATGATTTTCTCCATCTCCGCCGACGCCGGTGGACCCGCATGATTCGCGCGGTAGTAATTCAGCCCGCCGGTCAACGCTCCAGGCTGCGACCACGCCTTCAGATACTCCGCCTTGTCCGCCTCGGTTATTGCGCCGCTCCTCAGCAGCGGCCCCAGCACATTCTCCACCAACAGCCCATAGTCATTCGCGCCAAGAAACTCCTCCGCCTGCGGGCTTCGAAACATCAGCATATACTGGCTCGCCTGCTGCTGCCCCGGATCCCTCTCGAGTAGCTCTCGAAAAATCGCCGGGTGCGGCGCATTGATAATCACCAGCTTTTCCAGGTATTCGGGATACGCAATGGCAAAGCCCCACGCCAGCGCTCCTCCCCAATCGTGCGCCACCAAGATGAACTTCTTCCCTGCACGAAAATGATCCGCCAGCCCGCAAATGTCCTCGAGCAGCACCGGCACGCGGTACGCATCCAGCTCCGCCGGCTTCTCCGACAAATTGTACCCGCGCATATCCGGCGCCAGCACAAAATGATCCTTACCGAATTCGGCGAGTTGCGCCTTCCACTCGTACCAGAATTCCGGAAAGCCGTGCAGAAACACGACCAGCTTGCCCGCCGGATCACCCGCCGTCACGCAATGCAACCGGACTCTATTCACTGCCACGTAGCTCTCTTGAAAAGACAAAAGCGTTTCCTCCTCGCTGCTGCACTCGGCAGCAACGGGAGGAAACGCTATCTCAGTTCCTATCGCGAATCAACGAACGCTTCGCAGCAGATCTTTCTCTTGCGGAGAAAAGCCGCTATACCGCCTCTCAATTTCCCGCTCTCGCACATTCGGTGGCATCTCGCGCAGTGTCGCCATCGCTCGGATCACTTCCGGCCGCATCTGTCCGTAAAGCGGCCTCGGTGGCGCCGCAGTGCGGTAACTCGCAGGCGTCGCTGTAATGTGGTCCACGGACAGCACACGACCCGGTGTCATGTCCTGTGTAATCGTACTGTTCGGCAAGTTCGCTATGCCGTTCCCCGTGGGTGTGGGTGTGCGCCACGGCTTCGGGTTGCCGCTTGGGCTCAGGCTTGGATTTGTGTTGGGTCTTGGATCCGCGGGGGGATCGGCCGGCGGATTCGCTGGCGCAGGATTCCCGTTCCCGTCCTGGATGCACTGATATCCTGGCGGGCAGGTATAAGGATACGGATACGCGTTCGGTTCGCTGCCCGAATTGTCATCCGGCGCCCCGTTCGGGTAATACGAATAATAGGACGGGTATCCCCAATAGTAGCCATACGGATAGCCCCAATCCGAGTAATAAGGCCAACCCCATCCGAAGCCCCAACCCCATCCCCAATATGGGTAGCCCCAGCCACCGTACCAACCACGACCTCCATACCAGCCATGTCCGCCATACCACCCGCGCCCGCCGTACCAGCCACGTCCGTAGTAGCCACCCCGTCCATAATATCCGCCGTATCCACCGTGGTAGCCGCCGTAACCTCCGTATGCGCGTCCACCGCCATAACTATAATGTCCGCCGCCATACGCGGCGCCACCATGGAAGCCACCTCCGCCACCGTGGAAGCCACCGCCTCCACCTCCATGAAATCCGCCACCACCGCCGCCATGACCGCCGCCCCCGCGCTGCGCCAGGGCAGACTGCGGCACAAACGCCAGCGCGACAAACGCACCAATTGTCAAAAGAACTCGAATCAGTGAGGAACTTCTCATTGTGGTCCCTCCCTTCTGGTTCCAACCGCTTTCACTGAGGGACACAGCCAATCTCTCGGCTTCAACGCTATTTTACACCCGCGCGAAGCCTCCGGCGCGGCCATTTCTGCTGCTCCTCTTAACCCTTCGATGCCACAACCATCCCAATCGTTCTTCGTTCTCCCTCCTCGACCGCCTCCTCCACGGCTTCTGACTCTCTTCCCTCTTTCCTGCGGCGCTGGCTTTTAAGCCAGCCGTCCGAGGCGCCATAATCCGCAAGTTCGAATCATGCTGGGCGCGCAACTATTTCCTACTCGCTTTCAAAATCAAATCCGCATCCCTACGACCAAAGGGTGCGGCATCCTCGTCGGCAGCCTAGTATCTTTGGCAGAAGCTGCCCAATGGTATACTTTCGGCGTCATAACCAAGAAAAACCTATGCGTTACCCGCCAAGAATTGAAGGACGCCGATTTTTCCTTGACGCCTCCATCGCGCTAAGCGGATGTGATAGATCAAGAACCACCGGAAGGGCCAGGCGCTTTGCTCAAGGCGAAACCCGCTGCAGCTGCTCCAACTTCGCCAGTTGCTGCCGCACCTGCTCCTGGTTATCCGCGTGCGGCGCGATCTCCAGGTAATCCTTCAGCTCCGATACAGCTGCGGCGTAGTCCTTCTTTCGGGCGGAGATCTCCGCCAACAACAGATGCAGCTGCGGAAATTGATGGAGCAGGTCCACATGCTCCGCTTTGCGCGCGCTCGTTTCGGCTTCAGCCATCTGGTTGAGCTTGAAATGGGCCACGGCGTCGTAGAAATAAACGTCGGCAGGATTCGCTTCGTCGAGATCCAGCACATAGCCCCCAGGGTTGCTGCGGGAGAGCGGATCGTGCTCCAGGATGTATCCGGTAAACCTCAGCACCTCGACCCAGTCTCCGGCCGCAAACGCCATGGAGGCCAGCGAACGGTAGGGCGGCAGAAACCTCGGCTCAATCGCCGTGGCCTTCGTATAGGCCTCGCGAGCCGGATCCTTCAGATTTTGTTTTTCGAGAACCGTGCCCAGCCGGTACCACGCGCTTGCGTACCTGGGATAAATCTCCAGCGCCTTCTCTAGATATTTTTGTGCCTCGGCAAGTTTGTCGTGCTTCTCAGCCTCCAGGCCCTTCTCATACGCTTTTCTCGCATTAGGCGGCGCCTTATACGGCGTGGCGCTCAGCGTCGCGCCTTTCACCGCTGCCGTTCGCGCCACCACGATGTTTCCCACGTCAATGATGCCGCTGGTGGGAATCAGATTCACCAGGTCGACAGTGTCCGAATGAAAACCGGCCACCGAGGCTCGCAGTTCGCAATTGGTAAGCTGGTATCGCGGAACACCCATGTTCAGATCTTGATTGCCCTGGCCCTGCTGCGAAGGCCAGACCGCGCCCAAGTCCGCGCCCGAATCGCCGCTCGCATCCACAATGGAATTGGTTTGCCCTCCCATCTGCATGCTGAAGTCGCCGTTGGGCGTCACATACACTTGCTGGCGCACCAGGCCGTTGCAGAGCCGCTCCATCAGGGCGTCGTGGGGAATCGGGGTGCCGTCGTTGCTGGCCACCCGGCCGCGCAGAAACATCACCAGATCCAGTTCCGATCGGCCTGGCTGCGTACCTAGGGGATTGGACCCCGGCGCATTCGTTGAAGGCGATGAGGGTCCCGTGGAAGGAGGCTGGCCGGTCGGTGGGCCAGAAGGCGGGCCAGTCGGCGGCCCCCCAGGCTTCTGCCCCATGGCGATGGGTACCAGAAGCCAACTAGCGAGCGCCAACTCTGCGAAAATCCATCTGCGGAGGTTCACACGCACCCCTTCAAACACGACCCCCGAGCGGCCCCAGTCTAGGCCGTGGGTCACCTCCCGTCAAGACCGGTGCCTCCTGCCTCTTTCATCACCATGGTACCCTGAGCCTATTGCGCCCCTCGCGTTCTAGTCCCAATCTGGAGGCATTTCCCGGCAGCTCCAGGGAACCCGCATCGCGGGCGCTGCCGTTGACAGGTGCCGCCCATGGCCACGATTGATCGTCAGGAGCTGGACCGGCTCGAACGCCGCAATCTCCAGCTCACTATCCTGTCCGCCGTTTTTGTGCTCGTCCTCGCCGGCGGGCTCGCCAGCTTCATGTACCCGCTGGTCTTTGTCCATCCCGAGGGCAACAAATGGACGATGCGCGTAGCCTTTTTCGGATTCTGCGGGCTGACGGTCCTGTTTGTCGGTTACCTCTTCGACCGCCAGCGCACCTTCACCAAGCTGAAGCAGACGCTGTTGACGGAGCTCGAGCGCAACGTCACGCTCCAGATCCAGGCCAGCACGGATCTGCTGCGCACCATGCCAGATCAGAACCACTTCTGGGACCGCCTCAGTATGGAATTCCGCCGCGCGCTCACACTGGAGAAGACCATGTCCCTCGTTCTCGCGAAAGCCAGTGCCAATTCTCATGTTGCCGGAAAGGATCAGCAAGCCGCGTACAGCGACGCCGCCAAAGCGATGGCCCGCCGTCTGCGCCCCACCGATTCCATTTACCGCTTGTCCGACGGCCTCTTCGGCATCGTCCTGCCCGAAACCGATACGCTCAATGCCAAGCGCATTGCTGTTCGCCTGCAGGAATCCTTGCAGGACGTGCGCGCCAAATACGGCCTCTCCTTCGACCTTTCGGCATACAATTATCCGGAGCACGTGAATAGCTCGCACGAACTGGAAGACATCGTGAAGTCGCTCTTGCCGGAAGACAAGGAATGGTCCGCGCCTGCCGAAGTGCCCGTGGCTGGCTGAAACCGCTGTCGAGGTGAACGCATGACATCGCTCAAGCATCGCGTGGCGCAAATCTTCGATGAAGTCGTGCGCGCCTTGAAAGACAAGCGCGACGCCGCCTCCCAGCTCTTCCCCGCCCCCGCAGCCGTCCCGGTTCCCAATCGTCCCCGCGCGGCGTCCCCTCGCCCGAAGAGCTAACCGCAATTCGCGGCTTTTCATCGAATCACCTCAACCGCACAAACCGCATCCAAAGAACCAGCGCCCTCGAGGAAAAAATGCCAGCGAGGCCGCCGCTGCGCTAAAGTCTTTTTCCTGCGATTGGTGACTTGGGAGCCACAATGAATTGGGCAAATATAAATCCAGGGCTTGCAACGGAAATTGCCGCGTGGCTTTGGAATGCTCTGCTGATTGTGTGGGTCGTGATGTGGTTTGGGATGAAGCAGGCGAAGAAGTCGGAGACGCCCGGCGAACGCCTGCAGCACGTGATTCCCGTGGTTCTTGCCTTCTGGCTTCTGTTCGAGAACTACTACGTGATTCTCAATGTGAAGCTGATTCCGCAAACGCCGTCCTTGCTTTGGGCCGGGATTCTGCTGACGGCTCTCGGCGTGGGAATCAGCATCTGGGCGAGATTGAGCCTGGGAGCAAACTGGAGCGGAATGGTGACGCTGAAGCAGGGCCACGAACTGGTGCGCAAAGGCTTGTATCGGTGGATTCGCCATCCGATTTACACCGGAATCCTGCTGGGCTTCATCGGCACCGCGATGATCAAGTCCCATGCACGCGGCTGGCTGGGATTTGCAATCTTGCTGCTGAGTTTCTATTTCAAGGCGCGGCGCGAAGAGAATTTCCTGCGGCAGGAGTTTGGCGAAGGATTTGAAGAGCACCAGCGGCGAACAGGAATGTTCCTGCCGAAACTGACTTAAGAAGATTGCAGCCGGCAACTGAAGGAAAAAGAGACAAGCAAGAGTTGAAGTAATCTCTCGATAGAGATAGTGTGCGGACAGCACAGGCTCATGAGCGCACACTCCGGTCCCACGATTCCGGTCAAAACACCTCTCACCAAAAATCAATGGCGGGGATTTTTCGCCTCCTGGGGCGGATGGGCGCTCGACGGGATGGACTCCTACATTTTTGCGCTGGTGATGGTGCCTGCGCTGAAAGACCTTCTTCCGCGATCCGGCCTGCCGAGTGACCTAGGGAGCGTGGGTTATTACGGAGGGTTGCTGTTTGCCCTATTTCTGCTGGGCTGGGGCTGCGCATTTCTGTGGGGTCCGGTCGCCGATAAATACGGCCGCGTGCGGACCTTGATGCTAACGATCCTCTGGTATTCGGTTTTCACGTTCTTGTGCTGCGTGAGCACGCGCGTGTGGCAACTGGCCGTGTTCCGCTTTCTGGCGGGGATCGGCATCGGCGGGGAATGGGCGATGGGAGGGACGTTCGTTGCGGAGGAATGGCCGGAGGACCGGCGCAAGACGGCCGCAGGCTGGATGCACACGGGCTATTACCTGGGAATCTTTCTAGCTGGGTTAGCTAATTTCGCGATTGGCGCGCGCTATGGATGGCGGGCGATGTTTGCGTTGGGCGGATTGCCGGCGCTGCTGGTGAGTTTTATCCGTTATGGCGTGCGGGAATCGCAACGATGGGAAAGCAAAGCCGGCGAGGTGCAGGCCTGGTCGATTGCGCGGCCACTGGCGGCTTTGTTTTCAGCGGAATTTCGCAAGCGGACCATCGTTAACGCGACTTACGTGCTGGTTTCGATCATCGGATTGTGGGCCGGTTCGGTGTATGTCCCGGCGGCCGTGACAGAGATTGTGAACCGCGTGAAGACGCCGGGGGCCAACGTGGCACGCCTTATTTCGCTGGCGACGATGCTGCTTGCGGTGGCCACGATTTTGGGATGCGTGGTATTGCCTGCGCTGGCCGAGCGGTTGGGGCGACGCGCGACGCTTGGACTTTATTACGTCTGCATGCTGGCTTCGATTGCAATCGGGTTCGGGTACGTGTTCTATCTGCCGCAAGATGCGCTGAAGTGGTTTTTGGTGTGCTTATTCTTCCTGGGATTGGGCGGGGCGAATTTTGCGATGTATACGTTGTGGTTGCCGGAGCAGTATCCGACCGAATGCAGAGGAAGCGCGTTTGCATTTGCAACGTCGGTGGGCAGGTTTGTGGGTGCGGGATTTACGTTTCTCGTGGGAGCGGGAGTGGCGCATTACCACACGATCGGCATTCCCGTGGCGATGACGTCGTTGGCATTCGTGGTAGGGTTGTTGGTTTTGCCGTTTGGGTATGAGACGCGGGGCAAGGCTTTGCCGGCGTAGCACAAATCAAAAAGAAGGGCGGAGCCCTTCGACAGACTCAGGGTGAACAAGCTCCGCCCTTACAAATGCTGTGAAAGAGAACTAGGCCTCTTCTTCGACGAGGGCTTCGCCTTGCGCTGGTTTGTGGGCGGCGATGACTTTGTCGGCCAGTTCGTTCGGAACATAGTCGTAGTGCGAGAACTCCATGGAGTAAGTGGCGCGGCCCTGCGTCATGGAGGTGAGGTCCGTGGCATAGGAGAGCATTTCGGCCAGCGGAACCATGGCTTTGACGATAACGTTGTGGCCGCGGGACTCACTGCCTTCGATGCGGCCACGGCGCGAGCTGAGATCGCCCATCAGGTCGCCGGAATATTGATCGGGCGCGTAGACTTCCACGTGCATGACGGGTTCAAGGAGCGAGGGACGCGCCATCTTCATCGCTTCCTTAAAGGCCAGCGAGCCGGCGATCTTGAAGGCCATGTCGGACGAATCGACGTCGTGATACTTGCCATCGTAAAGGGTGGCGCGGAAATCGGTGACCGGAAAACCGGCGAGATAGCCGCGAGCGGCGGCGTCGCGAAGGCCCTTCTCGACGGAAGGAATCCAGTTCTTGGGAATCGCTCCGCCGAAAACATCGTCCACGAACTCAATGCCCTTGCCGCGTTCGATGGGTTCGAATTTCACGCGGCAAACCCCAAACTGGCCGTGGCCACCGGACTGCTTTTTGTGCTTGCCTTCCGCGTCGGCCTTACCGCGGATGGTTTCGCGATACGGAACCTTGGGTGGTTTCAACGTGAGGTTGACGTTGTAGCGTTTCTGCAGTTTGGCGACAACCACTTCGATGTGCTGCTGCCCGTTGCCGGCGAGGAGAAATTCCTTGGTCTGCGGGTCGCGCGAAAAACGCAGCGCGGGATCTTCTTCCATGATTTTGTGGATGGCCACGCCGATTTTGTCTTCGTCGGCGCGGGACTTGGGTTCGACGGCGAAGGTGATGGAAGGCTCGGGCAACTTCGCCGGCGCGTAGAAAATGGGCGCAGTTTTATCGCCCAAGGTATCACCCGTTACGGTTTCTTTTAGTTTGGTGATGGCGCCGATGTCACCGGCATGCAGTTCTTGAACTTCGGTGAGCTGCTTACCCTGGACAAGCATGGTGTGCTGGAACCGCTCGGGGATGCCGCGATTGAAATTCTGGAGCGTGGCATCGTTCTTGAGGACGCCGCTTTTGATCTTGAAATAGTTGATGCGGCCGGCAAACGCATCCGCAAGCGTTTTAAAGACGAACACGGACAGCGGCTGGCCATCGTCATATTTGCGGTCGATGCGATCGCCCTTGCCAGCGGGTTCCTTGAAACCGACCTGGGCGTGCTCGTCGGGATGCGGGAAAACGTCCGCGAGGAAAGTCAGCAAGCTGGCGTTGCCGACGTTGCGCGTGGAAGAAATCATCAGGACGGGAACGATCTTTTCCGCAACGATGGCCTTACGAACCGCGGGAATCAGATCCTGAACGGGGATGGTGCCTTCGCGGAAAAACTCCTCCATCATTTCGTCGTCGCCTTCAGCGATCATTTCGACGAGTTTTTCGTGAGCTTCTTCCGCCTCGTCCTTCAATGCATCCGGAATATTTTCAACGGTGGCCTTGCCATCGCCGTCGGGCGTATAGATGTGGGCTTTCATGGAGACAAGATCGATCACGCCGCGGAAGCCTTTTTCGGAGCCGATGGGCATCTGGAGAGGAACGACAGTGCGGCCAAATACTTCGACTAGCGATTCGAGGGAGCGCTCAAAACTGGAAAGCTCGCGATCCATCCAGGTGAGCACGAAGGCGCGGGGAATGTCGTATTCCGCGCAATAATCCCAGACTTTTTCGGTGGTGACTTGGGCGCCGACGTGGGCGTCCACGGTGATGAGCGCGGCGTCGGCGGCGATGAGGGAGGCTTTCGTTTCGGTGATAAAAGTGGAATAGCCGGGGAGATCGAGGAAGTTGATTTTGACGTTGTTTCCCGCGCAAAGCGTGCAAGCCCATTCGGCGGAAGCGATACCAGTTTGGATGGAGATTTTGCGCGCGATTTCCTCTTCATCCCAGTCGGTGGTGGTGGTGCCTTCTGCAACCTTGCCGAAGCGAGGCGTAACTCCGGCCGTATAGAGTAACGACGACACGAGTTGCGTTTTACCGGTGCCGCCGTGGCCGACAATGCCGACGTTTCGGATGTCCTTAGTGGGGTAAATTTTCATGACAAACCTCCGCGTTGAGGTGACCAAAAGAGGTCATCAGGCGATGGTCCGCCAAACAAAGCAACAGGCGCGGGCCGGCGCCTGGTGAGAGTCTTGGTTTGAAGGAGAGCGCGGCCCTACCTGGGTCCCGGAAAGCGGGGCGAAGGAAGAACGAATGAATCCCTGGTCCGCTCTTCTTAACGCGAGGATGCTAGCACAGGGGAGGGGTGGGGGCAATGGAAGGGGCCACACGGCAGACGATTTGCAGGCGGTCAGGGCTGTGGTAGGCGAGGCAGGAGGTAAAGGTGGAAGGTCGACGTGCAATTCATCGGATTTGAAGAGCCAGTATTGTCCATGGCTGCGGCGGTGCAGGTCGAGCCAATCCTTTGGGCCAAGAGTAATGACAAGTTCTGGGTTACGCAACCAGGAAGGGTCAAACGAAGATGTATCGGATGTTCGAGCCGCCTCTGGAGGGCCGTCATGGGACGCTGGAAATAGCCGGAGGGAAAATCCTTTTCAAACGGGGTGGTGCCGACAATCTGGCCGTCGAATTCAACGGTTGCACCGGGAGGGGTCGAGACGATCTTGAGACTCTTCGCGGATGCGTTGGCACAACACAGGAGCAATGCACAGAGGAAGAGAGGCTGGCGGCAAGAGAGGGGAAACACGGGGTTCTCCAGCAGATAGTATACTAAACAATTATTTATCTAGAAAAGAATAAATGAACCCAAAGAAAGGAGAGCGGTTGCTGCCAGCGGCGCTGCGAGGTCATCTCTGCGTCTTTGGAGTATAGCCTGCACAGGAGAGGACAGGGAGGCGGGGATATTTTGGGAAAGACGGGTCGTATTGGGAGAGCTGGCAGAGGAGGAATTGGGAGCACTTTGCGGATTCAATGAGTCGGGCATGCAGGCAATTGGAACAGAGGCCGAAGCTTGCGTTTTTGGCCGTCGGAGAAGCGGGTTGATCCATGAGGAGAAGGCTGATCGCGACTATGGATTCGGTTTGGGAGAGTCGGCGGGCACGGCAGCAGCGGGAGTCGCGGGCACTTTGGGCTCGGCGAATCGCGTGTCGTTGATCGGGATATTGATTTCGACTTTGTTGGTGGCGATTCTCTGAACCTGATCAGAACCAATGGCGCCGGATTCAACGAGGAACGGATACTTCAAGCCGTCTACTTCGCGGACATCGCGGAAATAGGTTTCCCAGGGGACATCCTTGTCGCCGTTTTTGCGCGTGCCTTGCCACTTGACAATGAAGCCTGTGTCCACATCGAAGAAAAAATAGCCGACTTCGCCCTGCTTGCTGGTGAGTTTGAGCTTCTGCGCCGGCTTGCCCTCCACATCTTCCCTGCCTACGTATTCGATTCGATTGCCTTTGGCTTTATAGTCGACGAAGGGGCCTTCGTAATCGGCTTCCTCGGTAATGCCCTGAAGATCCGGGGGTTTCATCGGCTCGACGGCGGCATCGGGTGCAAATGGGTTGTAGATCCAACCGCTGGATTTCCCATCGTAAATACGGAT
>Ga0335082_10006045_pt1 | contig 13228 bp, 9 predicted proteins | sample Lox_Sample_41_FD_206718 | JGI IMG/M metagenome (GOLD analysis project Ga0335082, IMG submission 206718) | Soil microbial communities from Loxahatchee National Wildlife Refuge, Florida, United States - Lox_Sample_4.1 | ecosystem: Environmental > Terrestrial > Soil > Wetlands | place: USA: Florida... | reverse complement strand
GTGGACTGCTGCTGATGCTGGCGGTCTTCGTGATGTTCTTTGCCGGCCTCGGCATGCAGGGCAAGGTGTACCAGTTCAATACCGGCGATCTGCTCGACATCCTGGGATTTGTCGGCGACGTCGGCTCGGGCCTGCTGTATTTCCTGGCCCGTGCCATGGACTGGGGCGGCGGCAACATTCATCGCGCCGTGGCTGACTACGGCACCAAGTACATCGTGGTGGCGGGACTGCTCAACATCATTGCCGCGGTTGACGCTCACCACATCGCAATCGGCAAGAAATCATGACCTTCGAACTCTCTCACTACAACGCGGCTCTGCTGTTCGCAGTCTGCGCCTCCACCGTCTTCGGCATTACTCAGCGCAACACCCCGAAGGACATGTTCCGCTACGGGGCGTACTGCTTCGTGCTCTTCGCCGTGGGCGTGATTGTGGCTGCATGGGCGATGTGGCTGATTAAGCATTAGCGGGTAGTGGTCAGTGGGTAGAAAGCCAAGCCGGAGGTGGATGGAAGGCTTAGCCACACCACTACCCACTGCTTCTACCCCTCCCAGACGAACGCGTCAAAGACTCGCTTTTCGTCGAAGCCGAGTTGCCGGTATAGATCGACAGCCCGGTGGTTGGCCTCGGTGACGGTTAGCGACAAGGCACTGAAGTTACGGCGGCGCATGGAACCGCAGGTGCGGGCGATAAGATGTTCGCCGATCCCGTGACCACGGTATTCCGGGACGAGGCAGACCTGTGTAACGTGTCCGACGTCGTCCCTGACGCGCGAACAAAGGATCAGACCGATCAGCGCATCACTGGGCCTATGGATGGCGACAAAGGAGGATTCTGCATCGAACACGCCGCAGCCGGGAAAACGCACGATGTTGTTCAGGAATCGGATGGAACCGGCGCTGGTGCGATATTGGTCGTTAATCTCGGAGTCGATGTGCACGCGGTAGGCGGCAGTGATGACTCCTGCCGCCGGCTGATAGTCCCGTTCCGCCCAGCCGCGGACAAGGACCTCGTCCGGCACCGGCATGGTTGCGACTTGGGGAGCGCCCTCACCCTTAAGTTGCAATACCAGAAACAGCCGGCGGTGCCGCTGGAACCCTGCGGCGGTAAATGGGGCCGCCAGTTCGCCTGTGGCGTGGGTCAGCAATTGCGCTTCGACGCGATGAATGCCCGGCGACTGCTGCAACGTCTCAACCATGTGCTCCGCCATTTGCAACTCGATGGCGTGGGCATCGCTGCGGCGCGGTGAAACGAAAAGATCGCCCACCACACCTTTGCTGCCCTCGTACACGAAGAAGGAATAGCCGACGATATTGCCTCGCTCCACCGCGGCGTAACCCGGCAGAATTTTGGCGTCAACGTAACGCAGGATCATGTCCGCTGAGCTGCGATAGTCCCAGGAAAGCATCCTGGCCCAGGTTTCAACTTCTTCGTCAAGCAGCGGACGCAGGTCGGTGGAGGAAAAGTGTCGAAGGTCAAGAATCTCCACTGCTCGCGGCGACAGGCTATATTCCTCAACCGTCTTGTGGGCAGCGGCCATACGCAAAGCCAGTCTAGTGCCATTTGCGGCGTCCGGCAAACCAGGAAACACGGCTCGCCGTTGTCTAAGGTTGGGCCCGCTCAGGCGGTTTCCCGGACACGAGGTAGAAATCCAGGTGCTGCCAGCCGTAGCCGCCCACACGGGTGACCGAGCGTCCGGGCAGCCGATATTCGAGCTCCTTCTGGCTTCCGGCGGCAGCCACCACCAGATGATCAACATCCGGAATTCCGTGCTCGTAATTGGGGATGTACTGGTTGCGATAGAAGCCCAGGCCATATTCCACGCTGCGCGGCACGTCGTAAACCGCGACGGTCGGCACCTGGCCGAGGGCCGAGATTCTTGCCTCCACCGGGCGCGCCGACTGCAGCAGGTCGATGATGGGTGCCGTTCCCCGCAGCACCAGCGAGAAGGCAATGACCACCGGCACCAGCGTGATGAAGCGCAGTACCCGATATCCCTGGTTGTACAGACTCAGCCAAAGCGCGACGATGGCTGTCAGCGCCAGCGCAATCGCGACGATTATTGCATTGCGCGACATGGGGAGCTTCAGCAGCTTGAATGGGACGATGAGCGCCGCTGCCAGCATGGTGGCGCAGAGCAGGGCATGCAGTAACCCCAGCCACCACGAAGGCTTAACCTCCCCCTCCTCGCGACGCCTTATGAAGTCGGCCAACAGAATCGCCCCGGCCGGCACCGACGGCAGAACATAGCCCGCCAACTTGGATTGCGAAAACGAGAAGAAAAGGATGGGCAGCAGCAACCAGAGCGTCAGAAAGGTACGCAGGTCTTCGGTCCCGGGAGGCTGGGCTGTACTGAATCTCCAATCGCGAATCGCATCAACTACAGCGGCGACAACAAACACAGTCCACGGCGCCAGAGCCAGCAGCGCGACCGGCATGAAATACCAGAACGGCTGATGATGGCGATACAGGTCCGTGGTGTAGCGCTCAAGGTTGTGCTCCAAAAAGAAGACGCGGAAGAATTCCGGGTTTGTCCTTTGCACGGCGATGAACCAGGGCAGGGCGACGGCCAGATAGAGCAGGATCCCCGCCGGCCACAGCGTCCGCAACACCAGGCGCCCATCGCGGCGTAGCGCGGCAAAAACCACGATGATCAGTCCTGCAAGAACAACTGCCACCGGCCCCTTGGCTAGTGTCCCCAGGCCGCAGAAGAGATAGAAACCCAGCAGCCACCCGCGATTTTGGCTGGAGTGCCAGCCATACCAGCACAACATGGCCGCGGTGAACATCGCCGTCAGCGGCATGTCGGTGGAGGCGCTGCGGCCGAAGCCGATGACCATCGCCGAACCGGCGGTAATGAGCGCTGCGTCAAGCTGCATCCCGCGCCGGAAATGTCGCGTCCACAGATAGATGAAGAAAATCATGAGCGCACACAGGATTCCTGCCGGAAGGCACGCTGCCCAGTCGCTCACGCCGCCCACTGCCGTGTAGCTGAGCATTGCGCACCAGTAGTACAGCGGTGGTTTCTCCAACCAGGGATGACCGTAGAGCACGGGCGTGACCCAATCGTGGCGGGCCAGCATTTCGCGCGCGACTTGCGCGTAGCGCGGCTCGTCGGCGCCCACTAGGCCGATCAACTCGATGCCGGCGAAGAAGAAGAACCCGCAAAAGGCGATGAGAGCCAGCAGGTCAATCGAGCGCCGCGTGCGGTCGTTCAGGGTGAGCTTTTGATTCAATGGCAAGTCCGTTCGAGAGCGAGGCTACTGCACATGTGTCTGGGTACTGCGCGTGCGCAACTGCGCCCGCACACGCTCGATGGCGGCTGGCAGCGGGCCGTCCACGCCGCAGCCACTGGCGCACTCGTGTCCACCGCCGCCAAAGTCTTTCGCAACCGCGGCAACATTCACCGCCCCTTTGCTGCGCAGGCTGACGCGAAAGTTCCCGTCCGGTTGCTCGCGAAAGAACAAGGCTACTTCGATACCTTCGATGGCGAGTGCGTAGTTGGCCAGCCCCTCGCAGTCCTCTTCGCTGGCTTGGCAGCGGGCCATGGTCTCCTGGTCCACGTGCATCCACACCAGGCTTCCGTCACGCAGCAGCGTGCTCAGGGCGGCGCCCAGCAGGCGCATCTTGGAGATCGGGTTGGAAAAGTAGACATTACGGGCGACGCGCACGGGATCGGCGCCGCAGCGCACCAGTTCCTGCGCCAGGGCGAAGGTGCGTTCGGTGGTGCCTTGGAAGCAGAACGAGCCGGTATCGGCCGCGACCCCGGTGTACAGGCAGGTGGCGATGTCGTGAGAGATTTTCACCCCAACCGTGTGCGCCAGGCGAAAGATCATCTCAGCGGTCGCGCAAGCGCTGGGATCGATCCAGTTTACGTCGGCAAAAGGTCGCGCCGTCGCGTGGTGATCGATATTGATCAGGTAGTGTCGGTCGAGGCCCCTGAGACAGGTACGCTGCACGCTGTCACATTCCAGGATGATCGCGGCCTCCGCTTCCGGGGCCTGCTCAGTGGCTCGTATCACCATGTCACTGTGCGGCAGCGGACGATAGATGACGGGCACGCCGCCGCTCAGCACCACGTTGGCCTGCTTCCCCATGCTGCGCAGAATTTGGCAGCAGGCCAGGGCCGAGCCCACCGCATCGCCGTCCGGGCGGGCGTGCGAGGTGAGAATGAACGACTGCCTTCGACTGATCTGGTTCAGGACTTCGTTCAGCATGGTTAGGAAGCACTGGCAACTAGTTCAAGCAGCAGCATAGTGTCCGACTCCCGGTTGCGAGTTGCTGGCTGCTGGTGGCTAATTGCTTCTTCGCTTCTGAATTCTTTGCAACAACTCCTCGATCCTGCCGCCGTACTGCTCCGAAGAGTCGAGCACAAAGAAGATTTCCGGCGCCTGCCGCAGGGCCAGCCGGCTGGTCAGTTCGTACCGGATGTAGCCGCGCGCAGCATTCAGGCCCTCCAGGCTCTTCTGCGCCTCGTTGTCGTCTCCAGCAACGGCAACCGACACCCGCGCTGTTCGTCCGTCGTCGCTGAGTTGTACCTCGACTACACTTACGAGACCTATGCGAGGATCGCTCAACTCCCCTTCAACCAGAGCGACGATTTCTTCCCGCAAAGCCTCCGCCATGCGGCCGCGATGGTACTTCTGTCCCCGGTTCTCCATACTTTTCCACCCGCTCCGGCAAAATGGGAGAACGTTAGAGAATACGCCTACCCGTCAAGTGCATTGGAGTGATGATCAGGGTTCCCCAGCCAAACGCCCGCCAAATTCCGCCTCACTGAGGAAATCGACAAACGAATCGCTGACTTCACCGCCCGCGTTGTTGGCGAGGCGTGTGGCATGGCGTTCCACGTTGTGCATCAGGCCTTCCAGATAGTCGCGCGAGCCGGAGATGCTGACCACCCCCAGCGTGGCGCGCTGCCATGCTTCGCTGGGGTCGAGCTCCGCGACGGCCACGTTGAAGTGCGCCCGCAGCCCGTCTTTGACGCTGCGCACCACCTGGCGCTTGTCCTTAAGGGAGTGGGCGCCTTCAATGCGAATCTCGAGCGTGAGATACGCGATCATAAGGAAGTGGCCAGTGGCTAGTCGCCGGATTTCAAAGCTCGGTTCCAGCCACTGGCACTGACCCCTGGCCACTACACGAACGCTTCGGCCGCCACCCGCTCCGTGACAAAGTCCTCGATGACATCCCCTACTTTGATGTCGCCGTAATTGGCGATGGAAATGCCGCATTCCATGCCGTTGCGCACCTCGTTGACGTCGTCCTTGAAGCGCCGCACTGAGCCGATTTTGCCCTTGAACACCACCATGTTATCGCGCAACAGCCGGACCTCGGCGTCGCGCTTGATGATCCCATCGGTGACGTAGCAGCCGGCAACGGTGCCCACCTTGGGAACCCGGAAGGTATCGCGCACCTCGGCGCGGCCGAGATACGTCTCCTTAATGATCGGCTCGAGCAGGCCGGTCATGGCGCGCTTGATTTCGTCCTGCAGCTCGTAAATGATGGAGTGCAGGCGGATGTCAACCTTCTCCTGCTCGGCCAGTTCCTGCGCCTTGCGCTCCGGCCGCACGTTGAAGCCGATGATCACCGCGTTCGAGGCCGACGCCAGCAGCACGTCGGTCTCGGTGATGGCGCCTACGCCGCTCAGCAGAATCTTGATCTTCACCCGGTCGTTGGAGAGCTTGGTCAGCAGGTCGCTCAGCACTTCCACCGAGCCCTGTACATCGCCCTTCAGAATGATGTCCAGCTCCTTCTGGCCCGCCGTCTTCAACTGCTCCGCCAGTCCTTCCAGCGACACGCGCGAACTCTTCGCCAACTGCGTCTCGCGGGCTCTCTGTTCGCGGTATTCCGAGATGCCGCGCGCCTTCTCGCGATCGGCAACGGCCACCAACTGATCGCCGGCCTGGGGCAATCCTTCGAGACCAAGGATTTCCACCGGAGTTGCCGGCGGTGCATCCTGGAGCGAGGCCCCACGATCGTTAAACATGGCGCGAACTTTGCCGAACACGTTACCGACCACAAAGTTGTCGCCGTTGTGCAGCGTGCCGTTCTGCACCAGCACGGTTGCGACCGGGCCGCGTCCGCGGTCGAGCTTGGCTTCCAGCACCGTTCCGGTTGCCAGCCGGTCAGGCACCGCCTTCAGGTCTTGCAGGTCGGCGACCAGGCAAATCATTTCCATCAGCAGGTTGAGATTGGTTTTCTTCTTGGCGGAAACGTCTACGAATACGGTACTGCCGCCCCAATCCTCCGGCATCAGTCCGCGATCGGCAAGCTGCTTCTTGACACGCTCGGGCAGGGCGTCAGGCTTGTCAATCTTGTTGACGGCGACGATGATCGGAACCTTCGCGGCTTGTGCGTGGTCGATGGCTTCCAAAGTCTGGGGCATGACGCCGTCATCGGCCGCAACAACCAGGACTACGATGTCCGTTACCTTCGATCCGCGAGCACGCATGCGGGTGAAGGCTTCGTGGCCGGGCGTGTCAAGGAAGACGATCTCGCGTCCATAGGCCGGCGAGTTGGAATCGGTGATGGCAACCTTGTAGGCGCCGATGTGCTGGGTGATGCCGCCGGCCTCGCCTTCCGCGACGTTGGTGGAGCGAATCGCGTCGAGCAGGCTCGTCTTGCCGTGGTCCACGTGACCCATAATGGTGACCACCGGCGGACGCGACACCGCCTGTGTCTGATCTTCGCCGGCTCCTTCCGCCGGGACTGTCTCCTTGGCCAACTGCTCTTCAAAGCTGATGACGTCAGTTGATGCGCCGAAATGGTTCGCCATCTCCGTCGCCAGATTGGAATCGAGCGTCTGGTTAACCGTGGCGAAAACTCCTCGCGCGAGCAAGCGCGCGATGAGGTCCTTTGCACGGATCTCCAGCTTCTCGGCCAGGTCCTTCACGCTGATGCCTTCAGGAATGGTGATGCTCCGCGTGATCGGCAGCGGCTCGCTGGACAGCGACAGCCGCGGCGGCGGAACAAAACCCTTCATCGGGCCTTCCTTTACTCCGCGCGGAACATAGCGCTGGCCGGGCCGGGCTGGGCGGCCGGCAGGACGCTGACCGGTTGGCGGAGTTGCAATGCCGGCACCTGCTCCGAAGCCGGGACGAACACCTGGCGCGCCAGACCGTGTCGGGTGCGGCCCGCGGCGTTCACCGGGACGCGCAGGTGTGCGCGTCGTCCCTGCCGGAGCAGCTCCAGGGCGTGGGCGTTGGAAAATCGGCTTGCCACGCTCCGGCATAGCCCCACGCGGAGCGCCGTGGGCGGCAGCTGGACGCAATGGAGCCTGATACACCGGGCGCGGGCCCGTCTGCGGAACAATTAGCCGGCGAGGAGGAGCGGCGGCGGCTTGACCGGGACGCGGCGGAGGAGCTGGACGAGGAGGCGCAGGCACGGCGGGCGCTGCGGCCTTCGATTCCGCCGGCGTCTGAGGTTCAGCGGCTACAACTTCAACCTCCGGAACCACGACCTCCGGCTCTTCGACGACCGCAACCTCCTCGTCCACAACCGGTGCGGCAGGCTTTGCGGCTTCAACCGGCGCTGGCGGAACCGGTGGCTTGACTGCAGGCGGCTTGGGGGGAGTTATGACCGGCGCGGGAGGGCGCACTACGGTTTGCGGCGTGATAACCCGCGGCGCCGGTTTGGGCGGCTCGGGAGTTACGGCCGGGGCGCTGGCTACAGGAGCGGTTGGCTTGGCAATGGGAGACGCAGGCTTGGCCGGGACGGCCGACGGAGGCGCGACGGTTTGACGCGGGGCCGGCGGGACCGCAGGCACGGCGGGACGCGGCGGCGCAGACGCCTGCACGGCCCGTTGCTCGACCAGTTTCCGCACATCGCCCGGCTTGGAGATATGCGACAGGTCAATCTTGGGCTTGAACTCCTCGGTGGGGGCCGCAGCGCGCGCGGTGGTGCGTCCTGTGCCGCCGCCCTCGGCATGCTCCGCAAAATACTGCTTCACCCGCTCAGCTTCATCCACTTCAATCGAGCTGGAGTGGGTCTTCTTTTCCGTTACCCCGACCTTGACGAGGACGTCGAGGATCGCCTTGCTCTTGACCTCAAGCTCCCGTGCCAGATCATTGATTCGAATCTTGCTCATGCCGCCTCTGCTTCCTCCGTATTGTGCCGTCCGCTTACGACTTCATAGCATCCTCGCTAACATTGTCAGTTGTCAGTGGCTACTGCCCACCAGGCACTAGCCTCTATTTCCGCTCTCCCGGCAATTCTTCGTCGGGAATGTTTTCGTTGGAAGTCTCTGGCCGCTCATGCGTTGTTACCTCGGCCACGTCGGCATCGGGAGCGTCCTCCACGCCTTCGACGACCTCCGCCTCGTAGTATTGCCCCGATTCAACCAGGTCTTCGACGCTCTCCGACGAAGCCTCTTCTTCGTCCGAGAGGCCCTCGATGTCGCCGGACTGTCCGGCTGAATCCGGCCCGAGACCGCTCTCGTCACCATCTTCCTCAGAAGCAACTTGTTCCGGCAGCGGGTTCTCCTCGCTTCCGGGCAGGCCCTCCGCAATCGGGGCCTCCTCTTCGTCGTTTGCAGCTTCTTCCGCCACAGGAGCTTCACCAGCTGTTGGCTCCTCCGCTGGAGCGCCCTCTTCAGTGCCCGCCACTTCTTCGGCAGCCGCCTCCTCGGCAGGCGCCTCATTGACTTCCAGGCTGGAGAAGTAATTGTTCACGGCGATGCTGATTTTTTCCACGGTCTTGGGGCCGATGCCGGGGACCTCTTCGAGTTGCTCCGGAGTCATATCAGCAACGGCCTCAACGGTAGTGATGCCCGCCGCCACCAACTTCTCGACGATGCCCGGCTCCAAGTCAGGGATGGTCTCCAGAGGAGTGACCGTCTGGTTCATCACCGCGGTCATCCGCTCCTCCACTTCCTGGCGCTTCTCCTCTTCGCTCTTGATGTCGATCTTCCAGCCCAGCAGCTTGGCAGCGAGGCGGACGTTCTGTCCCTTCTTGCCGATGGCCAGCGACAACTGGCTGTCGTCCACCACCACCTCGAGGTGCCTTTCCTCTCCCTCAAGTATCGTCACCTTGCTGACTTTGGCGGGCTGCAGCGCCTTCTCGGCGAAGACCACCGGGTCTTCGTGGTATTCGATGATGTCAATCTTCTCGCCGCGCAGCTCGCGAATGATGGACTGCACCCGCATGCCCTTCATGCCCACGCAGGCGCCCACGGGATCGACGTCCTTGTCCTTCGACATGACCGCGATCTTGGTGCGTTCGCCGGCCTCGCGCGCGATAGCGCGGATGACCACCGTGTTGTCATAAATCTCGGGCACTTCCGTCTGGAACAGGTGCGATACCAGTTCCGGCACCGCTCGCGACACCACCACCTGAGGGCCTTTCGATGCCTTCTCGACGCGAACGATGACCACACGCGCACGCTCGCCGGGAGCAAACGACTCCAGGCGCGATTGCTCCTTGCGCCCCATCCTGGCCTCGGCTTTGCCCAGGTCAACGATGACGTCCTGGCCTTCCGTGCGCTTGATGGTCGCGTTGATGACTTCGCCGACCCGGCCAATGTATTCGTTGTAGACGGTGTCCCGCTCCGCCTCACGCACCTTCTGAAAGATGACCTGCTTGGCAAGTTGCGCGGCAATCCGTCCCAGAACATCCGTGGGCTTGTAAGTGCGCAGTTCCCCTCCTACTTCCGCGGCAGGATCAACGCGTTTGGCCTCATCAAGCGTGATTTGCACATTCGTGTCTTCGATATGGTCGGCATCCTCGACGATGGTGCGTACGGCGTAGGCGCGAATCTGGCCACTCTCCTTGTCGAGTTCGGCGCGCAGGTTCTCCTGGGTCTTGTAGTACTTTCGGGTGGCCACGACAATGGCATCCTCAACCGCGCTCACCACGATCTGCGGATCGATGCCTTTTTCGCGGCTGAGAGCGTCGATTACGTTGTACAGTTCACTTGCCATAACTTTTTGCCACCTTCTTCAGGGGCTAGTGGCCGGTGGTTGCTGGCTGGTAAAACCAAATCCACCCGACCTCTATTCGCTAACCCCCGTCCTCTAACCACTAACTAACCACTAACCACTGCGTTCAAAACTCTGGCACCAGATTGGCCTTCTCCACGTTGGCCAGTTCGATTTCCACCTCTGTCCCGTGTTCCACGGCTTGATGTTTCCTTGACTTCTTCCTGCCGGTCAGTTCCAGGCTCAACAAGCCATCGTGAAACGCCTTCAGCCGCCCTTCAAAGTGCCGGTTGCCGTTCACCGGATCGCGGGTCATCAGCTTGACCAGGCTGCCGGTGAAGCGCTGATATTCTTCCGGCCGCGACAGCTTGCGATCGAGCCCGGGCGACGAAACCTCCAACAGGTACGACCCTCCCGGTACCGCATCCTCCACATCGAAGATGGTGCCCACCTCGCGGCTGAAGCCTGAACAATCCTCGTGCGTCACGCCGCCCGGCTTGTCGATGTAGATCCGCAACATGCGCGATTTGCCGCCGCCGTGCAGGTCGACATCCACCACTTCCAGGCCACTGGACCGCGCCACCCGCTCCGTAATCTCCCGCACTTTCTCCAAACCGGACATGGTTCCTCTCGTGCCCGCCCGAAGCTGTGTCATCCTGAGCGGAGGTTCGTTCCGCTTGCGGCACGAACCGGAGTTAAGGACCCCTATAGCACGTTGAGTTGCATTTCCTCCAAGCGCCCCCCGGCTTGTAAGCACAACCCGCCCATCAGGCTTTCTTAGCCGCCTGGAGTTGCCAAACACCAGCGGATTAAGGTGGAAATAAAAAGTGGGCTCTCGCCCACCGATGTGCTTCGCCAACTGCGTGCGGCACCGCCGCCACGCCGGGAGGGACTACAACAACCCTCAAAACACAACAGTCACTTCATTAACTATACGCCGGAAGGGAAGGGAATTCAACGGCCCTGGTACCGCTGGGCGCGTCCCAATTGCCCTTCACCCGTTAATCGGCGGACAGCGATGTTCCTACCCATGGCAGCCTGGGTCATCCCCGCTCAAGGAACTCGCTCAATAGCGCTTTCTTCCCAACAGCACAGCGGAAGCCATAGATGGCGATACCAAGCACAAGCAGCATGATGGCGACTGAGCGCCCCGCGTACCAGCGCGACATGTCGAGCGTCAATGCTGTCCAATAGATCAGGTCGGCGACAAATATCGAAGTGCCGAAGGCCAGGATTCCGAAGCGGACCAGTAGCACCAGAAAAAGCATGGCGCTCACCAGCGCGAACAGAGTCACATAAATGCTTTCCAGGCGGAATGAAAGAAACATCATGCTGATCCCGGCAACCAGTAATGCGAGCAGTTTGTTGCGCAACAGCAGCCTTGCCACCACGAGAATTAACGTGATCGCCAGTGCGATGATGACGGCCATGAATTGGTGGTAGACAACCACACCCAGCGCTTGCGCCGGCGAGCGCAGAAACTCACTATGGAAGCCTGTGGAGGGCGTAACCTCCGGCATTCGAATCCAGTGTGTCAAGGTAAGAAAGCCATACCAAAGCAACGCTTGTATACAGGCGACGGCCACACCGACGAGTGTGTCGCGACCAACCAGCGGATCGCGAACTCGTCCGGCAAGCAGGCGGTTCCAGGAGATGAGCAGGTCCGGCCAGTAGCGTCGCGCATACGGATCCAGCGCCATGTACGATACCCAGACGAACGCAGCGCCGAATGTGACGTTGCCTGCTATCTTCGAGAAAACATACCAGAACCGGGGCAACTCGTGCGGCCAATGCGCAGCCAAAAAACCGGAGATCGCCGAGGCGAGGAGAAAATACACTGCAACGCGCGCCGCGCCCCGCCGGTCGGCACGGCCGGTACGCAAGTTCATCCGTGAAAGCAGGAGACCGGCGCCGAGCATAAGCAAAATAATGATGGTTTGGGCGCTGGCCAGAAGGTCGAAGACCCATTGCTTACTCCGTTGAGCTTCGACCACAGATGGAGAAGCCCATGCTCCGCTGACGTCAAAGTCGATCGGAACCCCATGAAAAGCGGCCGCATCGATGTGGACAAAAGTTCCGTTCGGCTTGCCGTCCCACGAGATACGAAAGTCAAACGCATGTTGCGGTATCCACTGCGGCTCGGTCTCAACAAACTGGTTCTGATCGAAGCCCGCCGCATTGAATAACGGCGTCCAGTCCACCTGCGGCCTGCCCTTCTCCTTCGGCTCCCACAGGGGTGGCACAAACTGAAACGTGCGCAGCAATCCGTGCGCATCAAGCAATACATTCACCATGCCCGGTTCGGTCGTCGGCGGGTCCGTCTCCCCCACCACACCTCCCTGGTCACCCGGGATGAGCAGCTGTGGGCTCTGCCGGTACCAGAACCGCAGCGGCCCGCAAGGCAGGCGCAAGAATTGGGTCCAGTTCCGCCAATCGTGCTCCTGGGCCAGATATTTGACGTAAGTATCGTTGACGAAGATGCCGTACGCTGAATCCTTGGCCGGGGCTGGCGTTCCCGTTGCCTTGATGATCTCCCGCGCGCGGTCAATCAGAACCTCGGGGCTCTTGTCGGGATCAGAACGGCCGAGCACCGTGGCGTATTCGGCCAGCCACACGGCGCCGAGCATCAACAATACGACACTCGCCAGCAAAGTTCCTGCCACGCGGACTGACAGAACTCCCGTGCTTCCGGCCGCTGCCAACAGCTCCGGAGACGGCGTTTCACCGGCCGCAATCGCCTCTTGCAGAGCGTCCTCGCTTCTGAGAGCGGCGGCGACTTCGCCGGCGGAGGCCGGGCGCGCCTGCGGCCGCACCTCCAGGCACTGCAGGATCACCCGGTCGTATGCGGGATCCACGCCTGATGCCTGTTGCGAAGGCGGCAACGGCGAAGTGCCGGTGCGCTGGACCCTGCGCAAGTCCGCAAGCGTGTCCACCGGGTACGGACGCGTGCCGGTCATCACCTCGTAAAGCACGGCGCCCAGCGCGTAGATATCGGTGCGCACCGATGCCGCTGCCCCATCCAGCTGCTCGGGAGCCATGTAGATCGGTGTGCCTGCAAACTCGCCGGTACGCTCTGCTTCCCTTGCGAGGTCGGATAGACCGAAGTCCATCAGCCGCACACGGCCGCGGCCGTCGAGCATGATGTTGGCGGGCTTCAGGTCGCGATGGAGAACTCCGCTGGCGTGGGCCGCCGCAACTCCGGCGCAGATCTGGCGTGCGATCTGAACGGCCTTCTCTGCTGAAGGCCTGCCCATGCGACGCAGGACAGAGGACAAGTCCTCGCCATCCACGTACTCCATCGAAAGGAAATAGCGA
>Ga0335082_10006043_pt1 | contig 13229 bp, 11 predicted proteins | sample Lox_Sample_41_FD_206718 | JGI IMG/M metagenome (GOLD analysis project Ga0335082, IMG submission 206718) | Soil microbial communities from Loxahatchee National Wildlife Refuge, Florida, United States - Lox_Sample_4.1 | ecosystem: Environmental > Terrestrial > Soil > Wetlands | place: USA... | reverse complement strand
GGGCGAGACGATGCGGGTGGCGCTCGCGGCCAAGGACGGCAAGGCGATGTTCGGCGCGGCGCCGCCCGACCTGTCGGTGATCGGCCGCTCGCGCGGCGCCGACTGGCTGTATACCTACCTGCGCACATTCTACCGCGACGACAGCTCGCCCACGGGATGGAACAACGCGGTGTTCCCGCAGGTGGCGATGCCGCACGCGCTCTGGGCGCTGCAGGGCGAGCGCAAGCTCGAGCTCGTCGAGGACAACGAGCACCACGGCGCGCCGGAATACAAGTGGACGCAGCTCTCCCCGGGCGCTCAGAACGAGGTGCAGTACGACGCCACCGTGCGCGACCTCGTCAACTACCTCGTCTACATGGGCGAGCCCTCGGCGGTGAACCGCAAGCGCATCGGCATCGTCGCGCTGTTCGTGCTCGGCGTGCTGTTCATCTTCGCCTACGCCCTGAAGAAAGAGTATTGGAAGGACGTGCACTGAGCCCCTAGTGGGGCGGCGAAGGCCGGGCGCTGCCCGGCTTTTTTCTCTGCCCCGGGGACTCGCGTTAGGAACCCAGCGTCATGATGCAACTGTATTCCGGCACCACCTGCCCCTTCAGCCACCGCTGCCGGTTCGTGCTCTACGAGAAGGGCATGGACTTCCAGGTCATCGACGTGGACATGTACAACAAGCCGGAAGACATCGCGGTGATGAACCCGTACAACCGGCTGCCGGTGCTGGTCGAGCGCGACCTGATCCTGTACGAGTCGAACATCATCAACGAGTACATCGACGAGCGCTTCCCGCACCCCCAGCTCATGCCGGCCGACCCGGTGATGCGCGCGCGCGCGCGCCTGATGCTGTTCAACATGGAGGTGGAGCTGTTCTCCCAGATCGAGGCGCTCGAGTCGGGCAAGGAGAAGCCGATGGAAAAGGCCCGCGCGCTCGTCACGGACCGCCTCATCGAGCTCGCGCCGATCTTCACCAAGACCAAGCACATGCTGGGCGACGACTTCACGATGCTGGACGTGGCCATCGCGCCGCTGCTCTGGCGGCTGGATCATTACGGCATCAAGCTCGGCAAGCCCGCGGCGCCGCTCATGAAGTATGCTGAGCGCATCTTCTCGCGCCCGGCGTTCATCGAGGCGCTCACGCCCTCCGAGAAGGTGATGCGCAAGTGACCATGGCGGCCGCCGAGATCTCCACCAAGCCCTACCTGCTGCGCGCGCTCTACGAGTGGTGCGTCGACAACGGCTACACGCCGCACCTCGCGGTCAAGGTGGATTCGCGCTCGCAGGTGCCCTCGGAGTACGTGAAGAACGGCGAGATCACGCTCAACGTCTCTCCCTCGGCGGTGCATAAGCTGCAGATGGGCAACGAGCTCATCGAGTTCTCGGCGCGCTTCGCGGGCGTCGCGCGCCAGATCTCCGTGCCGGTCGGCTGCGTGTACGCGCTCTACGCGCGCGAGACCGGCCACGGCATGACCTTCGACATCGATGCCTCCAAGCCGGCGGTGCAGGCAGACGCCGAGAAGGAGGGCGGCAAGTCCGTGCCTTCCAACGAGGCCGGCCCCGCGCTGCCGGCCCCTGCGAGCGCGCCCGCGTCGTCTTCGCCCACCACAGAACCGACCAAGCCCACCGGCGGCAAGCCGCAGCTGCGGCGCGTCAAGTAGTAGACTGCCTGCGGCTCTGCTCCGAGGGCCGGCTTAGCTCAGCTGGTAGAGCAGCGGCTTTGTAAGCCGTTGGTCGGCGGTTCGAATCCGTCAGCCGGCACCACTGCCATTCACTTTTGCGGCAGATCGAGCCGGATGCCGTCCTGCGGCGGCACGATCGGCCGGGGCGCGGCAGCCGGCTTTGGCGGCACTTCGACGACTGGGCCGCGGAACGGCGCGCGCTCGGCGTCGGTCTTCTGCATCTCGTAGGCACGCAGCTGCGGCTGGAGTTGCGCGTCGGGCTTCACGTCGCGAAGCTGCTGCTCGCTCGCGTTGTTGAGTCGCTGGCGCTCGCCGAGCTGGCGCGCATCGAGCGCCGGCCGGTCGCCGGGCGCGGCGCGCACCGCCTCCTGGGACTGGCGCAGCTGCAGGTCGAACGCGTCGGTCGCCTGATTGCGCTGCATGAGCTCGCGCTGCACGCCGGCGTCCTGGGCAAGGGCGGACGCGCTCGCCAGCAGGAGCAGGAGCAGGGCGGCGCGCATCCTAGGCGGGCGCCGCAAGCCCGGCGCAGAGCTCGCGCAGCGTCGCGCGCTCCGCGGCCGAGATGCCGTCCGGGTCGAAGCGGTAGCGCTGGTGCAGTTGGAGCGCTTGCGCGACCCGGGAGGCGTTTTCAGGCGGTAGATTCGAAGCGATCCTTCGCAGCCATGCGGCCTGCGTCTCGCTCGGCGCGCGCGCGGGCAGGGTCTTTTCGAGGGCGTAGAACTCGGAATCCTCGCCGGGCCAGCGCCGGCGCGCCGCGGCGGTCGCCTGCCGCTCGCGCACGACGCGCCGCCCGCGCAGCACGCTCCAGCCGAGATAGACGGCGAGGACGGCGAGCACCGCGTACCAGCCGTCGCCGGCGCGGAACTCGCCGCGCTGCGACCAGCGGAAGCCCGCATAGCGCAGCAGGTCGGCGACGCCCTGCCAGAGCGGCGCCTCGCTCGCCTCCTCGGGGCCCCAGACCGCGGGCGTCGTGTCCACGTCGATCCAGCGGCCGTCCACCCAGGCGCGCGACCAGGCGTGGGCGTGGCGGGTGCGCACCACCCAGGCGCCCTCGAGCTCGCTGTATTCGATCGCCGCGTAGCCGGTGGCATAGCGCGCCGGCACGCCGGCCGCGCGCGCGAGCAGCGTCGCCGCGGTGGCGAAGTACTCGCAATGGCCCTTGTGCGTGCGCTCGAGGAAATCGCCGAGCGCGGTTTCGCCCGGCGGCACCGCGTGCTCGCGGTAGGTGGCGTACGTGAAGCCGCCGAGGTAGCGCTCGATGGCTTGCAGGCGCTCGGCGGGCGGGAGCGCGGCGAGCCCCAGCCGCCGCACCGTGCGATCCAGCACGTCGCGCTCCTGCGCGGGCACGGCGAGGTCTTCGTCGTCCGGCGGCGCGTACAACGCGATTCCCGGGACGCCGAGCGTCTCGTAGTTCGCCCAGTCTACGGCGAGCTTCGCATGCACCGAGCCCATCGAGTTGCGCTCGATCGCGGTGGCCGGGAATTTCGCCAGCCGCATCGTGCCGGGGGGCAGCGGCAGCGTCGCGCGCCCCGCGTCCAGCCGGACCGCGAGGCGCAGCCGGCGCAGCGACGCCTCGGGCACGTCGGTCTTCTTGAGGATCCAGGTCTCGTTGTCGGCGAGCGAATCGACGCTCTGCATGCGGGCGCCGCGCGCCACCCAGGTGCCGGCAAGGTAGGTGTTGTAGCTCGAGCGGTGCAGCAACTGGAAATCGGCGGCGTCCCGCCCCTGCGCGTACACGCGCAGCACGATGGCGTCGTATTTCTTCAGTCGGCCGACCGAGCCCAGCTCGGTGCGCGTCCGGTAGGGATCGGTGTCCATCGCGCGCAGGTTGAAGTCGAGCACCCAGTCGAAGAGCGCGAGCTGCGCCTGCTGCAAGCCGACGTGGCCGGCGTGGCCGAGCGCCGCGGCCGCTGCGAGCATCGCCGCGGCGGCCGCGAGCCCTCCGGCGCTGCGCCTCGGCAGCGAGGCATAGAGCAGGCAGCCCGCGCCGGCGACCACGCCCAGGTAGTATTCCGGCCCGCGCTGGTTCGCCACCCCGGCCGAGAGCAGCGCGAGCGCAGCGTAGACCGCGCTCACGTCGACGCTCGGGTCCTTGATCTCGGGGTGCTCGCGCCGCAGCTTGCGCATGTAGCGGAACAACGCCGACAAGGGCAGGCGGCGCTCGCGCGTGACCAGCTGCGCGGCGACGATCGGCGAGATCGCCGCCGGCAGCCAGATGAAGGCCTGCAGGATGCCGGAGCCGATGCCGCGGTTCGCGGCCAGCAGCACCGCGAGCAGGACGAACCCCACGGTGGACAGGTCGGCGATCGACGAATGCTGCTCGGTGCCGAGGTCGATGCGCAGCCGCAGCGCGCGCAGCGCCTCCAGCGCCGCGCCGAGCGCGAGGCCGACCACGAGGTGGCCCGTCTGCCAGCCCCAGAACGCGAGCGCGGCGCCGATGAAGAGCGGCGGCGCGCTCATCGCAGCCCGATCGAAGGAACAGGTCTGCTCATCGCAGCCCTGCGAGACCGTTTTCGATCTCGCCCGGGTGCAGCACCGCGACCCAGCCCGGCAGGTCCGCGGGCTTCGCGCCCTTCGCGCAGACCAGCAGCGCGCGCAGGTTCGCTCCCGAGCCCTGCAGGGCGGCGGCGAGCTTGCGCCGCTCCTCGTCCCAGGCGAGCAGGATGAGGATCACGCTCGACAGCGTCTCGCTGCGGCCCGCCACCGATCGCGACAGCTCGGCGAACGCCGCGGGCTCGCTCGGCGCCACCGCGGCCAGGACTTCGAGCATGTGCCCGGCCTGCATCTGCCCTCGGCCCGCCGTGTAGGCGCGCAAGCCGCCGCCGACGAAGAGCAGGTCGAGCAGGCATTCGTGGGTATCGATGGTGTAGACGAAGGAGGCGGCCAGCGCCACCGCGTCCTCGAACGCGGCGTCCTCGCCCTTGACGCTCCCCGTGTCGAGCACCAGCGCATGGCGCTCGAAGAACTCGTCCTGGTACTCTTTCACCACCGGCCTGCCGGTGCGCGCGTAGCTCTTCCAGTGCACGCGATGCAGGGGGTCCCCCGGCCGGTAGTCGCGCAGCGCGAGGAACTCCTCCGAGTCGCCGACCGAGGCGGCGAGCGAGACGCCGCCGGGCTGGAACTTGCGCCGCCCGGGCAGCACGATCTCGGGCAGGCGGTAGCGCCGCGGCAGCGCCACCAGGCGCGCCTCGAGCGGCAGGCGCGACAGCGCCCGCACGAGCCCCAGCGGATCGGTCCGCGCCACGGTGAGGCCCGCGAGCTCGATCCGCCCGCGCCGGCGCGGCGTGAACGCGAGGCGCAGCTCGCGGCCCTCGCCGGGAGCGAGCGGCTCGAGCGCGCCGGGGTCCGCGTCGCGCGGCATGCGGCGCTCGATGAGCCAGCGCCAGCGGAAATAGCCCACCGTGCGGTCCCACCAGTTGCGCCGCTCCTCGCCCGGCTCGCGCGCGCGCCGCCATTCCTCGAACTCCGGGCGCGGGTCGCGAAAGCGCTCCTGCACGCTCGCTTCCGGCAGAGCGAGCGCGGCGCGGTTGACGAGCCACACGCGATACTCGCAGGGCTCGCCCGCGGTCGCGTAGCGCGGCAGCTCGCGGCGCGCCTCCAGGCGCGGCGCGCGCAGCCGCGCGAGCGCGAGGCTCGACAGCCAGGAGAGCGCGAGCAGCGCGACGAGAAAGGTGAACGCGCGATAAGTGACCGTCTGGTTGGTGTCGAGGCCGGCGGCGGCGGCCGCGCCCGCCATGCCGAGCGCGAGCCAGCCGGCATAGGTCAGCCGCTCGCGCAGCCAGTGGTCGATCGAGCTGGCGAGGCGCAGCGAGCGGTAGATCAGGCGCTTCACGGGTGGCGCCGGCGCCTCAGGCCGGCACCGGAACCTCGCGCAGGATGTCGCCGACCAGGGCGGCGGCGCTCGCGCCGGCGAACTTCGCCTGCGGGTCGAGCACCATGCGGTGCGCGAGCACCGGCACGGCGAGCTCGTGCAGGTGCTCCGGGCGCACGTACTCCTCGCCGTCGAGCAGCGCGAGCGCCTTGGCGGCGCCCGCGAGCGCGATCGACGCGCGCGGGCCGCAGCCGAGCGTCACCTGCGGCGCGCCGCGCGTGCGACGGGTCACCTCCACGATGTATCGGCGCAGCTCGGCGGCGAGGCGCACCCGGCGCACGCGTTCCTTGAGGGCGATTACTTCCTCGCGCGCGGCCACCGCGCGCAGGGCCGCGAGCGGGTGACCGAGGTCCTGTGCCGCGAGCACCTCGGCCTCGGTGTCGGCGTCCACGTAGCCGAGCGCGAGGCAGAGCGCGAAGCGGTCCATCTGCGCCTCGGGCAGCGGGTAGGTGCCGCGGAACTCAACCGGGTTCTGCGTCGCCACCACGAAGAACAGCTCGTCCATCACGTGCGTGCGGCCCTCGACCGAGACCTGGCCCTCGGCCATGACCTCGAGCAGCGCCGACTGCGTGCGCGGCGAGGCGCGGTTGATCTCATCCGCCAGCAGGATCGAGGTGAACACCGGCCCGGCGCGGAACTCGAAGGTCTGCTCGCGCTGGTTGAACACCGACACGCCGAGGATGTCCGAGGGCAGCAGGTCGGGGGTGAACTGCACGCGCGAGAACTTCGCGCCGATCGAGGCGGCGAGGCTCTTGGCGAGCGTGGTCTTGCCGGTGCCGGGATAGTCCTCGATGAGCACATGGCCGCCGGAGGCGAACGCGGCGAGGAGCTTCCTCACGCCCGCGCGGCTGCCGCGCATGACCTTCTCGATGTTGCCGGCGAGGCGGCCGAACAGGTCGCTCGCCTCGCGCGCGGGCATCACCGGGGCGGAGGCGGCGTCCATGGCGTTCCTAGGCTTCCTGGAGCCGACGCTCGCGGATGGTCTGCGCGAAGGCGAGCACCGTGCGCGCGAGCGTCGAGCGGTCCTCGGGCGTTCGCATCACGGTGTTGGCCACGAGGACTTCGATGCCGCTCGAGCGCACGTCCGCGGCGCGTGCCGCGTCCTCGCTGTCGATCACGAAGCCGTCGATGAGCTTGAGGTACTCGAGCGCCACGCGCCGCGCCGAGGGCTCGTGGCCGAGCTCGCCCATGATCTTGCCGGCCGAGCCCTTGAGCGCCTTGCCGCCGACGATCGGCGTCACCGCGATCACCGGCGCGCCGCGCTTGCGCATGAGCTCGCGCATGCCCGGGATGGCGAGGATCGGGTGGACGCTGTGGTACGGATTGCTGGGGCAGATCACCACCGCCTCGAGGTCCGGAGCGTCGAGCGCGTCGGCGACCTCCTGCGTGAGCATGGCCTCCTCGGCGCCGGCGTACTTGAAGCCCTTCACCACCGGCCCGCAGGCGAGCACGGTGAAGTATTCGGGGAACGCGATCTCGCCGTCGTCGGTGAGCACGTAGGTGCGCACCGGGTCGTCGCTCATCGGCAGCACGCGCGCGCCGATGCCCAGCTGCCGGCAGAAATCCAGCGTGATCGCCGTCAGGCGACGGTCCTCGGCAAGCCAGGCGGTGCGCAGCAGCGGCGCGGCGAGCGAGCGGTCGCCCACCGGCACCAGCGGGCCGCCGAACTGCTTGAGCGTGCCGTAGAGCGCGTGGCTCTCGTTGGCGGGCTCCCAGGGGGTGGTGGCGCTGCCGATGCCCGAGAGCATGTACAGCGTGGTGTCGATGTCGGGCGAGAAGCGCAGCGTGAGGTGCTCGTAGTCGTCGCCCGTGTTGACGATCGCCGCGAGGTCCTTGCCGCGCAGGCGGTACAGCCCGTCCACGAGCTTCGCCCCGCCCACCTGCCCGGTCAGCGCTACGACGGTTCCCATGGCGCTAGTTTACCGGGAGAGCCGGTCGCGGCGGCGCCGTTCACAGGCGCACGGCGAGCTCGGCGCCCTCCAGCATCGCGCGCTTGGCGTCCAGCTCGCCGGCTTCCCGGGCGCCGCCGATCAGGTGGACCGCCTTTTCCTTCAGAACAAAGGGGACGAGGGGCTGCTGCCCGGCGCAGACCACGACCGTGTCCGCGGCAATGAGCGCGTCCTTGCCGTCCACGGCGACGTGCACGCCCGCGTCGTCGATGCTGCGGTACCGCACGCCGCCCAGCATCTTCACGTCATTGCGCGCGAGCTCCGCGCGGTGGACCCAGCCCGTGGTGCGGCCGAGCGTGGCGCCAAACGGCGTGGTCGAGCGCTTCAGCATCGTGATCTTGAACTTTCCGCTGGAATGCCCTGGAGGTTCCATCAGTCCCCCGGGGGCGTTTCCATCCCGGGTTATGCCCCAGTGCCTGTCGAACTCGCAAGGATCGAGCGTGGAGCGGCTCGATTGCTCGAGCAGGAACAGTGCCACGTCGAAGCCGATGCCGCCCGCGCCGATGATCGCCACGTCGCGGCCCGCCTGCGCGCGGCCCGTGAGCACGTCGGCGTAGCCGACGACCTTCGCGTGCCCGATGCCAGGGATTTCGGGCCGGCGCGGATCGATTCCGGTCGCGAGCACTATTTCGTCGAACGGCTCCAAGTCCTCTTCTGAAGGAGAAACTCCGAGCAACACGCGTACGCCCGCGCGCCGCAGGCGCTCCGCGTAGTAGGCGACCGACTCGGCGAACTCCTGCTTGCCCGGGATGCGCTTGGCGAGATTGAATTGACCGCCCAGCTCGCCTGCTTTCTCGAACAGCGTCACCGCATGGCCGCGCTCCGCGGCCACCGCGGCGCACGACAGCCCGGCCGGGCCGCCGCCGACGACGGCGATCGTCTTTTTCGAATCTGTCTTTTCGTACTTCAAGAGATTTTCCCGGCCGGCGCGCGGATTGACCACGCAGCTGGCCGGCTGGCCGATGAAGTAATGGTCGAGGCAGGCCTGGTTGCAGGCGATGCAGATGTTGATGCCGGCGCGGTCGCCGGCCTTCGCCTTGTTCGCAAACTCGGCGTCCGCCAGCATCGCGCGCGCGAGCGAGACCATGTCGGCGTCGCCGCGCGCGAGGATCTCCTCCGCGACCTCGGGCGCGTTGATGCGGTTGGAGGCGATCACCGGGATCCTCACCGCCTGCTTCAGGCGCCGCGCCGCCCAGGCGAAGGCGGCGCGCGGCACGGCCTGAGCGATGGTCGGGATCCTCGCCTCGTGCCAGCCGATGCCGGTATTGAGCAGCGTCGCGCCCGCGCGCTCGAGCGCGCGGGCGAACTGCACGATCTCCTCGCCCGTGAGCCCGCCCTCCACGAGCTCGAGCGCCGAGATGCGAAACATGAGGATGAACTCCGCGCCGGTGGCGATGCGCGTCTGGCGCACGATCTCGCACGCGAAGCGCATGCGGTTCTCGAGCGTCCCGCCCCAGTCGTCCTTTCTCTGGTTGGTGCGCGGCGCGAGGAACTGGGTGATCAGGTAGCCTTCCGAGCCCATCACCTCGACGCCGTCGTAGCCGGCGGTCTGCGCGAGCACCGCGGCGCGCACGAAATCGCCGACGGTCCGCTCGATCTCCGGTGCCGAGAGCTCGCGCGGCGTGCCGGGGTTGATGCCCGATTTCAGCGGCGAGGGCGCGACGATGTTCCGGTGGAAGCCGTAGCGCCCCGAATGCAGGACCTGCAGCACGATGCGACCGCCCGCGTCGTGGACGGCCTGCGGAATCACCCGGTGGCGCTGCGCGTCCTCCTTCGTGCTCATCTGCGCGCGGTGCGCCGAGAGCTCGCCCGCGTCATTCGGCGCGAAGCCGCCGGTGGCGATCAGCGCGGCGCCGCCCTTCGCGCGCTCGGCGTAGAACGCCGCGAGGCGCGCCATGCCGTCGGGCCGCGCCTCCAGGCCGGTGTGCATCGAGCCCATGAGGATGCGGTTCGCCAGCGCGTGGCCGGGCAGCTCGAGCGGACGGAAGAGATTCGGGTAGGCGGGCATGCGTTCGCGCCGGGCCGGGCCGGCGGCGCCCGCCATTCTAGCTGCGCGTCACGAGCGCGACGCCGGCGAGAATCAGCAGGCCGCCCGCGAGCGCGGCGCCCGGCAGCGCCTCGCCGAGGAACAGCCGGCCCCAGAGCACGCCGAACAGGGGAATCAGGTAGGTGACAGTGAGCGCGCGCGTCATGCCGACATCGGCGATCAGGCGGAAGTAGAGCGGGAATGCGACCGCGGCCGCGAGCAGCGCGAGCGCGAGCAGATTGGCGATCGCGATCGGGGAGGGCATCGCGGGCGGCGGCAGCAGCGGCAGCAGCGGAACGAGCAGCAGCGCCGCCGCGAGCTGGTTGCCCGCCGCCATGCCGAGCGGCGCGGCGCCGCCCGACCAGCGCTTGAGGATGACGCCGACCGCGCCATAGGCGCAGCAGGCGCCGAGCGCCGCGGCGACCGCCCAGCCGAACAGCGGGTCGGCGGCGGGCCCGGCGGGCGCGGCGACGAGCGCCACGCCGCCGAGCCCGATCGCGAGACCGGCCACGCGGCGCGGCGTGACGCGCTCGTCGCGGAACGACGCGCTCCAGGCGAGGCCGAACATCGGCGCGGTCGCGTTCAGGATCGACAGCAGCGAGGCGGGCGCATGCATCGCGGCGAACGAATACAGCACGAACGGCAGCGCGATGCCGATCGCGCCGATTTTCAGGTAGGCGCGCGCGTGGCGCCGCAACGCGGCGTCGTATCCGGTCAGGCGGAACCAGGCGAGCAGCGCGAGGCCGCCGATCAGCACGCGCAGCTCCGCGGTCCAGGCCGGGCCGAACTCGGGCGCCGCGACGCGCATGAACGGAAACGCACCGCCCCAGATCGCCGCGAGCAGCACCAGGCGGGCATAGTCGGCGGCGGCCATGCGCGCATCATCGCCGATCCGGGCGCGGCCCGCTCGCCGTTTCCGGACCTCGCGGGAGCGCGCGGCCGCGAGGTCCGAAAACGGCTAGCAGGACCCGCGGCGCGGGGGCAGAATGGCGTCATGACGCTCGACGCCGACACCTGCTACCGCGCGCTGCGCGCACGCGACGCGCGCTTCGACGGCCGCTTCTTCGTCGCGGTGTCCTCCACGCGCATCTACTGCAGGCCGGTGTGCACCGTGAAGCCGCCGCGCAAGGAGAACTGCCGCTTCTATCCGAGCCACGCGGCCGCGGAATCGGCCGGCTACCGGCCCTGCCTGCGCTGCCGGCCGGAGCTCGCGCCCGGCAATGCGAGCGTGGACGCGACCTCGCGCCTGGCGCAGGCGGCGGCGGGCCTCATCGAAGATCGCGCGCTCGATGGCGATGGCATGGACGCGGTCGCTTCGCGCCTGGGCATCAGCGATCGCCACCTGCGGCGCGCGTTCGGCGCGCAGTTCGGCGTCTCGCCGGTGGAATTCGCGCAGACGCAGCGCCTGCTGCTCGCCAAGCGCCTGCTCACCGACACCGCGCTGCCCGTGACGGAGGTCGCGTTCGCGAGCGGCTTCGGCAGCTTGAGACGCTTCAACGCGCTGTTCAAGGAGCGCTATCGCCTGCAGCCGAGCCGGCTGCGCCGGCACATGAAGGCGAGCGGCGCGCGCGCCGAGGACGCGCTGCAGTTCGAGCTCGCCTACCGGCCGCCCTACGACTGGCCGGCGGTGAGCGGCTTTCTCGCCGCGCGCGCGATCGCCGGCGTGGAAGCCGTGGAGGAGGGCCGCTATCGGCGCTCGGTGCGCATCGCCGCCGAGGGCCGGCCCGAGGCAGCGGCGAACACGGGCTGGATCGAGGTCGCGCCCGCGCCCAAAAAGCCCGCGCTGCGCGTGACCGTATCGGCCTCGCTCGCCAAGGTCCTGCCGCCCGTGCTCTCGCGCGTGAAGGCGCTCATGGACCTCGCCTGCAACCCGGTCGAGGTCGCGCACGCGCTGGGCCAGGATAGGAGCACGCTTGGCGTGCTGGCGAAGCGCAAGCCGGGGCTGCGCGTGCCCGGCGCGTTCGACGGCTTCGAGGTGGCCGTACGCGCGATCGTAGGGCAGCAGGTTTCGGTGGCCGCCGCGCGCACGATCGCCGGCCGGATCGCCGCGGCCTTCGGCGAGCCGGTGGCGACGCCTTTCGGCGCCATCGACAGAGCGTTTCCTTCCGCGGCAATGATTGCGCACCTGCCCTACGGACTCATCGCGCGCCTGGGCATGCCCGGTGCTCGCGCGAAGACCGTGATCGCCGTCGCGCGCGCGCTCGCCGACGGAACGATCGCGCTCGTGCCGAACGCCGACATCGACGCGACGCTGGAGAAGCTGCGCGCGCTGCCCGGCGTCGGCGAATGGACCGCGCAGTACCTCGCCATGCGCGCGCTTGCCTGGCCGGACGCATTCCCGCACACGGACCTGGGAGTGCTGCGCGCGCTCGGCGAGCGCGACCCGAAGCGCGTGCTGGCGCGCGCCGAGGCCTGGCGCCCCTGGCGCGCCTACGCCGTGATGCACCTCTGGAACTCAACCGCAAAGGAATGACGATGCTCGCCTACGACGAATACCGCAGCCCGCAGGGCACGATGCTCATCACCGCCACTCCGAAGGGCGTCGCCGGCGTCTACTTCAAGGGGCAGAAGCACTTCCCGAAGCGGCGCGATTGGCGGCGCGACGCGCGCCATCCTGTGCTGCGCCGGACGAAGCACGAGCTCGCCGAGTATTTTGCGGGCAGGCGCAAGCGCTTCAGCGTCGCGCTCGACCCGCAGGGCACGCCGTTCCAGCGCACGGTCTGGCGGCAGATCGCCAAGGTCGGCTACGGCGAGACGCTCAGCTACGGCGAGCTCGCGCGCCGCGCCGGCCACCCGGGCAGCGCGCGCGCGGCGGGCGCAGCGACCGGCCGCAATCCGATCGGCATCCTCGTGCCCTGCCATCGCATCATGGGAGCCGACGGCGCGCTGACGGGATACGCCGGCGGCCTGGGCAGGAAACGCGCGCTGCTGGCGCTCGAAGGCATCGACTGCCCGCGCTAGCCGCCCGCCGGGCCGCGCCTGAAGCGGGCTACGGGTGCCTGGCGCGCACGAGATCGGCGGCCTTCTCGGCGATCATGATCACGGCCGCGTTGATGTTGCCCGAAACGATGCTGGGCATCACCGAGGCGTCGGCGACGCTCAAGCTCTGCATGCCGCGCACGCGTAACTGCGGATCCAGCACTGCCTGCGCGTCGTCATTACTGCCCATGCGGCAGGTACCGACCGGGTGATAGATCGAGTCGGTGCGCTCGCGAATGAACCGTTCGATTGCCTTGTCGGAATCGTCGTCCGGAGCGTAGACCCGCGTACCGCGATACTTCTTGAGCGCGTCCGCCTCGAGGATCTTCAGGGCGACTTCATAGCCGCGCCGTAGCATCTTGAGGTCCGCCTCCTCCTTGAGGAAAGCCGGGTCGATGAGCGGCGCCTGGAACGGATCGTTGCTCGCGAGCTGCACGCTGCCCCGGCTGCGCGGCTGCAGCAGGCCGACGTTGCAGCTGTAGCCGTGCTCGCAGAAGTGAAGCTTGCGGCCATGGTCGTCCACGATGCCGATCACGAACGTGAGCTGCAGGTCCGGCGGCAGCTTTGGGTCACTCCTCACGAAAGCGCCGCATTCGGAGTAGTTGGTCGTCAGCATCCCGGTGCGGCTCCGGCGCCATTCGCAGATCGCGCGCCGCAGCCTCGGAAGCATTCCGAGCGTGAGGCCGAGCGGCTCGCTCGATGGCGAGCGGTAAAGGAAATAGAACGCCGGGTGGTCG
>Ga0335082_10006042_pt1 | contig 13229 bp, 11 predicted proteins | sample Lox_Sample_41_FD_206718 | JGI IMG/M metagenome (GOLD analysis project Ga0335082, IMG submission 206718) | Soil microbial communities from Loxahatchee National Wildlife Refuge, Florida, United States - Lox_Sample_4.1 | ecosystem: Environmental > Terrestrial > Soil > Wetlands | place: USA... | reverse complement strand
GTGATTCAGGAACAAGAGTTCGAGCGCCTCGGGAGCACGAAGACCATCAAGGTGAACGTACGCCTGGTGGCGGCGACGAACCAGGACCTGGCCCAGATGGTCGCCGATAAGCGCTTCCGGAGCGATCTCTACTACCGCCTGAATGTGTTTCCCATCACGGTCCCTCCGCTTCGGGAGCGTCCTGAGGACATCCCTTTGCTCGTCCGCTATTTTGCCCAGCAATACGCGCGGCAGATGAAAAAGAAGATCGAGACGATTCCGGCCGAGACGATGACGGCGCTCTCCCGGTATCATTGGCCCGGCAACATCCGGGAGCTCGAAAATTTGATCGAGCGTTCCGTCATCCTGTCCCAAGGTCAAGACCTCCGTGTTTCGTTTGGGGAATTGAAAATGCAGACCCCGCCGTCTTCCGACGGGGAGGCCACCTTGGAAGCGGCCGAGCGCAAACACATACTGCGCGCTCTCCGGGAAACCAACTGGGTGATCGGGGGACCGTCCGGCGCCGCCGCCCGCCTCGGAATGAAACGGACGACCTTGCAATCCAAGATACAAAAGCTCGGCATCTCCCGCCAAACTTAACGCCAATCCTTCGCCGTCACTTCTTCGGCACCGCCCTTCCATCCGGACAACAGCCGGTACCCAAGCCAGTTATACCTGTCTAAGAAGGTGTCGATTTTTGGGTCCGCCGAACGACTATCGAATGTCCAAACGAATACAAACGACTTTAATGCCATTACATCGGCGGGTCCTGTCCTTCAGCTGAACTATGGCCCGTTTGGCATTGAGCCCTGCGGCTCCAGTGGCTTTCGTTTGACCCGGCTAAGGCTTGGCCGCTCAATTTTCCGAAAGGGCTTTGCGGAAAATTGACCCTAACGGGCCGCGGCCTTCGCCAAGCCGGGTTGCCCCAAACGCAAGCCGAGTCGCCACTTGGCCCAGTGCCAAACGGCGACCATTGGATGCGGCCATGTCAGAAAGTGGGTTTTGAGCCGATGGGTCGGCGCAGTGCCGATATTTCGGCGCGGCTTTCTCGGCACCGCATCCCGCTTCGGACAGCTGGGGGTGCTCAGGCATGCAATAAGCATTTTTTGTTTCAATGACTTAATTAGTTTCCGCCCGGCTGGAACGTTCGTGGCACGAGGATTGCCTTAGTCTAAGGCATGAGCCATAGGAGGAGTGAAAAATTCTCATGCTGAAAATTACGACGCAGATGGAGACAGGTATTTTGTTTTTCGGTCTTGAAGGAGAACTCGCCGGTCCTTGGGTGAAGGAATTGGAGCTTTGCTGGCGCTCCGCCGCTGGGACGCGGCAGAGTCACCCGGTGCGCGTGGATCTAACCTCGGTCGCCTTCATTGATGAGGAGGGAGAAGCGCTGCTGGAAAAAATGCACGGGGAAGGTGTCGAGTTCGTGGCTTCCGGGTGCATGAACAAATGCATCGTAGAAAGGATCATTCAGTCGCGGGGCAAGAAGGGTGACGGAGTACAGCGCAGCGAAGGAGGTGTGCCATGAATTGTCCACGATGCGGAGGCTTGATGACGGCCGACTGGTTCCAAGATCTGCAGGACGACACGGGGCGTTTTCATTTCGAGGGCCTGCGTTGTCTCGTTTGCGGCGAGGTCCTGGATCCCGTCATTCTTCATAATCGTCAAGTCGGACCGGAAGGCATTCCGGGCCGTCGCCGGCGGCGCTTGAGCCCGGCGGGGATCTCATGATGGCCCATGGTCGGTAGCGACATCTGAACATCTATTGAACCCGGGAGGTATGTGATGGTTTACGGTAACGGAAAATTCGGACTCTTTATAACGCTTTTTGCAAGTGTATTGGCGGCCGGTTTGATGGGCTGCAGCAACGCGGCCAGCTCCGCGGCCGCGCCCCCCGCGCCGGAAGTCGTGGCGGTCACGGTGCAAGCGCGCGACCTGCCCGCCGCCTATGAATATGTAGGTCAGATTGCCGGTGTGCGCGAAGTAGAGGTACGTCCGCGCGTCTCCGGCATCCTGGAACGCTGGAACTACACGGAAGGCGCGGCCGTGAAGGCCGGAGACAGTCTGTTCACGATCGATCCGGAGCCGTTCCGGGTCGAACTCGCAAAGGCCGAGGCGGCTCTGGCCAGCGCCGAGGCGAGTCTTTCGCAGGCGGCGCGAAACAGCGCGCGTCTCAAGCCGTTGTGGGAGGCCAAGGCGGTCAGTCAGAGGCAATATGATGACGCGGTGTCCGCGGAAGAGGTCGCCGCAGCCAATGTGGAGGCCGCAAAGGCGACGGTCAGCCAGGCACGGCTGAATCTCTCCTACACGCGCGTCGAAGCGCCGATATCGGGTATCACCGGCCGTGCGTTCAAGTCCGAGGGCAGCCTGGTCGAAGCGGAGAAGACGCTGCTGACCACCCTCTCGCAGATCGATCCGATCCATGTGATCTTCAGCTTTACCGAAGCGGAGCATCTGAAGTTCAACCGTTCCGTGGCCGAAGGAAGTTTGAGGCTTCCCAAGGACGGCCGTTTCGACGTCGCGCTCAAACTGGCCGACGGCAGCGAGTACGATCACGCCGGAAAAGTCGACTTCACCGACGTCCGGGTGAATCCGGACACGGGAACGATCGAGGCTCGCGCGGTCATTCCCAACCCACAGCACCTGCTGCGGCCGGGGCAATTCGTGCGCGTGCAGCTGACCGGCGGTTTCCACCCCGGCGCGATCGCGATTCCGCAGCGCGCCGTTCTGGAAGGACCCAACACCAAGATCGTCTTGACGGTCAACCCGCAGGGCGTGATCGAACCGCGACCGGTGCAGCTCGGCGATTGGTCCGGGGAGGACTGGATCATCACGGGCGGGCTCCATCCCGGCGACAAGGTCGTCGTCGACGGCATGATCAAGGCGCGCCCCGGATCACCCGTGAGGGTCGCGGAGGCGTCCGCCGTGAACCCAACCGACCCGTCACAGCCGGCCGGGACCGCCCCCACGGCCAAACAAGCAAGCGGCTTGCCTTCCAGCAAGCAAAGCGAGCGAGAGGGGAAGGCTCCATCCGGCTTTGCCGGTGGAGCAAGCGAGGATCAGGCTTCGCCTGTCCGAGCGCGGGGTGTGGGGGCATCGGAGGAGCGAAGCCCCGCACGGGCCCCCACAGATAATGGCGGCGACGCAAGCCCCTAATATTGAGAGGAGTCAAATCATGTTCTCCCGATTTTTCATCGAGCGTCCGATTTTCGCGGCGGTCCTCGCCATCTTCATCGTGCTCGCGGGACTGGCCGCGATGCGCGCCCTGCCGATCGCGCAATATCCCGAGATCGCGCCGCCGGTGGTGACCGTCCGTGCGGTCTATCCCGGCGCCTCCGCCGAGGTGCTGGAGCAGACCGTGGCCGCCCCGCTGGAGAACCAGATCAACGGCGTCGAGGATATGCTCTACATGAGCTCCAACTCGGGCTCCAACGGCGTGGTCGAGATCAACATCACGTTTGAGATCGGAACCAATATCGACCAGGCCACGGTCAACGTCAACAACCGTGTCCGGCAGGCGGAGGCCCGGCTGCCGCAGGAAGTGCGACGCCAGGGCGTGACGGTGGAAAAAAGCTCGTCGTCGTTCCTGGAGGTGCTGGCGTTCTACTCGCCGGACGGGACCTTCGACGATCTGTACGTCAGCAACTACGTCACGCTCAATGTGCTCGACACCATCAAACGCGTGCCGGGCACGACGAACGTCCAGATTTTCGGCGCCAAGGACTACGCGATGCGGATCTGGCTGAGACCCGACCGGATGGCGCAGCTGAAGCTCACGACCTCGGACCTGCTCCGGGCGCTGAATGAGCAGAATTCGCAGTTTGCCGCCGGCAAGGTCGGCCAGGCCCCGACCGGCGGGCCGCAGGAGCTGGTCTACACGATCACCAGCCAGGGCCGGCTCTCCGATCCGAAGGAGTTCGAGAATATCATCGTTCGCTCGAATCCGGATGGTTCCGCACTGCGCCTGAAGGACGTGGCGAGGGTCGAGCTCGCCTCCAAGGACTACGACTTCATCGGCCGCGTCAACGGGAAGGAAGCGGCGCTGCTCGGGATCTTCCTGCAGCCGGGTGCGAACGCCTTGGCGGTGGCCCAGGAAGTCGAGAAGACGGTGAATGAAATGGCCCGGCGCTTCCCTCCGGGTTTGAAATACTCCAAGGTATACGACACCACGCGCTTCGTCGAAGTGTCGATTCGGGAAGTGGTGAAGACGCTGGCCGAAGCGATGGTCCTGGTGTTTCTGGTGGTGTTTCTCTTTCTTCAAAATTGGCGCGCCACCCTGATTCCTTTTTCGGCGGTGCCGGTGTCGTTGATCGGCACCTTTGCCGGGCTGCTGATGTTCGGCTACTCGATCAACATGCTCACCTTGTTCGGGATGGTGCTGGCGATCGGCATCGTGGTGGACGACGCCATCGTGGTGCTGGAAAATGTCGAGCGGATCATGCGCGAAGAGCGCAAGTCCGCGCGCGAAGCGGCGATCCAGGCCATGCAGGAGGTCACCAGCCCGGTGATTGCGATTGTCCTGACGCTGTGCGCGGTGTTTGTCCCGATCGCCTTCCTGGGCGGCCTGACCGGAGAGCTGTACCGGCAGTTCGCGGTGACCATCACCATCGCCGTGGTGCTCTCGGGCATCGTGGCGCTCACCCTCACGCCCGCACTGTGCATGCTGATCCTCCGGCACGAACATAAAGCTCCCGGCCGCTTTTTCACCGGGTTCAACCGCTGGTTCCAGCGCATCACGGGTCGCTACACCGACGGCGTGGCCTGGATGATTCGTCGCGGCGCGATCGGGATGGCGTTGTTCGTGGGGATGGTGGTGATCGCCGCCGGGCTGTGGAAATTCACCCCGGGCAGCCTGGTGCCGGACGAGGACCAGGGCTATTACATCGGGGCCGTCTTCCTTCCGGATGGCGCAACCCTGCAGCGCACCGACAGGGTGGTCGGAGAGGTCGTCCAGGCCATACTGTCCAACCCGGCCAATGAATACGCCATTGCCTTTACCGGCATGGACTTTCTCGGCGGCGGATTTCGCAACAGCGCAGCGACAATATTCGTGACCCAGAAACATTGGGATGAGCGGAAGGCCGACACCCGGCAACTGGTGGGCGACTATTTCATGAAGACCGCGCAGATTAAAGAAGCCCTGGTGCTGGCTTTCGGCCCCCCGCCGATCTTCGGACTGGGCAACGCGGGAGGATTCGAGTTCTACATCCAGAACCGCGGCGAGGGCGGGCCGCAGCGGCTGGCTCAGGTGATGGGCCAGTTCCTCGCGGCGGCCAACAAGGATCCGATGCTCGCGGGGGCGCAGACTCTGTGGCGGCCGAACGTGCCGCAGCTTCATGTCGATGTGGATCGCGAAAGGGCCAAGGCGCTGGGCGTGCCGATCAACGATCTGTTCGATACGCTCTCGGCCACGCTCGGTTCTTACTACGTAAATGATTTTAATCGATTTGGCCGTACCTGGCAGGTGCTGATGTCGGCGGAGCCCTCCTATAGGAATAACCCCGACTCGATCGGCGAACTCTACGTCCGGTCCGACAAGGGCGGGATGGTGCCGGTCCGGGCGCTCGCGAGGGTCGCCTACACCTCCGGGCCGGACTCCCTCGAGCGATTTAACAACCTGCCCGCGGTGAAAATCCTCGGACAGGGCGCCCCCGGGGTATCCTCCGGCCAGGCGATGCAGGAAATCGAGAAGGTGGCCAAACAGGTTCTGCCGTCGGAATTCAGCTACGACTGGGGAGGCGCCTCCTTCCAGGAGAAAAAGTCCAGAGGCACTTCGGGGCTTGCGTTGGGCCTGGCGGTGATCATGGTGTTTCTGATCCTGGCCGCGTTGTACGAGCGGTGGTCTTTGCCGCTCTCGGTGCTGCTGGCCCTTCCGTTCGGGACCTTCGGCGCACTGGCCGCCGTATCGCTGCGGGGCCTGACCAATGACGTCTACTTTCAGATCGGTCTGGTGACGCTGCTGGGTCTGGCGGCGAAGAACGCCATCCTGATCGTCGAGTACGCGGTGCAGAAGAATCATGAGGGGCTGTCGCCGTCCGCCGCGGCGCTGGAAGCGGCGCGGCTGCGCTTCCGTCCGATCTTAATGACCTCGCTCGCGTTCATTCTGGGGGTCGCCCCGCTGGCGTTCTCCTCCGGCGCGGGAGCCGGCGCGCGGATCTCCGTCGGCACCGGCGTGATGGGCGGCATGCTGGCGGCGACGTTTCTGGCCATCTTCTTCGTGCCGATGTTCTTCAAGCTGATCACCGACCGGCATCTGGTCGAGAAGCGCCCGACGTCGCAGATCAAGTCCGAGGTCGAGTATCACAAGTCGCTCGACCGGGAACTCGCGGGGGGAGCGAACCCCGTGTCCGTGGAGAAAGGAGGGTCGTCATGATGCCGAATCGAATCCTCACACTGGCGGCGATCGCCCTGTTGCTATCCGGCTGTATGATGGTCGGGCCGGATTACCGGCGGCCGAATATCGATACCCCCGACCGGTGGCCGGGGGGAGAGACGGCCGCCTCCGTGCCGGTGCAGTGGTGGCGCACCTACAACGATCCGGTGCTCGACCGAATGGTCGAAGAGGCCCTGGCCCATAATGCCGATCTTGCGCTGGCCATTGCGCGGGTGGACGAGGCGCGGGCGCAGCTCGGCGTGAGTCGTGCCGACCAATTTCCCGGCGTGTCCGCCGGCGCGGCCGGATCACGAAACCGGATTTCCGAGAAGAGCCCCCTCTTTTTTCCCGGCCTCGAACCCAAGTATACCGATCTGAGCGCCTCCCTCGACGCTTCCTGGGAAATCGACTTGTGGGGCAAGTACCGGCGCGCCACCGAAGCCGCGCGCGCCGATCTGCTGGCGACGGAGTCCAACCGCAACGCGGTGCGGCTGACGCTGATCGCCGAGGTGTCGCGCGGTTACTTTAACCTGCGCGCGCTGGACGCGCAGGTTGCGGTCACCCGGCAAACGGTGGCGACGCGTCTTACCGGGCTGGCCCTCCAACGCAAGCGCTTTGAGGCCGGAGTCGCATCCGACTTGGAACTGCGGCAGGTGGAAGCGGAAACGGCGGCCGCGCAGGCGCTGCTGCCGGTGCTCGAGACCCAGTTGGCGCGACAGGAAACAGCCCTTTCGGTGCTGCTCGGGCGCAGTCCGCGCGCGATCGTCGCCACGCCGGCCGAACGGGGCGCCGCGATCGAGGCCCTCACCGTGCCGCCGGGGGTTCCCGCGGGTCTGCCCTCCGATCTTCTGGAACGCAGACCCGATCTGCGCGAGGCCGAGCAGCGGTTGATGGCGGCCAACGCACGGATCGGCGTCGCCAAGGCCGCCTACTATCCTTCGATCTCGCTCACCGGCCTGTTCGGCGTGGAAAGCACCACGCTGTCGAATCTGTTCACTTCGGCCGCGCGCATGTGGCAGTACTCGGCGTCCGCTGCGCAGACGGTATTCGACGCGGGCCGCACCCGCTCGCAGGTGAAAGCGGCGCAGGCGCGTCAGCAACAGGCGCTGGCGCAATACCAGTCGGCCATACAGAACGCTTTTAAGGATACGCTGGATGCGCTGGTCGCGCAACGGAAGGCTCGGGAAACATTCGAGGCCGAAGAGGTGCGCGTCGCCGCGCTCCAGAAAGCGCTCGAGCTTGCGAAGATGAGCTACGAAAACGGCGAGTCGAGCCTGCTCGACGTGCTGGATGCGGAGCGCGGTCTGCTGGCCGCCCAGCTGAACCGGGTCGAGGCGCAGCGGGTGCAGCTCTCGGCGACGGCGGATCTGTTCCAGGCCCTGGGCGGGGGATGGGAAGATAAATCCTGACAAGCCGGGACCTTCCTCCGTCATCCGCCTACAGATACTCCGGCCACGGAAAGGGCGGGGCGCCGCAGACGATGAACGGCGGGTTCTCGAGCGACGGTTTATTGTAGCGCAGCCGCCGGCCGGACAGATCGGTCACCTTTCCGCCCGCCTCTTCGACCACGCATTGGGCGGCGGCGATATCCCATTCCATCGTCGGCCCGAAGCGCGGATAAAGATGGGCGCGCCCCTCGGCCACAAGACACAATTTCAATGAGCTGCCGATTTCCAGGGACTCCGACGGGCCGATCTTGCGCAGCAGTTCCTCCACTCTGGCGTCGGGGTGCGACCGGCTGACGACGAGGGTGACGCCGCTGACCCGGTAATCGCTCACCGCGATCCGTTCCGGCGGCTCAAGCTCCTTCCGCTTGAATGCGCCCAGGCCGCGCGCCGCGTAATAGAGCTCCTCCATCGCCGGCGCGTAGACCACGCCCAGCGCCGGCTCGCCCCGCTCGATCAGCGCCACGTTGACCGTGAACTCGTCGCGCCGCTTGATGAACTCCTTGGTTCCGTCCAGCGGATCGATCAACCAGTAACGCCGCCAGGATTCCCGCTCGGGGTAGGGAACCTCCTTCGACTCCTCGGACAAGACGGGGAACGCCGGGGTCATCGCGGACAAGCCCTCCGACAGCCATCGATGGGAGGCCAGATCGGCCCGCGTGAGCGGTGAATCCCCTTCCTTCTTGTAGGTGGTCTCAAAGTCGCCGCGCGCGTAGACCTCCATCACCGCCGCGCCGGCTTTCTCGGCCAGCGCGACGACGTGGGGCAAGAGCGATTCCAGGTCAAGGGCATTCAACTGAAGAGATCTCCTTTTTTTCTTTTATACGCATTATCATCGGGCGTGTCAACCCTCGAGATTCGCTCGCGAGGCCGGAGCCGACGTCGCATTCAGCGGAACAAGGTTCGCCAGATCGATGAGCCGAACAACCACCAAAGCCCGCCGACGGTTCCATACAAAACGAGCGAAGGCCCTCCTTGTTTAATGTCCTGAAGGGAGGGGATGGCGGCAAAGAAGATCGTGGAGATCAGGTAAACCATGCCAAACCACCACAACCATTGATGGTGGACCCAAAAAGGGGCGGCCAGGCGGATCAGGCCGTACCACGCAAGGGGCAGAAAGAGGAGAGGGGCGAGCGACACGGCCGCTCCGTTGAATAAATTGATTCTGCGGAAGGTGACCGATCCCAGCGTCCAGCTGTGACGGGAACTTTTGGGCCAGACCGAAAAACCGGCGGGTTCGGCCAGCAAAACAAACCCGACGACGAGATGCGAAAGTTCGTGGGCAATAGTGCCCGGAAGGGCGAGCAACGCGAGCCCCCACATCGAGGCGCGCGCGGACTGCAGTATGAGAACCCATACGACCGCGACGGTGATACTGGGCAGGAAGCCCGCCGGCGGAACGGGGAGATGCGTCATATCGGGACGCGGGCGATCAAGGCGGAGCGGATCGCCTCCAACAGACGGCCATGCTCCGCGGGATCGAAGCGGGGCGCCGCGGACCAGTCGTAGCTCCAGGGATGCGCGGTGCGAAGGGCGTCGGGTTCGTCGTCGAAGCGCGGGATGACGTGGGCATGGAGCGCCGGCTCGGCGTTGCCGAACAGAGCGTAGTTGATCCGCCGCGCGCCGGTGGCCTTGAGCACCGCATCGCCGAGGGCCGCCATGTCGTCGAGAAACGCGGCGCGGTTCCGGCCCGTCAGCGCGTTCAGGTGCGGCACCACCGGATCGGGAAGCAGCAGGCTGTAGCCGCGCAGAAATTGCTGCGCGCCGAGCACCGCCCAGCCGGAGCGCATCCGCAGTATCTGCGCCGGGTCCACACCGGCGCGAAGCCGCTCCACTCTCTCATGAATCGCCGTGCTCACCGAAGTCTCAGCCCCACAAGCCCGGCTTGACCACCATTAAGAAGATAATGGCGGTTCCCAGTCGGATCAGGTTAACCTGTTTTCGATGGGCTTGGCAAGCGGCATAATATTAATTGTCTCCTATTCCTGACCCCGTCACTTCAGGAAGTCGATCATCTTGTCCAGGATCGCCTCGTTGTGTCCGATCCAGACGTGTCCGCCGTTCGGATACCCGATGAACCGTGCGCCCGGGATCTGTTCGGCCGTGTAGCGCGCGGCCTCGTAGGTTCCGAACAGGTCGTCGGACATACTGATCGTGAGCGTGGGAATCGCGATTCTTTCGAGATCATAACGGGAGATCGTCGCGGCCACCGTCGCGTCGTTGAGCAGTCCCGACCGGCGGAGGCTGACGGGCAGGATGTGGTCGAGCATCGATCGGGCCCGCGCCTGCTCGTAGACCGTCGCGCGATCCACCACGTCCGGCGGCGTCGCAAGGATCGCCTCGACGAGCGTCCGATGCATCGTCTTTGTGGCGAGCCAGAAAAGAAAGTCAGACTTCAGCGCCGTCTCGAAGAGGAACTGGGTGCCGGGCGGCGCAGGGGGGGACGGGTTGCCGGAACGCGGCGCATAGGCCAGAGGGACCAGGAGGATCAAGCGGGCCGACCGGGCGGGATGACGGATCGCAAACTGCATGGCCGAAGGGGCACCGGCCGAGACGCCGATAATCCCGGCGACCCGTTCGATGCCGAGCGCATCGAGCAGGCAGGCATGGGCGTCCGCTTGTGCCGCCGCGGAGGCATCGGCCGGCAGCGGCGTGCGCAGGTACCCGAAACGGGACATGGCAACGAATCGGAAGCCGCGGTCGACGAACGGCGGGGCAAAATCCAGGGTTTGATCAAAGCCGCCGCCCGCGCCGTGAACCACCAGAACGGCGGGGCCTTCTCTGCCGATCACGGCATACTCGATCGGACCGCAGGGAGTCCGGGCGATCTGGCTGCCGGTCGAAACACGGATTCTCGCCTCATGAAGGTCGTGTTGATAATCATAGTAGATCCGTCCGATGAATACGGCCAAGAAAACAAAGAGGAGAACAAAGATGATCCGACGAGGACGCATGAGGACCTACCGCCGATTCTCTCTGTGCTTGACGACCGGAAAATTTTTTCCGAATCCCATTTGGACGCGTGAGCGAGTTCATAACAAATCTCGCGATCCTATCATACAAACCTTCGCGGGCGTTGGCAACCGAATACCCCGTGCGCTTCAGCCCTTCCCCCGCGCGCGAGGTGAAACCCTGAGCTTGAGTCGAAGGGCCGGAGGGGAGCCCGTTACAAGCGCTGGAGGGCGGCGGCGAAGCGCCGGACGATCGTCCCGGCGTGTTCGATCCGGTCGATGCCGGCCACGCTCTTTCCCGCCTGCCAATACTCCCGCTTTCCGGTCTCGTCCAGGGAAGCCCGCCTGAATTCGAAGATGGACCGGAGCGCGTAGATCGTCCGCATCAGACGCTTGGTCTTCCGGCCGCGCAGCATCCATCGCGCGATCGGGCCGGCCTTCAGCCCCCGTCGTTCGACGTAGGGCGTGCGGATCACCGCCAACGGAACGCCCGTGACCCGCTCGGTCAATACGATGTCCTCTTCCCCGGCGCGAAGGATCGCCGCCTTGTACGCGGCGCCGGCCCGGCATTCCTCCGTGGCGATAAAACGGGTTCCCATTTGGACGCCGGCATATCCCATGCGCAGCGCCGCGGCGAAGTCGTTTTCCGTCCCGATCCCTCCGGCGCAAACCAGCGGAAGCCCGAACGGCCGGAGCGTCTCGATCAAGGCCTCCGCGCTCAACGGTCCCGCGTGCCCCCCGGCCCGATCGTTCACCGCGATCAGTCCGTCGACGCCGGCGTCCCGCCCCTTCTCGGCCCAGCGGCGTTCCGTCACATCGTGATAGACGATCCCGCCTGCCGAATGGACCCGTGCGACGACCCAGTCGGGTTTGCCGAGCGAGGTGATGAAAAATCGGACTCCCTCCTCCAGGGCGATATCGATCCATCGGGTCATCCGATCGCGGTAGACCCTCGAAGACGCTTCGATCAGCGCGTTCATCCCGATCGGCTTCCGGGTCAGCCGCCGGATGAGCCGGAGCCCCTCGCGGAACTCATGTCCGTGGACGTAGATCAGCGAGAGCGGCTGGACGATGCCGATCCCGCCGGCCTCGGAGACCGCCGCGATCAATTCCGGATTGCTGCAGGGGTACATCGCGCCGCAGATCAGCGGAACCGCGATCCCGGCATGGCGGGTCAAGGGGGTCTCGAGCAAGGGGGAATTCGGCGCTGCGTCGGTCATGCCGGCCCGAGCCGCCAACGAACGGTGGTCCGCGCCAGGGGGGTTCCCTCTCCGTCCCTGATCTCGGCATGGACGTCATGATCGATGCCCGAGCCGATCGGCGGAAGGGTCACGCGGCTTTCGGCGGTCAAGCGGCCGCGCGCCTTTTGGTAGTATTCGACCGAGATCGACGTCACGATTCCGCGGAACTCGGGGGGGAGGCAGGTGTAGAGCGCCAGGCCGCTGGTCACCTCGCCGAGGTTGACCAGGGCCACGGCATGGATGGACCGGAGATGATTGCGAACGCGCCGACGGTCGCGGAGCGTCACCCGCGCGTAACCCGGGCGTAATGCGACGACCCGCGCGCCGATGGTGCCGCTGTACGGCACCCACCAGCCGATCAGCCGGCTGAAGAGCCAGGCCCCGCCGGGAATCGGACTCAATCGTTCCCAGGCCTTGTTCAAAAAGACCCCTGGAGAATTTTCGGCCGGATTCAATGGATGGATTCCTTTCTCGCCCCGCGCGAGACCGGAGGAGAGATCCCGTCGAAGAATTTCACTCCGAACCCCGGTTGTTCGGCGTTGTCTCAGTCCTCCGACGCGGACCGGAGCGCCTCCGTGAACCGCTCCACCGGTTGCGCGCCCGAAATAACATCCCTGCGATTGAACAGAAAGAAGGGAACGCCCCTCACGCCGAGCGAAGAGGCCTCTTTCTCCTCCTGACGGACGTCCGAACCGTACGCGTCGCCCTCCAGAACTTTTTTCAGCTCCTCCGGATCGAGTCCCAGATCGACGCCGATCCGGCGAAGCGTTTCCAAATCGTCGATCCGAAGGCCCTCGGTGAAATGGGCCGCGAAGAGGCGCTCGTGCGCCTTATCCAGAAGTCCGTGTTTCGCGGCCAGGTGGGCGAGACGGTGCGCATCGAACGAGTTGGCCGGGACCACGCGGTCGAAATCGAAGCGCAGCCCGACCGCGGCCGCCCGGCGGGCCACCTGCTCGGTCGACTGCCGCGCCTGTTCGAGGCTTATCCCGTATTTCTTCGACAACATTTCGTAGACGCCGGCGCGGCCCCCTCGTTCGGCGTTCCGGTCGAGTTCAAAACTTTTCCAGATCACCCGAACCCGGTCGCGGCGCTCAAACAGCGTTAACGCGGCCTCGAGTTGTCGCTTGCCGATATAACAAAACGGACAGACGACGTCGGACCAGATTTCCACGCGAATCATCGTTTCTCTCGAAAAAATTAACTCCGTGCCGCCTTCCATCCCTCGCGCCTTACGCGCGAG
>Ga0335082_10006040_pt1 | contig 13229 bp, 6 predicted proteins | sample Lox_Sample_41_FD_206718 | JGI IMG/M metagenome (GOLD analysis project Ga0335082, IMG submission 206718) | Soil microbial communities from Loxahatchee National Wildlife Refuge, Florida, United States - Lox_Sample_4.1 | ecosystem: Environmental > Terrestrial > Soil > Wetlands | place: USA: Florida... | reverse complement strand
TCCGGCTATCCGTTCGACGGCGGGTTCATGCAGCCCTCGGGCATTCCGACCCGAGACATCGGCACCGCGACAACGCCCCCCGGCAACATCGGCCTCGGATCGGGTCAGCTGCCGCTGTTCTGGTTCACCGTTCCCGACCCGAACTACAACCCGCTCACCGTCAACTACGACACCGACATCGGACTGGTGACCGCCCGCTCACCCGCAGTCAACAACTCTCCCGACATCTCGAGGTTCGTGCGGCGAGGGGGCAAGCTCATCTTCTACCACGGCCTGAGCGACTCCGGCCCGCCGTGGCCGTACACGGTCGACTACTTCCACGCCGTGGAGCGGCACTTCGGCCGCGGCCACCGGCGCGATGAGCGCGGCGACGTCGGGGACTTCATGAAACTGTATCTCGTTCCGAACATGGGGCACTGCGGCGGCAACGCGGCGACCGACCGCTTCGACATGCTGACGCCGATGGTGAACTGGATCGAGAACGGCCTCGCCCCCGACACGGTCGTCGCTTCGGGCGTCAACTTCAGCGGCACGCTCGGCACGCTGACCGGGCTGCCGACCACGCGCAGCCGGCCGCTGTGCCCCTATCCCGAGACCCTGCGGTATACCGGGCCCGCCGGCGGCGACATCAGCGTCGCCGCCAACTACTCGTGCGTGCAGAGCTTCCACAAACTCCGGCACCGGGAGTGGGAGGACGATCACCGATAGTCGTTCCAGCAGGCAGCACGACAAAAGGAGAGGAAAAATGAGGAGAACCCTGCTCTGCAGCGCCTTGCTCGCAATCGTTGCCGCGCCGCCCGCCGAAGCGCGCATCACGCGCGTGGCGGTCGATCCGGCGCTGTCGCAAGCGCCGACCTTCGGCGGATATTCCTGGACCGGCGTGGGCCAGTACGAGCGGATCATCGGCACCGCTTACGGCGAGGTCGACCCGCGCAACCATCAGAACGCGGTCATCGTCGACATCGAACTCGCTCCGCGCAACGCGCGCGGCATGGTCGAGTATTCCTTCGACTTCTACATCCTCAAGCCGATCGATCTCAACAAGGGCAACAGCAAGGTCCTGTACGAGCCGCCCAACCGCGGCAACAAGACGTGGAACACCTTTGGCCGGGTGCCGGGCGGCAACGACCCGGGCGGCACGATCACCGACCCGACCGTGCTCGCGAACGCCTTCCTCATGCCGCGCGGCTACGCCATCGTGTTCAGCGGTTGGGACTTCGCGGCGGGCGTCAACGCCACCAAGACCGCCGCCTCGCCCACGACCATCACGCTGCCGGTCGCAAAGAACCGCGACGGCTCGACCATCACCGGACCGGCCTACGAGTACATCGTCACGGGCGGCGCCTCCTACACGCTCAACTACGCGGCGGCGACGCTCGATAAATCCAAGGCGAAGCTCACCCACCGCGTACACCTCGACGACACCCCGGTCGAGATCCCGGCGAGCGGCTGGAACTACAACGCCACGGGAACGTCGATCAGCCTGACCACGGGCAACTTCGTCAACAACGACATCTACGAGTTCTCCTATACCGCGAAGGATCCGACGGTCAACGGGCTCGGGTTCGCGGCAGTGCGCGACTGGAACGCCTGGCTGCGCTACTCGCACCGCGACGACTACGGCAACCCCAACCCGCTCGCCGGCCACGTCAGGCGGATCTATACCGAGGTCGTGTCCCAGCCCGGTCGCCTGCTGAACGACTTTCGCCACCTCGGCTTCAACGAGGCGGAGAACGGCAGGAAGGTGTTCGACGGCCACATGAATTGGATCGCGGCAGGCGACGGCATCAACATGAACTACCGCTTCTCGCAACCGGGGCGCACCGAGAGGAACCGCCAGGACCACCTGTACGTCGAGGGCGTGTTCCCGTTCGCCAACGTCAAGAGCTACGACCCGATCACGCGCCGCGTCGACAGCCGCTACGCGCGCTGCGAGAAGACCGACACCTGCCCGCTGGGGGTCGAGATCTACTCGGCGAACGAGTACTGGGTGAAGGCGGCGTCGCTGCTGCACACCGATCCGACCGGGAGCTTCGACCTGCCCGACTCGCCCTACGCGCGCAACTACCTCATCTCGAGCCACCAGCACGGAACGGGCAACGGCGCCTCGCGCGGCGCCTGCCAGCAGTTTCAGAACCCGCTCAACTCGGCCCCGGTGCAGCGGGCGCTGTTCATCGCGCTCGACGAATGGGCGACGGAGGGCCGCAAACCGCCGCGCAGCCGCGTGCCGACGCTTCGCGACCACATGCTGGCGCCGCCGCTGCCGCAATCGGGCGTCGGCTTCCCGAGCATCCCCGGGGTCACCTACACGGGGCTGATGACCACGCGCTACCTGCTCGACTACGGGCTGCACTTCTACGAGACCGGCGTCGCGACCGTCAATCCTCCGGTGATCACGCCGCCGTACCAGAACAACCCGGCGAACGGCCCGATCTACCGCGCCTACGTCCCCAGGACCGACAGCGACGGCAACGACATCGCCGGCGTGCGCCTGGTCGACGTGAGCGTCCCGCTCGCGACCTACACCGGCTGGGCGCTGCGCGCCGGGCCGCAGGCGAACGACGGCTGCGAGGGCTCGGGCCAGTTCATTCCCTTTCCGCGCACCGAGGCCGACCGCGCCGCCTCGGGCGATCCGCGCCCGTCGGTCGAGAAGCGCTATCCGTCGTTCGACGACTACCACGTCAGGATCCGCGCCGCGCTGAACGACATGGTGGAAGACCGGCTGCTGCTGTGCGAGGACACGGCCTCTGAAGAGACGCGCCTCATGCAGGCCGGGCTGGATCGCGGCGTGCCCCCGCCCGCCGGCGGCACGCTGCCGGCGCCGGCAGAGCTGAAGGCCTGCGGCCCGCACCGGCATCGCCACCACGAGGACGGCGATCGCGACGACGACGGCCGCGGTCACCACGATCACGACGACTGAAAAACCGAAAGGAGGAGACCATGAATCGTACTTTGCAGTTGCTTTCGTGCGCCGCCGCGGTCGCGCTTGCCTGGGCGCCGCCGGTGCATGCCCGCGTCACCCGAATCGTTATCGACAGCACCACACCGATCACCGGCCAGCCCTACGATCAGATTACGGGCCGGGCTTTCGGCGAGCTGAACCCGCGCCACCCGCTGAATCGTGAGATCACCGACCTCGAGCGCGCTCCGCGCAACTCGCGCGGCAAGGTCGAATACATCGCGAGCTTCCGCATCCGCAAGCCGGTCGACCTGAACACGACGAGCGGCCTGATGTGGCACGATGTTCCCAACCGGGGCGGCGACGTCGGCTTGAATACGGATTCGTTCGCCGCCGGCGACATGCAACTGCTCTCCGGCTGGCAGGGGGACAACGCCGGCGGGACGAAAGTGCCGGCGAACGTGGACTGCCTGCCCGGCACGGGCTGCACCGCGCCGGTCTTCGCCAACCACTATGTGAAGACGCCGGTGCTCGTCGGCACGACCGGCAGGATCATCGGTCGCATCATCAACCGCAGCGGCCTGCCCGCCGAGCCGCTTAACGTGATGGGCAACCCGATCCCGTATTTCCCGGCCAACCCGGCGAACAACGCAGGCGACACGCTCACCACGCACCTCGCCGAGACCATCAACGGCCACATCACCGTGGGCTCCGTCATCCCGAACAGCGACTGGAAGTACTGCGGCGGGGGCACCTTCGACGCCCCCACGCCGGTGACCGCGCTGCCGGTGAACGTATGCCTCAAGGGCGGCTTCGACCCGGCCAAGCTCTACCAGCTCAGATACAAGGTGAAGGATCCCTACGTCCTTGGCGCCGGCACCGCTGCATTCCGCGACGTGCAGTCCTTCTTCCGTTACTCGGCGAAGGACGACTTCGGCACCGCCAATCCCGTTTTCGGCTACGTCAAGAAGGCGATCATCCGCGGCGTGTCGCAGTCGGGCAACTTCACGCGCCACTACCTCTTCCTCGGCATGAACGAGGACGAGGCCGGGCGTATCGTGCACGACGGCGCCTGGCCGCTCATCGCCGGACGGCGCGTGGCGAACAACGTGCGCTGGGGCCAGCCCGACGGCGTGCTCGAGCTCTACCAGATGGGCAGCGAAGGCCCGCAATGGTGGAAGAAGTGGCCGGACCGCGTGCGCGACCTGCCGACGCGGGGCATCCTCGACCGCTGCCAGGCGTCGCGCACCTGCCCCAAGATCGTCGAAACCTTCGGAGGCGCGGAAGTGTTCGCGCTCAAGATGACGATGTCCTGGGTGGGCACTTCGGCGGACAAGGATATCCCGCTGCCCAACAACGTGCGGCGTTACTACCTGCCGAGCTCCACCCACGGCGGCGGCAACGGAGCGACGACCGAGGCCCCCGGAGGGCTGGGGGCGGTGAACTGTCCCGGCAACAACTGGGGCAAGGGGACGTTGAGGGCGAATCCGATTCCATCGACCGGCTTGGTCAACCGCATCCGCGCTGCGCTGCACGACTGGGTGCTGTACGGCACGGAGCCACCGCCCAGTCAATGGCCAACGCTCGCCCCCATCCCGTCGCAGAAGAGCTGGCACGAGTGGGACGACGACGATGACGACGGCGATCATGACAGGGACGATCGCGGAGATCACGACGGCCATCACAAGCACTTCAAGCCGACGCTCGTCGAGCCGAACATGAAGGACATGGGATTCCCGCACGGCATCCCCGGGATTCCGGACTCGATCTTCACGCCCGAGAGCTTCATCTTCCCGGTGTTCGACTACGACTGGGGCCCGGACTTCGACGAGAGCGAGGCGAACGGCGTGCCGACCAACGCGCCACCTCCGATCAAGCACGTCATCAAGATGCTGGTACCGCGCGTCGACGCGGACGGCAACGAGCTCGGCGGCGTGCCCACCGTGCACGTCGACGCTCCGCTGGGCACCTTCCTCGGCTGGAACATCACCGCCGGCCCTAGCGACGTCGGCTACGACGGGCGGCCGTTCCACGCCGGCCAGGTCTGCAACTACATCGGCGGCATGGTGCCGTTCTTCAAGACCAAGGCGCAGCGCCTGGCGGCGGGCGACCCGCGCAAGTCGCTGGAAGAGCGCTACGGCACGCACCAGGGCTACGTGGATGCGGTAACCAAGGCGGCCAACAACGCCTTCGAGAAAGGCTACCTGCTCGCAGCCGATCGCGACGCGTTGATCACCCAAGCCGTCGGCAGCGACGTCTGCAACCAGCCCGGCGACGGAGGCAAGTGCAACCCTAGCGCGCCGTAGACAGCAAGGCGCGACGTCGGACAGGCGGCCGGCCCCGCCTGTCCGACGTTTTTGGTCTTTCCGGTTCTCCGTTTCCATTTTGTACCGCCAGCAAAGGAGAGCGTCATGAGGCACACGCGGTCCCTCTTTTCAGCAATCGGGCTGCCCCTCGCGACGAGCGTCGGCTCCATGGTTGCATTCGTCGAGCCGGCAGCGGCGCATGGTCAGGCCGCGGACACCCTTTGCTCCGGCACGCTGGGCGGCGGTTCGACCGTCACGAACATCAAGGGCGACGTCACCGTTCCGGAAAAGGCGTCCTGTACCCTCGACTTCGTCACGGTCTCCGGCGACGTGAAGGTGCGCAAAGGCGCCAGCCTTCTCGTCACCGCGTACACCGAGCCATCGACGATCCGCGGCGACATTAAGGCCCAAAACTGCGGCTCGGTGCTGCTCCAGGGCAATGTCACCGTCGAGGGAGACCTCGAGATCGAGTCGTGCGCCGGCGGGCCGAACGGCTTCCAGGGTCCGGACACCCTGATCAAAGGCAATTTCGAATGCCAGTCGAATGCGGGGCCCTGCCTCGCCTGGCTCGGCAAGGTCGAGGGCAACGTCAATATCCAATCCAATCGCTCGAACACCGCCTCCGACGTCAGCCTCGTCAGCGTCGGCGGAAATCTTCACTGCCAGCAGAACTCCCCGGCCCCGACCCAGGCGCGTGGACCAAGCTGGGTTGACGGCCGTTCGCAGGGTCAATGCGCGGGCTTTTCGACGACGACGTCGTCGATCGGCGCGCCGGTCACACCGGTCGCGTCCTGTGCAGCTCTTGCGGCGCTGCCGGCCGCGGGCTTTCCGGTGCCGAATACCGTGATCACCTCGGCCGTCGATGCCCCCGCGACCGCGACGCTGCCCGCGCGCTGCATCGTCAACGGCTACGTCAACAAGCACATCAGTCCCGTTGATCAGTGTCAGTACCAGAGCGTTTTCCAGGTGCAACTGCCCTTGCCTGCCAACTGGAACGGCCGCTTCATGATGCAGGGCGGCGGCGGGGGCGAGGGCTCGGTTCCGACGGCTACCGGCACCATAGGAGGCAGTACGGGCATAGCCGAGATTTCGAACGGTTACGCCACCGCCAGCCAGAACGGCGGACACCAGAATACCGACTTGGCCGCATGCGCGACCGTGAACCCTGCAACGTTCGGAAACGCCAACGAGTACTTCCTCGATCCACTGGGCATCATCGGTCAGACCTATCAATCGATCGAGATGACCGCGCTGACCGCGAAATACCTGATCAACCAATACTACGGCGACGGGCCCAACCGCTCGTATTGGGTCGGCTGTTCTACCGGCGGCCGCCAGGGCATGGTGATGTCGCAGAAGTTCCCTTCGTTCTTCGACGGCATCGTTGCCGGCGACCCGGTCTACAACCAGGAAGCGATCGGGATGAGCGAAACGAACGGCGTGGAAGCCATCCTGAATGTCTACCTTTCGAACCCTGCGCTGACACCGCCCGGTCCCACCATGATCCCGCAGGCTGCGCCCCAGCCGGCCGGACCGCATCTCTATCCGGCCTTCCCGGCCAGCGATCAGGGCCTGTTCGAGACGGCGCTGCTGCAGGCTTGCGACGCGCTGGACGGGGTTGTCGACGGCGTGGTCGACAACGTGCCGTCGTGCGTGGCGAAGTTCGATCCGGCCACCGCCACTTACACCGACTATGCGGGCGCGTTGGGGCCGGCCAACACGACCTATCCGTTGCAATGTCCGGGGGCGAAGAACGCGACCTGCCTGTCGCCCGCGCAAATCGAGGCCGCCAAGCAGACCAACCGGGGACCGCGCAGCAACGGCAAGCTGGTGCTGGCACCCGCTGGCGCGGTGGCCCCGGACCACGTCAGCAACGTCGTGCAAGGCTACGCCTATGACGGCGGATGGATGACGACGGTCGGCATTCCATCCAGAAAGATCGGGAGCAGCGGCGCGACTTCGTTGCCCGGCGACTTCTCGCTGGGGGTCGGCACGTTCGGCTATGCGTTCCTCACTCCAGCCTGCCCGACGTGCTACACGCTCGACTTCGACTTCGACACCCTGACGCTGACGCAGGGGTCGAATGTCTACACGATGAACCCCTCGACCCCGATCGTCACGTCCTCGACGTCGCTCGACATTTCGCACTTCGTCGACTACGGGCGCAAGATCATCTGGTATCACGGGGCGAGCGATCCCGGCCCGCCCATTCTCGGCACTCAGCTCTACTACCAGCAGATGGCGCACCGGCACGGCGGGCTGGAGGCAGCCCAGCGCTTCTCGCGGTTCTATACCGTGCCCAACATGGGCCACTGCAGCGGCGGCGCGACGACCGACGGGTTCGATTTCCTGACGCCCCTGGTCGACTGGGTCGAAAACGGCAACGCGCCGGGTCCCGTGGTTTCGACAGGCAAAAACTTCAGCGCCGCGAATTACCAGGTAGTGGGGAATTACATTACGGATACGTTCGTCAACGCACCGACCACCCGCACCCGCCCGCTGTGCCCGTTTCCGCAGCAGGCGCGCTTCACCGGCGGCACCACCGTCGTAAACGGCGTGCCCGTGGCGGCCAATCCGGCGGATCTTGCCAACGCTGCGAACTATGCCTGCATTCAAGAAGCCGCGCCGGCGCTGCCGCCGAACGACATACGCCGCCACGGCGATCGGGGGCGACATGAACACGACGGCGATCGTGAAGACGGCAACGGGCGCGGACATTGGTAATGCAGCAGACGATCGACGACGCGGACAAGGATAACTTTCGTACAAGGAGCGTGAGATGACTACCGACAGCAAGGATCGCAGATTCACCCGGCGCAAGTTCATGAAGACCGCCGCGGCCGCCGCCGCGGCGGGCGGCACGCTGTTCTCGATCTCCGCGGACGGAACAGTGAAGCCCAGCTCGAAGAAACGCCACGAGCGGCCCTCGCACCCGGATCCCGATCTGATCCTCGTCAACGGCCGCATCCACACGATGGACCCGGACAACCGGATCGCATCCTCGGTCGCCATCAAGGACGGCCGCTTCGTCGAGGTCGGGTACTCCCACCAGTTCCAGCAGGGAAGCAGGACGAAGGTGGTCGACCTGAGAGGCCGCACCGTGGTGCCGGGCATCATCGACAACCACAACCACTTCGTGCTGATGGGCAACCGCCCCGGCTATCACACGCCGCTCGAGAACGCCTATTCCATCCCGGACGTGCAGGCGATCTACGCGGCGCGCGCTGCCGGCATCCCGGCCGGCGCCTGGATCACCACGATCGGGGGGTTCCACTCGAATCACATCTACGCCAATCCGGCGGATCCCACGAGCGGGCGCCTCCCGACGCTCGCCGAGCTCGACGCGGCCGTGCCCAACCATCCGGTGTTCATCGAGATCGGCTTCACCGGGCCCGCGGTGACTAACAGCGCCGGCAAGGCGATCTTCCAGGCGCAGGGCATCACGGTGGCCGACAACGGCTCGATGACCGGCAACAACCCGTCGCGGGCGCTGCTGTTCCTGCGCCAGACGCTGCTCAACCCGGCCGAGCGCAGGCGGGGCGTGATCGACGCGATGAACTACGCCGTCACCGTCGGGGTGACGACCCACCAGGACCAGGGCGCCTTCCAGGCGACCAATACGCCCTCGGACGGCTCCGCGCACGAGGACAATTTCACGATGCACATTCCCTTCCTCGAGGTGTACGAGCAAGGGGACGCACTCGTCCGGCTGCGCATCAACTTCCTGCACATGGAGTCCGATCCGAACACGCCCGAGCTGGTGCAGCGCCTCAAGAACGCCTTCCCGTTCTTCGGCGACGACATGGTGAGGACCGGCGCCATCGGCGAGTTCATCGCGCAAGGGACGAACGCCGCGAGCCCGTTCCAGGCGGCGGCGCTGAAGGTCGCACAGGCGGGCTGGCGCGCGGAGGTCCACTCCCTCGGCCGGCGCCAGACCCCATCGAGCAACCCCGCCGACTTCGAGCAGGAGATCATGGGGTTCGAGGTGGCCGACGCGGCGTACCCGGGCGTCGTGCGCAACACGCGCTGGGTGGTCGCCCACGTGCCCGGCATTACGCAGGAATGGATCGACCGCCTGCAGGCGATCGGCGGCAACCTCTCCCTGACCGGCTGGCAATACCTCGCGGGCAACCTGCCGACGAGCACCGTTGCTCCCTACGCCGGGCCCCCGTTCCGCATGATCGTCGACAGCGGCAACCGCCCCGACGGAATCCATTCGGGGATGAGCTCCGACGGCATGCAGATCGCGCCGATGAACCCGTGGCTCCACATGTACTACGCCACGACGGGCCTGAACACGCGCAAGGTGCTGATCAACCCGGGGCAGCAGATCACCCGGCAGGAAGTGCTCAGCCTGTATACGAGCCGCAACGGCTGGTTCCTGCACGAGGAGGACCAGCTGGGAAGCATCGAGGAAGGAAAGCTCGCCGACCTCGTCGTGCTCAATTCCGACTACTTCAGCGTAGCCGACGACGACCTGAAAAGGATCCGCTCGATCCTCACCGTCGTGGACGGCGAGGTGGTCTACAACGCCGGGGTGCTGCGAGTGCACGGCGACAGGGCTTGAGGCTTGGAACGGGCGAGCCCGCGCTCGTCGTGCGCGGGAGGAGCGGCCGGCGTCCGCCCGCTCCTCTCCGCCGGCCTGCGCGTGCTCGTGGACGGACACCCGATCTGCGCGGCGTGCGGGGGCGCCGTGCAGCCGTCCGGGCCGGATGAATGGCGACACGCGCGCCGCTCCGTGAAGCAGCCGCGCATCGCGCGCGGCGAGCTGGCGAGCCTGCCGACCTACGCGGCCTTCAGAGCCCGGTTTCCCTGGGCTTCGGCCTCGGAGGACGAGTGGCGCGAGGGCGTGGACCGTCTCGGCCGGTTCAGCGCGCGCCTGGCCGCCTCGACCCGGCGGCACCGGCTTCTTCCCGGAGAAAATCCACTTCTCGACCTAGTGAGCGAGTTGGCGGCGGGCCATCCGTGGAGACTGTCGCCGGGGCTCGCACAGGTGCTGGACCTCGGCGAGCGGCGCCGCGAGCTCGCGTCGAGGTTCTCCTGGGCCATTCCGACCGAGCAGGCCCTCGCCGTCCTCGCGAAGCGTGCTCCGCTCGTGGAGTGCGGAGCCGGCCTGGGATACTGGACGGCCCTGCTTCGGGCGCGCGGAGTCGATGCCGTAGCCTACGATCTGACCCCCCCTGGCACGGCGCGAAACGACTATCACCGGCGCCGCCAGCCCTGGAGCGAGGTGCGCCGCGCCTCAGCCGCAGCGGCGGCACGGCGAAACCGGGATCGGGCGCTGGTCCTGTGCTGGCCGCCTTATGACGATGACGCCGCCAGCTACGGAGCGCTGCGCGCCTACCGAGGCGAGATTGCAATCCACATCGGCGAGCGCGACGAAGGCACGACGGGCTCGGTCCGCTTCCACCGCGAGCTGCGCCTGAACTGGACCCTGGTCGAGGAGGTCGACCTGCCCCACTGGCCGAACCTGCGGGATCGCCTGATGGTTTATCGCCGGAATCCGCGGCGCCTGCCCCATCGCCAGCGCGACCGCTGCTTCGAGTGCGGCTGCTTCATCCCCACCGGCGCGATCGGACGCTGCGAACTATGCTTCACGCGACGCCCTCCGGCGCTCGCGCTCCGTGTCGGCAGGCATCGAATGGAGTATCCGCAGGAAATGGTCGACGCGATGCCGGAGGCCCTGCGAAAGGCGTTCGAAGCCAGCCCCGCGCGCATCCGCTAGCCTCGCCGGCCGCGAACGCGGCATTCGCGGCGGGAGAACACCCGGGCCGCGAGCGCCGTGTCATAATTTCACGCGCTCTCGAACGCTCTCCAAAAGGACAACCATGATCACCCTCAGTATCAACGGCAAGACCCGCTCAGTCGACGTGTCGCCCGGCACGCCGCTCCTGTGGGTGCTGCGCGATTCGCTGCACATGACGGGCACGAAATTCGGCTGCGGCATAGCGCAATGCGGCGCCTGCACCGTGCACCTCAACGGGCAGCCCATCCGCTCGTGCTCGACCCCCGTGTCGGAGGCGGCGGGCAAGAGGATCACGACGATAGAAGGCGTGAGCGCGACCGCCGCGGGCAAGGCTGTCCAGGCCGCGTGGATCAGGAACGACGTGCCGCAATGCGGTTATTGCCAGTCCGGCCAGATCATGAGCGCGACCGCGCTCCTCGCGAAGAACCGCGCACCCAGCGACGCCGACATCGACGAAGCGATGAGCGGCAACGTCTGCCGCTGCGGGACCTACAACCAGATCCGCGCCGCGATCAAGGATGCGGCCGCGGGCATAAAGGGAGCCTGACCATGGGTGCCAGAGACATCAACGCATCGCGCCGCGATTTCCTCAAGACGTCCGCCGTGGCCGGCGGCGGCCTCGTGATCGGCTTCGCCCTCCCCGGGGCCGCCAGGCTCGCCGAGGCCGCGGGGAAGGAAACGAAGATCAGCGCCTATCTCCGCATTTCGGCCAACAACGACATCGTCGTGGTGTGCGGGCTATCGGAGATGGGCCAGGGCGTGCACACGGCGATCCCCATGCTGATCGCCGAGGAGCTCGACGCCGACTGGGCGCGCGTGCGCGTCGAGCAGGCGGGCGTCGACCAGGCGTTCGTCAACCCGATCTTCGGCATCCAGGCCACCGGCGGCTCGACCGCCGTGCGTGGGCACTGGGAGCCGATGCGCAAGGCCGGCGCCGCCGCGCGCGCGATGCTCATCGCCGCGGCCGCCGAGACCTGGAAGGCCGACCTCGCGGACTGCCGCACCGAGAAAGGCATGGTGATCCACAAGAGCGGCAAGAAGCTCTCGTACGGCCAGCTCGCCGCGAAGGCGGCGAAGCAGACCCCGCCGAAGGACGTGAAGCTCAAGGACCCGAGCGAGTTCACGCTGCTCGGCAAGCCGGGCACCAAGCGCCTGGACACAGCGGCCAAGTCGACTGGAAAGGCAAAATACGGGCTCGACGTCTATCTTCCGGGGATGCTCACGGCGGTGATCGCCTATCCGCCGGTGCCGGGCGGCAAGGCGGTATCGGTGAACGACGCCAAGGCCAAGGCGGTGGCCGGCGTGCGGCAGGTGGTGCAGATTCCCGCCGGCGTGGCGGTGCTCGCCGACGGCTACTGGCAGGCAAAACTCGGCCGCGACGCGCTGGAGATCCAGTGGGACCACGGCGCGAACGCTTCGCTGTCCTCCGAGGGCATCTCCAAGACTCTGTCCGCAGGCGCTGCGGCAGGCGGCGCGGTCGGCCGCAACGAGGGCGACTACAAGGCCGCCAAGCCCGCGAAGACCATCGAGGCCGAGTACGAAGCGCCTTATCTCTCGCACTCCTGCATGGAGCCGCTCAACTGCACCGCCTGGGTGAACAAGGACGGCGTCGAGATCTGGGCCGGCACCCAGTCGCAGGGACCCGCGCAAGGCATCCTCTCCCAGGTTGCCGGCGTGCAACCGGGCAAGGTCAAGGTCAACACGATGTACCTTGGCGGCGGATTCGGCCGGCGCTTCGCTCCCGACCCAGTGATCGGCGCGACGGTGCTGTCGAAGATCACCGGCAAGCCGGTGAAGCTCGTATACAGCCGGGAGGATGATACGCGGGGCTATTTCTACCGCCCCGCCTCGGTGACCCGCTTCAAGGCCGGGTTCGACGCGAACGGGACGCCGATGCTCTTCACCGCGAACGTGGCGTCGCCTTCCATCATGGAGGCGTCGCACTTCATGAAGCTGCCGCCCGACGGCGTGGACGAGTTCGGCGTCGAGGGCGTCCGCGACTGCCCTTACGATTTCCCCAACCTGCACGTCGAGTACTCGCGCCAGGAGCCGGGCAACCTGCAGGTCTGGTTCTGGCGCTCGGTCGGGCATTCGCAGAACAGCTTCTTTCTCGAAAGCTTCATCGACGAGATGGCGCATGCCGCAGGCAAAGATCCGTTCGAGTTCCGGCGCTCGCTCCTGTCCAAGCAGCCGCGCTACAAGGGCGCCCTCGAGCTCGCCGCGGAGAAGGCCGGCTGGGGCCAGCCCCTGCCAGCGGGCGTGCACCGCGGCATCGCGG
>Ga0335082_10006039_pt1 | contig 13230 bp, 12 predicted proteins | sample Lox_Sample_41_FD_206718 | JGI IMG/M metagenome (GOLD analysis project Ga0335082, IMG submission 206718) | Soil microbial communities from Loxahatchee National Wildlife Refuge, Florida, United States - Lox_Sample_4.1 | ecosystem: Environmental > Terrestrial > Soil > Wetlands | place: USA... | reverse complement strand
TTCGGCACCTTCAGTTCCATCGCCTGGCTATTACGAACCGGTGCTGTATTCGGGTCGAAGACTTTGCCATTGAGCGTGTTTGTCTGCGCCATCGGGCCGCCCATATTCATGTAGACATCACGGCCGGTGCTCTTGGAGTTGTTCAGCGCATAGTTGAGCCGGTCGCTCTGTCCTGCCGTGAAGTCGGTTCGTTTCTGCGGACCATTGTTGTAGGTGTAGACCGCCACCTCGTCATAGGGCGCAAACGCGCCCTGCAGCGCAGCCAACGAGTTATTCACCTTGGCCATGTTGTCAGGAGTCAGGCTCTGGTCGATCACGATCGCGATGGAGAGAGGGAACGGGTCAACGGTAAACAGGCTGATGCGCTGCGGCTGATTGTTTTCGTAGATTCGAATCTCGCGCCAGTTGATGCCTGCGACAAGCTTCCCCTTGTTGTCTTTAACCGTGAAGGGAACTTCGACGAAGTTCGTCCGCACGACCAGCTTAAACGCGTCTGCGCCCTGACCTGTGGCGGGAAGCTCTGGTGGCGGCCCATCATCAGGCTTCGGTGCGGCAGCCGACGGCAGGCTGCTCGGGGGGGCGGCCTCCTGGCTGGCTGGTGCGATGTCGTTATTGTTCGAGTTCGGGCTCGTGCCCATGCCGGGCTTCACGGAATTGAGCGTAGGCAGGCCAACCTGCGGCCGGGGCGCATCAGGAATCTGCTGCGCTGCCGAGGCCTGCTCGGTCGCCTTCTGAGTCTGCTGCCCCAGCGCCATGAACGCCAGTGCTCCTGCCAATACGCTTTGCCTGACCACGCCAACCCCCGTACAAGTGCCACCAGCCTGTGACGCGCTGGAACTGCTAGCTTCCAGAGTATCAGCGCCGGCGTGCTGCCGCTATCCTCCACCGCACCTGTCATGTAGGACGCAGCAGGTACCCTGAATGTTGTGCTGGTGTTCTGGCGGGCGAAAATTCACCGGAACTTGCACCCGGAAATCGGCGAAGAAGCATTTTTCCGCTGACCAGCATGGGACTAAGCTCGTCTATACAAACATGCGCTCTCCTTTCTGCGTCTCTGCTGCTTTATTCGTTGTCTTCCTCGGTCTCTCCAGCGCGCCTTTTCTAAGCGCTCAGGAAGCCCCTACGCCCGGTGGCCCTCCGCCAGAAAGCTCCGCAGCCCCGGAGCAGCCGGTCGATATTGGAGAAACCCAGACGCTCAAGGTGAACGTCAACCTGGTCAACATTTACTTCTCCGTTCGCGACAAGAACGGCTTCATCACCAACCTGCACAAAGATGACTGCCAGATCTTTGAGGACAAAGCGCTCCAGAAGACCAAGAACTTCACGCAGGAGAAGAACCTTCCCCTGACGATTGGCATCCTGCTGGACACCAGCGGCAGCCAGCAGAACGTCCTGCCGATGGAACAGGAGGCGGGCGCGCAGTTCCTCAAGGAGGTGCTGACGCCCAAGGACGAGGCCTTCCTGATCTCCTTTGATATCAATGTCGACCTGCTGGCCGACTACACAAACTCGCCCCGCGAGATCAAACGCGCCATGGACAAGGCGACGATCAATACCGGAGCCGGAACCGGATCGGTGACTGGCAACAGCACCCCGCGCGGAACGCTGCTCTACGACGCCGTCTACCTTGCCGCACACGACAAGCTGCGCCAGGAGGCCGGCCGCAAGATCCTTGTCATGTTGACCGACGGCGGCGACCAGGGATCGCAGGAGACGCTCAAGACGGCGACTGAGGCCGCGCAGAAGGCCAACGCCATCATCTACGTCATCCTGATCGCCGACCGTGGCTTTTACGGCAGCTTCGGCTACTCCGGTGTCGCAGATATGGACAAGCTCGCCCGCGAGACCGGTGGCCGTGTGATCAATGTAGGCAACAACGGCAGGAAGCTCGAAGACGCCTTCAACCAGATTCAGGACGAGCTGCGCACCCAGTACCTCGCCAGCTTCACGCCCACGAACCTGAAGATGGATGGCAGCTTCCGCACGCTGAACATCACCTGCGGCAAGGACACCAAGGTGCAGGCGCGCAAGGGTTACTACGCCATGCCAGACAGCGCCGGCAACGAGTAGCGTCTACGCCTCCATCGCTCCCGAATAAACCGCCATTCCGGCCACAGCATCCACGCCCATGGCATCGAGCGCGTCGACCTCGGCGCGCTCCTTGATGCCTCCGGCGACGATCATCTGCTTTGCCGTCGTCGCCCGCAGGATCGCCGCCACATCGATCGGGAAGCCCGTCATCGTGCCCTCGGTGTCGACGTGCGTGTAGAGAAACGCCGCGCAGTAATCCTCCAGCCACGTCACGGCCTCCTCAGGAGTCAGCGCGACCGACTCCTTCCATCCGCGCACCGCAACCTGTCCGCCCTTGGTGTCGACCGAGAAGACAAGCTGCTCTTCGCCAAGCGCATCCCGCAGCTTCGCGGCAAAGTCGAGATTGATCAGCGGGTGACGCTTGCGGTCGGCTTCGTTGTCGCCACCGAAGAGCGACGAGCCATAAATCACGCGCTTGGCACCAAGATCGAGCATTCGCTTACCGTCCTCTGCTGTGCGAAGGCCACCGCCAACCTGGCAGGGAAGCTTGCTGGTGAACCGCGAGATCAGATCGGCATTCGAACCCTGCCGCATGGCGGCGTCGAGATCGATCAACTGCACCAACGGATACTTCGAGAACCGTTTGATCCAGTAGTCAAAATCATCAAAGGCAAGCTTGAGCTTTTCGCCCTGTACGAGCTGGACGATACGGCCGCCCATAAGGTCAATCGAAGGTATCAACATCATTCTCTCCCACCTAAAATGTCATCCTGAGCGAGCGCAACGCGCGAGTCGAAGGACCTGCGGTTGCTCTTGCGTTGTTGTCTTTTATCAGCAGGGCAGCCGCACCGGCACACCCGCTCGTTGCAACTCAGCCTTCAACTCACGTGAATCGGTTACGCCGAAGTGAAAGATGCTCGCGGCGAGTGCAGCGTCGGCCTTCCCGCGTCTGAAGACTTCAACGAAGTGAGCACCAGAGCCTGCGCCTCCGCTGGCAATGACGGGAATCTGCACGGCCTCGGAGACGCGCGCTGTAAGTTCGCAGTCGAAGCCCGAGCGCATACCGTCGGTGTTCATGCTGGTCAGCAGGATCTCGCCGGCGCCGCGCTGTTCGGCCTCGCGCGCCCACTCAACCACCTTGCGGCCCGTAGGCTTCCGTCCGCCCGCAACGTAGACCTCGGCCTCGCCCACCGGGTCCGCGGAGTTTACTGCACGCCGCGCATCGATCGCCACAATCACAGCCTGCGCGCCAAAGCTCGCGCCGATCTCACCGATCAGATCCGGGCGCGCAATCGCTGACGAGTTGATACTCACCTTGTCCGCCCCCGCGTCGAAGACCGCCGCTGCATCTTCAGCAGAGCGGATGCCCCCGCCAACCGTGAACGGCACGAACAGCTCCGCCGCCGTCCGCTTCACCGTATCGAGCAGAGTGCCGCGCCCCTCGTGCGTTGCGGTGATGTCGAGCAGCACAATCTCGTCCGCGCCCGCCGCGGCATGTCGATGCGCAAGCTCCGCCGGGTCGCCAGCGTCGATGATGTCGACGAACTGCACGCCTTTGACGACGCGTCCGTCGCGCACGTCGAGGCAGGCGATGATGCGCTTGGTCAGCATGGCTGGGACCTCACAGGCTTTGCAGCGTCCACCGGGCGCTCGGTCCCTTCTGCAACAACGCGCGCGACGGCTTCATCCGGATCGAGCGTGTCGCCGCTGTCAACGAGCCATTCCACCAGCAGTCCCTGTAGCGGTGCGCGCAGATGGAAGGCGCACTTGCCGTCTGAAAGCACAGCGATATTCTGCCCCGTGCCGACGAGCGTCCCCGCAGGCACGAGCTGCTGCGCGAGCTTGTAGTCCGGTTGCGGCGACTCTTCGGCGAGCATCACTTCATAAACGAAAGGCATAGTTATAGCTCCACGAAGTTCTTGAGGATTTGCAAGCCGACGGTGCTCGACTTCTCGGGATGGAACTGCACGCCCATCACGTTATCGCGCTCAACGGCTGCGGTGAAAGGACCGCCGTAGCTGGTTGTTGCAGCAGTGTCCACGCTGACAGGCGCCCGCCAGGAGTGCGTGTAGTAGACGAAGCCGCCGTTCTCCACTCCACGCAGCAAGCGCGAGTCCTCGCGAATGTTCTCGAGCGAGTTCCAGCCCACATGCGGCGACTTCAGCTCCGCGCCGTTGAAGGTAGCAGGGAAGCGCTCGCACTTCGATCCGAAGTGGCACAGACCCTCCGTGGCCTCTGCTTCCGTCGAGCCTTCGTAGAGCCATTGCAGGCCGACGCAGATGCCGAGGAACGGCGTGCCCTTCACGATGGCCTCGCGTGTCGCTTCGGTGAGCCCGAGGTCGTGCAGCAGCTGCGTCGCCTGAAAGTGCCCAACGCCGGGGAGAACAATCTTGCTTGCGTTGCCCACATCCTCAGGCGACTGCGTGACGTGCGTCTCCGCGCCGAGGTAGTTCAGCGCTTTGACGACGCTGGTGAGATTGCCCGCTTTGTAGTCGATGACTTGAATCATTTTGGATCCGCACTCTTTTTGAGGATCTCTTCGGGAGGCAAATCCCAACCTTCAGGAGCAAGGTTAGGATGGGTTTGATAGAGGGGTTCCATGAGTCCGAAGATAATTTCAGCGCAGGCCCTTCCTACAGCTTGAACGTACTCGTGAGCTTCTGACTCGGAGCATTTCTGTCGAACTTGAAAAGCAGACTCGTCGAGAAGGCGATAGCTCTCCTTCAAACTACGAGCCACTGTTGCTGCGACCTCAGGATCTGTGATCATGCGCACCTCGGTGAGTTAAAGCAGTCCCTTCGTGCTTGGCAGAATTTCCGCCATGCGCTCATCGCGGCTGCATGCTCCGCGCAGCGCCCGTGCGAAGGCTTTGAAGATGGCCTCGATCTTGTGGTGGTTCGAGCGGCCGTACATTGTCTTGACGTGGACGTTGGCCTTGGCTCCGCGGGCGAAGCCGTCGAAGAAGTCGGCGAGCAGTTCGGACTGGAGGTCGCCGACTAACCGCACCTTCACCTTGTCGTCGACGACGTACGCGACGCGGCCTGATAGATCGACTGCCGCTACGGCAAGCGTCTCATCCATCGCCATGACGAAGTAGCCGGCGCGCAGGATGCCCTTCTTGTCACCGAGTGCTTTATTGAAGGCCTCGCCCAGCGCGATGCCTACGTCTTCAACAGTGTGGTGCTGGTCGACGTCGAGGTCGCCCTTGCAGGTGAGCGTGAGGTCGAAGCCGCCGTGGCGGGTGAAGAGCTCGAGCATGTGGTCGAAGAAGCGGATGCCGGTCGAGACCTTGTAGACGCCGGTGCCGTCGATGTTTAGCTTCAGCGAGATCTGCGTCTCGGTGGTGTCGCGCTTGATCGTGCCTGTGCGTTGCTTTTTGCTCGTTGCCATTTACTCGAACTCCCGTGCAGTTTTGGATTCTGTTGTGCTGAAGCCGCGCAGTGGTTTCCAGCCGATCTCATCGAGCGAGGCCTTCAGCGCGTCGAGCCCCTGCGTGACCTGGTCGCCTACGCCAATGGTGATGCGAACGTAACCGTCGCAGCCGGGGTCGGCGGAGCGGTCGCGTAACAGCACGCCGCGGTTGCGCATCGCTGTGACGAGTTCCTTGTGCAGCGGGCCGATCTTCATCAGCACGAAGTTCGCCGCGCTGGGGAAGTAGCCGACACCAAGCTCGGAGAGTCCAGCCATCACGCGCTCACGACCTACGCGGATCTGCTCGGCGTACCAGGTGATGTATGCGTCGTCCTCGATCGCTACAGACAGGCAGTCGAGCGCGACGCCGTTGACGTTATACGGCGAGCTGACCTTGCGCAGATAGCCCAGCACTTGAGCGCTGCCCGCCAGCATGCCGATGCGCAGGTTCGCGAGTCCGTAGGCCTTCGAGAAGGTGCGCGCGACGATGAGGTTTGGCGTCGAGGAGAGATCGTCCATCACAGTCTCGCCGTGGAAGTGGAAGTAAGCTTCGTCGGCCATCAGCACAGCGTGCGGAGCGGCATTGGCGATGGCGAGCATCTGCGCGCGCTTGATGGTGGCGCCGGTGGGGTTGTTGGGCGAGGCGATGATGATCAGCTTCGTGCGCTCGTTGATGGCAGCGAGAAAGCGCTCGAAGGGAAACTCGAGCGTCTCGTCGGCCTGCACCTTGACGAGGCCCCGTGTCATGATGGCGATGTTTACGTCGTACATGAAGAACGACGGCGTGAAGATGAGCGCCTCGTCGCCTTCTTCGAGGAACGTGCAGCAGATGAGGTGGATTGCTTCGTCGATGCCGTTGGTCAGTAGCACCTGCGCGGGATCGAGGCCAAAGTGCGCGGCCACCTTGCGTTCCACGGGGTCGCGCTCGGGGTACTTGGTCAGTCCTTCGGCGGTGATCTGCTTCAATCGATCGATCACGCGTGGCGATGGCGCGAAGGTGTTCTCGTTGAAGTCCAGGCGCAGAGCGTCGCGGCCTGCGAGCGGCGGGTGATACTCCGGCATCTCAAGGACGAGTTGGCGCGGCTTGACGGTTGCGATGCTTGTGGCTGTGCTCATCGGGTTGACCTCATTCTTACGCGAACACTCTCTGCGTGTCCTGCGAGACCTTCGGCAGTTGCGAGCGCGATGGCGTGCGGGCCGATCTTCTTCAAGCCCCTGCTGGTGTAGTCCTGCACGGTAATGATCTTCACAAAGTCAAGCACGCTGAGGCCTCCGCGCACGCGGCCCACGCGGCCTGTAGGAAGAACGTGGTTCGGTCCGGAGACGTAGTCGCCCATCGACTGCGGAGCGTAGTCGCCGACGAAGACCGAGCCTGCGTTCTGAACCCACTTGAGATCGGCGGCGGAGTCGACGGTAAGGTGCTCGGGCGCGAGTCGGTTGGTCAGCTCCTGAGCTTCAGTAACCGTTTCGGTTACAAATATTGCGCCCTGAGCCGAGAGAGATTGCTTCGCAATCTTGTTGCCCTTCGCCTGGACCTTCGTTTCAGCGGCGACGGCTGTGGCGAGTGCTTCGTTGCTGGTGATCAGCACGGCGAGAGTCTCGGGGTCGTGCTCTGCCTGCGCGACGAGGTCGGCGGCGATGCCGGCAGCGTTGCCGCGTTCGCTGGTGACGACGATCTCGGTCGGTCCGGCCGGCATGTCGATGCCGCACTCTGTAGAGACGAGCGATTTGGCCGCGGTGACGAAGAGATTACCAGGACCGACGATCTTGTTCACCGGTGCGATGGTCCACGTCTCTCCGTCACCAGACCCGTAGGCGAGTGCGGCGATGGCCTGCGCTCCTCCGACGCGATAGAACTCGGTGACACCAGCAAGCCATGCTGCGGCGAGCGTCTCGCGTGCGGGCTTGGGCGAGCAGACGACGATGCGCTCGACCCCCGCAACCTGCGCGGGTGTGACCGTCATCAAGAGCGTTGAGGGAAGAGGATAGCGTCCGCCGGGGACGTAGCAACCGACGGAGCCGAGCGGGCGAACGATCTGTCCCGTCTTCACGCCGTCGGCGGGAGAGATCGTCCACTCCTTCGGGAGTTGCGCTTCGGCGAAGGCTAGGATGTTGCCGCGCGCGACCAGCATCGCGGCCTGCAACTCCGGAGATGTGGCTTGCCAAGCAGCTTCCATCTCTTCGCGAGAGACCAGTAGGGGTGAGTTCTTTGCGAGGCCGTCGAACTTTGTTGCGTATTTGCGAAGGGCTCGATTGCCGTTCTTGCGAACGTCGGCGAGTATCCGGCGGACGGTCGGCTCAACCCGAGCGGTGCTAACCGCGCCGCGCTGCTCGATCGATCTGATCAGCGCGGCGGCGGTCTTTGCGGAGCGGCCGTAGGTTTTGACCAGCTTCATCATCTATCGATCTCTCCAGTAGTGCGGCAGGCAGCGCAGAACAGCAGATTCCTCCACAGTGCTGTGCTTCCGTCGGAATGACTTCATCGTGTTCACGTCTCCTCGGACTAGAGAACGACTTTGCTGAGCGGATATTCGACGATGCCGGTGGCGCCTGCGGCCTTGAGCTTCGGGATCACGTCGCGCACGATTGCTTCGTCGAGGATTGTGTTGAGCGCAACCCACTGTTCGTCGCTGAGCTGCGAGATCGTTGGCGAGTTGAGCGCGGGCAGCACAGCAATGATCTCGCGCAGGTCGGCCTTGCGCGCATTCAGCATCAGACCAACGCGGCCCTGCGCGGCGATGGCGGCGTTCAGCATCAGCGAGATGTTGTTGATCTTCGCCTTCTTCCACTCATCCTTGTAGGCGGTCTTGTTGGCGATGAGCTGCGTCTCGCTCTCCATCAGTGTCTCGATAATGCGGAGGCGGTTAGCGCGCAGTGAGCTTCCGGTCTCAGTGACCTCGACGATAGCGTCTGCCAGCGTAGGAGGCTTCACCTCGGTGGCTCCCCAGCTGAACTCGACAGTGACGGGAATATTCTTTGACGCGAAGTAGCGCTTGGTGAACTCGACCAACTCGGTAGCGATGATCTTGCCGGCGAGGTCCTCGGCCTTCTGGAAGGGCGAGTCTTCAGGGACGGCGAGCACCCACTTCACCTTCTGCCGGCTCTGCTTGGAGTAGGTGAGGCTGGTGACGTACTCGACGTCAGTCTGGTTCTCGAGCACCCAGTCGTTGCCGGTCAGGCCTGCATCGAGCGCACCGTGTTCGACGTAGCGAGCCATCTCCTGTGCGCGGACGAGCATGCACTCGATCTCCGCGTCGTCGATGCCGGGAAAGTAACTGCGGCCGCTGGCGTAGATATTCCAGCCTGCACGCTCGAACAGCGCGATGGTTGCGTCCTGCAGGCTGCCTTTGGGGATGCCGAGTTTCAGCTTCTTTACGTCGCTCATTACTTCGTCTCCGTTTCGATCTTTTTGGTGAAGCAGCTTACGGTTCCTTCGTGGCAGACCAGGCCGTCGCCCTCGACCTCAACGCGGAAGAGCAGGGCGTCGTTGTCGCAGTCGGTGGACATCTCGATCACGCGCAGGCGGTTGCCGCTGGTCTCGCCCTTCATCCAGAGCTTGGCGCGGGTGCGGCTCCAGAAGGTCACAAAGCCGCTCTCGAGCGTCTTCTCGTAGCTGGTCTCGTTGAGGAAGCCGAGCATCAGCATCTCTCCGGTCTTGAAGTCCTGAACGATGCCTGGAACCAGGCCGTCCATCTTCGCAAAGTCGATCTTTATTGCTTCAGCCATTTCGATCTCCGTTTCGTACGTAACACGTAAAAAGGCCCGCTCGCGGTGTGCGCGTTGAGCGGGCCTTTCAGGAATCCTCAGGTATGCGTTTTGTTACTTCGCCACACCGGACACCGCCGCCAACACGCTCTGCGCATGATGATGGTGATGATGCCCGTGATGGATGGTCAGCGAACGCATCGCTTCTTTAGAGTAGCTTCGACGGCCAGGGAAGTCAAACCCGGTGGATCTGGTCTGATTGACGACTCGCTTCCGCTCCCGTACTCTTCCGCCACGAAGCATATTTGCAAATGGGAGACTTATAGAATGCGCAACTTCCGCTCCAGGTTTCTTGCTTTCGCACTCCTGTTTACGTTGCCCCTGGCTATCGTGGCTCAGCAGACGCCTGCCAAATCATCGACTTCTGCTGCCATTGCTGCCAGCGCAACGCCTGCCAATAAGCTTGACATCAATACCGCGACCGCTGAGCAGCTGAAGGCACTTCCCGGCATCGGCGACGCTTACTCCAAGCGCATCATCGATGGCAGGCCTTATACCGCAAAGAACCAGCTCGTATCGCGCGGTGTGCTGCCGGAGAGCGTTTACAACAAGATCAAGGACTCCATCATCGCAACTCAGCCGAAGAAGTAACTCCCAAGGGTTTGCGCGTAAAGTAAGGCTGACTGCTACCATGCAGCCAGCCCGTTTCTCTTACTATGCTGCAGCGATCCGCACGTTTCCAGTACCTGCTTCTCGCGCTCGTGGCTTTCTTCGCGCTCACTCACTTCATCCTGGGCGCGAGGCACAACTTCGACTCGCATAAGAACGGGAGATTCGAGGCGCGGGTGCCCTTCTACGGCGGCTATCGCGGTGCGACCCTGATGACACTACTGCCCGAAGCAAAAGTGGCGGGGCTTGCGGTTGGAGACACAGCCGTAACGATCAACGGGCACGATTTCACCGGTAGCAATGTCTTGCAGGATGAGGTCCGCCGCAGTAAGCCTGGCCAGACGCTGACGGTGGGATTTCTACAGCCCGGCAGTTCAGCGATCCACATTGCTACGATCACGCTACGCCCGATTCACCCCGCACCTTCGCCCTTGTGGTCGTGGATCGTATTGAGCGTTATTACGGTTGCCTCCTTCTTTTTCTTGATGACGGGCCTTTACGTTGTCTTCGCAAGACCGCGTAACCCGCATGCATGGCTCATCCTCGGCATTCTGGGCTTCTTCAACTCGTTGTTCGTGGTGACCCCATCGCTTGCAGGACCATTGAAGCCGGTAGCGCAGATATGGTCGATCATCTCGCAGACGGCGATGCCGCTATGCCTCATGGCCTTCGGAATCTATTTCCCCGAGCGCTCTGAGATCGACATCCGCTATCCGTGGATCAAGTGGCTCTTCCTTGCGCCGATCGCTCTGCTGATGCCGCTCGATCTTTTTGAGGACTACGGCAACTCCTACAACTTTGCCGCGTCGAAGTTGCTCGTGCCGTATGCACTCAGGATCAACACGATCGAGACGGTCAGCGGCTTCCTTGCGATCACTTACTTCTTCATCTGTCTCTCCCCTAAGATCAGAACCGCAACCGGCGATGCCCGCCGGCGTCTGCGAATTCTCTTTGCAGGCACCAGCATTGGCCTCAACCCGTTCTTTGTCCTTGCGATGATCGCCCTTTATCGCAAGAAGGACATTGGGGAAGGCATCCCGGAGTGGATCGTTCTCACCGCGGTCGGAATCCTCTTTCTCTTTCCGATGGCGCTGGCGTATGTGGTCGTGGTTCAGCGCGCAGTGGATCTGAAGATTATCGTTCGCCAGGGAACGAAGTACGCCTTTGCGCAGCGCTCCGTGATCATCGTTCAGGTTCTGTTGAGTATCTGGCTTGGCTTCGCTCTCGTCGACTTCTTTCAAGCGCCAGCAGGGCATCGGCGAAACGTCGACATCGTCAGGGTCTTCGGCATCATGGCGCTTGTCTTCTCCTTCCGCTTCGTTCTTTCCAAGCGACTGCAGCAGAGGATCGATCAGCGGTTCTTCCGCGAGGCCTACTCCACCGAGCAACTGCTCTCCGAGCTTTCCGAGGAGGCGCGCAACTTCACCGAAGTGACACCGCTGCTCACCACCATGACGCAGCGCATCGGCGAGACGCTGCACATCGATCGCATCGCCGTCTTCCTGCGCTCGGGCGACAGCTACCGGCTTCAATTAGCTACCGGAGTTCCCGTCTCTCCCATGATGGCGTTCGGGCCGCAGTCACTTTCGCTGGCAGCAACATCGGCTACGATCACGGCGCTTGCGCGTGGCCGTGGGCCGGCAAACGTCTACCGCGACGATCCTTCGAGCTGGCTGATTGATGCGACCGACTCCGAGCGCAGCGCATTGAACGATCTCTCTACTGAACTGCTGGTGCCGCTGCCGGGTCGCAACCATCTTGCAGGTGTCATGGCTCTCGGCCCTAAGCGGTCCGAGGAACCTTACACGCGCATGGATCGACAGTTGCTGCAATCGGTAGCTTCGCAGGCTGGGTTGGCGCTTGAAAACGCCGAGCTGTTCGAGAATCTCTCCGCCGAGATCGCGCATCGCGAACGCGTCTCGCGTGAGATTGAGATTGCGCGCGAGGTGCAGGAGCGGCTGTTTCCCCAGGTCTACCCGCATATCGCAGGAGTTGACCTCGCCGGATACTGTCGCCCGGCACAGGCCGTTGGCGGCGACTACTATGACTTCTTCATTTTGCCGGCGGATCTGACCATCGCAGGGCGATCGAACGATGCGCGCCTGGCGCTGGCACTGGGCGATATCTCCGGCAAGGGAATCTCGGCTGCGCTCTTGATGGCGAGCCTGCGTGCCAGCCTGCGCAGCGCGGCTCAACTGCAGCCCGGCGATCTGGGCACACTGATGCGGCACGTTAACCGCATTGTCTACGAGTCCTCAACCTCAAACCGATACGCCACGTTCTTCTACGCGGAGTTCGATCCGTGCACACGAATCCTGAGTTACGTCAACGCGGGCCACAATCCTCCACTGGTCCTGCGCGGCGAGAAACAAATTGCTCTTGAGGCTACGGGGACAGTCATTGGTCTGCTGCCCGATGCTCACTACTCCCGCGCGAACATCGTCCTGCAGCCCGGCGATGTGTTGATCGCCTTTACCGATGGCATCTCCGAGGCGATGAACTCCGCCGATGAAGAGTGGGGCGAAGACCGCATGGTCGCCGCAGTTCGCACGCTGCTCAACAAGCCAGACTGCACGGCAACATCACAACTGGTGCTGGACTGCATCATAAAGGCGGCTGACCGCTTCACAGCGGGAGCCCCGCAGAACGATGACATGACGCTGCTCATCTGCATCGTCCGCTGAGCTACTTCAGGTCCATGACCACGATTCGCCCGTCGGAGTGAAAGCTGCCGCCGGTAGCGGTGCGCGCGTCAAGCAGCGGATTCGCCGGCGTGACATAGGCCGCGCTTGCGTAGACACCGGAGGCATCGAAGCTCTCGAGCAGGTAGTCGCGTTCCTTGTCAATCTCAGGGTCGATCTTGTGGGTTACTCCGCCGGTACGGTGGTCCTTCTCAAAGCCGATATCGTGCGTTGCCGAACCGACCCACAACGGGCGGCCATCGACGGTCTTGTCGGTCTTCCACACGCGCAGATGATGTCGTTCCGCAGCCACAAGCAGCGGGTCGGCGCGCGCAAACGACATGTCTTGCGGGCGACCGAAGAGGAACAGCGTGCTCATCGGCATCTCCGTGTAGCTCTCGTGGCTCAGCGTCTTCAGCAGGCCGTCGAGCACCGCCTCCTCCACTGATTTGTCTACAGCCACCCAGCCGGCGGCCTTGTATGCGCTCTGAACCTGTTCCTCCGTCCCTATCAGGGCAAAATTGACCATATCGCCGGGATGGCCGTCGCCGCTCGCAGTATCGGAGACACGGCGAGGAATATCGGCGAACAGCTCAGGCGAAAGCAACGTGCTGATTGGCGTTGCCGGCGCGGCAAGCACGTTGACATTGAATTTTGCCGGCTGCGAGAACTTCACCTTGACCTGGTATTCCCCGGTAAAGCTCAGGTCGCTGCTCACATTTGCCCGAAGATA
>Ga0335082_10006038_pt1 | contig 13231 bp, 12 predicted proteins | sample Lox_Sample_41_FD_206718 | JGI IMG/M metagenome (GOLD analysis project Ga0335082, IMG submission 206718) | Soil microbial communities from Loxahatchee National Wildlife Refuge, Florida, United States - Lox_Sample_4.1 | ecosystem: Environmental > Terrestrial > Soil > Wetlands | place: USA... | reverse complement strand
AAGAATATCTCCCTCCGATTACGGCGCCCAACGTGATCCTGCAGTCTCTCGAGGATGATTACACCACCCCCGAAACGCCGAACGGATTTACAACACTATCGGGTCGTCGGACAAAAGATTGGACGGCGACGCCAAGAAGACGGGGTAGAAGACGATGGAACTGATTCAGATGGTAGCACAGCTTAGGGCATGACGATGCCATCGAATGAAAAACAGATCTTCTTTCATGTCGGCCTGTCAAAAACCGCAACCACGTGGCTGCAGCACAGGGTGTTTCCCAAATTTCGCGGGATCTACTATGTCAAGAACACAGCGTACCATCGTTATGCTTCGATCATCGACTCATCGCGGCATCCGAAGTATCTTGTTTCGCGCGAATTTGACCGGCAACTGGAGAGGGAAGTGGCTCGTTTTGCCGCCCGTTACCCGCAGGCCCATCCGATCATCGTGCTGCGCCGGCACGACTCCTGGATCGCGTCGCAGTACCGACGCCGCGTGAAAAACGGATTCGGATTGCCCTTCGAATCGTTCTTCGACCTTGAACAGGATCAAGGATACTGGAAGCAAAGCGATCTTTATCTCCTGCCCAGGCTCCAGGTGCTGGAAAAATATTTTCCTCGAAAGCCGCTGGTCCTGTTTTATGAAGACCTGAAAGCCGACCCGACAGCATTTGTGGACAAAATGGCCCGATACTGCGGCGTGGATTATGACAAGAGCCAAATTTCTTTGGACCCCTTTCACACGTCGTACGCCGACAAACAGCTCAGGATCCTTCGAAGCCTCAGCCGGCATCTGTTCTCTCCGGTGCAGCGGTTTTCCGGGCCGAGAGTTTGGCATTGGCTCCAGAAACGTTCGCGCTCGCTCGTTGTATATTCGATCCTCTACCCGTCTTTATTGTTACCCGAAGCCTGGTTGTCAGAAGAAGAGTTGATTCCAAAAGAGCATTTGATTAAAATTCGGGACCGCTATGCCGATGATTGGCAACAATGCCGGGATTATGCGGAGCGGATTAACGCGCTTTCAGCGAAATCGGATCGGCCGCGTTCGCTCAGAAAATGAAAAGGAGGCGGATGAAACTTCGGAATCTTTATCTTTTGTTAGTAGCGCTTTTGTTGATTATCGGATGGCGGATCGCCACCTATTCCTTTCCAGAAGCCGGGTCAAAGGACAGCGCTCCTGCAACCTCTCTCTACGATTACAAGGGTCTGATCCATGTTCACACCACCTATTCGGACGGAGCGGGGACGGTGGAGGAGGTCGCCGCCGCCGGAAACCGTGCAGGAATTGATTTTTTGATCTCCACGGACCATAACACCCTTCAGCCGTTGATCGATCACAAAGAGGGCTGGTATGATCATCTCCTTTTTTTGAGCGGCGAGGAGATCGGCATGGGTGGAGAGTACACCTTGGCCATGGGAATCTCCAAGACGGTCATGCGAAACAAAAGAGAGCCCCAAGCCGTCATCGACGAGGTCCGACAACAGGGAGGGATGTCTTTTATTTCTCATCCACTCCATCCCCGATCCGGATGGAAGAATTGGGGGACAACCGGGCTAACCGGGATGGAGATTATCGATAATGCATTATTGTTTAAGAAGGCCAACAGTATCACCCTCCTTTGGAGTCTATTGACCTATCCGCTTAATCCCTCCTATGCCCTACTCAATCTTTATCAAAGACCCCAGGATGCATTAAAAAAATGGGATGAACAAACACAGACGGAAAAGTTGGTGGGGATCTACTCCGCAGACATTCACGGACAGTTCCGCATTCGAAAACGTTACTCCGTCAAGTTTCCCGCTCCGGAAACGGTTATGCGTCTTGCCAGCAACCATGTTCTCTTGCCGAAGCCATTTAAGGGAGATCTGGATTATGACAAGAATATGCTCTATGATGCGTTGAGAGAGGGTCATCTTTATTTTGCCATGGATTTATTGGGTGATCCCACCGGTTTTATTTTTCAAGGAACCACGGAGAGCGGGGAGAAAGTTCTCATGGGTGACGAGGTGACTAAACCCGGCCCGGTAACCCTGAGAGCCTCACTCGGCACAAACTTCCGGCCGGAATCCTACCGCATTGTGTTATTGAAAGACGGCGTGCCGGTCACCGACTCTTCGACAACCCCCCTGGTTTATGAGGCAAAGGAAGAAGGGGTCTACCGTGTGGAAGTTGAGCTTCAACGGCGATCCCCCTTTATGAGCAACCAAACCTACACCTGGATTTATTCCAACCCGATTTATTATCGTGGCATGCCCTTCGCTTCGAAATAGAATACTAGTCTAGAGAAAGATGGAAGCGCGGTCAATCGAAAGTGAAACTAAAAGGATTTTGATCTGGGCTTGGTTTTGGGCGCTGCTTTTTTTTGTGGCGAGGCTGGCTTATATCCCGCTCATCAATCTCGCCCCGGACGAAGCCTATTACTGGGAATGGTCCAGGCACCCGGCGCTAAGCTACTATGACCAGGGCCCCATGTTGGCCGTGGCGATACGGTTTGGGACCATGTTGTTTGGTCATAACGAACTGGGAGTGCGTTTTCCATCGGCGCTCTCGGGTTTGGTGCTTTCCGCTTTAGCCATTTGGTTTTGCCGTCGCATCTTAAACCAGCCTCAAGCGGCTTTATGGGCCGTGCTGGGGCTGAACGGCATGCTTTTGTACGCCGTGGGCGGGGTTTTGATGGTGCACGACTCCCTGCAAGTGGGCTTCTGGGCCTTGGCCTTGGCTTGTTTGGAGTTGGCGATAGAAGGCCCGGGCCTGGGTTGGTGGCTGGGTTTTGGTTTTTTGGGTGGCCTGGGAATATTGAGCAAATATACCGGAGTGTTCCTTTTTCCCTTGGCGGGATTGGCCCTATTGAGCCATCCGGGATTAAGACCCAAGCTTAAGTCCGCAGGACCCTGGTTGGCCTTGCTCTTGGGCGTGCTATCCGGAATTCCCATTCTGGTCTGGAACGCTCGAAACGGGTGGGCCTCTGCCCAACATGTGCTTTATATAGGAGGAGCCAATCCTTCACGCCATTCCCTGGCGAGCTTTCCTGAATTTTTGGGCTCCCAACTGGGGGTCGTGACCCCGATTTTATTTGTACTGATTTTACAAGTTTGGTGGGAAGGCTGGCGGCAGCGCCGGCAGAATAAATTGTCACCCCAGGAATGGATATTGTGGTGCTGTTCATTCCCGCTTTTTTTGTTTTTTTTGTGTCTATCCCTCCGAAGCAAGGTCGCAGGAAACTGGCCGGCCCCGGCTTACTTTGGGGCTGTTCTTTTAGTCGCCGCAAGTCTTCAGCGGCAGAAGCGTCTCCAATCCTCCGTGGCCCGATGGGGACTGATTTTGGCCTTCGGGATGACCGCCTTGGTGCATTGGCAGGTTGCAAGCCCCTTTTTACCCATCTCCCGCTCCCTGGCCAGAATCGACAGCACGGCAAGGGTGGATGGCTGGAGAGACCTGGCCCGACAGACGGAAATGTTGCGTCGGAGTCTTCCCGGTAAAAGCTTTGTGGGTTGCAGAACCTATCAGATGGCCGCGGAACTTGGATTTTATCTTCCCGACCATCCTCAGGTAGTGATCCTTCAAGACCGAATCATCAACCACCAGTATCGCTTTTGGAACCGCCCGGAAGACCATGTCGGACAGGACGCGATTTTGGTCGTCGGACAAGAATGGGAAGTCGACGAAATGACGCACCGCTTTGACAAGGTGAAACCTTTAGAAGATTTTCCGGTTTTCCGAAACGGAGTTGAGGTGCAACGCTTCCATTTCTTCCGCGGAATCAATTTTAAAGGCTGACCGACCTGCCCAGTCTTAGGGTCTACGAATGGACTTGAAAACCGTCGGATCCTCTGGGCCTTCGACAACGAGCGCCCCGATGGCGCCCTTGGCCACCCGGAAGATGCTGTGATCCACCAGCAGGTAGGTGGCGGGCGCGTTGACTTTGAACTCAACAATGACAGCACCGGCGGACGGAACCAGCGTCGTCTGGACGTTCCGGTTGACCGCTCCATCCAGGGCCCCTTCGACATAGACCTTGTCGAAAATCTCGCCGATGATGTGAAACGAAGAGGCGCTGTTCGGGCCGATATTTCCGAAGAAGATCCTGACCGTCTCCCCGGGTTTCGCTTTCAGAGCGCCGTCCCCCAGCAGTGCACCCTCGCGTCCGTTGAAAACCACATGGTCGGGAATTTCGGCCAGGCCTTTATCCATGGAGAGTTTGTAAACGCCGGATTGCTGCGAGGTCTCGGTGAAGAATTCGCTCTGCATCACATAAAATTCCCGGTCCACTTTGGCCAGCCCCTTCTTCGGCTCGACCAGAATCAGGCCGTACATGCCGTTGGCGATATGGGTCGGGATGTTGGGCGTCGGCGAGGCGCAGTGATAAATGTAGAGACCGGGGTTCAGGGTCTTGAACTCGAAGACGGCCTCTTGTCCCGGATTGACAAGACTGACGGCTGCGCCCCCGCCTGGCCCGTTGACCGCGTGGAGGTCGATGTTGTGGGGCATGGTGCTGTCGGGGGAATTTTTAAGATGCAGCTCCAGCGTGTCCCCGACGCGAACCCGGATCATCGGCCCCGGCACCGTTCCGTTGAAGCTCCAGAATTTGTACTTTCTCCCCTCAGTCAGCGGCCCGATAAATTCCTTCGCTTCGAGGTTGACCACCATCCGGACCGGCTTCGTCCGCGTGATCGGGCGCGGAACGTCGGGAGCAGTCGACAACTGGGCCGTGATCGTCTCCGCCGCCGCCGGTCCGATCATCATGTAGAAGGACAGAAAAGAAATAAAGATCACTGCGATGATGCAAAGATAGAAGCCGCGGCTCATGGGATCCTCCTTTTGTATTTAGGCGGAAAGAAATTCCGACCCTCTAAAGCGGTTTGATATTTCTGAATCGTATTTTTCCGTCATTGGAGTTGTTAAGGCGCCGAGGGGCGGACGAGATTCTTTGATCTTTGCATATATCGTTCGTAGAGCTGGTTCACCCGGCGTTCTCGGACATAGTCATGATTTCGGAAGCCGCCGCCGAAGATGCGCGGAATATGGAGAAGTTCATGGATCAGGGTTTTAGTCTGTTCGGCTTCGGTGAGACGGTCGTAATTTTCGGAGACGAGCTCGATCACATAATGGGCCGGAAGGGCGAGGCCGGTCTGAATCGCCTTCGGCAACCCGTGGCAGCGGGCCAGGATGCGGCGGCTTTTGGTCCCGCGACTTCGGATCGCACGGACGCGTCCGGGCTGGATGTGATCCATCTCAAGCGATCGGATGATCCTTGCGAGTTCCTCGTCGATCTCCGGTGCCGGAAGATATTCCAAAACTCCTCTCCGAATTTTAAGGACCGACGTGAAGAAACGGGATCCGCACCAGGAAGAAATATCCATTGACCGTCAAAAATCCGCCGAGGGAGGCCAGGATCAGGCTGAAATGGAAAATCACCGGCGTGTCGGCCAGGATCGAGATCGAGGCCATGACGATCGAGATTTGGAGCAGAACCTCGGCGAATTCGAAATACGGGTTCTTGGCGCGATGCAAGTCGCGTTCGTGCTCGAGGGCCTTGGCCTCTTTCTCGATCTCCTGTTTTTCGGACTGATACCGCTTCTCCTCCTCGGTGGTCTGTTTTAATAGCGCTTCGGTTTTGTTCCGTGCCTCGGCCGGCATCTTGGCTCCGCGCTCGGCCAGTTCCAGTTCCAACTCCTGACGTTGTGTGCGCGCCTGGTGCTCCTTGATCGATTTCGCCTGGTAGAAGGCCCACTGATCCGAGGACTGTTGCTGGGCCAGAAGCATTTCCTTGGTGGAGTTGTTCCCCCCGAGGCTGGCGATCGCCAGGGTGACGGCGAAGATCGAGGTCGTCAGCGCCACGCGTCGCTCGAACGATCGGATTTTTATCTTTTCCAGTTCGTCCATTTTGGGTAATTCAATCTCGGCCATAAGTCCGTTCTCGTCTCCCGGTAGCGATGGACTATACCCAAGCGCTTTGAAAAAGGCAAGGGTTTATCAATGGGAGAGGAACAAAATTTTTTGATTGTTTCCTGGACGCCGCAGTCGATATAATTACTTATCCATCCCATTGAAGTTACAACATTCATCGCGTCGGCCGGAACAAACCTGAAACCGGAGCTCGGGACGGCACTGGATAAAGCGAAAGAAATCGGTGGGCAGGCCGAAAAAGCGGCCTCCGGAGCCATTAAGAATCTCAAAGGGCTGTTTGGGAATTGATAGAGCGGGTTTTTCGTAAGCGGAGGTCGTCCACCCTCCTTGTTGAGTGATGACTTAAGATCACCCCCCTCTTATCGAATCCATAAAATCCTCTAATCCATTTCGGTTGAAACAGGCAAATCAGGATGGCCTCAGAGTCGTTTTTGATCGGTGGGAAACAGGTCGCCCAGGCTCGGGCCGACCTATGGGATTGGGTTCTCAGAAGCGCCACCGTTTTAAGTCTTACGGGTCTTGTCTACACCATTCTCTCGCGCCACTTCTTTCATCCTTTGTTCCATGAAGCCGTGTCGCGGCATTGGGCCCGGATTGCCGAGCGCCCGAGCCACTTATGGATCGTCATGGGAACCCTGATGTTGGTTTTCCGCATTTTCCTATGGTCCCGATACCGGCCCGATGCGCCCGCGAGCCTGGGCGAGGCCCCGACTTTGACCGTCATCATCCCGGCCTATAACGAAGGGGCGATGGTTGAGAAAGCCATCGATTCCGCAGCCGCCGCGCTCTATCCGCGCGATCGGTTGGAAATAATTGTGGTGGACGACGGGAGTCGGGACGACACCTGGTTTTACATTGAGCGCGCGGCTCAACGGTACCCGGCGTTGGTCACGCCGATTCGGTTCTCTCAAAATCAGGGCAAGCGCGCGGCGTTGGCCCAGGGTTTTCGGCGGGCTCGAGGGAAAATCGCGGTGACCCTTGATTCCGACAGCGTCATCGACCCTGGTGCACTTTTGGCTCTGGCCGGACCCTTTCGCCATCCAAACGTTGGAGCCGTGGCCGGAAAGGTGGATGTTTACAACCGACGCCGGGGATTGATCCCGCGGATGCTGCAGGTGCGTTATATCTTGGCCTTCGACTTTTTGCGGGCGGCCCAGTCCACCTACCGTACCGTCTATTGTTGCCCAGGGGCGTTGACGGCATACCGCCTCGCAGCCGTGCGCCAGGTGCTGGATGCATGGGAGCGACAGACCTTCCTGGGCGCCCGATGCACCTATGGCGAGGATCGTGCGCTCACGAACTTCATCCTTTCGTCCGGGTATGACACTGTCTACCAGCGAAGCGCAGTGGTCCATACCGTCGTCCCCGACCGTTATACCACGCTGTGTAAAATGTATATCCGTTGGGACCGGAGTTATATCCGGGAAGATCTGCGCTTTGTCCGCATTGTCTGGAAGCGTCGCGGCGTCCCCCGCCTGATTGCGGTCCTGGATCGGGTCATTACCAATCTGCGTTACCCCGTGAGTTATGTGACCTTGGCGCTTGTGGTTATGCTGTCGGTGAGCGATCCGTGGGCGATCCCGCGGGTCCTGTTGGCGATCGGCTGGATGTCCACGGTGTACATGCTTTTCTATTTGCAGAGCGAGCGATCCTGGAACTGCTTCTTCGGTGTGCTTTACACCTTCTACTCCGTCCTGACATTGTTTTGGATCTTCCCCTATGCCTTGCTGACGGTCCGTTCGCGTTCCTGGATGACGCGTTAACCGGACGGCGGACAGCGTGCGAGCGGGTTAGGGGAGCGTATTGCCGGAGATGACGTAGTCGCAGAGCTGGATGAAATCGTGGATGAGTCGGTCCATGTTGATCGAAATGGACGGCTCCGACCGTCCTTCGATTTGCAGTTCCGCCACGTACTGCCCTTCGAGGTCGTGATCCTGGCTCAGGATATACCCCTTCATCGGATGGAAATGGTGGACCATTCCATGCCGGTAGGTATTGTAGAATTTTTGCGCCCCGAGTTGTTTCGACAGGACGGGAAAGTGTTTTTCCAGGATTTTCAGGTAATCCCGTTTGTGCGCCGTGAAGGTTTTTTGGCCGCTTGCGAAGGCGTCGATACCGCAGACGATGATACACAGGACGGCGACGTAGCGGCCGTCCTTGTGGCAGAGCTGGACGGATTTCTTTAATTCGTCGGCAAGGATCCGCCGATCGCCGATGTTCACAAATTCCTGTTCGGGGACCTGTTTGGCCATGGTCGTGCTCGAGGCTGAACGAGAATGCATCTTATAATAGTCCTCCCGAAGCCTTCTGTCAATACTCGGGGGACTGTCGGGTCCGGGGTTGTGGATTGACTTCCCTAAAGACATTGGGATAGACTCACTTATTAAAAATCGGTATGTTAAAACGTATCCTGGAGGAGATTCAGACATCGTGTTTCACCGCATTAAGCAAGAAATCTCGGATCGAATGCATTATTTGGAATCGGTCGATGCATCCGAGCGAAAGAGGGGGCTGCCCGCCCCGGAAAGACTCTGCGCCATTCCTCCGGAAACAGGGAAGTTTATCGCTTTGTTGGCCGCCACGGCGCCTCCGGGAGCATGGATTGAAGTGGGGACGAGCGGCGGATATTCCACACTGTGGTTGGCCCTCGCTTGCGAGGGGAGAGGGGAAAAAATCAAAACCTTCGAGCGGCGGGAAGAAAAGGCCCGGCGGGCCCGGGAAACCTTTAGGGCCGCGGGCGTAGAATCCCTGATCGAAATGGCGGTCGGGGATGCCAAAGAATTGCTGCGTCACGAGAAAAACATATCGTTTTGTTTCCTGGACGCCGACAAGCAGGAGTACGGAGATTATTATGAAAACGTGATTCCGAACATGGTCCGGGGCGGGATCCTGGTTTGTGATAACATGATCAGTCACCAAGCCGTTCTTGATCCGTTTTGTCAAAAAGTCCTGGCCGATGAAAGGGTGGATGCCGTCCTGCTGTCGATCGGCAAGGGAGAGTTGGTTTGTCGCAAGTTATAACGGTTTCAAGCGGGAAGGGTCCGCCGCCTCAACCGGAACGGATGACTCCATGTTGAATTTGGAACAACAGGACATGCTGACCCGGGTGGGTCCGGGGACGCCAATGGGAGAGTTGCTGAGACGGTACTGGTATCCGGTGGCGGCCACGTGCGAATTGGAGGACCGGCCGACCAAGAAGGTTCGTCTTCTGGGGGAGGACCTTGTCCTATTCCGGAATTCCGGCGGGGCCTATGGCCTGTTGCAAGAAAAATGTCCGCATCGAGGCGCCTCACTGGCCTACGGTTCGGTCGAGGATAACTGTATTCGGTGCGCTTATCACGGGTGGCTGTTTAATACCTCCGGCCATTGCCTCGACATGCCGGCCGAACTGCGGAGCGCCAAGCGCATGGACCGCGTCAAGACAAAGGCCTATCGTGTTGAAGGACTGGGAGGTCTTCTCTTTGCATACCTTGGCCCGGAGCCGGCGCCGCTCCTTCCGCATTATGATCTCTTTCTTTGGAAGGGGGTGCTTCGGGACATCGGACAGACCGTGATCCCGTGCAATTGGTTGCAAATCATGGAAAACAGCATGGATCCCCACCACGTCGAGTGGCTGCATGGTCATCATCTGGCCTTCGTTCATAAGAAAAAAGGAGCCGAAGACCTTCGCCACTATGGCAAACGCCATCTGAAAGTCGGCTTCGACACCTTTCGCTACGGAATCCTCAAGCGTCGTGTGCTGGAAGGGGGAACGGAGGAAGATGATGATTGGAAAGTGGGTCACCCCATTGTTTTCCCGGCGATGCTCCGGGTGGGTACGCAAGGGGTTTCCTGTTTTCAGATCCGTGTGCCCATCGATGATACCCATACATGGCATGTCTGGTATTCCTGCTATAAGCCGACCCTGACCGGCGAGCTTCCGCCGCAGGAGTCCGTTCCGCTTTTCGAAGTCCCCTGGAAAGACGAAAAGGGCGAGTTTATTCTCGACTTTGTTGACGGACAGGATATCATGACCTGGGTCACGCAGGGGCCGATCGCCGATCGGACGCGAGAGACGCTCGGAAGTTCGGACGAAGGCGTTGTGCTTTTGCGCCGCTTGCTTCTCGAGCAGATCGGGAAAGTACGGGCCGGGGAAGACCCCATGGGCGTCATTCGGGATCCGGCCGAAAATCGGATCATTGAACTGCCCCAGGAAACGAACAAATACCAGGACGGGGCTTCGTTTCGATCGGAATATATCGAGATGGGCCATTCACGCTACAGCCCGATTAAGGACCGGGTGATGGCACTTTTCGAGCGTGCAAAATGTTAACGCACTCCCCCCAGGAAGATTCGGCTAAAACCCCCCGGACACAAGTCCTTGAGACTTATTTCCGGAACTATCCCGACACGCCCCGAGAAGTCATTCTCAAAATCGACCTTCTGCGTTTGGGCCACTGGTTTACGGATGCGGCGCTGGAGGTCACCCAGGGTGCGCTCATCAAGTCCTACCGGCTCTTTTCATACGACTTTGTGCCGATGGAGGACCTGAAACGCAAAGAGAGCCGAAAGGTCCCGGAGCATTTCGTTGTCCTGGGAGGACAGTACGCGCTCCGTCCGGTGATGGTTCAAACGAGCCTCTCGCCGGACTCCCCCTATGTCATCGACGTCGTCGATGGGAGACTGGTTCTCACCGCGAATGGTCAGGTGATCTCGGACGTCCGTTATGAGCGGGCTCCCCAATATTACAAAAAGGCTTTTCCGGACGGGACTCTGTACCATGAGGTCATCGCGTTCGGCTTTTTCGTCACGGTATTTCGCAACTGCCAGTACTGGGGGCCCGATGAGGAGTGCAAGTTCTGCGATATCAACTGGAACGCTCGGCAGATGAGCCGTTCCAAGGACTTCACGCTGACGGCGCCCGTGAAGCGGCTCGACTTCGTCTCCGAGGTGGCCGATGAGATCGGAAGGGAAGTTCTGGAACAGGATGGCTATGCGGTACCGCTCAGCTTTCTGATTACGGGCGGCACCATCAAAGAGACGCTTCATGGGAAAACGGAGGACGAGTTCTACGGAGAATACGTGGAGGCGTTGAAGTGGGGTGGCCCTCGGCGATTCGTCAATCTTCAAACCAACGCGAAGCCAAAAGAGATTCTCAAACGGTACCGGTCCATCGGACTGGATTCCCACCACGCCAACCTCGAGGTGTGGGACAAACGGCTGTTCGAATGGATCGCCCCCGGAAAGGCGCAGCGCGTCGGATGGGATACCTGGGTGAAGTGGTTGTTGGATTCCGTGGACGTGTTCGGCGAAGGGGCCGTGAAGCCGATCTTTGTCTGCGGCATCGAGATGGCGCAGCCCCACGGATTCAAAACGGTCAAGGAAGCGGTCGACTCCACGACCGAGGGGATCGAGTATCTCATGTCCCATGGGGTGATCCCCCGCTTCAATCAATGGCGGCGCGAACCGAAATCTTATATCGTTAAAAACCACGAACAACCCCCCATTCCGTTGGATTTTTACATTTTACTCATGCGCAATCGGTACGAGATTTGGAAGAAGTATCACCTGCCCCTCCCAAACCAGAGCCAGCTTCTGCCCGCGGCCCGCTATCTCGGTGTCTCGCATGGGACCCATGAGGATTATATCCATCTCATGGAGAACACCTATCCTCCCGATATCGTCGAGATCGTCGATCGATGGAGCACGCCCTACGAATCGTTTTCGTAGCCGATCCTCTCAAATGGCTTCGGGTATATTTTTCACGACGCACCGGCGGATTTTTTAAGGGGATGGACCTGCAAAGGACACCCGGCCGTCTGTACCCGGGGGTCAGTGAAATGCTACCGAGGATCTTTTATGATCTTTAACAGCTTATATCGAGGCGTCAACTTTGGATGTGCCCGAACGATCTGCAGAGTATCCGCTTTTTTCCAAATATCAGACATCAGGGTGCCATGCAAATACGTCCTGTCCAACCGAGACAGAATATCGGCGATGAATTGTGACTCGTTTAGATCACCGATGTCCGGGTTGATCGCGATGACGATTTTGAACAATCCGCGACTGTCCTGTGACTCCCAAAACTGAAAATCATCGGGACTGCCGCCTACCCGTCCGATCAAATCGTTGAGGATGTTGTCGAGGTCGGATCCAAGCAGTGTCATTCCCCCTTCGCCGGTCAACTTGTCGTAACTCCGAACTTTGGAAACATGAGCCTCCATACCGCACTGACCGAAGAGGCAGCCACAGGGTTGAACGGTCAATTCACCGAAGTCGCCAATATCGGTATTCAGCAGGATCTTCCCCGCGTGATTTGACAACGTTGAAAACAAAAAACTGTCGACCTCATATCCCTCGATCCTTGTTTTTCGAGGTCTTTGTACAAGCGCGATCCGGTCCAGATAAACGTGCATATCATCGACCAAGGACCCCCTTCCGCAGGAGGCCCCGATTAATCCAGTTTCCGTAGCACTGTATCGAGAATAGACCTTGACCCCTGCGGATTCGATGAATCGGCATCGGGCTTCGGTCAGCGGTTCAGCGCCTGTAAAAATCACGTTGCCGCTGATGTCGAGGCCGTTCTCTATCGCGGCTTGCGCCAGACGGACCGCGGAGCTCGTATAGGTTCTCAAAACACAGGGCCCGTTTTTTTGCTTGGTCCGTTCCATCCATGTGGCGATCTTGACGGCATGATGGATGGAAATAAACTCCGGCCGTGGAACATCGAATCCCAATCGACGGCAGCACCGTAGAATATACTCGACGGCCAAACCGTTGGTCAGGGATGTCTTAAACAATCCGGGTTCCAACTGGGAAAACCATCTCTCCGGCGGGCGGAGGAATTTAACATTCATCAACAGATTATGAACCCCCGCGAAACCGGGCAACACGGGCAGCCATAAAGCCAGGGGCGCCTTGGATAGCCCATGCGTCTCGTACAGGAGCAGTTCATTGGCCGCCTCTTCCGCCGTTGATTCCAAGTTACGCCTCACGGGCACACTCTTGGCGCGGCTCCCACTGGTTGAGGATTGAATGCCGCTGCCCAGAAGAGAGGGATTATCAAAATCTTTTTCGCTCGCCTCTACGGTCAATCCGTTGCGGCAAATGGGGACTTTGCCTTTAAACTCCTCATGGGCCACGTAAACTCCTTCGGATTGCAAATTCTCCAATGTCTTCTCTATCCCTTTTGTTCTCACCGCGGTCTCCAGGTCATGGAATTCGCATCCCGCCCAGTGAAGTAGCTTACGGTAGGGACTTTGATGATTGTCGTAGATACGGGTTTTGGCGAGATGGAGAAAGCGATCGGATCGATTTTCGATACGACGCGCCACGTCGATCTTGG
>Ga0335082_10006037_pt1 | contig 13232 bp, 9 predicted proteins | sample Lox_Sample_41_FD_206718 | JGI IMG/M metagenome (GOLD analysis project Ga0335082, IMG submission 206718) | Soil microbial communities from Loxahatchee National Wildlife Refuge, Florida, United States - Lox_Sample_4.1 | ecosystem: Environmental > Terrestrial > Soil > Wetlands | place: USA: Florida... | reverse complement strand
ATGGATCAATCGCGGTGCTTTTGATGACCGCGCCCTCCGGCGCAAGGTTCCCCGAGGGAAAGCAGATCGTCGAAGTGAGCCCGCGGCTGCGCGCCCGATCGGGGGTCATGATCACGTCCTCCGCATCGATGCCGTCGCGCTCCTTCAATTCCAGCCGCAGCGCAGCGCGCCGTTCGCTCTGCTCCCACCAGTCGAGACACGCATCCATCGTCTCTCCGCTGACGGTCTTCACCCTTGTATCAAGCAGCCCCGCGGCGCGAAGATGGAGCATCGCCTCCGGCACGCCGCCCGCAAGAAACACCTGTACGGTCGCAAAGCCACGCGGGCCGTTGGGCAGGGCGTCGACGAGGCGCGGGACTGCGCGGTTGATCTCCGCCCATTCGTCAACAGTGGGGCGGCGCAGACCACCGTGAAATGCGATTGCCGGGACGTGCAGCAGCAGGTTCGTCGACCCGCCGAACGCCGCATGCAGCACCATCGCATTGCGCAGCGCCGCATCCGTGAGCACGTCGCGCGCGCCCATGCGCAACTCATGCAGGCGCAGCAGCGCCCGCGCGGAACGCTTTGCCGCATCGAGCCATATCGCTTGTCCCGACGGCGCCAGCGCCGTATGCGGCAGCGACAATCCCAGCGCCTCGCCCACCACCTGCGAGGTCGCCGCCGTACCCAGGAACTGGCAGCCGCCGCCCGGCGATGCGCACGCGCGACAGCCTGCCTCCGCCGCATATTCGAGCGTGATCTGCTGCTGCGCAAAGCGCGCCCCGATGGTTTGCACCTTGCCCGCGTCTTCGCCTTCATCGGGCAGCAGCGTGACGCCCCCCGGCACCAGCACCGCCGGCAGCGCACCGGAAGAAGCCAGCGCCATCATCATTGCCGGCAGGCCCTTGTCGCACGTGGCCACGCCCAGCACGCCTTTGCGCGTGGGCAGGGAGCGCATCAGCCGCCTGAGCACCATGGCTGCATCGTTGCGATACGGCAGCGAATCCATCATGCCAGCGGTGCCCTGCGTGCGCCCGTCGCAGGGATCGGTGCAGGCGCCCGCGAACGGAACTGCATCGAGCGCCTTCAACTCGCGCGCTGCAGCTTCGACGAGCAGCCCCACCTCCCAATGACCCGTGTGGAACCCCAGCGCAATCGGAGTGCCGTCTTCGCCGCGCAGGCCGCCGTGCGTGCTCAGAATCAGAAACTCCGGGTCATTCAGCCGCTGCGGCTCCCAGCCCATCCCCGCATTCTGCGTCAGCCCGAACAGGTTCCCCGAGGGCGCGTTGCGCAGCATCTCCGCTGTAATCGGCAGCGCCCCGGCAGGACCGCGCGCATGCGTCGCCACGCGATGCAACGCATCGCCCGCGGATTCAATGATCGAATGGAACGAGATCGCCATGCAATTACCGTCCGCCCGGCGTCGCTGCGGCCATCACGGGCTTCACCTCAAATCGATGCGGTACCGGCGCCGCCTCCGCGTAGATCTTGTCCTCCATCGAGTCCTCGAACGCCTGCATCCGGTCGGCTCCGCCATCCTCCGCGCCGGTGTCCGCGTTGAAGATCCGCATCCGCGCATGAATGTAGTGCGCCTCGACGAGGTCCCGCACGTCCCAGCCCACCACCTGCGCCTGCTGCCGCATCGGCGTGTTGTATTCCGCAAGATTCACGCCCGCCGCAAGCTCCTCCGCCGACAACGTCGCGACTTCGCGATCGTCGATGCGGAGCGCATACTGCCCCGGTGCAAGACCCGTCACCGTGAGCGGTTCCTGGTTCAGCGCTTTCTCGATGTCGGTAATGTCCAGCAGCAGCGCCATGGTCGCATTGTCTTTGATCAGCGGCAGCGGAAGCGCATGGTCGGTTTCCGTCCACGTCAATCCATCCCCCGCACGCTGCACCGCATCGACGTCTGCATTCTCCGCGCTCGCCGCCTTCGCGGCCTTCGCATCCATCGTCACCGCCGCCACAATCGCCGGCGCATTCCATCCCTTCAGCAGCGCCTCCGCCATCACCCAGTGCGCCGGCGGATCGGGATGCACGCGATCGGGAAGCAGCAGTTTCGCGATGCGCGGATCCATCGCCTGCGCCTTCTCAATCGCCGCCACCACCGCCGGATTCAGGTTCGCAAATGTCGCGCCATGCTCCTGCGCCAGCTTCTGGTCCACATCCGCGAAGTGCTGCATCACCGCGTTGTACCCGCCCGCGAACATCGGCGGCCCCGTGACCTCGTCATACGGCGAAGGCCCCAGCAGCGTCACCCGCGCACCCGGCGCTTGCTCTTTGATCGAGTCGAGAAGATGTTCGTACCCGGTCCGATACGCCGATTCGATCTCCGCTGTCGTCGCCTGATAGCCGCCGTCGTTCATGCCCAGCATGATGGTGATCACTGTCGGCTTCTCCACAAACACATCGCGCTCCAGCCGCTGGTCGATCGGCCCGGCCCATCCGCCGCTCACGCTATCCCCGCCCACGCCCGCGCCGTAAAAATGCACCCGCATCTTCGGAAACCGCGTCGCCGTGTAAAGCTGCACGTACTGGTTGTAATAGTTCTGCACCGTGATGCTGTCGCCGTACATCACCACCGTGTCGTCCGGGTGCAGATAAAATCCCCGCGACACATCCGCCGCCGGCGCAGCCGCAGGCGCAGTCGCCACAGCTACCAGCGAGTCCGCGCATCCGTAATACAAAAACCACTTGCCGTGAAAGAACACCAGACCTTCCGCAAACGTGGTTCCCGCCGCGTACTGCCCCGTCTTCTCGTAGGGCAACTCCGGCTTCAGCAGCGGCCGGTCTGTCTGTGCGATCAGGTGCGCCGGATTCTTCGCATCGAACAGCGCCTCGCCCGCCGCATACGCATTCGGGCCCATCGCGGGATCGCCGCCCGTCTCCGCATTCTTGCCGTTGTAGAGCATCACGATGCCCTTGGCCGTCAGCACCGGCGGCGGTCCCGTCTCCGGAAAGCTCGAATCAAAATGCCCCGCCCGTGGCTTCAACAGCTCGATCGGATTCCCCTTCGCATCCTCCATGGGAGTCCAGTGAATCGCATCCTCCGACGAGGCCAGGTGCACCACGCCCTCGCCCCAGTACATCCAGTACTTCCCGTCGATCTTCGCCGCGATCAGCCGCCCTTTCTGCGCGTCCATCCGCGTCACGATCCCCGCCGACTTGTAGCGCAGTTGCGCGTACTTGCCCCCCGCCGCCGCAAAAAATGCCGGCCCATGCTTGGTCCAGTGCTCCAGGTCCTTCGAGGTCGCGATGCCCACCGAATGCGTCTCGCGGTTCCATTGCGTGTAGGTCAGCACATACGTGCCGTCCTCCAGTTCCACAAGGCGCGGATCCTCCACGCCGCCCGGCCACTCGCGCGCCTTCTGGCCATCCTCGGACGCGTAAAACACCGGCTCCCCCCGCCGCGTGAAGTGAATCCCGTCGGCGCTTTCCGCCAGCCCCAGCCGCGAGATGTGCATTCCGATGTCCATGCTTCCGGAGTTGTCTTCGGCGCGGTACAGCACATACACCTTGCGATCGCGCACAATGGCCGCCGGATTGAACGTGTGCAGAGCTTCCCACTGCGCCTGCTCCTTCAGAATCGGATCGGCGAACTTTGACTGCGGCCGCGGCGTAATCACCGGATTCCCGCTCACCGGCCGCGTCAGCGGACCGATCTCCCAGCTCTGCCCAGCCTGCGCACCCGCACACGCGCTGCCCATCCCGGCCAGCAACACCGCACTCCACTTCAATACGATCCTCACTCCCGATCACCTCGCACCGATGTACTCGAACAGCGAACTGCTCACAGCTAGAAGCTAGCAGGTATGTATCCCCCGGCAGAGCCGGGGGCCTCCCGTGCTTGGCGAGTAGCTGTCAGCTGTCAGCTGCTCGATAAAAACTCAACGCGGCATCCCCCTGCTCCAGGAGCCTCGTGCGCTGGAGTGCGCCATAGCTCTCTGCCAGCCTCTCCTTGCGGCGATGCTCCGCAATCACCATCGCACCCTCATTCAGCAGCGCGCTTGCAGCCCCGCCCAACAACCCCAGCACGGCCGCGTACTCTGAAACCGCGTCATACGGCGGATCGAGAAACACGATATCGAAACCCGCTCCCGTCTCCCTGCGGAGAAACGCACTCACGTTCCCCGCGTGCACATCCACTCCATCCTTCAGTTCCAGCTGCTGCAGGTTCGCCCGCAATACCTTCAGCGCCGGCGCCGCCCGCTCCACAAACACCACCCCGGCCGCCCCGCGGCTCATCGCCTCGATCCCCACTGCGCCCGAACCCGCATATAAATCAAGAAGCTGCGCACCCTCAATCCGCGGCGCCAGCACGTTGAAAAGGGTCTCCCTCAGCCGGCCGCTGGTGGGCCGTGTGGCTAGGCCCGGCGGGGCCTGCAAGGTGCGGGAACGCAACGATCCGGCAATGATGCGCATCGCACCCCAGCATAATCGACGGACCGCTCGCGCCGACCCTCTACAATAGCTGCATGCGAGGATGGTCATTCCCCCTGGGCCGCTGGATGGGCGTCGAAATGCGCGTCCACACTTTCTTTCTGCTGTTGGCGGCGGTGTGCCTGGGACTGGGCGTGTCCGATGGTGGGCCTTATGCCGTAACCCGCGGACTGGCGCTTTTCCTCGTTCTGGTCGCCGCGGTCACCATCCGCGAAATCGCCCGCCTGCTGGTCGCCGCCTGGCTCGGCCTGCGCCTGCGCGCCATCCTGCTGCTGCCCATCGGCGGCATGTTTGCCTACGCCAACCCGGAAAGCCAGGAAATCGCCACCAACGGGCCCGGCCAGTATGCCCTGGCCGCCGCCGGCCCGCTGGCCAACTGCGCCACCGCCATTGCCCTCGCTGCGCTGTTTCTGGGCGCGGGCGGGAACTTCCAGATCTTTGCCAGCCCGCTCATCTCTTCCACGCACCTGTTGCGCAGCCTGGTCTGGATGCAGGCCGGCCTCGGCGTCCTCCACCTCCTGCCCGCCTATCCGCTTGACTGCGGCCGGATTCTGCGCGGCAATTTCGCGCGCGCCTACGGCGTGGGCCAGGCCAGCCGCGCCGCCACCGGCGTCGGCCAGTTGCTCGCTCTCTCCGCCATGGTAGGCGGCATGCTCCTGCACAGCCCCTGGCTCATCATCGCCGGCTTCTTCATCATGATCGGCGCGCAGGTCGAAGACCAGGGCGTCTTCTTCCAGTCCGTCGTCGACACCGTGCGCATGCGCGAAGTCATGCTCACCGACTTCGCCACGCTCTCGCCATCCGATACCCTGGCCGACGCCCTCTCCCGCTGCGTCCACTCCCTGCAGGAAGACTTCCCCGTGGTCCGCGGACCGCAACTGGTGGGCATCATCTCCCGCCAGCGCATCGTGGACGCCCTGCGCAGCGACGGCAACGGCTACGTGCAGTCGGTCATGTCGCGCGCCTTCCAGGTGGCCCGCCCCGAAGACACCCTCGGCACCACCATCCGCCGCATCACCGGCCGCGGCCTCTCCCTCATCCCCGTCACCGAAAGCGGCCGCGTGGTCGGCATCGTCAGCGTGCAGAACCTCATGAGCTCCATGTCCCTGCTCGCCGAACAGCGCCGCTACGAGCGCCAGGAAACCGAATAGTAAAACAGTTCGCCGTAAGACAGTTCACAGTTCTTAGTTCACAGTTCACAGTTCTTAGTTCACAGTTCACAGTTCTTAGTTCACAGTTCACAGTTCATAGCCCGCGGACAATCCATAGCTCACAGCCAATGCTGTTCACTCTTCGGGGTAGAGCCGATCCACGGGTTATCTTCCCGGACGCCCCACACCAACCGTGAACTGCAAACTGTCTCACCATGAACCGAGAACTGTCTTTACTGTGAACTGCGAACTGTGAACTGTGAACTAAGAACTGTCTTTACTGTGAACTGTCTCACCGTGAACTAACATCGTTACCAGCCCATGTCGCAAGATGCCACCCCCCTCGCCCCCGGCCTCTACCTCGTCGCCACCCCCATCGGAAACCTTGGCGACATCACCCTCCGCGCCCTCGACGTCCTCCGCAACGCCGACCGCATCGCCTGCGAAGACACCCGCCAGACGCAGAAGCTCCTGAATCACTTTCAGATCGGAACGCCCACTGAAAGCTGCCACGAGCACAACGAGCGCGAACGCACCGCGCCGCTCGTTGAAGCCCTCCAGGCAGGCGCGCGCATCGCCCTCGTCACCGACGCCGGCATGCCCGGCATCAGCGATCCCGGCTCCTGGCTCACCGCCGCCGCCATCGCCGCCGGGGTCCCCGTCATCCCCATCCCCGGCGCAAACGCCGCGCTCAGCGCCCTAGTCGCCAGCGGACTGCCCACCGCCGAATTTCACTATCTTGGATTTCTTCCGGAAAAGGCCGGCCAGCGCCGTACCCGCCTCGAACAGATCGCAGATCAGGCAGGTCCCGCTCCGCGCACCCTCATCTTCTACGAGGCCCCGCACCGCATCCTCGAGACCCTGGCCGATCTCGAAGCCGTCTTCGGTTCCGGCCTGCGCGTGGTGCTGGCGCGCGAACTCACCAAGCTGCACGAGGAGTTCCTGCGCGGCACGGCCGCCGCCGTTCGCCAGCACCTCGCCGCCCGCGACCGCATCCGCGGCGAAATGACTCTGATCGTTGAAGCCCCCGCCGCCTCCGAAGTCGCCGCGGCCGGCGCTGCGCCAGAAAGAATTACCGACCGCGTCGCCCGCCTGCAGTCCGAGTCCGGAATGGATGAGAAAGAAGCCCTCAAGCGCCTGGCGCGAGAGCTGAATCGCTCAAAGAGCGAGCTCTACCGCGAACTGCAGCGCGAACGCGCCCGCCGGCGCCCGCTGTGAAATGATCAGTGCCCTTCGGCCAGCTCCCAGGGCCTCTTCGCCTTCGCCTGCTCGGCTTCCCGCCCCCGCACCCGGTCATACAGATACACATCGCTGGTCGTACCCAGCGACTCGTTGTACAACCCCAGCGTCCCCGTCGCCAGGTTCAGCTCTTCCGTAAAGGCATGGATGGCGTGCAGCTGGGCAGCCGTCGCCGGCAGCTCATACTTTGAGGTCTGGATGAACTTCTGGTATCCGCGGTCCAGCAGCCGCGCAATCTCGCCCCGCACCACCAACCCCGGCGTCACCGCCAGGCGGGCAGCGCCGCTCTCCCGCCGGTCTTCGGCCACTCCCGGCGCCAGCACCGCGGCTACCCCGCCCTTGCTCACCTGCATGCCATGATCCAGGCCGGCAAAGGCCGTCACGTCGAAGCCCTGCGCGCGCAGCGCGTCCAGCATCGCGTCAAAGTTCCGATTCTTCGATTTTCGAGCCATCCGTAGGTTCCATTTCAGCAAGGATTGTGGCAGCGGCAGCGGGATCTGCCCACTTCAATGATAGACGCTTCCCCCACCCCGCCGGGCGCAACGGGCTTGCCAGGACCTCAGCGGGCGCTTCTGGGAAGAAGGGGATGGGCTTGCTCCATTTGATCGACCAGACGCACCGCCACGGCTCTGCGGCTGCACTCTCTGCGAGGCGTCTCTACGAGCTCTTCCGCAGAATCTGCGCCTCCATCGGCTGCAGCGTCACCCGCACCACATTCACCGCTCCACTGCCTTGCGACCCGTCCGCTTCGTTCACCGTCACGCTCCCTGCCGCGAGTTGCTTCACCCGCTCCGGCGCAGCCGGCGCGCCCTTGTTGCTGTAGAGAACCGTGAACGCATCCCCCGGCGCGCTCAGGTTGGCATCCACGATCACGGAAACCGCATGCGAACCAAGGGTGTCGAAGTTGGCCACGGTAACCACTTCCTGGTCGTTCAGGATTCGCGAAAAGGCGAGAATCCCAGGCGCCCTATTCGAGATGGCGAAGGTTCGCTCGTCCCCCGAAATCGGCCGGAAGTAGAACCGCCCGTAGCGAAGCGCCGCCTGCGCCGCCCGCACCGCGCTCATCTTCGCAATCTGCACGTAGAATGGGTTGGCCGTGTCGAACCCCGGCCCGGCCCACAGCGCCTCGCGCACCGCCGGATCGCTCCCCTTGCCGCTGAGCCCCTCCTCGGTACCGTAATAAATGCACGGAATCCCCGGCAGCGCCAGCAGGCACGCCAGCCCCGCCGTCACCTGGTCGTCGTAGATCGGCACCCCATCCGGCGGAATGAAGCGGATGCGCGCCTTGTTGTCGTGATTGTCGATAAACGTGACAAAGTACCGCGTTGCGTCCCCATGCGAGCTCAGGATGTTCTTCTCGATCTGTTTGCGCCGCTGATACATCCCCGCCACCAGCACCGGCGCCTGTTGCCCCTTGATTACCGGCACCAGTGAGTTGTAGAGCGGATAGTCGAGCGCCGCGTCCACCCCGACCACATCCGCTTCCCCGTCCTGGTTCGTGCTGCGCCCGATAAACCGCGCGATCGTCTCCTCCACCGTGCCGTTCAGCACTTCGCCAAACGTGAAAAAGTTCTTCTTCCCGATGCTCAGCGCAAACTCCCGCATCGAGTTCCCGAACAGTTGCGCCAGATTGCCCTTGAGATAGCGCAGCGTGTCGATGCGGAACCCGTCCACGTCATACCGCGCAATCACGTACTGGTAGGCGCGAATCAGGAAGCGCTGAACGTCGTTCTCCCACGTCGACAGCTGCTTGAATGGCACAAAGTCCCCCACCGTGTCGTCGTACGGCGCCGGATCTCCCTGCCTGCGGAAGTACTCGTTCTGCTGCAGTTCCACGGGCCAGATCAACTCGTCGCGCGACGGGCTGGCAACCGCGCCCGGCGACGTCCGCCCCGCAACCGCCTTTCCGGTCGTGTCGCGCCACAGCACGTCCAGCCGGTTATCGCTGTACGCCGCATCGTCGCCGTTGGGATTCACCGCGTACGCAAACACGTTCGCCGCATGGTTCAGCACAATGTCGAGGATCACGTAGAGGCCCGCCTCGTGTGCGGCGTCCACCAGGTCGCGCAGTTCCTGATCGGCTTTCGCCGGATCGTCGGCGAAGAACGGGTTGGCGCTGATGAAATCCTGGATGCCGTACCCGTGATACGAGCCCTGGTCGAACATCGCATTCTTCAGCACCGGGCTCAGCCAGATGGCGCCCGCGCCCAGCCCCGTGATGTACGGCAACTGCGCGCGAATCCCCGAGAACTTCCCGCCCTGGTAGGCAAAGCAATTGGGATCATCGAACGGCCGCGGCGGTTTTGCGGAAACGTTGTTGAACCGGTCCACCATCAGAAAGTAGATCCAGGCGTCGCGCCAGTCTCCCGGCGACGGAAACGCCGCCGGCGCGGAGTCGGGCTCAGCCGGCGTGGTCGCGGTGTCCAGAACACTCTGGAAGTCGGCAGAGAACAGTGACGAAGGCATAGGCACTCTCCCGGTGATCGATTTGTCGGATGAAGCGGGGGGAAGACCCCGCGAATGACAGCTATTCTCCGCGCAACCCGCCCGGTTTACGAGTGAAAATTCGAGCAATCTTCGTCCAGGGGCTCCATCCAGGAAGGCTGGCGCGAAGCGCCGCACAACCCAACGCACCGGATCCTGCCCTGCCCGGGGCTAACATGTACCCATCGCATGAGCGCCCTCCACATCTCCGGCGCCCTCTACGAGGCCATTCGCGCCCACGGCGAGGAGACGTATCCGCACGAGTGCTGCGGCGTCCTCCTGGGCAACCCCGTCCAGGGCGAATGGCGCGTCACCGCAGCCGTCCGCACCGGCAACACCCGCACTGACTCCGCCCACAACCGTTATCAGATCGCTCCTGCCGAACTGGTCCGCATCCAGCGCGATGCCCTCCGCCAGGGCCTCGACATCGCCGGCTTTTACCACTCGCATCCCGACCACCCCGCCCGCTGGTCCTCCACGGACTTCGCTGAAGCCCACTGGGTCGGCTGCAGCTACGTCATCACTGAAGTCGCCAACGGCAAAGCCGCCGTCACCCAGGCCTTTCTGCTCGCGGGAACCACCGAGGACGACAAGCGCTTCGAGCCGCAAACCAACCTGGTTCTCGATTAGCCCCCGGGCGGAGACACCGCCGTATTCTCCCGCTCCCGGAGCGCGCGCCTTGCATCCACGCAACAGAATTGTCTTTACACCCTGTCCACCCACGCATACCATTCGGCTGTCCCGAGACACGCGAATCCCCGGTCTCTCCTTTCTCACATCTCCACGCACGTGATCTCCGGCCAACCTGAGGAGTTACCCATGAAAGCATTTCGCCCCCTGCTGCTCGCCCTTACCGCGGTTCTCGCCGGCGGCGCCATCGCCTCCGCCCAGGACGCAATGTCCTCACCTCCCAAAGTCATCCAGATCATGCGCGAATGGATCAAGCCCGGAAAGGCCGGCATGGCCCACGACCGCTCCGAAGCCGCGTTCGTCTCCCTCATGAATCGCGCCAAACTCCAGGGACACTACGTCGCCCTCAACTCCATGAGCGGCAAATCGCGTGCGCTCTACGTGACCCGCTATCCCTCCTATGAAGCCTGGGAAGCGGATAACAAAACCCTGGAAAAGAGCGCCGCGTTCAGCAGCGAGCTGGACCGCGCCATCGCCAACGACGGCGAACTGCTCGAGGGTACTGACTCCGCGGTCTTCACCTACGACGAACGGCTGAGCTATCACCCCCGCCCCGACCTGTCCCACGCCCGCTACTATGAGCTGAGCGTGTTCCATGTCCGCCCCGGCCACGCCAAGGAATGGTCCGAAGTCGTCAAGATGTACAAGGATGCCTGCGACAAGGCCGGCAACGGCGCTCACTGGGGCATGTACCAGGCTGCTTTCGGCATCGAGGCTGGGACCTACATTGCTCTGACCCATCGCGCCGCCCTCGCTGAGTTCGACACCGATATGGCCAACGGCGCGAAGTTCGTCGAGGCCATGGGCGGCGAAGAGGCCATGCAGAAGTTCGACGAGCTGTTCGGCCAGGCTGTCGATACGTCGCGCACCGAACTGTTCTCCATCAACCCTCGCCAGAGCTACGCCGAAGAAGAATGGATCAAGGCCGATCCCGACTTCTGGAAGCCGAAGCCAAGAGCTCCCGAGGCTGCAGCCGCCAAGCCTGCCGCGCCCAAGACCATCCCGCCCGCCACAAGCAAGTCAGGAACCCGCTGAGTTCCATCCAACTCCACCTGTTCCAGCGGCTTCGGTTCGTCCGAGGCCGCTTTATTTTTCCCCGCGGCGGCATTCTGATCCCGTTCCCGTTCAAGCTAATCTAAATACGCGTGGTTTCCGGCCCTCGATTCACGCATCTGCGACAACTGAAAACTGAAAACTGAAAACTGAAAACTGATAACTGAAAACTGACAACTGCGAACTGTGAACTGTGAACTGTGAACTGAAAACTGAGAACCAACCCGCCATGCCCTCCATCCCCTCTGTTCTTCCCGAACTCACCGCCGACGAGTTGTCGCGCTACTCGCGCCACCTCATCCTTCCTGAAGTCGGCATGGAAGGCCAGCAGCGCCTCAAGGCTGCGAAGGTTCTCTGCGTGGGCACGGGAGGCCTCGGCTCGCCGCTCGCCTTCTATCTCGCCGCCGCCGGCATCGGCACTCTCGGGCTGGTTGATTTCGATGTGGTCGACGCCAGCAATCTGCAGCGCCAGATCATCCATTCGACGAAGGACATCGGCCGCAAGAAGCTCGATTCCGCAGCGGAGAAACTCCTCGCCCTCAATCCGGCCCTCAATGTGGTCAAGCACGAAACCATGCTTACCAGCGCCAACGCCCTCGACATCCTGAAGGACTACGACGTCATCGCGGACGGCACAGACAACTTTCCCACCCGCTATCTGGTCAACGACGCCTGCGTGCTGCTGGGCAAGCCCAACGTCTACGGGTCGATCTTCCGCTTCGAAGGCCAGTGCAGCGTATTTGCCACCGAGCAGGGACCCTGCTATCGCTGCCTTTATCCCGAGCCGCCGCCGCCCGGCCTGGTGCCCAGTTGCGCAGAAGGCGGAGTGCTCGGCATCCTTCCCGGCCTGGTCGGTGTCATGCAGGCCACTGAGGTCATCAAGCTCATCCTCGGCAAGGGCGAACCCCTCATCGGACGCCTGCTGCTTGTCGATGCGCTCAATATGCGCTTCCGCGAACTCAGGCTGCGCAAGAACCCCGAGTGCCCCGTCTGCGGCACGAACCCCACCGTCACCCGGCTCATCGACTATCAGCAGTTCTGCGGCATTGCTCCGCAGACCCCCATGGAGAAGAATCTGATGAATGGCATTCCCCAGATCACCGTGAAGGAACTCAAGGCCCGCATCGACGCCGGCCAAGAGACGCAACTCATCGACGTGCGCGAGCCATGGGAGGCCCAGATCGCGCAGATCGGCGGAAAACTCATTCCGCAGAACGACGTGCCCACCCGCCTCGCCGAGATCGACCGCGGCCGCGAGGTCGTGGTTCACTGCAAATCCGGCGGCCGCTCCCAGCGCATTGCCGAGTTCCTCAAGCAGCAGGGCTACGCCCGCGTGGCCAACCTGGCCGGCGGCATCGCCGCCTGGAGCGACGAAATCGATCCCAAAGTCCCGAAGTACTGACCTGCGCGGGAACCGCCGGTTACGGACCCCATCCCGCGCCGTTGCTCCTACGCGAGCCCTTGTGTAAAGCGGTTCCCCCGCAACTCTCGACTGGCAGCTGTAGTACGGATCTGCCCCCGCGTTTCCGGAAAAAACGACACAAGTCTCCCCTCAGGTTGCCCCCCGGAACTGCTCCGGAAAGCAACCCGTCCGCCAGTTCCCTGCTTCTAACTGATTAAGCAGCTGTAACTTGCACGGAGTTGGGATCTTTGGCGCGCGACATGCATTGTCCCTCCCGTTGTCCTTCCCCCGGCCCCATGAGGTCGGCACGATAACTGACCACAAACTTCCCAAGGAGATCTTCCTGTGAAAACCACCAAGGCTTTCGTAGTTGCAGTGGTTATTCTTACCAGCTTCCCGGTTCTCTCCCAACAGGCCGGCGCCAATGCATCGGCCCGTAACTCCGCTCCTGCCCCTGGCACGGTCGTAGCCCGGCAAGGGAACCTTGCCATCCAGACCACTGCGATACCGGGAGTTCTCATCGGCGCAAATGCCAATGGGAAACCGTTCTCCAACGCTTCCGGTGTGTTTCTGGGCGCGCGGCAGAATGTGCGCCTCGATGGTGGAACGCAGATTGTGCTTGCCGTGGCGGACGCGGGAACAAGGGCCTCGAACGCTCGATAAATGGCCGGAAAAGCTGCGAACGCGGCGGGAAGTTATCGATGAACTCATTCGATCGATACTCCGGTATCAGGAGCGGGGCCGGATAGGTGCCGTTTCTGTCCTGTTTTCATACATTTCATTACGTTGGTCTC
>Ga0335082_10006036_pt1 | contig 13232 bp, 12 predicted proteins | sample Lox_Sample_41_FD_206718 | JGI IMG/M metagenome (GOLD analysis project Ga0335082, IMG submission 206718) | Soil microbial communities from Loxahatchee National Wildlife Refuge, Florida, United States - Lox_Sample_4.1 | ecosystem: Environmental > Terrestrial > Soil > Wetlands | place: USA... | reverse complement strand
GGAGCTGCATGCCGGGCGTCTCGCTGGCAACAGCGGGTTCCTGAATGCCCTGCGCGCGGCGGCGGGTCGCGGTGCGACCGTGTTCGGCGAGTGCGGCGGCTACATGGTGCTGGGCGCCGGCCTCGTCGATCCCAACGGCGAGCCTCACGCCATGGCGGCGCTGCTGCCGCTGCAGGCATCGTTCGCGGAGCGGCGGCTGCATCTCGGCTACCGGCGCGCCCGGCTCGCGACGGATTGCGCGCTCGGCGCACGCGGCGCTGCCTTCCGCGGGCATGAGTTCCACTACGCCGTCATCGAGGATGAGGGGCGCGGCGAACCGCTGTTCGCCTGCGATGATGCGCGCGGCCGCGCCCTCGGCGGCAGCGGGCGGCGCGCCGGCACGGTCTTCGGCTCCTTCCTGCATCTCATCGACCGCGAGGAGTCGCGGGACGAGCCATAGGAGTCGCTCGCGCTCTTGCCCGCGCCGCCCAACTGGGGCATCTTCCTGCGCACGGGCAAGCACAGCGAGAGCAGCCATGAGATCGGAAGCGACCAGCCGCACGCACACGACCGAAGCCGCGCGCCGCACTTACGCGGTCCTGCCCGCCTTCGCCGCGGCGTTCCTCGGTGCGTTCTTGCTGTGGGGCGTGGGCTTTGCGGGTCCGATGGCGATTCACAACGCCGCTCACGACGTGCGCCACTCGGCCGATTTCCCCTGCCACTGAGCGTTCAGAGCCACTCGTCCTGGATTGTGAAGGCCGCATAGGCGAGCCGCTGATAGACGCGCCTGAACGCCGGAAACGGAAAGCGGGGCAGGGGCGTTTCCAGGAGCGCGCCGAAGGGCGCTGCGCCGCCGCCGATCCTGCCCGCCAGCAGCTTGCCGCAATGCGTGGCGAGCGCGACGCCCGATCCGATGCAGGCGAGGAAGTAGTGCACGGTCGGATCGTCGGTCGCACCGGCATGCGGGTTCTTGTCGTAGGAGACGCACACCCAGCCGTGCCAGAAGTAGTCCGAGCCGATGCCGGTCAGCGGCGGGAACATCTCCACCAGGCGCCGTTCCAGCCAGGCGCGCCGATAGCGATGCTCGGCCGGTGAATCCTCGACGCCGCCGCGCGCCCCGAACAGGATGCGGTTGTCGGGCAGCAGCCGGTAGTAGAACAGCAGCCGCCGCGAATCCCAGATCTTCTGATAGGTGCGCCAGCCCACCGAGGCGCGCTTGGCCTCGCTGAGCGGCCGCGTGACAATGATGTTGGAGAGGACCGGCAGCAGGCGGCCGGCGGTCCAGGGATGCAGCCGGTCGCCGGTGTACCCGTTGGTGGCGATCACCACTTCGCGCGCACGCACCGTGCCGCGGGGCGTGCGCAGCAGATGCAGCCGGCCGTCGCGCCGCCACTCGGTCACCGGCGAGGCGTCATGGATGACGGCGCCCTTGGCGAGCGCGGCGCGCGCCAGGCCGCGCGCATATTTCAGCGCGTGCAGGGCGAAGCCTTCCTTGTGCAGGATCGCGCCGTGCGCCTCGCGGCTGGCCAGGTAGCCGCCGTCGAGATCGCTCTTGCTGAGGATCTGCGAGTCGAGGCCGAACAGCTGGTTCATACGCTGTGCGCGCGCCGCCATCTCCGCCAGTCGGTTCGGCCTGTGGGCCAGTTCGAGTCCGCCTTCCGGCGTGCGATCGCACGCGATGCCCTCGTCCCCGATGACACCGTCGACCGTGCGCACGGCATCGCGACCCACCTCGAACACCGCCCTGGCGCGCTCGAGGCCGAAGCGGGCGACCCAGTCGCCGAAGTCCTCCTTGCCGACGCCGATCGAGCAGAAGCCGCCGTTGCGCCCGCTGCAGCCCCAGCCGACCCGGTTCGCCTCCAGCACGTGCGCCCTGACGCCGTAGTCGCGCGCGAGGTGATAGGCACAGGCCAGGCCGGTATAGCCGCCGCCGATGATCGCGATGTCGGTGTCGACGTCGGCGCTGACGGGATCGCAGCCCGCCACCTCCTCGCCCGCGGTCGCCGCCCAATAGGAATCGACATGGGCCGCGCCCGGGCGGCTCAAGTCGGTCGTGTTGATTGCCATGCGTCCCCCGCGTCGGCGTGCGCCGACGCCATCTGCCATTCCGTCCGCAGATTACGGACAGCGCGGCGGCAGGGGCAAGGGAAGGGCTACTGGCCGAGCAGGCCTTTCAGCGTCTTTCCGACATCCTCGGTGCTCTTCGGCTTGCCCTGAAGCAGGTCGGTCGGCGAACTGGGTTGCGTCTGTTGCTGTGCGGGCGCTGCAGTTGTTCCCGCCGCCGCGCTGCCGCAGCCGTTGGACGCAGTGGTCGTGCCGCTCGCCCCGCTGCCCGAATTGCCGGTCAGCATGCCCGTGAGCGCGCCGACGTCGCCGCCGGTGCCGACGGTTCCAGCCAGCGCCCCGGTCGCGCTCTTGGCGAGCCCCGCCGGATCGGGCGTCACGTTCGGGTTCGCGAGCGTGCCGCCGACGTTCACGGGGATCGCCAGGTTGACCAGGTTCGTCTGCTTGGCCGTGGGGTCGAGATGCAGGCCGAGCTTCTCGCTGTCGAGCATGATCTTGCCGCTGCCGACGATGGTGGCGCCGTTGGTGTCGACGACCAGCGCCTTGCTGGTCGCCAGGCCTTTGGCGATGTCGAACTTGCTGACGAGGCAGTTCAGGTTGGAGCTGTCCGTGCTGCCGCCGGTCGAGATCAGCTTGAAGAGATCGGACAGCATGATCTGCGCGAACCGGTTGTTGATCTTGCCGGAGCCCATCTGCAGAGCGGTGCTGCCGCTGAGCCCGGCCATGATCTGGCGCACCGATTGGCCCTGGCCCTTCACGTCCACGTCCATGTCGACCTTGCCGCCGCTCAGCACGGCGGACTGGCCGAAGGTCTGCATCAGCGTGCCGGCCTCGACGCCGCGGCTGCTGACCTTGAGGGCGACCGCCGGCTGCTGGGCGCTAGCGTCGATCACGCCGGAGAGGCCGAGCCTGCCGCCGCTGATGCCGGCGTCGAACTTGCCGATCGTGAGCTTGCCGCCCGCGAGGTCGAGCGCGACCGCGAGGCCGTCGAGCGTGGCCGGCTCGCGGATCACCTTCTGGCCGGTGAAGGCGATCTTGGCATCGACGGCCTTCAGCAGCGCGAACGGCAGGGGCGCATCGGAGAAGACCCGGCCGTCGCCGCTCTTCGCTGCGGGCGCGGCCTCGCCGGCGGGCGGCGCCGGCTGGATGCCGAAGTCCTTCGCGTCGACGAGGCTCGAGGACAGGTTCGCCGTGATCTTCGGCTGGCCGCCGCTGAAGGCGATGGCGGCGTCGCCGGCGATGTCGCTGCCGCCCATCTTCAGCTGCAGGCCCGCGATCTTGTAGCCGCCCTCGACATCGCTGAGATTGCCGCTGAGGCTGTAGGGCCCGAGCGGCGGCAGCGGCGAACCCGCGAGCGGCGTAAGATCGGCCAGGCTCTTGCCGTCCGCCGTGAGCGCGATCGCGATGCCTTTCCCGGCCGCCGGTTTGGCGATCGTGCCCTTGGCCGTGACGGTCGCACCGCCACCCTGCGCCTTGAGGTCGATCGGCAGCGGCTGGTTGCCGAGGATGCCGCTGAGGGCGCCGATTGTGCCCGTCGCGCTGACCGGGTTGCCGTTGAGATTGGCGACGATCTCGAGCGCGATGGGGTTCGCCGCATCGGCGCTCTCCGCGGTGAACTTCTGCAGCGCCACGGTCTGAGTCTTCTTGGCGACGCCGTCCTTGTAGGTGATGGTGACGTCCGCGAGCGTGATCTTGTTCACGGTCGGCAGCTTGCCGCCGCCCTCGGTCGGAGACGCCGGCTGCGCCGCGCCACCGGTTTGGCCGAAGGACCAGTTGCCGGTTCCCTTGGGATCGGTCTCCAGCAGGATGTCGGCGCCGTTCAGCACGATGCGCTTGACCCGGACGTCGCCGGTGAGCAGCGGCAACAGCTCCAGCTGCGCCTCGAAGCGCTTCACGGTCACCATCTGCGGCCGCGATCCCCAGGTCGCGTTGGCGAAGCTCACATCGTCGACGGCCACTGTCGGCGTCAGCGAGATCCCGACCTTCAGATCGCCGGCGATCTTCACCTCCCGGCCCGTCCGCTGCTTCACCTGATCGGCGATCAGCGCCCGGTACTGGTTGAAGTCGATGGTTTCGATCGCGACGACCGCGCCGCCGATGACGACGACGACCACGGCCCCGAGTCCGATGAGTACGTGCTTCAATCGCATGATGGCGTCACTCCTCGCCGTAATGATGTCCCCGGCGGCGACCGCGCCGCAATTGGACGATGGTCTAATGGCTTCTCAAAATCGCTGCGCCGGACTTGGATCGGGGTCACCGGCTTCGGTGCGAATGGTGGGCGCGACTGGGATTGAACCAGTGACCCCTGCCGTGTGAAAGCAGTGCTCTCCCGCTGAGCTACGCGCCCATCCCCGGCCCTGCGAGGGCCGCTTCGAACGGTGCAGTCATTAGGCCATGCCGTTCCTGCCTGTCAACCTGGGCCGGCGGCGGCCTGCGGTTTCGGAACAGTTGCGGCCTCCAACGCATTGATTGCGTTGAAGCAGCAACCAATGGAGGACAGCGATGCCTCGAGGCGACAAGTCCAAATACACCAGCAAGCAACGCCGCCAGGCCCGCGACATCGAGAAGGGCTACGAGAGCCGCGGCGTCTCCCGGCGCGAGGCCGCACGGCGCGCCTGGGCGACCGTGAACAAGATGACCGGCGGCGGCCGCCAGGGCGGCTCCGGCGAGGGCAAGCGCGTGAACAAGGAACCCGCCCGCAAGGGTGGCCGCATCGGCGGCCGGGCCGCGGCCTCCCGGCCTGCGGCGGCGCGGTCCCGTTCCGCCCGCAAGGCCGCCCGGACGCGCGCCCGCCGGAAGCGCTGACAGCCTATCGAGGCGGCGCGCCGTCCACCGCAAGCTCACGCGTCAAGCCAGGGGATGAGCTCGGCAAAGTGCGCGATGATGGCGTCCGCCCCCAGCTCCTCGACCGGCGTGCGGGTGTAGCCGTAGCGCACGACGATCGCGGGCACGCCGGCCGCGCGGGCGACCGCGACGTCGTTGGCGCTGTCGCCGATCATGACGGCGCGGTCGGCGGTAGCGCCCAGGAGATCGAGCGTGCCCAGGAGATGGCCGGGGTCGGGCTTGCGGACGGGCAGGCTGTCGCCGCCGGTCACCGCAGCGAAGAGACCGGTGAGGCCGAGCGTTTCCAGGATCTCCATCGTGGGGGCATAGGGCTTGTTGGTGCAGACGCCGAGCCGGTAGCCGCGCTCCCGCAGCAGCCTCAGGGTCTCGACGACGCCTGGAAAGGCCGGGGTGAGCGCATGGCGGCCTGCGGAGTAGTGCACGAGAAACCGCTGCACCAGTCCCGGCATCGCTGCCGGCTCGACGGGCGCGCCGGTGTCGGCGAAGCCGCGCTCGACCAGCTTCGCCGCGCCATCCCCGACCATCGAGCGGATGTCGGCGAGCGAGACCGGCGTCCGGCCCTGCTCGGCGAGCACGGCATTCAGCGAGCGGTGGAGATCGGGCGCGCTGTCCACCAGCGTGCCGTCGAGGTCGAAGACCAGCGCGTTGCGTACGGATGCCATGGCGCAGCGAGAATATGGATGTTAACCGCGCCGCGCCATAGTTCCGCCACGCCGATCTGCTCTCTTGGATGGCCGGGGGCGCTATGGCAGGCTGCGGCGTGATTCGCCTCTTCCGGCCGAACCAACCTTGAGTCCGTCAATGCCTGACAACCCTATCGCCGTCGTCGTCCTTGCCGCCGGCAAGGGCACGCGCATGAAGACCGACCTGCCGAAGGTCATGCACAAGCTGGCGGGGCGGCCGATGATCGCGCACGTGCTCGCCAACCTCGCGCCACTGTCCTGCGAGCGCATCGTGGTGGTGATCGGGCCGGGCATGGAGACTGTCGCCGCCGCGGTCGCGCCCCATGCAACCGCGCTGCAGGCCGAGCCGCTCGGCACCGGCCACGCCGTGCGGGCGGCGCGCGCGGCGCTGCAGGGTTTCGCGGGCGACGTCTTGATCGTCTACGGCGACTGCCCCTTCATCTCGAGCGAAACGATCGGCAAGCTGATCGCGCGGCGCCGCGCAGCCGACCAACCCGCCGTCGTCGTGCTGGGCATGCGGCCGGCCGATCCCGCGCAATATGGCCGGCTCATCGTCGGCCGCGACGGCCTGCTCGAGGCGATCGTGGAGTATCGCGACGCCAACGCCGAGCAGCGCGCCATCACGCTCTGCAACTCCGGCGTCATGGCCATCGACGGCAAGCGGCTGTTCGCGCTGCTCGATCGCGTCGGGAACAAGAATGCCAAAGGCGAGTACTATCTGACGGACATCGTGGCCATCGCGCGTGCCGACGGGGCCGCCTGCGCCGTGGTCGAGGCGCCGGCCGACGAGCTGATCGGCATCAACAGCCGGGCCGAGCTGGCGGCCGCCGAGGCGATCCTGCAGACCCGCCTGCGCGCACAGGCGATGGAGAACGGCGCCACCTTGACCGATCCGCAGACCGTCTTCTTCTCCTTCGATACGCAGCTGGGCCGCGACGTCGTGGTCGGCCCCAACGTCATCTTCGGTCCCGGCGTCGCGGTGGCCGACGGCGTCGAGATCAAGGCCTTCAGCCATCTCGAGGGCGCCAAGGTCGCCACCGGCGCCGCCATCGGCCCGTTCGCGCGCCTCCGTCCGGGCACCGTCATCGGCGAGAATGCCCATATCGGCAATTTCGTCGAGGCCAAGAACGCACAGGTCGGCAAGGGCGCGAAGGCCAATCACCTTACCTATCTCGGCGATGCCGTGGTCGGCGAGCGCACCAACGTCGGCGCCGGCACCATCACCGCCAACTACGACGGCTTCAACAAGCACAAGACCGAGATCGGCGCCGACGCCTCGATCGGCTCCAACAGCGTGCTGGTGGCGCCGGTGAAGGTGGGGCGCGGCGCCATCGTCGCCGCCGGCAGCGTGATCACCGAGAGCGTCACGCCCGATGCGCTGGCGCTCGCCCGCGGCCGCCAGACGGAAAAGCCGGGCTGGGCCGCCAAGTTCCGCGAGTCCAAGGGCATGCTCGGCAAGGGCACGGTGATCCGCCACGGCGACAAGGCCTTTCGCGTGACCATCACCCGGCCCGACGGCAGCGTGCTGCCGACCGGCCCCGCGACCGTGCGCGTCGCCCCCGCGAAGCAGCAGGCCACTCCCGCTCAAACGCCGACGGCAACGGCGTCGAAGACGCCGCCCGCCGCCGCGAATGGGGCAACTGCCAAGGCCGGCAAGGCAGCGGTAAAACCCAAGGCTGCCGCGGCGGCGAAGGCGAAAAAGCCCGCCGAGACCAAGAAGCCGGCGCCCCAGAAAGGCCGGCGCTAGTGTTGCAGAAGAGTTTCCACCGTTGAGGGCATCGAACGAGCCTCCGGCGCACATCCAATCGCTTGTCACCACCGCGAAAGCGGGGGTCCAGGGTAACCGCACGTCACTTGTCCTGGACCCCCGCTTTCGCGGGGGTGACAGTCAAATTTTGTGGCCCGAATGCGTCCCGTTTTCTTTGAGAAGAGTGACCACAGATGAACACGGATAAGGCACAGATGAACACGGATGGAGGTTCGCTCACGCATCGAGGGCGCTCGGTGCATCTTTGTCCATCCGTGCCTTATCCGTGTTCATCTGTGGTCGACTCTTCTTGCTCGTAGCGTCCTCGGAGGGAGCCAACGGATGTGCGGCATTCTCGGCATCATCGGCAAGGCGGCGGTGGCGCCGCTGCTGCTCGAAGGGCTCAAGCGCCTGGAATATCGCGGCTATGATTCCGCTGGGATCGCCACCCTGACCAACGGCCACATCGCGCGCCGGCGCGCCGAGGGCAAGCTCGGCAACCTCGAGGCGCTGCTGACGCGCGAGCCGCTCGCCGGCACCATCGGCATCGGCCACACCCGCTGGGCGACGCACGGCCGCCCCAACGAGACCAACGCCCATCCGCACGCCACCGATCGCGTCGCCGTCGTCCATAACGGCATCATCGAAAATTTCGACGAGCTGCGCCGCGAGCTCAGCGCGCTCGGCCATAAGTTCGAGACGGAAACGGACACGGAGGTCGTCGCCCATCTGCTGACGCGCTACCTGCAGGAGCAGAAGACGCCGGAGCAGGCGATGGCCGCGGCCATGGAGCGGCTGCACGGCGCCTTCGCGCTCGCCGTCATCTTCGCCGGCCGCCACGACCTGATGATCGGCGCCCGCCGCGGCAGCCCGCTCGCCGTCGGCTTCGGCGACGGCGAGATGTATCTGGGCTCCGATGCACTGTCCCTGGCCTCGCTCACGCGACGCATCTGCTACCTGGAGGAGGACGACTGGGTCGTCCTCTCCGGAACGGGCGCCAACGTCTACAACGGCGGCAAGCCGGTCGAGCGCCCGGTGACGCAGACCGCGCTCTCCGGCGCCCTCATCGGCAAGGGCAACTATCCGCACTTCATGCTGAAGGAGATCTGCGAGCAGCCGGCCGTCATCGGCGATACGCTGCAGGCGTTCTTCAATCCGCTGCAGCGCCGAATCGAGCTGCCGGCGCTGCCGTTCGATTTCGCGGCCGTGCCGCGCCTCACCATCACCGCCTGCGGCACCGCCAGCCTGGCGGGCATGGTCGGCAAGTACTGGTTCGAGCAGCTGGCGCGCCTGCCCGTGGAGTTCGACATCGCCAGCGAGTTCCGCTATCGCGCGGCGCCGATGCCGGCGGGCGGCGTCACCATCGTGATCTCGCAGTCCGGCGAAACCGTCGACAGCCTCGCCGCCCTGCGCTACGCCCGCAGCCAAGGTCAGAAGATCCTCTCGATCGTCAACGTGCCCGAGAGCGCGATCGCGCGCGAATCCGATGTCGTGCTGCACACGCTGGCCGGCCCCGAGATCGGCGTCGCCTCCACCAAGGCCTTCACCACGCAGCTCACCGTGCTGGCCTGCCTCACCATCGGGGCGGCGCGGGCGCGCGGCGCCATCGGCCACGACCGCGAGGCCGCGCTGTCGGCGGCGCTGACGGAGGTGCCGGCGCGCGCCGCCGAGGTGCTGAACCACGACGCCCGCCTGCGCGAGATCGCCCACGAGGTGGCGAAGGCGCGCGACGTGCTGTTCCTGGGACGCGGCACCTCCTACCCGATCGCGCTCGAAGGCGCCCTGAAGCTGAAGGAGATCTCCTACATTCACGCCGAGGGCTACGCCGCCGGCGAGATGAAGCACGGCCCCATTGCCCTGATCGCCGAGGACGTGCCGGTGATCATCGCCGCGCCCAGCGACGACGTCTTCGAGAAGACCGCCTCCAACCTGCAGGAGGTCTGCGCGCGCGGCGGCAAGGTGCTCGTGCTGTCCGACGCCGCCGGCCTCAAGAAGCTGAAGTCGAAGGCCTGGGCTAGCATCGAGCTGCCGAAGGTCGATCCCTTCGTCGCGCCGATCCTCTACGCGATCCCCGTCCAGCTGCTCGCCTACCACGCCGCCGTCGCCAAGGGCACCGACGTCGACCAGCCCCGCAACCTCGCCAAGAGCGTGACGGTGGAGTAGGGGAGCGACAAGCTCAACGCTGATAACCCGATGATTCAAGACGCGTGTGAATGGAAGGCTCGCCAATGGAAGAAATCAATCTGCTGCTTGATGACGGCCTGAGTGCCAGAGATAAGAGCAACCTCGACTACTTCACCGACGCAGCCAAGACCAAGATCCGCGACACCATGGACAAGCTGCTCGACGATCTGTCGAAGCTCGGCACCACCTTCACCCATTCCGTGACCTGGGGCGTCACGGACGAGGGCCTGAAAAAGAAGGGCGTGATCATCATCTATTTCCGCGCCAATGCGCAGTCCTCGCAGACGAAGAGCATCGTCGGTGCCCCCAGCCCGCCGGAGAACGCGGCGGGTTGGACCGTCATCGGCACGAAAGCGACCTTGTCGGAAGCCTATGTCGAGATGAATTTTCCGGCGGAGAAGCTGGCGCGCATCGCCGTGCACGAAATGATGCACAACAAGTGCCAGATGGACAACGACGCGCTGCACGGCAAGAAAGGCGGCGGCGGCATCTCCAACAGCCCGACCCTCGGAACGGAGTCCGTGACTGCGGAGAACGCCAAGCTGATAGGGGCGAACCTCACGAAGACAATAGCGCAGTGGCGGCCCGGCGGCTCGCTCAGCTAGTGCTTCGCGCATGAGCATGGCGGCCCGGCCTCGCCGTTTCCCACGCATCGTGACCCTTCTCCTCTTTCTGCTCGCCGCCGCCACGGTCACGGTGCTCAGCCTGCTGCCCCAGCGCGACGTGCCCAAGGTTGGAGTCTCCGACAAGCTCGAGCATGCGATCGCCTATTTTGGCTTGGCGATCCTCGGTGGCCTGGCATTTCGCGAGCGGCGCCGCCTGCTCTATCTGTTCGTCATCCTGTGCGCGATGGGCGGCGCCATCGAGCTGCTGCAGGCATTCTCGCCCGGCCGCACGCCCGAGCTTGCGGATGCCGTCGCGGATGCGGCCGGTGCCGCCGCCGGGATCTTCGTCGCGCTGCCGCTTGCGTTACGCCGGGACTGACGCGAGCCCTGCCTCGCTTGCAGGGGTGACCGGCAGGTCGCCCGCCTCTCCGCAGCGCCGTGATTCGTTGCGTCAAGCCAGTGTATCTGCCGGACGGGCGACCTGCCGGTCGCCCCTACAGGAATCTCCGCGACTCCGTGGCTCCGCGTGCGACACTTTCATGCCGGCCAGCATCGCGGCCAAATGCGATTCCCCTGCCCTTGAGAGGGAGGGTAGAGTGGGCGGTGGCGGCGCCGCGATCGTACAAGCGCGGGATGTGTTCTAGCGCTCAATCGCTGATGCCAGCCGTCCAGCCGACGCCGGCCAGGTCGCAGCGACCGATGCGGCGGCCGACCTGCACTTCCGTCATCGTCATGTTCTTGGCGCCCATCACCATGGCGATGCGGCCCTTGAAGCCGTCGGGCAGGAGAGCATACGCGGCATGTGCCCTCGCCTCGTTGCGGCCCGGGCAGCGGATGTCGAATTGCAGGGTGGCGCCTCCACGATGAACGTTGCTGGCCGGGCAGGTCGCCAGCGGATTGTTTCCGCTCAGCACCGGCAGCGGCGCCGCATCCGTCCTCACCGCGTCGGCGACGCAGATCGTCCGCGTCTTCTCGATCGCCCAGCTCTCGAGATGCGGCAGCTCGAGCCGGAACCTGACTTCGTAGGATCCGCCCGGCAGCAACGTCCCCCGCCCGGCCCGCGCGTCACCCGCCGCAAGTCCCGCGAGAACGATGGCGCAAGCCGCGCGCAAGCCTCTCATCTCGATCCTCCCCCGCGCCACCGACGGCGCGGCTCAGAGCGCCTTCCGGAACGTGAGGTTGATGCGCTGGCGGCCGAGCGCCGGATGGACTCCATCCGCCAGCGGCATGACGCCGTGGAAGGCCAGGCGGGCAGGGCCGCCCCAGACGACGACGTCGCCATGCTCGAGTGGAATCTTCGACTGCGGGTCCGAGCGCTTCAGCCCGCCGAACAGGAAGCGCGCCGGCAGGCCGAGCGAGACCGACACGACGGGCGAGCCGTAATCTTGCTCGTCCTTGTCCTGGTGCAGCGAGAGCCTCGTGCCCGGTTCGTAGCGATTGATGAGACAGGCGTCCGGCGTGAATCCGGCGAAGCCGGCCTGCGCCGCCGCCGTCGTCGCCAGGTCGCGTAACACAGCGGGCATGGGTGGCCAGGGCTTGCCGCTCGCCGGATCGACCGGGTCGTAGCGATAGCCGGTCCGGTCCGTCACCCAGCCGGCCGATCCGCAGTTCGTCATCGCCACCGACATCGTAAAGCCGCCCGGCGTGACCATGCGGCGGAACGGCGCGACCGCGGCGATCCTGTCCAGCTCGGCCAGGAGCCGATCCGTGAACTGCAGCGCGAAGCCGCGCAGGACGGTCGGCGTGAATGCCGGCTGTTCGCGCCGGTCGTCGGCGTCGACCTTGCCGTCGAAGAGATCGCGCATCGCGTCCGCTCGCTCACGCCGCATCGTGGAAGATCACGCCGAGGGTGTGCCGCTGTCCAGAGCGCAGGCGGCTGACGCCGTGCCGCGTGTTCACCCGGTAGGTCCCGCGCGTGCCCTGCACCGGCCGGTGATGCACGGCGAACACGACGGCATCGCCCTGCCGCAGCGGCACGACCTCCGGCCGCGACTGCATGCGCGGCCGCTGCTCGGTGAGCACGAACTCGCCGCCGGTGAAGTCCTCGCCCGGCTCGGACAGCAGCACCGTCGCCTGCAGCGGAAACGCCAGCTCGCCATAGAGATCCCGATGCAGGCAGTTGTAGTCGCCGGGTCCGTATTGCAGGAGCAGCGGGGTCGGGCGCCGCTGGCCCGCCGCGTGGCAGAGCGCCAGAAAGGCTTCATGCTCCGCCGGGTACCGTCCGCCGATCCCCATGCGCTCGTTCCAGCGATTGGCGATCGGCGCCAGCCGCGGATAGAGCGCCGTGCGAAGGCCGGCGACGAGCTCGGGCAGCGGGTACGAGAAATACTTGTACTCGCCCTTGCCGAAGCCGTGGCGCGCCATGATGACGCGGCTGCGGAAACGGTCGTCCTCCTCATAGAGCGCGGCGATGGCGCGGCCCTCTTCGGGCGTCAGCAGGCGTTCCAGCACAGCCGCGCCCTGCTCGCCGAGATCGGCGGCGACGCGCTCCCAATCGATCGCCGCGACGCGCTCCGCCTGCGAGGCGGCGGCCGGTCGTCTTTGCGCGGCGACAGTCACGCCGTCGCTTCCCTGCGCAGCAGAAGGCGCTTGCGCTCGACGCCCCAGCGGTAGCCCGAGACCGCGCCGTCGCTCCTGACGACGCGATGGCAGGGAATGGCGACCGCAATCGTGTTGGCCGCGCAGGCCTGTGCGACCGCGCGCACTGATTTCGGCGCGCCGATGCGGCGGGCGATCTCGCTGTAGCTGGCGGTCTTGCCCGCGGGAATCTTGCGCAGGGCTTGCCATACCCGCCGCTGAAACGCCGTGCCCCGCAAGTCCAGCTGCAGATCGAGGCCCCGCGCTGGCACCTCCACAAAGCCGGCGACCTCAGCGGCGAGTTCCTCAAGACCGGCATCACCGCCGCCCGCCCGCGCCTGGGGGAAACGATCCTGCAGTTCGCGCACGAGCGCATCGGGGGCGTCGCTCAGGAGGATGGCGCATATGCCGAGGTTGCTGCGCGCGACCAGGACGGAGCCGAGCGAGCATTCGCCGATGGTGAAGCGGATCGCAGGCGTAGCCTCGCCTCGATAGCCCGCAGGTTTGGTGTAGATGTCGCCGGAGGTCGGGTGGGATAGGGCGGTC
>Ga0335082_10006035_pt1 | contig 13232 bp, 15 predicted proteins | sample Lox_Sample_41_FD_206718 | JGI IMG/M metagenome (GOLD analysis project Ga0335082, IMG submission 206718) | Soil microbial communities from Loxahatchee National Wildlife Refuge, Florida, United States - Lox_Sample_4.1 | ecosystem: Environmental > Terrestrial > Soil > Wetlands | place: USA... | reverse complement strand
TGTGCGTCGGTGTGCTGATGGTGGACGCCGGCCTTGCGAAGCGGCAGCTCACCTGGCGACCGCGGCGGATGAAGCGCGATCGAACGCGCCGGCGCTGATGCAGCAGACACCGACCGGCGCGACGCAGTCGCGCCTTCGACCAGCGCGCGGCGTTTGCCGTCATGGCAGCACGGAGCACGGCGGTGGCAGCGCTCTGGCATCGATCCCGTGCAGGTTCCGTGGCGCAAACGTCAACCCGAATGGGAGGTAGAAGATGGATACCTTGTTCGATCGCGCCGCGGAGACCTCGCGGACGCAGCTCAAGAAGATGCGCTGGACGCTCGGCCTGCACGGCCTCGTGTCGGTCGTGTTCGGCGTGATGATCCTCGCTTGGCCCGGTATCAGCGTCTACGCGTTGACGATCGTCTTCGGCGCCTACACGCTCGCCACGGGCATCGTCGAGCTCGGCACCGCGTTCACCTCGCGGGGCAAGGAGGAGCGCGGGTGGCTGGCTCTCCGCGGCCTGCTCGGGATCGCCGTCGGCGTGCTGGTATTCGCCTGGCCCGGCATCTCGGCGCTCGCGCTGCTGTACGTGATCGGCTTCTACGCCGTCACGCTCGGGATCCTCGCGGTCTTCGGGTCGTTCCGGCTCCCGCTGGCTGGAAGCGACGCGGCGTCGATGGTCCTGACGGGCCTCGTGTCGATCGTCTTCGGGATCGTGATCTTCGCGAAGCCCGGTGCGGGCGCGCTGGCCCTTCTCGCGCTGATCGCGGCGTTCGCGCTCGTCACCGGAATCACCGAGCTCGTCGTCGCGATCGGCGGCGAGAAGCTGCTCGAGCGGAAGGTGAAGAAGGCAGTCACCCCGCCTCGTGCGCCTGGGAGGACGACTCCACAGCCCTCACATTGAGCTCGACACGACGGTGCGTCCACGGAGCCGGCGAGGAGCTCGCCGGCTCCGGCTCGCCGTAGTCAGGTACGCGCGCCGTAACGCCGGCGGAACAGTACGTACGCGACGGCTCCCGCGGGGAGCGGCAGCCAGTACGAGGCGATCCGGTAGAGGAGCGTCGCGGCCAGCGCGTCGTGCGCCGAGACGCCTGCGAGGGCGAGCGTCCCCACGAGACCAGCTTCGACGAAGCCGAGGCCGCCCGGCGTCAAGGGGAGCAGCGCGAGCAGCTCCGCGGCGACGTAGGCGAGCAGCACGAGCGAGGGCTGAGGCTGGGCGCCGACGGCACGCAGGGCCGCGAGCAGCGCGAAGTAGTCGAAGAGGGTGTTGCCGGCGGCAGCCAGCACCGCCCCCTTCCAGCGCGCGCCGAGCGTGCTGCGGATGAAGTCACGCGCGTCGAGCAGTTCGCGCGCGACGCCGCTCACGCGGGTCTTCCGCCTGATGGTGTGGTTCAAGAACCACTCGATCGCGTTCCCGCCGAGCTCGAGCGGCCGGTCTGACCTCATCACTGCTGCTCCGCCGAGAAGCAGCAGGACGAACAGGGCCGCGCCAAGGTAGGCGGCGGCGGCGAGGCTGTGGTTGACCGGCGCGCCACCGAGGATCGCCGGGAGCGCGAGTAGCGGCAACGCTGCGGTCGTCGCGAGCTGGAGCGCCGTGGATGCACCGAACGCGGCGGCGGCATCGCCGGTGTCCACCCCGGCGTCGTGGAGCATCGAGGCTGAGAGCGCGGCGGCGGTGGCGCCGCCGCCCGGGAAGATGCGCCCCGCGAGGTTCCCGCTCAGCTGCGCCGTCGCGACGGGAAACCATCCCTTCGTGCGCAGCGCGATCCGGTCGAGTTGCCAGAGACAGATGTAGCTCCCGACTTCGGAGACGAGGACCAGGCCGGCGAACGGCCAGTCGAGGTGCGTGAGTGACCGCCACGATCCGAAGACCGCGAGCAGGCTTGGGAGCAGGAGGTAGAGCGACGCCCCGGCCAGCAGAAGAAGGACGGCGCGCCTTCCGTAGCGCAGCGGGGACCTCGCCGCTGCAGTCGTCTGCGACCCGGGACGTTGCATGTCACCCCGCCGTCTACCACGCATCGTGGCATCGAGGGGGGCGAGTCTGGCAGGGACTTGGCAGCGCCGTCGACCAGCGTTCGTCGCACATCCACGAAGGAGAAGCGATGACCACCACATTGATCGAACAGAGAACGACGCACTGGATCGTCGATCCTGAAGCGACGTCCGTCGAGTTCGCCGTCAAGACGTTTTGGGGCCTGATGACCGTTCACGGCCGCTTCGACCGGTTCGACGGCTCGTACGAGGTCGGCTCCGACGGCACGACGATCGAGCTCTCGATCGACGCCGACAGCCTCGACACCGGGCATGCGACCCGCGACAAGCACCTCCGCTCGACCGACTTCTTTCACGTTGCCGAGCACCCGCAGGTGCGCTTCACCTCGACCCGCGTCCAGCCTGTGAACGGCGACATCCTCCACGTCGTCGGCCGCCTCGAGGCAGCAGGAGAAGTCGTGCCGCTCGAGTTCCCCGCCACCGTGCGGCAGCTCGGCGACACGCTCGAGATCGAGGCGACCACGACCATCGACCAGCGACAGCTCGGCATGAGCAGCGGGCGGCTGGGGATGATCCGTCCGCCGGCGACGCTGCACGTCAACGCGCGGTTGAGCCGATGACCGCTCGCCGGCAAGTCGTGATCGTCGGTGAGCTCGATGACTGAGCTGACCGCGTCGCGGCGGCGGCTGATCTTCGGCGCGCTGCTCCTCGTGCTCTTTATCGCGTCGCTCGACCAGACGATCGTGTCGACGGCGCTGCCGACGATCGTCGGCGACCTCGGCGGCCTCCAGCACCTCTCGTGGGTCGTGACCGCGTATCTGCTGGGCTCGACGGTGGTCGGGCCGCTCTACGGGAAGCTCGGCGACCTCTACGGGCGCAAGCGGATTCTCCAGGTCGCGCTGGTGATCTTCCTGGTCGGCTCGGCGCTGTGCGGGCTGGCCCAGAGCATGCCCCAGCTGATCGCGTTCAGGGCGATCCAGGGCCTCGGCGGCGGCGGTCTGATCGTCGCCTCGATGGCCGCCGTCGGCGACCTCGTCGCGCCGCGCGACCGTGGCCGCTACCAGGGCCTGTTCGGCGGCGTGTTCGGCGTGTCCGTCGTCGCCGGCCCGCTGCTCGGCGGCTTCTTCGTGGACAACCTCTCCTGGCGCTGGATCTTCTACATCAACCTGCCGTTCGGTCTCGTCGCGCTCGCGGTGATCGCGACCGCATTCCGCTCGCAGCAGGCGACGGCGCACCACCGGATCGACTGGCTCGGCACAGTGGTCCTCGCGGCCGGGCTGTCGGGCGTCATCCTCTACACCAGCCTGGGCGGGACGAGCTACGCCTGGGACGCGCCGGGAATGCTGGCGGCGCTCGTCGGCGGCGTGGCGCTGCTCGCGCTCTTCCCGCTGGTCGAGGCGCGGGCCGAGGAGCCGATCCTGCCGCCGGAGCTCTTCCGCAACATGACGTTCAGGACGACGAGCGCGATGGGAGCCGTCGTCGGCTTCGCGCTCTTCGGCTCCGTCACCTTCATCCCGCTCTACCTGCAGATCGTCAAGGGCCACAGCGCCACCGGCTCCGGACTGCTGATGACGCCGATGATGCTCGGCGTCCTCGTCACGTCGACTGTGAGCGGCTTCCTGATCTCCCGCTACGGCCGCTACCGCGTCTTCCCGATCGCGGGCACGGCGGTCGCGGCCGCCGGGCTGTACCTGCTCTCGACGCTCGGGGTCGGGACGCCGACCGAGCGCGCCGCCGGCTACATGCTGGTCGTCGGCCTCGGCCTCGGGCTCGTGATGCAGGTGCTCGTGCTCGCCGCGCAGAACGCGGTCCCGTACCGGCTGCTAGGCGTCGCGACCTCAGGGTCGACGATGTTCAGGCAGGTTGGCGGCGCGATCGGCGTCTCCGTCTTCGGCGCGATCTTCACGAACCAGCTCGGCCACGAGCTCGCGCGCCGTCTCCCGCCGGGCGCCCACGCGCCCGCGCATGCGAGCCCGGCTGTCGTCCACGACCTGCCGCCGGCGATCCACACGCTGTACGTGACAGCCGTCGCCGCGGCGCTGCACCCGGTCTTCCTGACGGCGGCCGCGGTGATGGTGGTCGCGTTCGGCCTGAGCTGGCTGCTCCGCGACGTGCCTCTTCGGGAAACCGCCGGGGCGACTGTCCCCGAAACCCCGGTCCGGCCGCGCCCGGCGAGCTCCGAAGCGCTTCAAGCCCTACGATGAGCAGGTGCTTCCCGAGGGCGTGTTCCACTGGACGGCGACGCATCCCGATTGGGAAGGGCCGGTGTCGGCGTACGCAATCGACGACGGCGAGCGGCTGGTCCTCATCGACCCGATCGCTGTTCCGGACGATGTGCGCGCGCTGTTCGGATCGCGGGAGGTGGTCACGGTTCTCACCTCGACGTGGCACGAGCGCGATGCCCCAATGCTCGGCTTTCCCGTGTGGGCCCCGGCGCCGGATCGTCCCGAGGAGCAGCTCGTCCCGGCGACGCGCTATGCGATCGGCGACTCGCTGTTCGGGATGGAGGCGTACCCGGGCCGTGAGGGCGAGCTCGACCTCGTGCTCTGGAGCGAGCGGATTCGAGCGGTGATCGCGGGCGACACGTTGGTCGATCTGGGCAACGGGCTCGAGATCCCCGCAAGCTGGCTGCCGGAGGGCGTCACGGTCGAGCAGGTCGCAAGCGGGCTGAGGCCGCTGCTCGACCGGCCCGTGGAGCTCGTGCTGCCGACCCACGGCGAGCCTGCCGACCGCGCGGCTCTCGAACGCGCCCTCGCCTGACCCTGCGAGGCTAGGCCGCCCCCGGTGGCCGTCGCATCGGCCAGAACCGGGGCCCGTTCGGGACGCGCTGCTCACCGAGGTGGACGAAGCCGAGTCGCTCGTACAGGGCAGCGCTGCGCTCGGTGCTGGCTTCGAGGTACGCGGCCACGCCCTCCAGGTCGCAGCGGTCGAGCGTCGGACGCAGCAACGCCGTCCCAAGGCCCTGGCCCTGGAAGCGGGCGGCCACGCCCAGGTAGCGAATGTAGTAGTGCGGTTCTCGGAGGTGGATGCCCTCGAAGAGCTGCTGTAGGCGCCTCGCCCGGGGTAGCCGGGGGCCGAACGCGCGCACGAAGCCGATCGCCGCCGAGAGCGGCACCATCATCTCCCACTTCCCGGGCGGCAGCTCGAGGTTCGCGCCACGGAAGTCGCCGGTCGTGAGCACTCGCCCGACCGGGAACACGTAGTGCTCGAGCTCGACCGCCAAGAGCTTCCGCAGGCGCCTGTCGCTTCGCCGGCTCGGAGCCAACCACTGGAGGATTGGATCGGTGGCGAACGCGTCCGCAAGTGTCGCGCTCAACTGCGCCACATCACCGACCTCTGCCTCTCGCACGCTCGTCCCCGCGAGTGTTTCGTGAGCCACGCAGCGACGCTAGCAAGGGTTGGTGCGGGCGCGGCGGGGGCGATCGTAATCTTCGAGCTCGAGGGCGGGCTCGTGCAGGTTGTGGCCTGCCGAGCGCTGCTCTCAGAGTCGCCGCTGCGGTTGCAATCGTCGCCGCGTCCGCGTCACTTGCGGAGCGCTCGCGGTGGGCTTGTCTGAGGTGACCATGACGGAGACGAAGACCGCTTCGCGGCTGTCCGTCGTATTCGGACGCCCGCGCACGTTCGGCTAGGCGGGGTCGACCGTGGACAGCCGCTGGCGCCGGGCGGCTACGGCCACGAATGCGAGTAGCGCGGCGGCCAGGACGAGCGGCGCGACCGGAGCGAGCTGGAGCAGGAGCAAGGCACCGAGGAATGCGCCGAGCAGCATCGCGCCGACGGCGATTACGCGCCGGGCGGTCCTGGCGCCGGTGCCGCCGCCGAGCCACGAGTCGGCGGCGATGCCGGTCAGCGTGAGCGTGAGGACGGTGGTGGTCAGGTCGGCGACCGCGAGCCGGCGGGCGGTGGCGTTCTGAACCCCCATTGCCAGCGCCATCAGCCCGATCAGGGCGTAGCGGCTGCCGGCGCCGAGCTGCTGGCCCGCGACGGCCGCGACCGGGATCGCCGCCGCGCAGAGCACCAGCTCGACGGTGGTCGCCGCCCGGAGCTGGCGGCGCCGGTTGTCGCCGAGGCGCGAGGCGAGCCGTCTCGCGGCGATGCCGCCGGGGAGGAAGCACGCCAGCGCGAGCAACGACCCCGGCACCGAGAGACCGCCGGCGCCGGCGGCCGCAAAGCCGAGGAAGACGACGTTGCCGGTCATGTTGGCGACGAACACATGCCCCAGTCTCAGATAGGCGAGCGCGTCGACCACGCCGGTCACGACCGTGAGCACGATCAGCAGCGGCGGCAGGCGCTCCTCTGCGACCGAGGCGCGCGGCGAGAGCGTCTCCGCGACGTCACGCCAGCTCGACGACGCGATCGTGCGCGCCGCCGTCACTGCTCGCGGGCGCCGCCGCCGTCGCCCGCGATCTGCTCGAGCGCCTGGAACAGCGCCGCGAGGTCGCGGTGCTCGTAGCCGAGCGCAGCTGCGATCTCGAGCACCTCGTCCGCGCGCTCCGCCGAGGGAAGCGGGATCTCGAGCCGTCGCGCTGCATCGAGGGCAAGCTCGATGTCCTTGTGCATGAAGCCCAGGTCGAACCAGGCCTCGTCGGGAGGATCCAGGATGATTGAGGCCCGCGCCTTGAGCATCGGCGAGCCGATCGGGCTCGACTCCATCACGTCGAGGGCGCGTTGCCGGTCGACGCCGGAGCGCTCCGCGAGGAGCAGCCCTTCGGCGAACGCGAGCATCTGGACGGCAAGGCTGATGTTGATCGCGAGCTTGAGCGCGAGGCCCTGACCGTTGGCGCCGATGTAGTTCGGCGTCCCGAGCTCGCGCAGAACGGGCTCGACCCGGCGGAAGGCGTCCTCGTCGCCGCCGACCATGATCGTGAGCGTGCCCGACCGAACCTGGGGGACGCTGCCCGAGACCGGCGCGTCGAGCATGAAGGCGTCCTGGGCGCGGACGCGCTCGGCGAGCTCGCGGCTCGCCTGCAGGCTCACCGTGCTGACGTCGACCCAGGTCTTCGCGGCAGCCAGCCCCGCGAGGATCCCGTCGGGACCGGACGCGACGTCCCGGAGCACGTCGTCGTCGGGCACCGAGGTGAAGACGATGTCGGCCGCCTCGGCCACCTCGCGCGGCGCGCCGCGCCACTGCAGCCCGTCGTCGATCAGACCCTGGGCGTTCTCGCGAGTTCGCGCCTCGCCGAAGACCGGGTAGCCCGCGGCGAGGAGCCGCGCTGCCATGTTGCCGCCCATGTGACCGAGGCCGACGAAGCCGATGGCGGGGCTGGTCGGAGCCATGTCGCACACCTCCGGAGGCTGGGGTATCGAGTCTAAGCCCTACCGGGCCGACCTGATCCAGAGGGCTGCTTCCGAAGTGGGTTCAGACGCGATGGCCTAGAGCCGAGCTCACCACGGCCCGCGGCCAACGAGGACAGACGGCAGGTCGGCTCTGCCTCAGGCTTTCGCTTCGGCTGCTGCCTTCAGGTGACCGAGCCACGCTGCGAGCGAGCCGTCGAGCATCGACTGCATCGAGGTCGGGTCGGCGTCGACAGGATCACCCGCGAACGACTCGTTCGTCTCGACGTGAACGCCGCTTGGAGTCTCGCTGAACAGCCACTCGTGAATACCCGTGATGCCCTCCGCAGTGCCGCCCCACAGCACCCGAGCTCTCCTCGAGGATCAGCCGTAGGATGTGCGGCGGGAAGCTTCCGATGATGATGTCCCCGGGCGCCGCGCGCGCGATCGCGATGGGAGGAGACCCATGAAACTGAGCGTCCTCGGCGCGGCCGGCGCCACGGGCATTCCGCTGGTCGAGCAGGCGCTCGCCGCGGGACACGAGGTCACGGCACTCGTTCGGTCCGGGCAGAAGCTGGCCATCGCCAATCCCAACCTCCATGTTGTCGAGGGCGATGCAACCGACCGCGCCGCGGTCTCCGAGGCGATGAACGGCGGCGACGCTGTCATCAGCGTCCTCGGCGCGAGAGGACCGGTGATGGCCGAGGCAACGCGCGCCATCGTGGGCGCGGCCAAACAGAAGGGGCCCGAGCGCGTCGTCGTGCTGTCCTCCTTCGGCGTCGCGCGTGACCGCCTCACTCCCGTCACCAAGCTCGTAACCGGCATGGCAATGGGGAGTCAGATCAAGGACAAGACCGCCGGCGAGGACGTCCTGCGCGCCAGCGGCCTCGACTGGACGATCGTCTACGCCACCAAGCTGACCAACGCCCCCGAGACCGAGGCGAGGGTCGTCCCCGAAAGCGAGAAGGTCCGGATCTCGCAGAACATCTCACGCGCGGGCGTGGCCTCGTTCCTCCTGCAAGCAGCCACGGAAGACCTCTACAGTCGCCGCGGGGTCGTCATCACCGGATGACAGGGGAGTCTTAAGCCCTCTCGCGGACTCGAACCGCGGACCCCCTCCTTACCATGAACGTGAGGAGGGGGCCGACGCATGCGGTTTGCGCATAGCGGTGCGGCTTTGCGCGTGTCGCCAGTAGACGCGAGTCGTCGCGTTTTGCATGACGGTGCGACCCTGATGCGACCCGCCGAACCTGGTGCGACCCGCCATAGCTCAGGCGTCAAGGACGGTCGCGCAAGCGACAGCGCTTGGCTGATCCTTGCGCCGGCCTGTCCTAGCCCGTAAGCGCGGTGACGAGCCAGAGCACGCCGATACAGAGAGCGAACACCAGGCTGAAGAAGATGGCGCGCGTCAACCAGCGCCTCGTCTCGACTCGCAGCAGCTCCGCCTTCTCACCGGGCTCAGGCTGGTTCCCGTACAGCCTTTTCACTACAGCCCACGTAGGACCCCCGCGAACGGCGCGACCTCGCCACGCTCCAGCAACGGCTTTAGCCAGGGCCTGTACGTTCGCTGGAACCGCACGATGCTCACGAAGCCCCCAAGCCAAGCAATCAAGGCAGCAGCGATCACGCTAGTCAGAGCTCCGTCTCGCACGCTCTCAGCATCGACATGGGCTAGACGTTGCGCAACCTCATGCCTGCCTGTTGGCCAATCGCCTCGACCCGGGTGACATTCCCGCACGCTGGTCCGGGGAAGCGCTCTGCTACTCAAGCCGGGCTAGGTGCAGCCCCCGCGCATGAGGCAGATTTTGTAAATCACGGAGCCTCTGGCGTTGAGAGCCGAGATCTCACGAACGCGCTCCCTCGGCAGGTCGTCTGTTCGCAGGTACACGTTGTCCTCGACGTCAGCCGCGGCGCGGGATCCGCTGAGCGTGACGACCTCGACGCTGGCAACCCCGTCGGCGGCGAACCCCTCGAGTCGCGTGACGATGGGGTCGTCGATCGAACCGGCGCCAAACACGCTCTCATCAGCAATCGGCATCTTCGGAGACGGAAAGTCCGGCGAACAGAGGTAACCGCTGAATGGGGTTCGATCGCCGCGGTGGACGATCGTCACGCAGAGGCCGCCGCCAGCACGATTGGCGACGTAGTACGAGTTCCCGTCACGGGTCGCGATCCGGCGCAAGTTCGCGGCGCCGACGCGCGCCATGCTCGCCTCGGTGGAGGCGGGGAGGCGAGGCTCGACCCCGGCTGCCATCGCGCCGAGCACGTGCAGCTGTCGCGGCGAGAGCTGATTCGTCTTCACCGGTTCGCCAGTGAATACATCGGTGAGGAGACCGCCGATTCCGAGCGCCGGGATGGCAAGCGCGAGCACGGCCGCTGCGCCTGCCGCCACGAGCGCCACCCTCCTCCGCCTCGCGCGGCGGGCTCGCGCGACGACGTCCTGCCAGCTCGCCTGGTCGACCGGCGCCTCCAAGGCCAGCTCGTCGAGAACGGAGCCGAGTTCGCTCACATCGCCACCCCCTCCAGGTCGTTGCGGAGAGTTGTGTGGGCGGCGTTCAGCGTCGCCGCGACTGTGCCCGACCTAACCTCAAGCACCTCCGCGATTTGGTCGTAGGAGAGATCGGCGTAGTACCGCAGGAACACGGCCAGGCGCTGGCGCTCCGGCAACGCCCTGAGTTGGCTACGGATCGCCTCGTCGGGCGCGTCGGGATCGTCGTGTCCGCACCTCTGAACGGCAGGTACCGGATCCTTTGCCCGTGCCCTGCCACGGTCGGCGGCGACGTTCAGGACGATCCGCCAGATCCAGCCTTCGAGAGTTCCTTCGCCCCGGAAGGTGCGCCTCCGCCGCAACGCCCGCGAGAAGCCTTCCTGCACGACGTCCAGTGCTTCCTGTCCATCGTTCAGCACTGCGGTGATGCTCAGGACGAACACTGGGAAACGATCTCTGTAGATCGCCTCGATCTCGGCGGGCTGAACGCTGGGCTTCCGAGCCACCGTCATAAGACGATGTCAGACTGCGATTCCTTTAGCCGCCCCGCGCTCTGGTGACATTTCCGCACGCTGGCCCAGGCGGCGCCGTTGAGGCCGGACAGGTGAAGACAGGCTCCCAGTTCGGGCACATTGTTCATGTGAGCCGAGTTCTTGCGCCTGGCGGTATCCATGCTGCCGCGGCCGGTCGCTTCGCGCGCGCCGCGGATGTGGAGGCGATCCAGCGATCGCTCACGGATCCCGCCGCCTTCACTGCCGTTTTCGATCGCCACTTCGTGGCCGTCCACCGCTATCTCCACCGGCGTGGCGGCCGGGACCTTGCAGACGAACTTGCTGGAGAGACGTTTCGAGTCGCCTTCGAGGCGCGAGGGCGTTGGTCTCGAAACACTCCGGATGCACGTCCCTGGCTGCTGGGGATCGCCACGAACCTGCTACGCCGCCATCGCCGAACTGAGGAGCGGCGACTGCGTGCGCTAGCGAGAACAGGAGTCGATGAGTGGACGATGCCCGACGAGACCGCCCTCGCTGAACGCGCCGACGCGCGCCAGACTCGAGCCGCCCTTGCGGCCGCCCTAGCCACCCTCTCGCCGGACGACCGCGACGTTGTTCTGCTTGTCGCCCTCGGCGACCTGGCCTACGAAGACGTGGCCGAGACGCTCGCCATTCCACCGGGAACCGTGGCATCGCGGCTGAACCGAGCTCGCCGTGTCCTCGCCGCGGAGCTTGCCCGACCCGAGGAGGACAACGATGAATGAGATCGCACGTATTCGTTCGTTTCGCGCCAACGTGCCCGGGCCCTCAGCACATGTTGTTGCAACGGCGCGGAGGGAGCTACTTGCGGTCACGCGTTCGCGAGGGTCGCGGGGGTCGCGGCGGGCGTGGTCGCGGCCAAGTCGGCGCATGCTGATAGCGGCGGTCGCGCTCGTGTGCCTCCTCGGAACTGCGGGTGCACTAGCCGCGGCAGGCGTCCTTGGGGATGGCGTCCTTAGCGGAACTTCTGCGCCGCCAGAGAACGACGCCGCGCTGCGGGCGCTCTTCCCGCCCTACCACATCGGCCGCGCGACTCAGCTCGCCGAGTACGAAGGCAGGAAACTATTCGGCGCCCGAACAGCCGCAGGCGGGTACTGCTTCAGTGCCACATCGCCGACCGATCCGAAGGGAGAAGGCGGGCACTGCGTCTACAAGGCTGAGGCGCAGACGCTCGATGCGGGAGGAACAGTCGCTTTCGCGATGAGTGGCGCGAGCGTCGGCGGATACGCACCTGGGGCGAACACCGTTCGTGTTTCGGGCGCGGGGATCGACCTGACCTTTCCGGTCGGAGAGAACGGTTGGTGGCTTGGGGTGGCTCCACTTCCGGGCATGGAACGAATGCTGCGCCTTCATCGGCTTCTAAACGGCAAGGACCGAGACTCCGTCGTCGCGATCAGCGTCGGGCCAGGTGGCCAGGTTCTTGGGCGAGATCCGCTGATGTTGGTCGCGATTGCCAGGACCACTGACGGGCGATTCGCCGGCATCAGCGTGGCCCCCGACTGAGTCGTCTACCCGCACGGCCTCATTCGCTGGGGCCGCCCCAGCCCCGAGGGTCAAGTGCATCTTCTAGTGACATTCCCGCACTCAATGTCATCCTCGGCTGGTGGTGGGGTCCGCTCGTGTGCGACCTTGGTGCGACCTTTGAGCCCAAAACCCGGTGGCTCGAGTGAAAATGCAGGGACGAAAGTCCTGCAAATGGGCACATCTCGGCGCCTCGCCTGACCCCCTCCTTACCTGCGATTCAGCACAGACAACACGAAATGCTGATTTGCAGGGATTTTCAAGCCCTCTGACGGACTCGAACCGTCGACCCCCTCCTTACCATGGAGGTGCTCTACCAACTGAGCTAAGAGGGCGTGCCGGGCCATTGTAGGCGCTCCTCGGCCCGGTCTTGGTGGGGCTAGGCGTCGGCCTGAGGCAATGACCAGCCGCGCTTGCTCCACGGAAGGTCGCGGTGCGACTCCGGCTCGTCGGGCTCCGGCCTCTGCGTGACCGCACCGCGGATCCTCAGCTCGTCCGCCTCCTCCGCGGCTCGCGCCTCCAGCGTGATGCGGCGCGTTAGGACGGCTGCGCGCTCCTCGAGGCGGTACGCCTCGACCACGTCGGTCGCGCGGAGTGCCGCTGCGGTTCGCTCGTAGGTGCCGCGCGTGCTGAGGAGGTGGGTCAGCTTGAGCACGAGCGCGACGAGGTCGATCGCGATCAGGAAGGCGAGGAAGAACTCGACGTACTTCTTCACCGCCGGGCTTGCTCTCTCGACCCGGTCGAGCGCTGCCTGGCGCGCGAGGAAGTCGCGATCGGCCTTGATCGCGGCAACGCGGTTTGCGATCTGGGCGGTCTCGGCGCTCTGCCAGAGCGCGATCTTGCGCCGGTCGGCGGCGATCGTCGTCGCGAACTGAGGACGGGCTTTCTTCAGCGCTGCCGCCGCGGCGGCAGCGCGACGAGCGTCGCGCTTGCAGTACGGGCCGCAGCCGAGCTTGTGCGTCTGCGAGCAGCTGGCCTCGCCGGCCTCGCACTCGGAGAGAAACCGGCTGTTCGTCACCTGCCGCTGGAGGCTCGCCTCCTTGCGCTGCGTCGCGGCGATCTCCTTCTGTGTGGCCGCGATCTTGCCGTCGTAGAGGCGCGTTATCTGATTCGTCGCCTCGTGGATCCGGGTGGTCGTCGTCTTGCTGAGCTCGTCGTTGATGGATCCGCTGTAGATCACCTGGGCCATGGGCAGCCCCACCACGAGCGCGATCGCGAGCGAGAGAAGCAGACGCGGAATTGCGATCACGAGATTCCAGAACCTGCTCGTGCCGAAGCTCTTCAGGACGAGCCGCTCGATGAGGCAGTAGAGCACGGCCCAGAGCGGCAGCACCCAGAGCACGTTCACGATCGACGTGCTCCACCACTGGCTGGCGGCGACGGCCATCCCGAACCCGCTGACCACCGCCATCCCGGCCACCCACATGCCGAGTCCGCCCAGGAAGCTC
>Ga0335082_10006034_pt1 | contig 13234 bp, 10 predicted proteins | sample Lox_Sample_41_FD_206718 | JGI IMG/M metagenome (GOLD analysis project Ga0335082, IMG submission 206718) | Soil microbial communities from Loxahatchee National Wildlife Refuge, Florida, United States - Lox_Sample_4.1 | ecosystem: Environmental > Terrestrial > Soil > Wetlands | place: USA... | reverse complement strand
CATCGGCGTTCGCAGGGACGGGGCGGGCGCCCTGGCGGCGCACGCGTGGCTCGTGAAGGACGGCGCGCCCTACCTCGAGCAGGATCCGGCGCACAGCGCGCGATTCACCGAGATCGCGCGGTTCCCTTCGCCCGCGGCCGGATGAGCGCCGGGGAGGCCCTGGTCCTGGTGCGCACCCTCAGGCTGCGGGGCTCGGCCGACGCCGCGGCCCTGCGCGCCTCGTGGAGCGGAGTGCGCGCGCGTCCCGTGGCGCGGGTGCTCGCCTGGGAAGGCGGGACCCAGTGGCTGCTCCTTCGCCTGGTCGCGCTGGGCATCGAGGACGCGGTCCCGGCCGACCTGCGGGCGGCGCTCCGCGCCCGGGCGTCGGCCGAGCGCGCGCGGTGCCTGCTGGTGGACGCCGAGACCGAGGGTGTGGTGCGCTACCTGGAGGAGCGCGGCGTCCCGTGCGTGTTGATCAAGGGGACCGCGCGGCGCGCGGCCGCCGCGCGCTACCCGGGTGCCGACGCGCGCGCCACGGTGGACGTGGACGTGCTGCTCCCCGCCGGGCGGGTGCGCGACGTCTGGAGCGACCTCCGCGCGCGGGGCTGGCCGTTCGCGGGCGATCCCGCCCGCACGCCGCCCGGGCACTACCACGAGCCGCCGCTGCGGGGCCCGAACGGCGTCGGCGTGGAGCTGCACGGCTCCACCGGCGCGGCGGTCGCGGCGAGCGAGGCGTGGCGGAGGTCCACGGGCGGCGACGAGCTCGAGTGGCACGGCCTGCGGGTCCGGGTGCCGCCCGCCACCGAGTTGTTGTGGCACGGGCTGACGCACGCGCTGGGCGCCGGCCCCGCCGGTTTCCGGCTGCGTTGTTTCCTCGACGCGGCGTCCGTCATCGCCTCGGGGGCCCCGGTCGACTGGGACGTCGTGGGCGCGCGGCTGGCGGCGGGCGAGGAGGTGGAGCCGCGGCTCGCGGGGTCGTGGCTCGCGGCCGCGGCCGGGCTCGCGGGGCCGCCGTTGCCGCCGGTGCCGGGCGCGGCCGCGCCGGCGTTCGACGTGGCCCGCGCGGTGGCGTGGCGGCTGGCGGTGCTCGACGGGCCGGGGGACGGCAGCTTCCGGGAGCGGCTGCTCGAGGAGGGCACCCGGACGGAGCTGGGCGTCGGCGTCACGCCGGTGGTGCGGGGAACCGGCCCCCTGCGGCAGGCGCGACGCTGGGTGGCCGGCCGGGTGGCGCGGCTGGCGTACCGCGGCTGGCGCGCGGCGGCGCGGGGAGCCGCGCGCGGGAGCGCCGCATGGGCGTGACCGTGGGCGAGCGGCGCGGCCTGCGGCGCTGGTGGGACCTGGTCGCGATGCTGGCCTGGCGCGACATCCGCATCAAGTACAAGCAGTCGGTGATGGGCTTCCTGTGGGCCATCCTGATGCCCGCGCTGGTGGTCGGAGCCGGCGTCGCGGTCCAGTACGGGCTGGGGTGGTACGCCGGCCGGGGCGTGGACACCCGCAACCTCGCGGCGGTGGCGGTGAAGTCCGTGCCGTGGGCCTTCGTCGTCGCGTCGCTCCGCTTCGCCACCAGCAGCCTGATCGCCAACCGCGAGCTGGTGACGAAGGTCTACCTGCCGCGCGAGGTGTTCCCGGTCGCGGCGGTCGTGTCGCAGCTCGCGGATTTCGTCGTGGCGGCGCTGGTGCTGATCGTGATCCTCGCCTGCGCCGGCGTCGGCGCGAGCCTCGCCCTCCTGTGGGTGCCGCTGCTGGTGCTCGGGCTCGTGGCGCTGTGCCTCGGCCTGGGCATGTTCCTCGCCGCGGCCGCCCTGTTCTTCCGCGACGTGAAGTACCTGGTGGACGCCGTGATCACGTTCGCGGTCTTCTTCACGCCGGTGTTCTACCCGGTCGAGATCTTCGGCCGCCACGCCGACACCGCGCTCCTCAACCCGGTGGCGCCGCTCCTGGTGGGCCTGGCGGACGCGGTGGTGGGCCGGCGGCCGCCGGATCCGGCGTGGACGGCGTACGCCCTGGGCGTCGCGGCCGCCTGCTGCGCCGGCGGCGTGTTCGTGTTCCGGCGGCTCGAGCCCTGGTTCGCGGAACGGATCTGAGCGCGATGCCCGAGCCCACCGTCGCCGTCGAGCGCGTCTCGAAGAAGTTCCGCCGCGGCGAGCTGCACGACTCGCTGCGCGACCTGGTCCCGGCGCTCCTGGCCCGCGCGGTGCGCCGCTTCCCGCGGCCGGAGCTGGCGGCCCGCGAGTTCTGGGCGCTCGACGACGTGTCGTTCGCGGTGGGCCGGGGCGAGGCCCTGGGCGTGGTGGGCGGCAACGGCGCGGGCAAGAGCACCCTCCTCAAGCTCCTGTCCCGCATCCTGCGCCCCACCCGCGGCGCGGTGCGCATCCGCGGCCGCCTCTCGGCCCTGATCGAGGTCAGCGCCGGGTTCCACCCGGACCTCACGGGACGCGAGAACGTGTTCCTGTACGGCACGATCCTCGGCATGTCGCGCGAGGACATCCGGCGCCGGTTCGACGCGATCGTGGCGTTCTCGGGGCTCGAAGAGTTCATCGACACGCCGGTGAAGCGGTACTCCTCCGGCATGTTCGCCCGCCTCGGGTTCTCGGTCGCCGCGCACGTGGATCCCGACGTCCTCCTGGTGGACGAGGTGCTGAGCGTCGGCGACTTCGTGTTCCAGCGCCGCTGCATGGACCGGATGCGCGAGGTGATCGGCCGCGGCACCACCGTGGTGTTCGTGTCGCACAACCTGCGCGCGGTGAGCGAGCTGTGCACCCGGGCGCTGCTGCTGGACCACGGCCGCGTGGCCGCCGAGGGCGAGCCGGGCCGGGTGGTCGAGGCGTACCTGGAGCGCTCGCTGGCCGGCCGCCACGACGTCGCAGGCCGCGACGCCTGGGTCGCGCGGGTCGCGGTGCGCGGGGCCGAGGGCGCCCGCACCGTGTTCCAGACCGGGGAGCGGGCCTGGGTGGACGTCGACGTCACCGCGCGCACGGCGTGCGACCGGCTGTCGATCACGCTGTACCTGCAGGACGGCAACGCGCTCGGGGTGTTCGACACGTCCACCCAGCGGCTCGGCCTCGACGCCATCAGCCTCGCGGCCGGAGCGACCTTCCACTGCTCGGTGCAGCTCGACCTGCACCTCGCGCCCGGCACCTTCCACGTCGGGGCGGCGCTGATCCGCTACGACGTCCAGCGCGAGTACGACCGCTGGTTCCCCGCCGCCTCGCTCGTGGTCGCGAGCGACCGCGACGTCCGCGGCGTCGCGAACCTCCATCCGCGGGTGGTGGCGTTCGCGCCCGGCCCCGCGCCGGCCCCGCCGGCGCGCCCGTAGCCGGTGCGGGCCGGGCGCGCGAGGTGGAGCGCATGACGGCCGGGCGGCGGGCGGCGGGCGGCCTGCTGGCGGCCGCAGGCCTGGCGCTCGTGCTCGCGCTGACGCTCACCCCCGCCGCGGGCCTGGACGAGGGCCGGTTCCGCTGGTGCCTGCTGTGCGGCGACCTCGGCCTGGCGGACTTCGTCGCCAACGTGCTGCTGCTCGTGCCGCTCGCCGCGGGCCTCGCGCTGCTGGGCGTGGCGGGCCGCCGGATCGTCGCGGCCGCCTTCCTGCTCGCGACGGCCGTCGAGCTCGCGCAGCTGGCGGTCCCGGGCCGGGAGTCCACGCTGGGCGACGTCGCCGCGGCGACGCTCGGCGCCACGCTGGTCGTGCTCGCGCGGCACCGCTGGCCGGTGCGCCGCTCGCTGCCTTCGAGCGTGCTCGCGGCGGCGGCCGCGCTCGCCGTGATGGCCGGCACCGGCATCGCGCTGCGCCCGAGCCTCCCGCCCACGGCCTGGTTCGGGCAGTGGACCGCGAAGCAGGCCGGGATGGAGTGGTACCGGGGCACCGTGCTGGACGCGTCCATCGCCGGGCTGCCGCTGCGCGACGGGCCGCTCGAGGACTCGCGGGCCGTGCGGGAGCGCCTGTCCGCCGGCGAGCCGCTCACGGTGCACGCGCGCGCCGGTCCCCGCCCGCCGGGTCTCGCGCCGCTGTTCGCCATCGCCGACGCCGACCAGCGGGGCATCCTGCTGGTGGGCATCGACGGTGACGACCTCGTGCTGCGGGTGCGTCTCCGCGCGGCCGACGCGGGCCTCGGCCAGCCGGAGCTCCGCTGGCGCGGAGTCCTGGCGAGCCTGCGCGCCACCGACGCGCTCGCGGTGACGGTGCGCCGGACCGGCGGCGGCTCCTGCCTCGCGGTGAACGGCCGCGAGCGCTGCGGTCTCGGCTACCCGGCCGGGAGGGGCTGGGCGCTGGTGCACGCCGTCCCCGGCCTGCCCCCCGCGGCGGTCGCGGCGCTCGACGGCGGGTTCGTGGCGCTGGCCGCGCTGCTGGTCGGTCTGGTCGTCACGCGCGGCGCGGCGGGCGCCGCGACGGCGCTGGTGGTGCTGCTGGGGCTCGCGGTGCTGCCGCCCGCGCTGGGCCTGCTGCCCACGCCCGCGCTCCAGCTCGCGGCGTCAGCGGCGGGACTGGTGGCCGGCGGGCTCGCTCCAGACGGCGACCAGCTCGCGCACGCACCGGTCGATGCGGGCGTAGGATGAGCGGAAGGCGTCGAGCGGCTGATTGACGGGATCCGGCACGTCGCGCGAGGCGGGCACGGGATCGAGGTCGCCGAGCAGCACGACCTGGCCGGCGAGCGCGGGCCGCATGGCGACGGCGCGGCGCCGCTGGTCGCGATCCATCACCACGACGAGCTCGGCGTTCCTGAAATGATCGACGGTGAGCAGCGTCGAGCGGTGCGTCGAGAGGTCGACACCCAGCTCGGCCGCGGCGGTGATCGCGTCCGGCGGGGCGCGGCGGCCCGGAGCCAGGAACCCGGCCGACGCCACGTCGACCCAGTCGGGGAGCAGCCGGCGCGCTGCGCCGGCGGCGAACGGGCTGCGACACTGGTTGCCGTGACACAGGAACAGCAGCGACGGCGGCCGGGCGCGCCGGGCGAGGCGGCGCAGCGTGCGATGGCGTCGCCACCAGTGCATCAGTCGCGCGGTGAGGCGCGGCTCGGCACGCGGCGGGACCTGCGGCGCTCCGGATGCCACGGTCAACGAATGTATCCTGCGTCACGTTCGCGCGCTCCCTCCCGGCGGCGCATTGCCCGATTGCGCCCACGGCTCTAAGTTTGCCCGGACCAATGACCCTGCCGCGCCTGTCACGGGAGTGGGTTTGGGCGGCCGTCGCGTGGTCGCTCGCGATCGGCCCGATCGCCGCGCCCCGGGCCGCGGCGCAGACGGTCACCACCGGCGTGATCCGCGGCGCCGCGGTCACCGGCGCCGGCCAGATCGTCACGGGCGTCCGCATCACGATGACGCACCACGCCACGGCGTGGGGGCGCTCGGTGCTCTCGGACGCGCTCGGTGCCTACCGCAGTCCGCCGTTGCCGCCCGGCCGCTACGATCTGCGCGCGGAGCGCCTGGGCTACCGGCCGCTGGTGGTGCTCGACGTCTCGGTGAGCCCGGCGGCGGTGGTCACGCTCGATCTGCGGCTCACGCCGGCGGATCCCCCGGTGATGCAGGCCGACACGATGTCGTTCGTCGAGGGGGCGCTGCACGCGTCGCTGGCCCGCGGGACGTGGGATCCGGGCGGCGAGCTGGCCGACCTGGTGGATCCGTCGGGCCGGCTCGCCGGCGTTGCCGCGCTGGCCTCGGTCTCGACGGGCGGGCTGGCGATGGAGGGCCTGCCGGACCGGCTCGGCTCGGTCGGCGTGGACGGGATCCCGCGCACCATGGCCGCGAGCCCGGGCGTCTCGCGCGCCGACTTCTCGACGCTCGGCCTCCCGCTGGCGGGCCTGCAGCACGCGGAGCTGGCGTCGGGCACCGACGTGGAGTGGCCGGGCATCGGGGGCGAGCTGCTCAGCGCGTTCACCGCGCGCGGGCCGCGCGCCGCCCAGCTCCGCGGCTTCGCCGACGGCGGCACCGACGGCTACCGCGGCTCCCTCGTGTTCGGCGGTCCGGTGGTGCGCGACACCGCCTGGGGGCTCGTCGGGGTGGACGCGCGGCGCATCAAGACGCCGCTCAAGTCGCCCTGGCCCGACGACTCGGGCTCGAGCGCCGTGGCGGCCGCGGCGCCGCAGCTCGCGCCGTATCTGAACACCCTCACGCAGCAGACCGACGTCGTCACGGCGTTCGGCCGGTTCGACTGGGAGGTCGCGCGCGGCCAGTCCGTCGCGCTGCGGGCGGCCGTGACCACCGCGACGGCGAGCGACGTCGGCCTCGGCGACCAGCGCTTCACGGGACTCGGCACGTCGCTCGACGCGCGCGACATCTCGGCGTCGCTGGCGTTCAACTCGCGCTTCAACCCGCGCCTCGGCTCCGAGGTGTCCCTCGCCATCGACCGGAGCCTGCGCGACTACACCGCGCCCGCGCTGCCGCTCACCGTGCTGGCGGCGGAGGGCCTGTCCGCCGGTGCCGACGGCGCGACGCCCGGCCGCTTCGAGCGGGACGCGACCCGGGCCTCGGCGGCGCTGCTGTACCGGGTCGGGGTCCACTCGCTGAAGGTGGGCGCCGCGGCCACCTGGACCAACCACGACATCACCTACGATCCGTGGCGCAGCGGCGAGTTCGTGTTCGGGAGCACGGCGGACCTCGCGGCGGACCGGGGCGCGTTCGCGCAGTCGACGGGCGGCGTGCCCGACGCGTCGTTCACCATCACCGCGACCAGCTTCTTCGCGCAGGACTCCTGGTCGCCGGTGGGCGGGCTCGACATGCTGATCGGCCTGCGGCTCGAGCGCGAGCACTGGCCGACCGGCGGCGTCGCGCCGGACTCGGACTGGCTGCGCGTGAGCGGCATCCCGAACCAGGGCGTCCCGTCGCTCAAGACGCAGGTGAGTCCGCGGTTCGCGTTCGTGTGGTCGGCCGGTCCCCGGCGCGACTGGCTGCTGCGCGGCGAGGCGGGGACGTACGCCGAGGGCGTGGACCCGTCGCTGCTGGCCGAGGTCCTCACCCACGACGGCACGGCGGGGATGCGGCGCGGGGTCGGCGCGCTCGGCGCCTGGCCGGCCGTCCCCGATTTCACGGCCGCCCCGATCACCGGGCCGGTGCTGAGCCTGTTGAACGCGCACTTCCAGGCGCCGCGCACCGCCCGGGCGAGCCTGAGCATCGCGCGGGCGCTCGCGTCGGGCCTGTCGCTGCAGGTCGCCGGGCAGTACCGCCACACCGACTTCCTCGCCCGGCGCTCCGACCTGAACCTGCTCACCAGCCCGCAGCTCACCGACCAGTTCGGCCGCGCGATCTACGGGACGCTGCAGCAGTTCTCCTCGGCGCTCGTGGCCACGCCCGGCAGCAACCGGCAGTTCGGCGCGTTCGACCGGGTCTGGGCGCTCGACCCCTCCGGCTTCTCGGACTACTGGGGTCTGACGGTCTCCGTCGAGCGGCTCCGCGAGCGCGGGCTCAGCGTGTGGGCGAGCTATACCTACTCACACACCACCGACAACACGCCGGGCCTCGCGGGGAGCGTGCCCGACGCCCAGCTGGCGCCGTCGCTGACCACCGGCGTCGGCACGGCGGACTGGCGGGACGGGCGCTCCGATCTCGACGTGCCGCACCGGGCGCTCGTGGGCGCGGCGTGGTCGAGCGGCGCGGTGACGCTGGCCGGCCTGGTGCGCGTCCAGTCGGGCCCGACGTTCACGCCGGGCTTCCGTGACGGCGTGGACGCCAACGGCGACGGTGCGGCGGGGAACGATCCGGCCTTCGTCTCCGAGACGGTGACCGGCGCGGCCGAGGTGGTGGACGGGAATTCGTGCCTCAGGTCGCAGGTCGGGCGGTTCGCGTCCCGCAACTCGTGCCGCGGCAGCGCGGTCGCCGGCGTGGACGCGCGACTGGTGCTCGGCCTCGCGCCGCTGCTGCACGTCCCGCTGTCGCTGGTGGTGGACGGGCTCAACCTCGTCAGCACGAACACCGGGATCATCGACCGGGCGCTGTACCTCGTGGACCCGGCCGGCACGCTGGCCGTCAACGGGGCCACCGGCACCGTCACCGTACCGCTGGTGGCGAACCCGGATTTCGGGAAGGTGCTCGCCCGCAGCACGCCCGGCGCGACCGTCCAGGCCGGCCTGAGGCTCGAGTTCTGATGCGGCGCGCCCCGCTGCTCCGGGTCCTGGCGGTGACGGCGGGCGCCGTGCTCGGCTGCACCAACGCCGGCGAGAACCACGTCACCCAGGTGGGTTTCACCGGCACCGTGATCGGCACCGTCTTCCTCGACGGCAACGGCTCGAGGGTGATCGACGCCGGCGACGACTCGCTGGGCCACGCCAAGGTGCGGCTGGTCCACATCGGCGGCCAGGACATCGGCCTGACCCAGATCGCGGCGACCAACGGGACCTTCGTGTTCACCGCCGTCCCGGTGGGCGACTACTCGCTGGTGCTCGACACGACCGCCTTCGCCGACACGCTGGTGCTGGTGCGGACCGACAGCGCGACCTTCACCGTGGTGCCGAACGTCACCACGCGCGTCAACGTCCTCGCCGGCCGGCCGCTGGTGACCGTGGCGGAGGCGCGGCTGCTGCCGTCCGGGCGCAAGGTCTTCGTCAACGGCGTCGCCCTCGCCGCGACGTCGACCTGGGCGGACACCACGACCGACCTGGCCGACACCTCCGCCGGCATCCGGGTGGCGCGGGCGCGCACCGCCTTCGCGGCGGGCGACAGCCTGCGGCTGCTCGGCACGCTGGGCCGGCGCGACGGCCAGCCGGTGCTCAACGACCCCACCGTGTTCGCGCTGGGGAAGGGCTTCTTCCCGGCCGCGGCGACCCTGACGACGGCGGCCGCGGCGGCGGCGGCCGGCGGCAGCCGCGACGCCCAGATGGTGATCGTGGGCGGCGCGACGATCAGCGACACCCTGCGCACGTCGACCAGCTTCCTGCTCACGGTGAGCGACGGCAGCGGCCCGCTCCAGGTGCAGCTGGACCAGACCGCCGACGTCGCGTTCCAGACCGGGAGCCTGCCCGGGACCTTCGTGCCGGGGAACAAGTTCGACCTGGTGGGTGTGCTCACGCCGACCGGGACCGGCTCGTGGCGCCTCCGGCCGCGGTCCGCGGCGGACCTGACGCTCATCCCGCCGACCCCGATCAGCATCCGGGCCGCGCGGGCGCTCGGCCCCGGGGTGACGGTGACCGTGATCGGCACGGCGCTCAACAGCTCGACCACCTTCTCCGACACCACGGTGAGCCTGGTGGACACGTCGGGCGCGATCCGGCTGACGCGGCTGCGCACGGCGGTGGCGGCGGGCGACTCGGTGCGGGTCCGGGCCGTGACGGCGAGCCGCAGCGCGGAGCCGGTGCTGGACGGCGGCACCACCACGGCGCTCGGCCGCGGCCTGTTCCCGGCCGCGGCGGTGCTCGGCACGGCCACGGCGGCGACCGCGGCCGGCGGGACGCGGGACGCGCAGCTCGTGCAGGTGCTCAACGCGACGGTGAACGCGACCGCCACGGTGCTGGGCAACTACCAGATGACCGTGTCCGACGGCAGCGGGAACCTGACCGTGGTCCTGGACCAGGCCATCGCGTTCACGGTCCCGGGCATCTACGTCGTGAACAACGTGTTCGACATCGTCGGGATCCTGGTGCCCACCGGCACCGGCACCTGGACGATCAAGCCCCGGTCGCCCGCCGACCTCGTCAAGCACTAGGCGCGCCGGGCCGGGCTCCCCGCCCGTCCCCGCCGACCTCCCGGGGGTTCGCCAGACGATGGCCGCACCGGCACGCATCGCCATCATGGGCCACGTCGGCAACGGCAACCTCGGGGACGAAGCCATCATCGCGGCGGTCATCGCGCGGCTGCGCGCCCGGGCCCCGGACGTCGACCTGGTGGCCTTCAGCTCCAATCCCCCGGACACCGCGGCACGTCACGGACTGACGACCTTCCCGATCCGCCTCATGGCGGAGCGGCGAGGGCCGGAGTCGGAGGCCGCCGAGCCGCCCGGTCCGGCCTCCGGCGTCGCCGAGCGCATCCGCCGCCGGCCGTGGCTGAAGGCGCTGCTGCGCCCGGCGGTGGTCACGGCCCGGCGGATCGCGTCGCTCGTGCGGGAGACGCTGTTCGATCTCCGGTCGCTGCGGCGGCTCCGGGGCGTGCGGCTCATCGTGTTCGCGGGCTCGGGCCAGCTGAACGACGACATCGACGGCGCGTTCGGGTATCCGCTGGTCATCCTGCGCTGGACGGTGCTGGCGCGGCTGCGCGGCGCCGCCGTCGCGTTCGCCAGCATCGGGGCCGGCCCGCTGGAATACCGGCTCAGCCGCCTGTTCCTGAAGCTCGCCCTGCGCCTGACGGCGTACCGCTCGTTCCGGGACCCCAGCTCGCTCGCGATCGCGCGCCGGCTCCGCGCGCCCGAGCCGTGCCGGCTGGTGCGGGACCTCGCCCTCAGCCATCCGCGCTTCGGACCGGAGGGGCCGCCGGCCCACCCGGACCGGGCGCCGTGCGTCGGCATCAACCCGCTGCCGTTCCTGGGCGGCGGCAGCTGGCAGATGCAGGACCGGTCCCGCTACGACGGCTACGTGGCGGCGCACGCCGAGCTGGCGCGCGGGCTGGCCGCCAAGGGTTGGCGGGTGGTGCTGTTCCCCACCCAGATCCGGATGGACCCGGAGACCATCGAGGACATCGTCGGCCGGCTGGCGGCCGGCGGCGCCCCGGGGGCGTCGCGGGTCGAGAGCGCCACGGGCATCGCCGACGTGGCGGACCTGTTCGACGTCCTCGAGCAGTTCGACCTGGTGGTCGCCACCCGCTACCACGGCGTCCTGCTGGCGCTCGCCAGCGGGATTCCCACCGTCGCGGTGTCCTATCACCCCAAGACGCGCGACATCATGGAGCACATGGGGCTCGCGCCGTGGTGCCTGGGCCTGGAGGGGTTGAGCGGGTCGGTGCTGCTGGAGCGGACCGCGGACATGGCGTCCCGGCTCGGCGAGGTGCGGGCCACCCTGGCACGGCAGCGCGGCCGCGACCTCGCGGACCTGCTGCGCCAGTACGACGAGCTGCTGCGGGTCTCGGGAACGGCGGTCGCCCAGGGGCCGGCGGCGCCGCCGGCCCGCTCCTAGCCGCCCGCTAGCGCGAGTTCCGCGCCCGCCAGACTTCCCACGGCGGGTGCCCGGCGGCGAACAGGTCGTCCACCCGCTGCTTCTCCTTGGCGGTGTCCACGGCGAGCCAGAAGCCGTCGTGGCGGTAGGCCACGAGCTTGTTGGCCTCGATCAGCCGCTGGAAGGGCTTCAGGACCAGCTCCTCGCCCTCGTGCAGGTAGTCGAAGATCGCCTGCTGGAAGATGAAGAACCCGCCGTTCACCCGGACGCCCGCGTCGACGATGTCGTGGAAGCGCGTGACCCGCCCCTCGCCGTCGCTGGACACCGCGTGATAGCTGAGGTTGGGCTTGACGCACAGGAAGCTCGCCACGGCGCCGTGCTGCCGGAAATGGGTCAGCTGCAGGTCCAGCGGCGCGTCGGTGAGCCCGTCCGCGTAGTTGGCGAGGAACGCTTCCTCGCCCGCGACGTGCTTCTTCACGGCGGCCAGGCGCTCGCCGATGTTGGCGTTGAGCCCGGTGTCGACGAAGGTGATCCGCCAGTCCTCGATGTCGGACGACAGCAGCTCGCGCCGGCGGCCGCCCTCCGCGAGGACGAAGTCGTTGGTGATCGCCTCTTCGTAGTTGAGGAAGTAGTGCTTGATCGCGTCGCCCCGGTAGCCGAGGCAGAGCACGAAGTCCCGGTGCCCGTAGTGGGCGTAGTACTTCATCAGGTGCCAGATGATCGGGCGGTAGCCGATCGGCACCATCGGCTTCGGCACGTTGTCGGCGTAGTCGCGCAGCCGCATGCCGAGCCCGCCGCAGAACAGCACCACCTTCATGGCACGTCCTCCCGATGCATCGTCAGGCGCCCGCCCTGGCCGCGACCCGCCAGCGGAGGTCGCCGTCGAGTCGGCCGGCGGCCATCAGCTTCTGGATCTGCTTGATGCGCAGGTACCGGTCGCCGAAGAACTGCTCGGCGGTGAGTCCCGCCGCCTGGTACGCCGCGCGGAGCTGCGCGACGCCGCGCCGCACCGTCCACTGGGGCCGGAACTCGGGCAGCGTGCGCGCGATCTTGCTGCAGTCCACCCGGTAGGAGCGCGGGTCCGGGCCGCCGCCCTCCGCGTAGCGCACCCGGCACCCCGGCACCTCGTCCCGCACCATGTCCGCGATCTCGCGGACCCGCAGGTTGTCGTCGTTGCGACCGACGTTGAACGCCTGGTTGTGAACCAGCTCCCGCGGCGCGTGGAGCACCGCGAGGAAGGCGCGGGAGATGTCCTCGATGTGCACCAGCGGCCGCCACGGCGTGCCGTCGCTCTGGATGACCACGTCGCCGGACGTCACCGCGTAGCCCACCAGGTTGTTCACCACGATGTCCGCCCGGAGCCGGGGCGAGACGCCGTAGGCCGTCGCGTTGCGCAGGAACGTCGGGCTGAAGCCGTCGCTGGCCAGCGGGCGCACGTCCTGCTCGGAGCGGATCTTCGACTCCCCGTAGGGCGTGATGGGATTGAACCCCGCCTCCTCGGTCAGCATCTCGTCCCCCGCCACGCCGTACAGGCTGCACGAGGACGCGAACAGCCAGCGCGGCACGCCGGCCGCCTTCGCCGCCTCGGCCAGGCGCACGGTGGCGCGGTGGTTGATCTCGTAGGTGATGTCGGGGTTGAGGTTCCCCAGGGGATCGTTGCACAGCGCCCCGAGGTGCACCACGGCGTCGAAGCCGCGGAGGTGCTCCGGCTTCACGTCCCGCAGGTCCATGCGCAGGGCGCGCACGTCGGGCACGGCCGGACCGAAGCTGCACGCCTCGAACAGGTAGCTGTCGAGGCCCGTGACCTCGTGGCCGGCGGCCTGCAGCATCGGGACCATCACGGAGCCGATGTAGCCGTTGTGCCCGGTGACCAGGATCTTCATGGATTCACTCCGAACGCTGGTGGCGACGCGCGCGGGCGCGTCGAGGAGGCCGCGGCTCGTCGCGGCGCGGGTCGCCCGGGGTCGCCGGGCCTCCCGCCGCGGCACCGCCGTCCGCGGGCGACGGGGCGAGCAGTCCGGCCCCCTCGAGCGCGGACGCCGCCCGCCGCACGAGGGCGAAGGGCATGTCCGCCCGGTCGGCGATGTCGAGAAGGGTGTGGCTGCCATCAGAGTAATTCAGCACCCACAGCAGCGCCATCTCGAACCCGGGCGGCGTCGCGCCGCCGGTGCCGCCGTACAGGCCGCGGCGGCCGAGCTGCGGCTCGCCGTAGGGGCTGAGGTTCACAAACGCCGCGTCGTGCTCGAGGA
>Ga0335082_10006032_pt1 | contig 13237 bp, 12 predicted proteins | sample Lox_Sample_41_FD_206718 | JGI IMG/M metagenome (GOLD analysis project Ga0335082, IMG submission 206718) | Soil microbial communities from Loxahatchee National Wildlife Refuge, Florida, United States - Lox_Sample_4.1 | ecosystem: Environmental > Terrestrial > Soil > Wetlands | place: USA... | reverse complement strand
AGGGCTTCTATTTCCACTTCCTCGACATGCAAACCGGACGGCGAGCGTGGAATTGTGAACTCTCGCTGATTGACTCCACCTTGCTGCTGGCGGGCCTTGTCACGAGCGGCCTGTTCTTCGACCGCCACGATGAAGCGGAAATTCGTGACGCAGCCTCGGTCCTGTGCGAACGCGTCGATTGGCGTTGGGCGCAGGGTGACTCGAAATCCCTGAGCCAGGGCTGGTTGCCAGAGGCCGGTTTTTTGCACTACGGCTGGGAAGGCTACAACGAGGCGCTACTGCTTTACGTGCTAGGTCTCGGAGCGCGTACGCGTCCCCTGCCCGCAGCCGCGTTCACCACCTGGACCGTTACCTACCAATGGGAGCGGATCTTCGGTCAGGACGTGCTCTATGCCGGACCCCTCTTTACACATCTGTTTCCGCAGGCCTGGCTTGACCTGCGCGGCATACGCGACGACTTCATGCGCGAAAAGCGCAGTGATTATTTCCAGAACACCCGCCGCGCGATCGCCCTGCAGCGCGAGTACTGTGAGTGCAACCCGCTCGAGGCGGCCGCATATGCGCGCGACCTCTGGGGCATCAGTGCCGGAGATGGCCCTACCGGGGCAGCCCTCGGCCCCTATGCCGTAGATCAGTACCGTTTCGGCTACATGGCGCGCGGCATCCCCTTCGGCCCGGATGACGGCACTTTGTGTCCATGGGCCATGCTCGCCAGCCTGCCGTTTGATGCGGACGCCGCGCTCACCGGTACCCGACGGCTGCTGCGGGACTTCCCGCAGGTATGCCCGGCGGAGCGATTCGTTAGCGGTTTCAACCCCAGCGTCGATGCTGCGCCGGCAGGATGGGTCTCCGAAGGCTGGTACGGGCTTGACCAGGGGCTGCTGGTTCTTTCGATCGAGAATGCCCGCTCCGGGCTCATCTGGTCCCTAACCCGGGATTCACCGGCGGTTCGACGCGGTCTGCGCCGTGCTGGTTTCTCGGGTGGCTGGCTGGGCTCATGAGGCACGCCCGTGGCTTGCGGATACCGCGCCGATCCACGAGTCGCCCGTCGCGACTGCGAACGCGGACCTGCGACCTGGCCGTTATCGGCGCCGGGCCCGCCGGCCTCGAGGCCGCACATCGAGGCGCCGCCGCCGGCCTGCGCGTGGCATTGTTTGAGCGCAAGCAACTCGGCGGCACGTCGCTGAACAGCGGCTCCATCCCCTCCAAGGCGCTCATCCGCGTCGCCACCCTGTTCGCGGGCGCACGCCAGGCAGCGCGCCTGCTGGACTCGCACCTAGAGTTGCCACCGCCGGATATGCAACGCATCGTCCAGTACCTGCGTCGCGTCGAGCAGCGCATCGCGGCCTATGATTCACCCGCGCGCCTCGAGCGGGCGGGTATCGAACTGCATCGCGGTGCCGCGCACTTCGTCGATCGCCAGACCGTGGCGCTCGGCCGGCGCCATTTCCGCTTCCGGCACGCGCTCGTCGCCACCGGCGCGGTGTCGGCGCCTCCGAGCTTCCCTGGGCTGCCTGCGCGGAGCTACCTGACGAGCGAATCGATCTTCTCTCTGCGGCGACTGCCGGGCAGCCTGGCCGTTGTCGGAGGCGGACCGCTCGGCTGCGAGCTCGCACAAGCGTTTCGCAGACTGGGCTGTGACGTCACGATCATTCAGGACGAGGCGAAGTTCTTGCCGCTGGAGGAGCGCGACGCCGCGCAGGTCCTGGCGCAGGCAATGGCTCGTGACGGCGTCCAAATACGGCTCAATACGCGCGTGATTGGTGCCAGCCGCTCTGGTTCCGGCTTCCGTCTGGAGACGGAGAGCTACCGCAAGCGCGACCGCGTGACGGCGACTGAAGTCCTGGTCAGTGTCGGCCGGGTGCCGAACACGGGCGAATTGCATCTTGAGGCGGCCGGCATCAAGGCCGACCGTGTCCGCGGCGTCGTGACCGACGACTACCTGCGCACCAGCAACCGTCGGATCTTCGCTGCCGGCGATGTATGCATGCCGCAGAAGTACACGCACGTGGCCTGCAGCACCGCCCGGATCGCAATAGATAACATCGTGCACGGGCAGCGGTTGCGCTGCTCCGCCCTGATCATTCCCTGGTGTACCTTCTGCGTACCGGAAATTGCGCATGTGGGCCTGCAGGCCTGGGAGGCCCGCGAGCGCTCCATCCCGGTCAAGACGTATACCGTGCTGATGCACGATGTGCACCGGGCCATTACTGACCGGCAGGAGAGCGGCTTCGTCAAGTTGCACGCAGCCGAAGGCACCGATCGCATCGTGGGGGCCACGATAGTCGCCGCGCGTGCCAGCGAAATGATCAATGAAGTGTGCGTCGCAATGCATCACGGCATCGGGTTGCGGGGTCTTGCCGATGTGATGCACACCTACCCGGCGCAGGCGGCCGCCATCCGCACCGCGGCCGCAAGTGCGCGCCGCAAGCGCCGTGGCACGCTAGCGCCGCGTACGTGTGCGCAGCATCGTGGGGACTTCGACGCGTGATCCCCTGCTCACCGCCGCAGGCTGCGCGCTGCTGCCACGGCTGCCCGCCGGAGCGAGGAACCGCAGTATGCCGTCATGGCCTCCGGGCTGCGCGGCTGCGACCTTAGTCGCAACCAGGATCGGCAACGCCAGCAGCACCCCGGCAATGCCCCATAACCAGCCACCGAGCCACAGGGCAACGAACACCACGATCGGATTGAGGCGCAGGCGACGGCCAAAGAAGATCGGTTCGATGATCTGACCCTCTATGGTCGCGAGTACCAGGAAGGTGAGCGGCACCAGCAGGATGTGCGCCAGAGAGTCAAACGTGACGACGGCGACCAGCGAGATCGTGAGCAGCGTGAACGCCGAACCCAGATAGGGAATGAAGTTCAGGACCGCCGCCATTGCGCCCCACAGCACGGGCGTTGGCATATTCAGTAACCACATCGACAGCGCCGTGGCGCTGCCGAGGCTCAGATTGATCAACGCCAGCGTGCTGTAGTAGCGCCCCACCTCGACCCTGATTGCATCAATGGTTTGCAGTACCTGCACGGCATGCCAGTGGGCGGCCAAGGCCGCAGTCATTGTCGCCAGCGTCGGCGGACCGGTCGCCAACAGCAGCAGCGTGAGTGCGGCCACCGTAACGGTGCCACCTACGACCCAGCCGGTCTCGGCGAGCACGTCAAGGGCGGTGAGGCTCCCGTGGGACGCGCTGGCCGCGGCCTGTCGGGGATCGGTGCCGGCACCGGCCACTGCAGCGGCCCGCGTGGCGATGTCGTTGAGCCTGACGACAATGGCGCGCGCGGGGCGCACCTTGTGCTCGATGACCTTCAGAATTCGTGGTGCGCTCTGAATCCAGTCCTGGGCGGGTGTCCAAAGCGCCTCCAGTGCGCCGCCGAGCGCTATGCCACCGAGCAGCAGCAGAACGAGTGCGCTGACCGCGCGTGGGACGTGATGCCTGCGCAGCCGCTCGACCACGCCGGAGAAGATGAGCGCAATCAGAAAGGCCAGCACCAGCGGAATCAACGCCTCGCGCATTTGCCGCAGCACCAAAACCAACGCGCAGATCGCCAGAATCCATAGCGGTCGCACCAGTGCGCGAAATGCGGCTGACGGGGCGCGCACCTGGGCGTCCGGCCGCTGTTGCTCCGCTTCAGGCCTGCGAAGCGGGCGCGCGGATGCAGCCGGTGCAGCAGGCTCTTGCGCTTCCTCGCCCTGGTGCATCCTTCCCCCCGACCACCTGCGACCTATTGGGCGGTGCGCACCACCACGATGTCGCCCTTCACGAATTCCACTCCGTCCGCGTTGCGGGCCGCTTCAATGGCGCGGTCGGCGGCCTCCTGGCTGGCGGCCGTACCCGTGAGACGCACCATGCCATTCGTGTCAGCTGCGACATCCAAATTGGTGACACTGTCCAGATGCAGTGCCTCGAGCCGGGTGCGCACCGCTCGAGCGATTCCGGCATCCTCATTCGTGAAGCCGGCCGCGTCGATCTGAGGTGTGCCGGCGCTGCTGAGCACCGGGAAGCCGAAGCTCCCGAGGGCGAAGCCAGCGAAGATCAAATGCGTCAGCAGGCGCTGCGGACCGCCGATGAGATGCTTCGCGTTCATAAGAAGAACTCCGGTCTCTCTAGCTAGGCTCATGGTGCCCGCACGCTCCGCGGTGCAACGTCTCAGGAGCACCACTGCGTCTGGTCAGGCAGACGTAGGGAGCGTTGTCGGCGCTACCCTACCGGCTCAGGTCACGCCTGACGGGGCGAAATAATCCAGGTCCTTGGGAGCCGCGTAGGACAAAGTAGGAATATGCTTACAGATTCTCAGGCCAAGCGCGTACGCTAACCGTAGCAGCCAGCGGTTACTGTCACGCCATCCGGAGCACAGCGAATTTCCAAGCTTCGGAAGCGGAGGGGTAATGCCAAGCATCCTGATTGCTGACGATCACGCGATGATCAGGACGGGTCTGCGCCACTATCTGGAGCAGGACCGCACAATTGACCGTATCGGGGAGACCGGCACTGGAGCAGAGACGCTGCAGCAGTTGCGGGAGCATCACTGGGACCTGGTAATCCTCGATATCAATATGCCGGACCGCAGCGGCATCGACATTCTGCGGCACATCCGCTCGGGGCATCCGGACACTCGCGTACTGGTCATGAGCGGCTTCGCCGAGAAGCAGTACGCGATCAACGTCCTGCGCGCAGGTGCTTCTGGCTACCTCGCCAAGGACCAGGCCCCCGAAGAGTTCATGCGGGCAGTGCACACCGTGCTGGCCGGCCGACGCTTCGTCAGCGCGACCCTGAGCGAGATGCTGGTAACGGCGCTGGATGAGCCCACGGACCAGCCGTTGCATGCCTCCCTTTCGCAACGGGAATTCCAGATTCTGTGCAAACTGGCGGTCGGCCGTTCGGTATCGGAGATCGCCCAGGAGCTGTTTATCAGCGTTAAGACCGTGAGCACCTACCGCGCCAGGGTGCTGGAGAAGATGAATCTCGATACGAATGCCGACCTGACCACCTATGCGCTGCGCAACGGGCTAGTCCAATAACCCGATGGAGCTGCAGTAATGCTGACCGAGTCGGCAGGCGCTGACGACCCGGTAGGGGATGGTCCGGCATTACCTTGCCGCGCCGCGGCACTACCTTGTGTGTTACGGGTGAGACAGGAGGCGCCTTGCGTACGCGTTTAGGCGTGCGAGACCGTGTTCAATGTCTGATAGTTCTGCGAACTTGCGGGTGCTGCTGGTAGAGGATTCCTCGTTACTGGCCGAGCGGCTGGGCGAGATGATCCGGCGATTGCCGGACGTGGATCTCGTGGCCACCGTCGAGACCGAAACCGATGCCCTGAATCAGATCACTGCCGCGCCGCCGGACGTACTCATTCTTGATCTGCACTTGCGCAGCGGCTCCGGTTTCGGCGTGCTGCGCTCGCTGGCGCGCGCGCCCGCCAAGCCCAAGGTGATAATTCTCACCAACTTCGGCCTCCCCGAGTACCGCCGCGAGGCCGAGAGTCTTGGCGTGGAGGCCTTCCTGGACAAATCGCGCGATTATTTTCGGCTGCCGAACCTGCTCCGCGACTTTGCCAAGGCGCGCGCGCCCAGCTAGGCCGCATTTCCGGCTTCGATCGCGATGCGCCCCAGCGGCAAGCGCACCTCGACTTCGGTGCCACGCTCGGCACGCCGGATAAGGCGCCACTGTCCGCCGAGCCCCGACACCCGATGACGCATGGCTGCGAGCCCGTGCGAGCGCAGTGCACGACGTCGATCGACCGGGAGTCCCACGCCGTCATCCTTGACACTGATGAGCAGCCACTGGTCCTGGATCGCAACCAGTATCTCCACGTTCTGTGCCTGCGCGTGCTTGAGCACGTTGGTGAGCGACTCCTGAACGATGCGAAAAATTGCGATAGCGGCCTCCGGAACCAGCGTTAGCTCCTTCGCTGGATAATGCTCCACGTACCGCAACCCGCCACGCCCACAGGTGTCGGCCACCTGCCAGCGCAGAGCCGCAAACAGGCCCAGGTTGTCGAGCAAGGTCGGCCGCAGGCTCTCCACTACGCGCCGCTTGAGCTCGACCCCCGCTTGCAGCGTGTCGTGGACGCGCTGGAAATGCGCCTGCACGTCGGTATCGGAGCTCGGCAGGCGTTCCTCGAGCCATGAGACATCCATGCGCGCCGCCACCAGCATGCCGCCGAGCTCGTCATGCAGCTCGCGGGATAGCGCCGCACGCTCCTTTTCCGCCACTGACTGCAGCTGGGTGGAGAGCTCGGACAGGTCCTGAGTGCGCCGCTTGACGATGCGCTCCAGCATCGCTTCGCGCTCCGCGGACTCCTCGGCTTCCTGCTCGCGCGAACGCGCGTAGCTGCGCACCAACCGCGCCATCAGCAACACCAGGAAAACGGTCGCCGCCGCGATGGCGATGCGGATGGCCAGATTTTCCCAGCGGTTTGTGCGCCAGGAGTGACTGGCTTCAAGCATGTTGCTGGTCTCGGCGGCCTGCACGCGCGCGATATTTGCCGCGAGTTGGCCCATGGTCTGCTGCCCAAAGTCAGTCCGGATCAGTGCAATCGCCGCGCTGCGCCCGCGATTTCGATAAAGCGTCAGGGTCTCGCCGAGCTCCTGGAACTTAGCGCGGGTGAGGCGCTCGATCTCCGCGATATCTTGCCCGACGTCCGCGCCAGCTCCGCTGAATTGCTGCCGGACATCCCGCAGGGCGCCGGGCAGCAGCTCGACGCCGCGCTCATAGTCGGCGAGGTAGCTGTCGTCCCCGATGAGGATATAGCCGCGCTGCCCGGACTCCGCGCGGCTGACAATGTCCTGCAGGTCGGCTAGAGCGCGCTCACGCGACGCGGCCTGTTCCACCCGCCGGCTGGCCTCGGCCAGCTGCCGTTGCCCGGACTCGGCAGCCCAGAACAGCACCATTACTGCTGCTAGCAGGAGGCCCAAGACAAAGAATTGGCGAGCCGCAGAACTCACATCGACCAACCGTCAGCAACGTGTCACCGCTGAAATATACCGGCTCACGCCTGGGGGTGAAGTCCCAGTCGCTTCATAAAGATTCCGGGGCGAAGTCGGAGGCTGCCTATGCGTCCGCGGTCGTGGCTCCGCCCTCGCCTTCCCAGCGCTCCTCGGCGCGGCGCTGGGTCGCGCGCGCACGCCCCTGAGCCAAGCGTAGCCGGTAAAGCAGGTAGAGTCCCAGACCCACAGCCAAGGCGGTGGTTGCTAGCTTGCGATCCACGATGACTCTGCGGTGACTCAAGAAGAAAGAGAAAGAGCAGACGCGTCGCGGGCGTGACCGGGGGGGTCGGTGTCAGCCGGGGGTTGACGCGTCTGTTGGCGTTACTGGCGCCAAACCTGTAAATCTCGGGCTCATCCGCGCGCCGGCTTCTCTGTGCGCCCGGGCGCCACCGCGGTTAGCATGCTCGCGAGTTCCTCGGCGTGTTCTTCCTCCTTGGCGAGGATGTCCTCCAGCAGCCGCCGTGTCGTCGGATCGTGCGCCCCGATGTAGTCCACCATTTCCTTGTAGGAGTCGATGGCGATGCGCTCGGCCACCAGGTCCTCGCGGATCATGTCGGTCAGCGATGTGGCCGCGACGTACTCCGCATGGCTGCGAGTCTCGAGGCCTTTCGGATCGAAGTTAGGCTCGCCGTCCAACTGCACAATTCGCGCCGCGATCCGGTCCGCATGCTCAAGCTCCTCTTGGGCGTGCGTACGGAACTCCTCTTTGATGGCCTCGGCATGAACTCCGTTAGCCATAAAGTAGTGCCGTCGATAACGCAGTGTGCAGACCAGTTCAGTGGCGAGCGCCTCATTCAGCAGCCGCAGTACGGTTTGCCGGTCCGCCGAGTAGGTTCGGGTAACCGCGCCGTCCTCGATCTGCTCCCGGGCACGGGCCCGCAAAGCCTCAATACTGCTCAGTCCAGCCGTGCTACTCACCTGAAGTTCCCCCGCTCTCGTTGCCAGTCCCAACCCGCTCGCCCATCCTGGGCCGTGAGCCAGTCAGTGTCGCCGGGTGATAGACAGGAGTACACCCACCGCGACCCCTGCGAGTACTGCAATACCCAGCGCCTCCCAGGGTTGATTGCGAACGTACCGATCGCTGGCATCGAAGGCATCGCGAGCTTGACGGCGCATGTGGCCGGCACCGGAGGCCAGCGAACGCCTGGCGGTCCCAACGGTATCAACAACGCGGTCACGCAGCCTGCGCACTTCCGGATCTGCAGCATCGCCCACACGCTCGACCAGGTCTTCCACATCGGCAATCAAGTCAGCGAGAGCTGTGCTGGCAGTCGCACTTGCCTCCTGCAACCTGCTACGGCCGTTACTTACGTCGTCGCGGAAACCCTTGCCTGTACCTGACACAGTGTCTCTCCTCATTAGAACCGCTCCACCTCGGCAACACTATGGCTTGGCAACGCCGCATGGTCGGTCGGGCTCGATACTCAAGCCATGTAGGACTACAGCTACAGTACTCCGGGGCATGCGCCTGCCGCCTCAGCCCAAATTGGCCGCGGCGAAATCCCAGTTAAGCAACCTGTCGATGACGGCATGTACGTAATCCGGACGCCGGTTCTGATAGTCCAGATAGTAGGCGTGCTCCCAGACATCGAGGGTCAGTAGCGGACGTTGGTGTGAGGGCAGCGGGTCTTCGGCGTTCGAGGTGTGGAGGATGCGCAGCTTGTCGCCCTCGGCAACCAGCCACGCCCAGCCGGAACCGAATTGCTCGATCGCTGCCTTGGCGAACTCCTGCTTGAGGCGGCTGACGTCGCCAAAGGACTCCTTGATGCGCCTCAACAGGGTCGCCGGTATGTGGCCCTCAACCTGTGGTGACAGGCAGTGCCAGAAGAACGTGTGGTTCCATGCCTGGGAGGCATTGTTGAAAACCTCAGACTGTTCTTGGACGCCGGCGGTACGCAAAATCAACGCCTCCAGTGTCAGCTCAGCCAGCGGTGTGCCCGCGACGAGGGCGTTCACCTTATCCACGTACGCCTTGTGGTGTTTCTCGTAGTGAAACGACAGCGTCCGCGCGGATATCACCGGTTCCAGCGCATTCAGTGAATACGGCAGCGGCGGCAGCAGGTGCACGCCCGTTGCGTCGTGTGCCTCCAGATCCGCCGTTGACGGCGGTGTGGGCTTCGCGCGGCCCCTGTCTGCACGGCCTTGTACGTCCAAAGCCATACGGCTCTCCTTTTGCTGGCTGCTCGGGATTCGCTCCCCAATTTCCCGCACCCGAATACAGGACTCTGTCAGTCGCAGGCACCATCCTACGTCGGAACGTTCGTCGGTGCGATGACGGGAGCGCAAGCGGGCTGCCGTGTCAGTCCGTAGGATTTGCCCGACATCCAGCCTCCGGGTGACCCGACGCGCAGTCGCGGCCGCCGCCGCCTTAGCCTGAACCGCTGCCCTCTTCTATCGTCGCCCAAGCTTCGAGGCCGGAGGTTTCATGTCGCAGCAGAAGGCATCGGTCGCTACGCCCGTCGATTTGCAACTGGCCCGCCAACGCAACGGCGAGCTGGCAACGCAGCTGCGCGCCGCCGCGGCTGCCGGCGACGAGGCCCGCATAACGCGCCTCGTCGGGGAGTTGCTGCGCTGCAAGGGCCTGTCCCGCAGCCAGCGTATCTCGATGCAGCAGCGCGCGCTGCTGTCGCTGGTGCAGTCATTACGATCGGCGGCCCTCAGCGACGAACTCACCGGGCTCAACAACCGTCGCGGCTTTACACAGGTCGCCACTCGGCTACTCGACGTTGCGCTGCGCGATGGCCGGCCGGCGCATTTGATCTATTTCTGCGTGGATCAGCTGGAGCGCCCAGGTGAAAGCCTCGGTGCGAGCGCGGAACAAATCATGATCCGCGACTGCGGCAATCTGCTGCGCGACCTCTTCCCCAGCTACGGAGTGTACGAGGTCCTGGGGCGGATGGAGCACGATGAGTTTGCCGCACTCACGCTGCGCGACGAGTTTGCCCTGCGCGCCGAAGTCATCGCGCGCGTTCGCCAAGCGCTACCCAGTCGCTCACCTGCACTGGATCTCAGCGTCGGCGTCGCGCATTGCGTTATGCAGATGCCGTCTGGGATCCACGAATTGCTGACTCTGGCTAAGCGCGACGCGCAGCTTCCTGCAGCCGGCGAGGCCCTGCCGGTGAGCCAGCTCGGCGTTCATGCGCTCGCCGCCTATCGCGTCTAGCAGACCAGACTATTCCAGCGCGCCATAGACCTGGCGCGCCTGCTCTAGCGCCCGCAGCGTGCGTTCGCGTTCCTCGGGTGAGTTCCAGTCCGGGTAGTGCGCGGTGCGCTGCGCCAGATGCTCGATCCAGGCGGAGAAGTAGCGCGCGTCCTGCGGCGAGTGCAGCGCTCGACCCTGGACCGAGACGTAGATCGGACTCGTGGTCGCGTAGACGAAGTTGTCCAGGATCGGATACTCGGCTGTGGAGGAAAAGGCGCGGACCAGGCACCAGCCACTTTGCTCCAGGCCGACGGTGCCCCGCGCCGCAACCTCCTTGCGTCCGGCCCGCAGCGGCAGCTCCTTGACGACCCGGCCGTTGCACACCAACTGCGCATGCTCGACCGGCACGATGGATCGCATCCGGATGACGAACGGAACCTGTGCGCGAGCATCCAGCTCGAGCGTCTCGCCAAGCCCCTTGCCAGCCAGGAGCAGGTCCAGCAGCGGCCCGTTGGTTGCGAAACTTCGACCGCCGCGCAACGAATGCAGCCATTGCTCATGCCGCAGGGGCCCTGGCGCGACGCTGGCGTAGACACGATTGAGGCCGACTGGCCCGCGCAGCGTCGCATAGTCGGCCATAGCATCGGTGCCGCCGGCGGCTGCCAGGTGAAAGCCGAGATTGAGCAGTCGATACCAGACCTCGGCGGTCGCCTTGTGGTCCGAGAAGCCCACTACCTCCATGTAATCCACCTTGCCGAGCGCCACATCGACCGGCAGCTCGTCGGCGTCGGTGTGTACGGGCTTGCTGAGTGGCAACGGCGCCTCTTCGAAGGGGTGGACATAGCCGACCAGTGCCCCCTGGGCATGCGCCAGATCGGCAACCTCGGCATTGATGGGGACCAGGCTGGCGGCCGCGGTATTCGGATATCCCGCATAGCCAGGCAGCAGCACATTCCCTTGGATGGCAAGCAGACCCAAGTGTCCCCAGAAGTTGGTGTGGAACTCCTGGCCGTGCACGATGAGGGTTGCGGCGGAGGAAGCCGGATCGACCCCGCGACCGGCGAAGGCGATGTCCGGAATGCGCTGCTCCTTGTTGACCACAAGGTTTTCGACGATGTCCAGATCCTCGGCTTGGGCCTGCAGCAATAAATGAGCCGGCGTATTGCGGTAATGTCCGCCGTAGTTCATGTGAACGTGTACGTCACCGCTGGCATAGGGCCGCCCCAGGCCATCGATCCACGGATCTACCGCCAGGGTCGCGCCCGCCTCGACGGTCGCGCCGCGCGCCACCTGCAGCCTCAGATGCACCGGTGCACGGGTAAGTCCCTTCATGACCTCGACGTCGACCGGCCCCGCAGGAACTTCAATAAAATCCTCGCCGGAGGAGTGAAAGTAACGCGCTTCAAAGGGGTGCTCGTCGCGGTCGAACTCGGCATGCTGAGCCCAGGCGCTGCGGGGCGCATAGAACCGACCACGCGCATCGAGAATCGACACCCGCGCGGGCGTGCTTTGCCCGCGGGCATCGTGAACCGACAGGTGTATCGCACCGATGGGGCGCAGGAATTTGCGCTCGCGGCTCGGCAGCTCCCGTGAGGCCCCCCCGGGAAACGTATAGAGACGCAACTGCGTATTGCCATCGCGATTGGAGATCGCCGCAATCATCGTGCCATCAGGCGACCAGCGGGCATCGCTCTCGTCCCAGTCCCCGTAGGTCAGCGGGAATGGTTCACCGCCCTGCGCCGGCATGAGCCACAGCTGCAGCGAGTTCCTCCCCAGATAAGAGCTGTAAAGCAAGCGCTTGCCGTCGGGGGATTCGTCCGGTCGCGCGCGCCAGTTGGTCTCTTCATAGCGCAATTCGCTCGCCGTGGCGCCGGGCACCGCCGGCATACGCCAGATCCCGCCGGTACCATGAATCCGTCCTCGATTCGACACGAAGATCACCGACTTGCCATCGCGTGCCCACGTCGGATTGATCTCGTGGTCGAAGGCGCTGTAGTAGTAACGCGGCAGGGTGCTCTTGTTCTCCTCGGTCAGCCGCACCGTGCTCGTTAGCTGTCCGTCGCGGATCTCCGCCAGAAACAGATGGAAGTGGCGATGCAGCGCGGTCGATACGTAGACGATGCGCTTGCCGTCCGGCGACCAGCGCGGCTCGAGCGCCACCGCACCATCGTGCGTCAGTTGGCGTACAGCCTTCGATTGCACGTCAAGCAGCCATAGCTCAAGTCCGGCGGCGCCTGCTGATGTGTATACGACGTAACGACCGTCTGGCGACCAGTCCGGCTGGTAGTCGTACTGAGGCCCGTCCGTCAACTGCTCGGCGCTGTCCGAGTCCACGCGCTGCCGCCACAGCGATCCCCCCATCGAGTAGACCAGCTCGCGTGAGTCTGGCGACCACGAGACGCTGCTCGGACCGCTCGTGAGCTGCGGGACATACATCTCCTGGTAGTAGTAGGCGTGCGGCAGGTCGATCAGGGGGGGCTTGGCTTGGGCCGCCGGGGCTTCCATCGCAGCTACCGCAAGGATGCTCAGAACGCTGTGGCGCCAGCGAGATCGAGGCCCTCCGAGTGGTGCGCGCTTGGATGTCATTTGCTTTTCAAAGTACTCAGACCTACGCGCCCCGCAGCCAAGGCAGGCCTGCTGCAGAGTTCTCGCGGTCTGCCAGCTAGTCGGTGCTGCGCCGGCCGCGGCCAGTACGACGCTCGCGTGCGGGCGTGCCGGCGCGCAAGCCGCTTTGCTCCTCCTCCCGGCGAGGTCCCGCTCTGCGATCCGGGTACTTGCGGTAAGCGCACGTGCACTGCGCGGGTGCCGTGCACTCGGCCAGCGGCAGTTTGGGCGCTGCCGCGCTCAGAAAGCGGCGCTCCTTGAGAGCGCGCGCAGCCTCACAGCTTGCGCGCGAGCTGACTATCGAAACGGCATGCCAACGTGGGTCAGGTTGCCTTGCCACCCGGCCAAGCTAACGCCGGCGGCGCGCCGACGCAACCCGACACCGTGCCGAGTGAGACGGACTGCAAGGAGCCGCCGCCCGCAGGCCGATCCGGCGGCATCCTTAAGAGGACCTTTTCGTTATCGCGGCGGGGTCCCGTTCTTCATCTGGGCCTTGCACGTCTGCT
>Ga0335082_10006030_pt1 | contig 13240 bp, 11 predicted proteins | sample Lox_Sample_41_FD_206718 | JGI IMG/M metagenome (GOLD analysis project Ga0335082, IMG submission 206718) | Soil microbial communities from Loxahatchee National Wildlife Refuge, Florida, United States - Lox_Sample_4.1 | ecosystem: Environmental > Terrestrial > Soil > Wetlands | place: USA... | reverse complement strand
GAGTTCGCATTATCGGGAACACAACGCCAATTCTGGTTACTTTGCTCTGCAGTGTTAAAAGAATACGTTTGTTTTTTTGTGTTTAAATATAAGTGCGCTTATGTCGTTGTTCATCCCCTATGTTCCTGGAATGAAATGTTCGGCCACTTGGGATGTTTCGCGATAAAGGTTTCTTCAGCTTTTGTTATTTCATAGCCCAGGAATTCCAAGCGGGCCTTAACCTGGTCAGCAATAGTTGCGTCCATTCTGAATCCTCCCTATTTATGTGCTCCTTGGCCTGAAAAATTACTCCCCCTATATCACCTCCCGCTTGTTTTTGCCACCCTCCTGCCAGTTATAATCTCATATCGCCACTGCAATTGGGGGAGTAAGATGAAAAACTTTATAATGCGCAACTCTGAGATCGAGAAGGCAATAAGACAATACATGAAGAGGTCTCCTGCTTACAACCATATAGAAGGAAGGGCCATAGCAAAAGCCAAGATAGAGATTATGACCGATATCACCGGTCACAGCACTCACAGATCGAAGAGTTTTTATGCTGCAATTACCATCGATGATGAAGACATGGGCGAAGAAGACGATGAATGGAAGTAACACACACCCTTGAGGCTCGCTCCCTTGCGGTGTATGGCGTCGATTCGTATCGGGTAATCGTTTTTTCGCTAAGGCACTAATAAGGGAAGGTAGCCGCCCTATTCATCACAGCACTCTTCAGGTCTGGGGCCGTCACAAGAAAATAAAAGCCATTTGCAATCCGGATGGCTGTCTGGTGTCTTACAGTATATCCTCTGATCCCAGGGACACGACCAACACCTGCATGTATTAGCCTCAGAAGGCTTTGGTCCCATTGCGACGAGATCGCTACCAATTCCCTTACGATGATCACTGACCTGGGGATAGGTCAACATATTATCGGGACTGTTGTCCTCACAATAGAGGGTAAATGATACCAATAATGTAATAAATAGGAAAAACGAGACCACTATTCTCATCGTATGTCCTTCATGCTGCTATTTTATCTCATAAATACGATTTAGGGAATAGTTGTCTTACAGAGGGCGTATCAGGAGGATTCACTTCTCGTATTAATGCCCCTGGATCACGTGCGCTCCTGCAAAGGGAGTGCAAAGCGCTAAAGGAAGTCCCGGTTTTCGTTGTTGACACGCATTTGCCCGTCATGTGTAAAATAATTAACCTCTAAGGAGTGTATGCGAATCGTCTTTTCACGGATTTGGATTCTTCGGGGTCAGGGTAAACAATGATGAACTGCTCACGGAGCTCTGTGGAGAAAAAAGAAGAAGACATCCATTTCATGAGGCTGGCCCTTGAAGAGGCCGGCTTCGCGTTTTCTGAAGGGGAAGTCCCTGTGGGTGCCCTTGTGGTGATAAATGGCGCTGTTATGGCAAAGTCCCATAACCTGAGGGAGAGGCTGAATGACCCTGTTGCCCATGCCGAGATCATGGCGCTGCGCGAAGCTGCGCATCTTACGAACAACTGGCGCCTGACCGATGCCACGCTGTATGTGACCAAGGAGCCGTGTATCATGTGCGCAGGCGCCATGGTGAATGCAAGGCTGGGAAGACTGATCTATGGCTGCAATGACTCTAAAGGGGGTGGGGTAAACAGCCTCTATACACTTCTCACTGACAAGAGACTGAACCATCAGGTGGAGGTGGTATCCGGAGTTCTCGAAGAGGAGTGTGTCTTACTCCTAAAAAGATTCTTTGAGGAGCGGAGATAGACGCGTTGTTCGTGGTCAGCTATGCAGCTATATGAAAAAATCATCTTCAACAGTTTTAGCCCACTTGATTCATAAGTTGCTTCATAGTAAGAGGCTCGCCCGCTCCGAGGCAAGATACAATAGCCCTCTATGCCTCTCTCTCCATTAAGTTCACCTAATTGCGGTTTGTGCTTTGCTGAACTCACGCGGCTCATATCCGGCCACACCAATAACTCCAGGTATTTTGCCTCAGAACTGGAAAACCTTTTTAGTCGCACTCTTACGAATAATCCCGGTCAGGTGTGACACACATATTTGAAGCCATACTGAGGGTTTATCATGCGGAGTTTTTTTGAATCTTTCTATTCCTAAATTGGATTGATTTGTTTTAAACTAAAACTCACCGCTGTGCACTATTCGTTGTTCATTGTGGAGAGGTGGCTGAGTGGTTGAAGGCGGCGGTCTCGAAAATCGTTGTGGGGGCAACCCCACCGGGGGTTCGAATCCCCCCCTCTCCGCCAGTGCATACCCGGATCCTGTTCATTTTTTCTTTCTGGTGCTCCCTAGCTCTTTTTTGCAAAACTTGGTTATTTAAGGTACAATCCAACCTATGAAAAGTTTTGATGAAGTAGTTGGTTTCCATGGTCACAGCTGTCCCGGACTCGCCCTTGGATACCGGGTTGCAAGGACAGCGTTACGGGAAATGAAGAGGAAAACCATCTCTGAAGACGAGGAACTGGTGGCAATCGTGGAGAATAACTCATGTGCGGTGGATGCCATACAGGTTATTACCGGATGCACCTTTGGGAAGGGAAATCTTGTCTTCAAAGACTATGGCAAGCAGGCATATACATTCCTCATGAGACCCTCTGGCGAAGCCATAAGGATCTCCATTGATTTCACAGCGCCTCAGGAGACAGAAGAAGAAAAGGAAATGTGGAAGAGATATTCCCGGGGGGATAGTTCTCCGGAAGTCCTCAAGGCCGTGCAGAACCGAAAGGCGAAGAAGACAAAGGCTATTTTGGATGCATCCGAGGGCGAGTTGTTAAAGGTTTCAAGGGTGAGCGTCCCCCTCCCGCCTGAGGCGAAAATATATCAGAGCATCTCCTGCACAGTGTGCGGTGAGAAGGTTGCTGAACCGAAGGCAAGACTGAAAGACGGAAAGATCGCCTGTATCCCGTGTTCTGAAAAGGAGTAATCAATGAAAAAGCTCATCGAGAAGGCGAACATCCTTATCGAGTCATTGCCGTTTATCCGGAGCTTTTATGGAAAGACCTTTGTAATAAAGTACGGAGGCGCTGCGCAGACCGATGATGAGTTGAAGGACTCGTTCGCCCGGGATGTGGCCCTTCTGAACTTCATCGGCATCAGGCCGGTAATCGTTCACGGGGGCGGACCAAGAATCAGCGAGACCATGAAGAAGATGGGAAAGGAACCCACCTTTGTGCAGGGCCAGAGGGTCACTGACAGGGAGACCATGGATATCGTCGAGATGGTGCTGGGAGGTCTCATTAACAAAGAGATTGTTGCCCTCATAAACAGCCACGGCGGAAAGGCGGTGGGGCTGAGTGGAAAGGACGGCGGGCTCATTAAGGCGAAGAAGAAGCTTTTGAGGAAGTCTGTCCAAAGCGGGGAAGAAGAGGCAATCGACATCGGGCTCGTGGGTGAGGTGGAGACGGTTGACCCTTCAATCCTGAACTCCCTCGAAAAGGACGGGTTCATCCCCGTGATTTCACCCATCGGTGCTGGCAGCGGCGGAGAAACATTCAACATCAATGCGGACTATGTGGCCTGCTCCCTTGCCTCTGCATTAAGCGCTGAGAAATTAATACTCCTTACTGACGTGCAGGGGATCATTGATAAAAAAGGCACAGTGATTACTACGCTGCGCAAGAAGGATGTGAAGAGGCTCATGGATGAAGGAACTGTTTCAGGCGGAATGATTCCCAAGGTTCAGGCATGCACCCAGGCCCTTGACCACGGCGTGCAGAAGACCCATATTGTAGACGGGAGGGTTGCGCACTGTCTCCTCCTGGAGATATTCACGAAAGAAGGGATAGGAACAGAGATTGTGGGATAATACCCCTATCTGAAATATGCTCAATGGGAGAGGAGAGAACGCTGATGAGATACGCAATCCACTATGTGTGTTTTTTAGTCATCATCCTGATGGTCGGCTGTGCGAAACCTTCACCACAGGTAGTGGAGCTCAAGAAATATCCCATTGATAGTCTTGATGGCATCATTACCCAATCAGGGGCAGAACTTGACAAGGATAACTCCAGCGACGGAAAGGGCTCCTTAAGGATTCAGGCCACAGCACCCACAACTGTAAGATTATTTGAAGTCAACGACATTGACATAGAGAACGCACGGTTAACCTACCAGGCAAGGGTTCGTACAAAGGACGTGCAGGGTCAGGTGTATCTTGAGATGTGGTGCCGCTTCCCCGGCAAGGGAGAATTTTTCTCGCGCGGTCTCCAGAATGCGGCCACAGGGACGGCGAACTGGATGACCATGGAGACACCTTTCTTCCTGAAAAAAGGTGAGAAACCCGACCTGGTGAAGCTCAACCTCGTGATCAACGGGTCAGGAACGGTCTGGATCGATGACATTCGCCTCATAAAAGGACCTCTGCAATAAAAGAGAAAGAGTTTTTATCCAGGGCAGTGATGCCCATGCTTTTTGTATGCATGAGGATAATCCCGTAACCAGCCCATTCTCATATGCCGAAACGTAAGCTTTTAAGGCGATTGGTAGTATTGTGCATTCTCCTGGTTATGTGTATCCCTCTCTTCTGTTTCTTTTTCATGCCCGATATCCAGAAACTCAAGAGGGAAAATCCAGGGAAGACCTCATTCATGGAATACAGGGAGAGAGAATGGAAGAAGAAGGAGGGAAAATATAACATCTATCAGGAGTGGGTTCCCATCTCAAGGATATCGCCCTATCTTATGAAGGCTGTCCTCATTGCAGAGGATGATAAATTCTGGAAGCACGAAGGCTTTGATTATGAGGCGATACAGAAGGCTATAGAGAAGGACATAAAGGCCAAGAAGTTCAAGCTGGGAGGAAGTACCATAAGTCAGCAGCTTGCAAAGAATCTCTACCTCTCTCCTGCAAAGAACCCTTTAAGGAAAATTGCTGAAGCGGCCATTACGTGGAGGATGGAGAAGGCACTTTCCAAAAGAAGGATACTGGAGCTCTATCTTAATGTGGTGGAGTGGGGAGAGGGGATCTTTGGGGCCGAGGCTGCCTCACGACGCTATTTCGGAAAATCTTCGTCTGAGCTCTCGCCTGAGGAGGCGGCCAGACTCGCGGCAGTGCTTCCCAATCCGAGAAGGTATAACCCGGTCGGAGATCAGCGTTATGTGGTGAACCGCTCCAGCCTTATCTACAGCATTATGGTGAGAAGGGGGATTGTCATTCCTGAATATGGTGAAGTCGCTGGGGGCAGCATTTCTTCTCCAGGCAATGACAGTAATGATGTGCCCAGCGAAAGGCTTAAGCCGGCGGACTAAAGGGTTCTCTGGTGCAGGAAGATTTGCATAGAGCCCACGTTTTTTGTCCCGAGGCCTCTGCGTGCTTTTATTCAATGGTGTCCACGAATATCGTGGCTGCATCCTGGTAAGGCGTCCGCTCTTTTACGTGGTGAATCATCTCCCTCGGGTACCCAGATAATCACCCAGCATACCACGCGTGTGCTCATCATCGTGACAATAGACACAGAGGTTTTCCCAGTTGGAACCGTCGGGAGGATTATTTCTGTGGTTGCCGTCTTTGTGATGAACGGTCAGGAGATGGCGGTCCTTGTATTCGAACTCCCTTCCGCATTTGGCACAGATGAGGCCGTGCAGTTTAAGAGACTGCTCCCTATAATCGCTTGACGCACTTCCAGAAAGCTTCAATTCTCTCACAATTTCTTCCACACTCTTGCCGCTCTCTTTTTTCTGAGGCGTTTTCTTTTTGGAAAATCTCTGCCGATTGTGTCCCATATGGCCTTTCCGGATATCCTATGAATCCTTATTATTCATCCAAAACCTCACGCACCTTTTGCAGGAGTTGCTTTGGTGAAACCGGCTTTGGAATGAAATGCAATCCCTTGTCAAGGAACTCCCTTGTCTGCATCGTATTCGCAGTGTAGCCACTTGTAAAGAGTACTCTAATTCCGGGTGCGGTCTTCTTGATCTCCTCATACACCTCTTTGCCATTCTTCTTGGGCATTACCACATCAAGGATGACAAGCTGTATCCTCTCCTTGTGTTCCGTTACCTTACTCACGGCATCCTCTCCGTCCACCGCTTCTATCACCGTATACCCGGACTCCTCAAGCACCTTTCTCGTGAGATTCCTCACCCCTGAATCATCCTCTGCGAGGAGTATGGTTTCAATGCCGCTCAAGAAAGGGATGGACTCCTGAACGTGCGCCGTTTTGATCTCTGACCTTATTTGTGGCAGATAAAGCTTAAATGTGGTTCCCTTTCCCGGTTCGCTGTATACATTGATATATCCGTCATGCTGCTTCATTATACCGTAGGCAATGGAAAGCCCCAGCCCCGTCCCCTTCCCTATCTCCTTTGTGGTAAAAAAAGGCTCGAATATCCTCACCCGTGTCTCTTCAGCCATTCCTGTGCCTGTATCACTCACCGTAATCACCGCATACCTGCCCGGTTTCCCGTACCCGTGCGTCATTGCGTATCCCTCATCAAGCTCAGTACTCACCGCCTCAATGGTGAGGGTCCCCCCCTCGGGCATGGAGTCTCTCGCATTCGTGGCAAGGTTCATCAGGACCTGTTCCATTTGTCCTGTGTCCACCGTGACCATAAGCACTTCATCAGCGGGTATTGTCCTTAATGCGATATTTTCTCCCATAATTCTTATGAGGAGATGCTCCATCTTCCTGATAATCTCGCGCAGATCCACCAGCTTGGGATTGATGATCTGCTTTCTGCTAAAGGCGAGGAGGCGCTGGGTGAGCTGAGCGCCCCGTTCCGCTGAGGTGAGGATATGCTCTACGTTCATCCTCAACGGGTTATTCTCAGCAAGCTTCATCTGCAGGATGCTCGCATACCCTATGATCGCGGTAAGGATATTGTTGAAGTCATGGGCAATGCCACCCGCAAATGTTCCCACCGCCTCCATCTTCTGCGCCTGTCTTAGCTGTTCCTCAAGCTTCCTCCGCTCGGTGATATCCCGGGTGATGGCAAGCATCGCAATGATTTCGTTTCTGTCATTGCGGAGGGGAACTGCACGCGAATCGAGCCAGAGGTTTCTCCCCTTAAGAGTGGTCATCTGAAACACCATATCCCCTGTTTTTCCCTGGAACACATCGTCTGTGAGCTTCTTAAATGCTTTGAGATATTTCGGAGATATAAGTGGAAAGATCGGCTGCTCTTTGACCTGCTCGAAGGTATCTGCTTCAATCATATTCAACCCTGAACGGTTCATCATCAGCAGATGGCCATCCCTTCCAATGAGCTTTACACATTCCGGTTCAGTCTCTATGATGGTTTCCAGAAATCTTCTGCTCACCTTCAGCTCTTCATCTGCCCTGCGGTGCTCGGTGATATTGCGGGAAATACCCAGGACAGCGTATACACTGCCTTCCTGATTTCTGATAGGAGTCAATGAAGTACTGAGCCATATTTCACGACCCGAAAATAACGCCTTGCTTTCCACGTAACGCGGATGGCCTGAGGTAAACACTTCCTGGAGGTTGTATTTCTGTTGTTCCGAAAGATCGGGGGAGAAGATTTCCTTCCGCGGTTTTCCCGTTATGTTCTCAGGCAATTGGCCAAGGAGCATTGCGCCAAAACGGTTAATGTATTGGATACGGTCATCGCGATCGATGATGAAGATGATATCCTGTGCAGCTTCTGCCAGTGCCCTGTAACGCTCTTCGCTTTCGCGCAATGCCGTCTCAGACTGTTTGCGTTTGGTGATGTCCCGCCAGATCGTATGAAAGACATTGCGTCCGGAGAGCACTATTGTTTGGGTAATAACCTGAACATCCCTGATTTCTCCATTCTTGGCCATATGCCTAACCTCGAACTGGGCCTTTCCTCTATCGATCACATCCCGAATTCTGGCGCGTATTTCTTCGGGAGTTTCGAATGGGTCGATGTCAGAGATACGAAGGCCTGCAAATTCTTCTCTTGAGTATCCCAGTTCCCGGTGGGCTGCCTCATTGAACTCGAGTATCCTTCCATCAGTATCCAGAATCAGAATACCGTCGGGGGATTGTTCAAACAAGGTATGATGCCGGAGTTCGGCTTCGCCGGGGTTGCCTGCAGTCTTTGAATCTTTATGAGATATGCGTTGCCTTTGCGCCATGTGTCAACCGCTCATCATAGTCCCTGAATATGTTTTGTCGTAATTGTCATAGAGTTAGTATTTTAGTATAGATCGCTTGAAAATGTCTGCGCATAAGGTTGTGTTCCGTAGAGTTTGCAGTATGACGGATTGTCGAACGTGCAGACATGAAAAGGTAATAGTGAGTGAATAATGTGAAGACCTTTAGTGCCATATTTCTCTTAGCAGAGAAACTGTGCTGCGCAATCTTCAAAATTTCTTCATCTTTTCCTGATACGCTACCTGAATATAAAAATGTTTCAGACTATTTTGCCGTGAATCATATCATAGTTTTCAAGGAGGAGATGTATGAAATCTGCAAAATCATTCGTTCTTGCACTGAGCCTCACCTTCCTCGGACTTATATCCTGCCCCGGTCTGTCATCAATACCTGGCATTCAGTCCCTGGCATATGCGGAAGAACCAAAGATTTCAAAGGAGGCCGTTGATATACTTTCAAAAACAAGCCAGGCAATGGCAGAGATCGCTGCTGCGGTGAAGCCTGCGGTAGTCAATATTTCATCTACGAGAACGATAAAAACCCAGGGTGCTCAGTCCCCTTTTTTCAGCGATCCTTTTTTCAGAAGATTCTTCGGCGATGAGTTTGGAAACGCAAACAGGCCGAGTGAGCGTAAACAGGCAAGCCTTGGGTCAGGGGTGATCGTGGACAGGGATGGGTATGTCCTCACCAACAACCATGTCATCAAGGATGCTGACGAAATAAGAGTGAGGTTGTCTGACAAACGTGAATTTAAAGGCAAAGTGGTGGGTGCTGATCCCAAGACGGACCTTGCGGTGGTCAAGATAGACTCAGACCATTTACCCACAATTAGGTGGGGTGATTCTGACAGGCTGAAGGCGGGGGAGATGGTGATCGCCATAGGAAATCCCTTTGGATTGAGCCAAACCGTCACTTCGGGGATCGTGAGTGCCACAGGAAGGGCAAATGTGGGTATTGCAGACTATGAGGACTTCATTCAGACCGATGCGCCCATCAATCCGGGGAACTCCGGCGGCGCGTTGGTGAATGTAAGGGGTGAGCTTGTGGGGATCAACACCGCCATATTCAGCACCTCGGGCGGATACCAGGGGATCGGTTTTGCCATACCGACCAGTATGGCAAAGGTCGTTATGGACAACCTGGTAAACAAGGGGAAGGTGATCAGGGGATGGCTTGGTGTTTCCGTGCAGCCGGTGACTCCTGACCTGGCACAACAATTCAGTCTCAAGGAGGAAAAGGGGGTCCTTGTAGGGGACGTTACGGAGAACAGCCCAGCCGAAAAGTCGGGACTCCAGAGGGGTGATGTGATCGTAGAATATGAGGGAAAAGAGGTGAATGACCCCTCAAGCCTCAGGAATTTAGTGGCAAGCACTCCGCCGGATAAAGAGATCGTGATGAAGCTCCTGCGTGATGGTAAGCCTAAGACACTAAAAGTCATTATCACTGAACTGCCTGCTGAAAAACAACAGCTGTCAGGGAAATTCGATAATCCTCTCAAAGGAGTTCATGTCCAGGACATCACTCCCGACGTAAGGAGGAATCTTGCCATCCCCAAGAGGATCACCGGGGTAGAAATTACCGCTATTGAGGAGGGCAGCGGTGCCGGGCCATTTCTGGAGAAACAGGACGTGATAATGGAAGTGAACAGAAAAAAGATTCTCAATGCGAAGGAGTATGAGTCAGCAGTTTCAAGAATCAAATCTTCCCAGAATATACTTGTGTTGGTCTACAGGAAAGGCGCAACAATTTATGTAACACTGCCGGCATCATAAGCTACGGAACAGGTCTCCCCCAGGGTGCGGCAGGCCCCTCCCTAGAAACCTGCCTCACCCACCCTGAAACGCCATCTGCCACTCTAGCCTTATTAATGAACAACCATGCAGGAGATCACAGGCTTGCGCTCTATTTCATTCTCAGAGAAAAAATCTGCTATAATGGTCTTAGGTTTTTGGTTGGTATGGGTCGCGTTATGAATGAGAATAGAGGTCACAAAAGAATTATAGAAAGACTATTCTTCGTCCCCGTCATTTTTGTAATCCTCCTCGTCGCCCTATGTTTTCTGATTGAACCCCTGCTGTGGGAGGGAGTGCTGGCCAAGGTGCTTCCAGATTCGTCCCGGGAGCTGAGGGAAGAGCAGCTGGAGCCTATTGCTAAGGTTGTGGAGAAAGCGATTCAGGAGGGCCAGATCCCCGGCGCGGTAGTTCTGGTGGGAAATCATGAACAGGTTCTTTACCGCAAAGCGTTCGGTTATCGTTCCCTGGTGCCGGAGAAGCAGAGCATGACAGAGGATACCATTTTTGACGTTGCTTCCCTCACCAAGGTGGTTGCCACCACCACGGCGGTGATGCAGCTGGTGGAAAAGGGCAAACTGAGACTGGAAGATCCTGTTGCCGGTTACTGGCCTGCCTTCAAAGCGAAAGGAAAGAGATACATTACCGTGCGGCAACTCCTTACTCATACTTCCGGCCTTCGGCCTGACCTGAGTCTCAAGCGGGGGTGGTATGGAAATGGCGCTGCCCTCAAAAAGATTATTGCTGAGAGACCCGTTGCCCCTCCCGGGAAGCGTGTCATTTACAGTGACATAAATTTTGAAGTGCTTGGTGAGCTTGTCCGCCGGATCTCGGGCCTGCCTTTGGATATCTACTGCAATGAGCACATCTTTAAGCCTCTGGGGATGAAGGATACGGTATTTACCCCCCCCCCGGCACTTCGCGACCGCATTGCACCCACAGAGTATCTCCATGAACCTTCGGGGAAGATACTCTGTGGAGAGGTCCATGATCCCACTGCATACCGGATGGGTGGTGTGGCGGGACACGCAGGACTGTTTTCGACTGCAGACGACCTTTCGCTCTTTGCCCGGATGCTCCTCGATGGAGGCAGTTATGGGGGAGTACGTATCCTGAACCCGCGTACGGTCGAGAAGATGACTACTCCCCAGACACCTCTTCACAAGGGCCCGCTGAGGGGACTGGGCTGGGAAATCAATTCTCCCGCACCTCACAAGCGTACCCTTTTCCCCCGGGGCAGTTACGGCCATACCGGTTACACCGGGACATCGCTCTGGATCGATCCCGATTCAAGAACTTACGTAATCATTCTGACGAACCGGGTTCATCCTGATGGCAAAGGTGATGCCTGTCCCCTGCGAACGGACATATCGATGCTTGTGGAAGGAGCGCTGGGGAAGGATTCCATTGAGCAGGCGCTTGCTGCCAAGAGCGTGCGAAGGGGCGAGCGCCTGCCCGTGAAACAGAATGGGAAAGTGCAGACCGGAATAGACGTGTTGAAGGCTGAAAAGTTCGCTTCTCTTGCAGGACTGCGCATAGGGCTCATCACCAACCATTCCGGGCTTGATTCTACAGGGCATCGCACTCTTGACCTGTTGTATCATGCACAGGGAATGAAACTGGTCGCGGTCTTCAGTCCTGAACATGGACTATCGGGAAAGATGGATGAAAAAATTGCTTCCATTACCGAGAGCACAACAGGTCTCCCTGTATACAGCCTTTATGGCAGCGTTCTGCGCCCTACAGAGAGGATGCTGGACGGTCTGGACGCATTGGTCTTCGATATCCAGGATGCAGGAGTACGGTTTTATACCTATATCACCACCATGGGCTTTGCCATGGAGGCAGCAGCCAGGAAGGGAATCTCTTTTTATGTCCTGGACCGGCCGAATCCCCTCACCGGATCAATAGTCCATGGTCCGGTCATGGATCAGGACTTGAAATCCTTTGTGGGATATTTTCCCCTTCCCACCAGACACGGCATGACTGTGGGGGAGCTTGCGAAGATGTTCAATGAAGAGAACAGGATTGGTGTCAACCTGCATGTGATCAGGATGAGCGGGTATGAACGGAATTTCTGGTATGATGAAACCGGACTCCAGTGGGTGAACCCCTCGCCAAACCTCCGGAGCCTTACGCAGGCCATTCTTTATCCGGGAGTGGCCACAGTGGAGGGTTCAAATGTGAGCGTGGGAAGGGGGACCGAGACCCCGTTTGAAATCTTCGGCGCTCCCTGGATCAATGCCGGAGAACTGGCCGGATATTTGAACAAACGTAAAATCCTCGGCGTATCCTTCAGCCCTGAGCACTTCACTCCTGCAGGCAGTGTGTATAAAAATAAACTGTGTCACGGTGTTCGAATTGTTCTGTTTAATCGCCAGTCTTTTGATCCCGCTCTCCTGGGTATCGAAATCACTGCAGCGCTCCACCATCTTTACAAAAAGGAATTTCAGATCGACAAGACTCTCGGTCTTATTGGGTCACGCAGGGTGGTGCAGGAGATCAAGGAAGGACAGGATCCCCAGGCTATTGTGATGCATTGGCAGGGGTCACTTGAAGACTTCCAAAAGATGCGGGAGAAATATTTGCTCTATTAGTCTGGTTCGCAAACAGAGAGTCTTTCTTCTTTAATCCCTCCTGGGTATAGACGTTACGGGGGTTCCAGAGCATCCATCCATGGGAACCGATTTTTTCTGCAGCCCTTATCTGCTCGCTGATTGCCTGGCCCTTAAAGTCCCGCCTGTCAAAAGCGTAATCCCTGAATGCCTGGAGCCACGGCCTGAAACGGACCGGCGAGATGTGTGTGCGTTCCAAGGCCTTTTTAAGAGACAGGTACACAATTTCATGGGGATTTCCCACAGGAACGCGATATCCGGGTATGCCGTACTGGAATCCTGAGGGATAGAGCATGGGAGAGATATAGTCCAGAAGGGGAATAAGGTCTTCCAGCCGCTGCCCTATTTTCGTGTCATTCAAATTCCAGCATACATAGCCGAAAATATCCGCGGAAAGGAACACATTGTAAGGCGTGAGTCTCGTTCTCGCTTCTTTGAGAAAGCCGGTGATGGCGCCTATCCTGCTTTCCTCTGTAGTAGGCATCGAAAAAACAACCCCTGATGTGTCGGGAAACCTGACGTAATCGAACTGTATCTCGTCAAATCCGTTTTGCGCGGCCTCCACTGCAATGCTGATATTGTAGTCCCACACTTCTTTTCTGAAAGGATCCATCCATGCGAGGTGCTCCCTGTCATGCCATGTCTCTCCGCTTGCAGTTTTTACTGCCCAATCAGGTCTTGCGATGGCGAGAGGATTGTCTTTGAAGACCACAATCCGCGCTATGGTATAGACACCCTTCTCCTTAAGGGATTTTATCAG
>Ga0335082_10006029_pt1 | contig 13240 bp, 8 predicted proteins | sample Lox_Sample_41_FD_206718 | JGI IMG/M metagenome (GOLD analysis project Ga0335082, IMG submission 206718) | Soil microbial communities from Loxahatchee National Wildlife Refuge, Florida, United States - Lox_Sample_4.1 | ecosystem: Environmental > Terrestrial > Soil > Wetlands | place: USA: Florida... | reverse complement strand
CTGCGAAACTCGCCGCCACGCTGTTCGTGCCGCTTCTTGCCCTCATCCCCGCTCCCGGGCTGCTTGCGCAGCGCCTCTCGACTTCGGTTGTGCCCGAGCATTACAAGATCACGCTCACTCCCGATCTGAAGACGGCAACTTTCTCCGGCATTGAGTCAATCGACGTCCAGATCGCGCAGCCTGTCAGCGCCATTACCCTCAACGCCGCGGAGATTGTCTTCCAGTCCGTCGCGATCAAAACCGGCGGCCAGCAGCAGAAGGCCTCAGTTTCCGTCGACACAGCGAAAGAGCAGGCCACATTCACCTTCCCCGAAAAGATCCCGACCGGAAAGGCCTCCCTCTCCATCACCTTCACGGGAATCCTCAATAACGAGCTCCGCGGCTTCTATCTCTCCAAAACAGAGCGCCGCAACTACGCCGTTACGCAATTTGAGCCCACCGACGCGCGCCGCGCCTTCCCGTCGTTTGATGAGCCGGCCTTCAAGGCCACCTTCGATATCTCCCTCGTGGCCGATTCCGGCGATACCGCCATCTCGAACAGCCCGATTGAGTCCGACACCCCCGGCCCCGGTCCCGGAGAGCATACACTCCGCTTCGCGACCACACCGAAGATGTCCACCTACCTGGTCGCATTCCTCGTCGGAGACTTCCAGTGCACTGCGGGTGAGCAGGACGGTGTGGCCATTCGCGTCTGCGCCACACCAGACAAAGTGGCCCTCACGCCCTACGGCCTCAAGGTCGCAAAGTATGTGATGCGCTATTACAACAACTACTTCGGCATCCCCTACCCGCTTAAAAAGCTTGATCTCATCGCCGTCCCCGATTTCGAAGCCGGCGCAATGGAGAACTTCGGCGCCATTACCTATCGCGAAACCGCTCTCCTGATCGATGAAAAGACGGCATCGGTCAATTCCCAAAAAGAGGTCGACCTCGTCATCGCGCATGAAATGGCACATCAGTGGTTCGGCGACCTGGTCACGATGCAGTGGTGGGACAACCTCTGGCTCAACGAGGGCTTTGCCACATGGATGGAAAACAAGCCCGTCGCCGCCGAACACCCTGAGTGGAACATCGACCAGGCTGTTGCCTCCGGCCTTACCGACACCCTCAACCTCGATGCCCAGCCCACCACGCGGGCCATCCGCGCCCGCGCCGACACACCCGACGAGATTAACCAGATGTTCGACGGCATCGCTTACGGCAAAGCCAGCGACGTACTTCTCTCTGTCGAGAACTATCTGGGAGAGGAAATCTTCCGCAAGGGCGTGCACAACTATCTCGCCGCTCACCTGTACGCCAACGCAACCGCCGAGGACTTCTGGAACGCACTGACAACGACCAGCCGTAAGCCCGTCGACAAAATCATGACGAGCCTCGTTGCTCAGCCCGGCGTGCCGATCATCACCTTTGGCGATCCCTCCGGCGGAAAAGTCTCCGTAACACAGCAGCGCTTCTTCCTCAGCCCGAGCATTCAAACCGGCGCCAACCAGAGATGGACACTGCCCGTCTGCTTCAAGAAGGACGGCAAACAGGATTGCGCCGTTCTGACACCCGACGCAGCCTCGCTCAACGCTCCTGCCTCTAGCCTGTTCTTTGCCAACTCAGGCGGCAAAGGCTACTACCGCAGCGCCTATTCCCCCGAGGCATACAACTCCATTCTCGCTCGCGTCGAGTCTTCCCTCACGCCCAGCGAGCGCATCAGCTTCATTGGCGATGCATGGGCACAGGTCCGCGCTAACAAATCCTCCATCGGCAGGTACCTCGACCTCGTCGCAGCCGTCAAAGACGATCCGAATGCCGAGGTTCTCTCCTCTGCTCTCGGCGGATATTCCGCGGCCTACACCAGAATCGCAGCCTCATCCGCGGAAAAAACTGCTCTTCAGGCTTGGGTCCGCTCGACGTTTGAGCCCGTCTATGCCCGTCTCGGCCCGCCTTCGGACTCCGATTCCTCCAACACCCGCGAGCTTCGTTCAACCCTCTTTGAAACGCTCGGCGATGCGAAGGATCCCGCCGTCCTTGCCGAAGCACGCGACATCGCCTACAAGTACATCGCAAACCCCGCCTCGGTTGAAGGAACCTTCGCGCAGACAGCCCTCGCGGTCGCAGCCCGCAACGGCGACGCCGCGCTCTTTGACAAGTTGCAGAAGGTGTACGAGACCTCAACCGACCCCGAGATTCAGATTGGCGCGCTTCGTCTCCTCGCCGTGTTCGAAGATCCCGCACTCGTCAACCGCGCTCTCGACTACGCAGTCTCCGACAAGGTCCGCAATCAGGATGCCGCGATTCAACTCGCCATCCCGCTTGAGACCGACGAGAGCCGCGATCAGGCTTGGAAGTACATCCAGTCTCACTGGGATCGTGTCCAGGCCCAATTGACCACAAACTCGGGCAGCATCCTCATCGGTTCGACCAGTGCCTTCTGCTCCACTTCGAGCCGTGAAGACGTCGAGCGTTTCTTCGCTGAACATAAAGTCGCCGCCTCGGGCCAGTCACTCACGCATGCCATCGAGCACATCGACGGCTGCATCGAGCTTCGGTCTCTCCAGGAACCGCAGCTCAAAGCCTGGCTCGCATCCCAGCAACACAGTGCCTCCGGCGCCGCCATGCACTAGAACTCCCGGGTACAAGGTCATCCCGAGCGACCGAAACGAAGTGGAGGGTGTCGAGGGACTTGCATTTCGTCATTCATCCTCCGGGTGCCGATCCCTCCGCAGTTACATCGCGGAAGGGTGGGATACCACAAACCTCACCAGCCGTCCCATACCGCGCAGCAGTCCTGACTCCGCTAACCGCGCGCAGCGCGGCTAACTCCGCATGCCTGTCTTCCCGGGCGACCGAACGGAGTCGAAGGACCTGCAGCTGCTCCTTGTTCCCCGTTTCTTGACCCCTGATCCCTGAACACAGACCCCTGTTTAGTGATACCTTGAACCAAACATGCCTTCCATTCGCGTGCTCCTTCTCGCCGCCTTTAGCCTTGTTCTTCTTCTCAGCGCAGGCGCTCAGCAAGCCTCCTCGCCCGTGATCACCCAGGCCGTCCTTGCCGGCAAGCTCATCGACGTCCGCACCGGCGAAGTCCGCTCGCGCGCGTACATACTGATCGCCGGCGAACGCGTGCAGGCCATCGCTGCCTCCGCTCCCACCGGAGTCCCCGTCGTCGATCTCGCGTCCTACACCGTCCTCCCCGGCCTCATTGACGCACACGGCCACGTTCTTTCCGATCCCACCACGCAGAGCTTTGCAGCCCAGGTGCGTACCTCAATTCCACAAGCCACGCTCTGGGGCGTCTACAACCTGCGTCTCTGGCTCGACCACGGCTTCACCTCCGTGCGGGACGCCTGCGAGGGTCCGCCCGACTATCCGCAATTCGCTCTGCGCGACTCCGTCAAGCGTGGCCTGATCCTCGGCCCGCGCATCACCGCTGCGGGCAGCTGCGTCTCTCTCACCGGGGGCCATGGAGACGGCGCGCCCTTCTCTCCCGATCTCGACATTCCCCGTGGCCGCAACGTCGCCGACACCCCTGACGAAATCGCTCGCGTCGTTCGCCGCGACATCAAGTACGGGGCCGACTGGATCAAGCTCATGGCCACCGGCGGAGTCATGGATCCGATCTCTGACTATCATGTGCAGGAGCTGAGTGAGGCGCAGATGGCCGCTGCAATCGAGGTCGCCCATCGCGCCGGCAAAAAGGTCATGGCCCACGCCGAGGGAGCCATCGGCATCAAGGCCGCTGTGCGCGCAGGCGTCGACTCCATCGAACACGGCACCATGCTCGACGAAGAAGGCGCGCAACTCATGGAGCAGCACCACACCTGGCTCGTCCCCACCCTCTACTGCTTTCAGCACGACATGCAAACCGGCCTCAGCAAGGGTCGCGATCCCGACTCCTACGCCAAGGGCGTCGAAATCCTCGCCGCGCAGGGACCCGCCTTCAAACTCGCGCTCGCGCATCACATCCGCATCGTCTATGGCGTTGACGATGACGACATCGATCAATCCGTCTCAAAGGAATTCGGAGCGCTCGTGCGCGGCGGCCTCACTCCCCTCGGAGCGCTTCAGGCGGCCACGATCAACGCGGCTGAGATGCTCGGCAAAGACAAGGACGTGGGCTCTCTCGAACCCGGCCACTACGCCGACATCATCGCAGTCCACGGCGACCCGCTCGCTGACATCACAGTCATGGAGCACGTCGCGTTCGTCATGCAAGGCGGAAAGATCATCAAGGATCCCGCCCACCCCGATCGCAATCCCGTTATCCACCTGAAGTGAAACCCGAATCCGCATTCCCCAGGGGCCTTGTCATCCTTGTGCGAAGGCCGCCTCAGCGACCGGAGTCGAAGGATCTGCGGTTGCTTTTCCCACTCGCGGACCACGCACATCACTCACGCAATAGATAATGGCCTCATGACTATTCTGCGCGGGTTGCGCATCATCATGATCTCGGCAGTCCTCGTCCTCGCCACCATCAGCGCCGTCCTCGCCCAGCAGATTGCCTTCACCTGGGATGACCTGCCTGCCCACAGCGCTCTGCCGCAGGGCGAAACCCGCGTCGAAATCGGCAACAAGCTCATCGCCGCCATGAAAGCCGAACACATGCCTCCGGTCTACGGCTTCGTCAACGGTGTTCTGCTCGAGCGCGAACCCGCCTCTGCTCCCATGATCGCTGACTGGCGCGATGCTGGCTTGCTGCTCGGCAATCACACTTGGTCCCACATAAATCTCAACACCAGCTCTCTCGCCGACTGGGAAGCAGACCTCCTCAAGAACGAACCTGCCCTTCAGCAATCGGCCTCCGGCTCCGACTGGCGCTGGCTCCGTTATCCATTCCTGGCCGAGGGCGACACTCCCGAAAAGCGCGCCGAGGCACGCAAGTTCCTCGCCGCCCACGGATACAGGATCGCGGCTGTCACCATGAGCTTCGGCGACTACATGTGGAACGAGCCCTATGCACGCTGCATCGCCAAAAGCGATAACGCTTCGATCGCCCAGCTCGAATCCAGCTATCTCGGCGCCGCAGCGGCAGACGCAGACTTCCGCCGCGCCATGGCAAAAGCTCTCTTCGGCCACGACATCCCCTACGTCCTCCTGATGCACGTCGGCGCATTCGACGCCCGCATGCTCCCACAACTCCTCAAGCTCTACCGCGACAAGGGATTCACCTTCATCCCGCTCGAAGAAGCCGAAAAGGACCCTTTTTACGCCGCCAGCCTTGATCCGTCGCTTCCCGCGCAGCCCGATAGTCTCGAAAGCGCCATGGCCGCCCGCGGCCTCCCGCTGCCGCCTCGACCAAAGACCTCCCTTGACCCGATCAGCCTTTGCCGCTGAATAGAATCTGAAACCGCGCCGAACCTGCTTTCCATCACAGCGGGTATCCCACATCTCGAAGAGATGTGGGATACGTACTTGTGCTGCGAGACCCTGCGCCGTCCTCTCCATCCTTTCGCGCCGTCTTCTTCCGCCAAGCATATGCGACAATCCCATAGCTCCCTGTTCGCGGAGGTTCCCCTTGCCCACTCAGTCTCCCGATGCCCTGATCGAGATGCGTGACGTTCTGCTCGAAATCGATGCCGTCAATGATGCGATGAATCAGCTTCTGCTCTCGAATCTCAACCCGAGCGCATGGCGCGCGATATTACCCGGAGCAAAGCGCAGTGAAGGTCGCACCATCGCCGCCATATTCACCCACCTTCATAATTGCCGCCTCGTATGGCTCAGGAACTCTGCGCCGCATCTCAAGTGTCCCGCGCCGCTCGATCCCGACCGATGCACCATCAAACAAGCCGCAGCGGCACACCGCAGAAGCGGCGCGCAGTGCCTCCGCATGCTTTCCGATGCACTCTCCGCCGTCCCCAATCGAAAGGTCGCGAAATTCTCACGCGGAAGCTGGGCGCGAGAATGGCCAGCCGGCGCATCGATGTTCGCCTACATGTCTTTTCACGAGGCCCACCACCGCGGCCAGATCATCATGCTTGCGCATCAACTCGGCTATCGCCTTCCCGACAACGCAGCCTACGGCGTCTGGCACTGGGAAAAGCTCTGGAAGCAGCATGGCTTTTCCACCCGTCCTCGCTGAATGGGTAAATGCGGGCTGAGCCCCGATCACGATCCCATGGAAGACATCGCCGATTTCTCGACCCGAGGCTTGTCCCCCACAAACGGCACCCACGCCTCGATCCTGGTCCCTTCCTCAGCCCGTGAACGGATGGAGATCCGCCCTCCGAGAACCCGCATTCTCTCTTCCATGCTGCGCAGGCCGATCCCTCTTCCTCTCGCTTCGGCGCCTGGATCAAATCCGCTTCCGGAATCGGAAACACAGAGGTGCATCTCTCCGTCTTCTGCTGTGATCCGTACATGCGCAATCTCAGCGGCGCTATGCTTTTTCACGTTCTGCAATGCTTCCTGCGCAATGCGGAACAGGCACAGGGCACTCTCGCCCCTGAAACTCCGCGGAACGCCCTCCTGCGAAAAGCTGACCTTGATCTTGTGGTGCTCCTCAAACTCGGCGCACAGCGAACTCAACGCCGCCACCAGTCCGAGGCTGTCGAGCTTTGAAGAGTGCAGACGATGCGAGAGAGAATGCAGATCCCGGTTCAACGCGCTCACTTGATCCCACAACGAGCGCAGCCTCCGGCTCATTGCGCCGTTCGCCTTTTCAGGCCTCGCGGCAAGATCGTCCAGTTCAATGCACAGGATTGCGAGCCGCTGCTGATAATCGTCATGGATCTCCCGGGCAATCCGGTGCCGCTCCTCTTCCTGCGCCCTGATCAGTTCTCCGCTCAAACCCTTGAGGGCTTCCTCAGCCAGCTTCCGCTCCGTGATGTCGGTCGCCATGCCTCGCATGCGCTCCACCTCGCCATGCGCCCCGAAGTAGAACTTCCCCCTTGCTGCAATCCAGCGCGTTTCTCCATCGATCCGAATAATGCGAAACTCCGCCGAATACGGCGCGCCAGTTTGGCGTGCTGTATCCAGCGCGTGTTCAAACCCGGCGCGGTCATCGGGATGTACCCACGTGGCGAAATCTCCGATCTGGCTAATGAAATGATCTTCCGCCAATCCAAACATCATCGCCAGATCGCCAAACCACCGGGTGCGGCCATGTTGATAGTCAGAATCCCAGCCCACCGACTTCCCGGCCTCGACCGCCATGCGGAGCCGGTCGTTGGTGATCGCCAGTTCGCTCTCCGTCCTTCTTCGACGCGCTCTCTGCCAGATCAGGCCGACGATCAGTGCGCCTTCCAGCGTGATCAGTGAGATTCCACCGACGATATAGCCTTCGTAGAGGGTCCAGACCGTTGGCAGCCGGTACAAAACTTCGGTACCCGGCGGCAACGCCGATTCCGGAATGTGCCACCTCTGCAGTTGCCGCCAATCCACGCGAATCCTATAGTCCGCTATGCGCGCCACCGGAATATCGTCCGGCCGTTCGCCCAGCAGCACCCGCGCTCCCATCTCCCCCGCCAGTTCAGCATCGCGTCCCGCATCGGTGAAGGCCCCGCCAATCCCGCCACGGTCCAGCACCAGCGACGGAAAGATGGAATAAGTCGGCCAGTGCCTCGTGGCATCGGCCAGCACGTCGAACGTGCCGATCGCAAGCTCTTCCGAATCGTGCGGGAAAAGATGAAACAGAACGACCGTGTCCGCTGGCAGCGTAGCAATCCTCTCCAGCATCTGGCCGCTCGGTGGTCCGACGATATCAATCTCTTGCACCTGATCCTTGTGAAGCTGAATCTCGGCCTGCACTGCCACCAGGTAGTCCTTCCCCGTCGGCGATTCATCCGAGATCACTGCAAACGCCTTCATCGTTGGATGAAGACGAAGCGCCAGATTGATCGTTTCCCGGATTCCGGGAACCACCGCCACGCCGGTCACCCCCGGCCATCTCCTTTGATCGGCCAGCAGGCTGCTCACTGACATAAAGACGATCGGTGCTCCCTTGAACATCTGGTCGCGGTAATCTGTCGCGAAGCGAAGGGACGGGTCCATCAGCGCAATAACAAGATCGGGCTTCTTGCCGTAGGATGCATTGAGAGCATCCGCCATGTTCTCCCAATAGGAGTCTTCCTCAAATCGGGGATTATCCAGATCCACGATTGAGAAGTTCACCGGCCACGGAACACGGCTCCGAAGCGCCGCCTCCATCTGATTGATTGAAGCCCGTCCGCGCCCACCCGACAGAATCACCACATTCTTCCCGGCGACATTCTCCATCCGCGCCGGCGCCGCGACAGCATAGTCGGCAAGTCCCAGTAGAAGAATGCCCGCGATCGCTACCCCGAGCCTCACAGCCACCCCCAAGGTCCGCAGAGAATCGCCCTCAGCGTGTCCGATCTCGATTTGCCCGGCATTCGTCAGGTCCTTACCCTCCCCGAGGGCATTCGCGTGAATGCGCAAAATCTGCCGTCCACTCGATCTGGTCTTCAGACTCAATCCCTACGAATCGGTCACTCCACCACGGTAGCGGAGATTTGATTCTGCAATCTGCTCCTCGCTCGCATCAAGGCTGTCAGGAATCGACAATCCATGATACCCAAAGGCCGGCTCACCCTACCTCCAACGTGTGCCCCATCCTTCGCGCAGCTTTATCGCGCGAAGGGTGGGGATCCCCAAACCCCGTCCGATCGAAGTCTTGAAAAGGGTGCGGCTTCAGTTGCGCCACTCCGTCTCTATTCGTCACAAAATCCCTCACCTACGAAAGATTTCGTTGACAATTACGAAACACTTCGTATAACGTCTCAATCATCATGACGAAGCCCACCAGCAACGTCCCACGCCCCACCGAAGCCGAACTCGAACTGCTTCGCATCCTGTGGGGGAAGGAACCGGCCACGGTCCGCGATATCTACGACGCATTGAATCGTGAAAAACCAGCAGGCTACACCACTGTCCTCAAGCTTCTCCAGATCATGACGGCCAAGGGTCTTGTCATTCGCGACGAGGCAAACCGCGCCCACCTCTACCGCTCGGCCTTCACACAGAATGCAACGCAGAGCCGCATCCTCAGGGACCTCAGCGTTCGTCTCTTCTCCGGATCGGCCGCGCAGCTTGCCCTCCATGCCCTTTCTCTTGAGCCCGCAAGCGATAACGAACTCGATGAGATCCGCGCTCTCATCGAACGCAAGCGCGCCGCAGCATATTCTCTCCACGCAGCCGACGCCTCGTTGCGCGAGCAAGCCAAGTCCAGTCAACCCAGAAAGGACAGGCCATGAACGTCATGCAGCAAGCCATCGCCTGGACCCTCCTTCATTTCTGCTGGCAGGCGGCGGCGATCGCGCTCGTCTATCGCGCCGCCGCATGGGCCGTCACGCGTGGCAGCAGCCAGGTGCGCTACCTTGTCTCCCTCTGCGCGCTGCTCTCGATGCTCTTCGCGGCCGCTGCAACCTTCGCATGGGAACTGCATGCCGATCCGCCGCCCGCTCCCGCATTTGCTGCGCATGTCTCTGCCGGTCAACCCGACACTCCTCACTCAGCACTTGCTCCCGTAGCCTCGGCTGTATTCCTTCAGGCTCCAGGAATCGTTGAGCAGCGCACTCAGCTCGCCAATCTCTTTCCCGCCGGCATTCTCTACTGGATTGACGGCCTTTGGTTTCTCGGCGTCGTCGCACTTTCGCTGCGCAGCCTTGGCGGCTGGTGGATCATCCAGCGTCTGCGCTCCTCGGCAACCGGGCAGGTACCTGACACCGTTCGCGCCGGTTTTCGCCGAATCTCTTTCACCCTTGGCCTCCGCCGTCGCGTTCTCCTGCGCGTCTCCACGTGCATTGCAGGACCCATGACCGTCGGCGCTGTCCGCGCCCTTGTCCTTTTGCCGCTCAGCGCTGTCACATCCCTCGGCCCCGAGGAACTGGAAGTTGTCCTCGCGCACGAGCTTGCGCACGTCCGTCGCGCCGACTTCTTCTGGAATCTGATCCAGACTCTCGCCGAGACGCTCTTCTTCTTTCATCCCGCCGTCTGGTGGATCAGCGGTCGCATCCGTCATGAACGCGAACTCTGCTGCGACGACCTTGCGCTTCAGGTCTGCCCCAACCCCATCGTCTATGCGCGCGCCCTCTGCCGCCTTGAAGAACAGCGTTCGCGTGCGCTCCGCCTGGCCATGGCTCTCGACGGCCATCAGTCGCCGCAAACCCTGCGCATGCGCGTTTGCCGCATCCTTGGAGAACCGATGACGCACCCCAAGTACCAGCCTGCACGCCCACTGTTCCTGACCGCTGCATGTCTCGCTCTTGTCGTCCTCGTATTGCCCATGCAGCGCCTCCTCGCCGGGACAAACCCTCCAGCACAATTGCCCGCACCGGTTGTCGCGGTAACTCCCTCACCCGCTCCATCTGCACCACAACCCGTCGTCGCGGTCCATGCTTCAACCATTCTCCGGGCTTTGCCTCATCCGCTTGTCCAGGTCAATGTCGCTGAGCGCGCCGCCGAATCTGCTCCGGTGATCGCATCCTTCTTCCAGTCTGCCGATCAAAAAGCCGCCTCGACCGCAACCCATGAGAGTTACATCGACCAGATGAAAGCTGCCGGATACGACGTCGATCTCGACAAGTACCTTGCCATGAAGATCCAGAACGTCACACCCGAATACGCGCGCTCCATGGCCTCTGCCGGATTTGGAAAGCCCAGCGCCGACGATCTGATTGCCTGCAAAATGCAGCAGATCACTCCCGAATACATCGCTCAGTTGAAGCAACAGGGCCTTGAGGTCAACAGCCTCCAGGACGCGATCTCCTATCACATGTTCCAGGTCACACCCGAGTTCGTCGCAGGCATGAAGGCAGCGGGATTCAATGGGCTCACCGCGAAGCAGCTTCTCGCCATGCGCGTCCAGGGAATCACGCCCGACTACGCTCGCGAGATCAAAAAGCGATTTCCCAGCGCAACGGGAGAAGATGTGATCAAGACCCGCATCTTCCGAATCGATTCAACATTCATCGCTCATGCTGAAAAGCACGGGTTCAAGAATCTTTCGCTCGATAAGCTTGTCCAGCTGCGCATCTCTGGCCTGTTCGACGACGAATCACCAAAACCCTAGTGCCAGTTTGTAGAAAGACCTGCGATCCCATCACCGCGGGTGCCCCATCCATGACACGGCCTTATCGCGTCATGGGCAGGACACCGCAACATTGACCGGGTGACCCATTCGGGTCGCCGCGCTCGCAGGAAAGCCGCGCCCGCCTCACATTCGCAAAGGAGTCATGCATGTCTCTTCAACGCAAATTCACTCTGCTGGCAACATTCTCCTGCGCTGCTGTCGCGCTTCACGCCGCCACCCTCACGCCGCTCCACGAGAACTGCCGCATCTCGCTCAGCGAGCAGACAGGAAAGCTCTCGCTCCGCATCGATCGCGGCGAGTGCACGGGCGAGCGCTCTTGCGGCTCCAACTTCGGCAGCGAGGCTTTCAGTCGCTTCACCGGGATCTCACCGTCTGATCTCGCTCGTGAGGGCGCGCACCTCACCGCCACACTCTCTGCAGAGGCCGGCGTCTTTACCTGCACGGGCACGGTGCACAATCAGGAACTCTCTGGCGACGCCCTTTTCACGCCCGATCCCTCATTTGTTGACCGCATGGCACAACTGGGCTTCACTGGCTTCGATGCCGAGAAACTGCAGGCCTACGCATTCATTAATGTCGACAGCGCGTACGCGCGTTCCATTCAGCAAGCCGGTATCAGCGGCGTCACTATCGACAACCTCCTCGCCCTGCGCATCTTCAACGTCGATCCGGCCTACGCCAAAAGCTTCACAGCGCTCGGCTATGATCAGCCCGACGCCGCCAAGCTGATCGCTTTGAAATCGCAAAAGGTCGACGTTGACGAGGTCCGCCAGCTCCGCTCTCTCGGCTTTCAGCCCACGCTCGACGAGCTCATCCAGGTCCGCATCTTCCAGATCACACCGGACTTCATTCACCGCATGCAGGACCGCGGCCTGAACAACCTCACCATCGCCAAGCTGGTGCAGATCCGCATCTTCAAACTGGCTGAATAAGGAACGCGCGCCTGCATCCACAATGAAAGACAGCTCTTTCAGGACGCAGGATTTCCCGGCGCCTGAAGAGCTGCTTCCGTTCGTATGAATTGTCTTAGCGCATCCGGAAATTCAGATTGAGATTGACGTCGCTCGGAACAGGTTGCCCATCCAGCATCGCCGGTCTGTACCGGAACTGCTGCACGGCCGCAAGGACGCGCGAGTCCACTTCCTGGTTGATTGACTTCACGACTTGGATGTTCTTCGGTGTGCCGCTCTCATCCACGATGAAGTGCAAAACCATCTTCTGGCCTGAGAGATCAGTGGTGTGAAAGTCGGAGGCCGACAAGCCCGTCTCCGCCTCCTTGAGGAGCTTTGCCTCGGTCACGCCCGTGCTGATGCGATGACCGTCGGGTGTATATCGTGCGGTTGAGGTGGGGAGTGCCGTACGACCTTCGATCGCGCTGGAAGAATCGTTCCGGGCCTCAAGGTTTATATCTTGGCCTGCTCTGCCCGCTTGTCCGTGCAGCAGCATCGTGGAGAGAAACAGACCGCCTGCTATAAGAGTTGTGCGCATGAATTTCTCCAATAGGTCAAGAGTGACCTACACCAAGATAGCGTGCGATTGAGACGATCGTCAATAAAAAAATCTATTCATCGATTTTTCAAACGCTTCGATCAAGCGCTTCATCGAATTCTTGTAGGCACCAAAGAAATCGCCTGTTCCGCTCTCACCGCCCGCGGTTTCCCCTCTCCTGCCTTCGGCACACATGCGCACGTTCGGTACCATGGGACTCATGCCCCAGTTCCCTGCCGGCCAGACACTCCTGATCGATGCCGACGACACCCTATGGGAGAACAACGTCTACTTCGAGCGCGCTATCGCTGCGTTCATCAGCTACCTCAACCACCACGAGTACTCGCCCGCCGAGGTGCGCAACGCGCTCAACGCTGTCGAGAGGGATACAATCCTGGCGCACGGCTACGGACTTCCCAGCTTCACGCGCTCGCTCATCACTTGTTTCGAACGGCTTAGTCCTGAGCCGATGACCGAGGAAAAGCATCGCTGCGTCGTCGGCTTCGCAAACACCATCGCCGAGCAGGAGATCGAATTGCTCCCGGGCGTGGCTGACACGCTTTCCCAGTTGGCCGCTCGTCATTGCCTCATCCTGATGACCAAGGGGAATCACGCCGAGCAGGCTGACAAGCTCGCGCGCTCAGGTCTGGCGTCTCACTTCTCCGCGGTCGAGATCGTCGCTGAAAAGGACCCATCCACCTACCGGCAGGT
>Ga0335082_10006028_pt1 | contig 13240 bp, 13 predicted proteins | sample Lox_Sample_41_FD_206718 | JGI IMG/M metagenome (GOLD analysis project Ga0335082, IMG submission 206718) | Soil microbial communities from Loxahatchee National Wildlife Refuge, Florida, United States - Lox_Sample_4.1 | ecosystem: Environmental > Terrestrial > Soil > Wetlands | place: USA... | reverse complement strand
TGGGCGTTTCACAACTTCTTCAACGGATATTTCTGGTTGCTCAACATTTTCGGAATGGGAATGGGGCGGGGAGAATGCCAGGTCGTGAGGAAGAGGACGTTTGAGCAAATGGGAGGATACAATGAATCGATCGCGGCGGGAGAGGATTATGAGCTCTTTCTCCGTCTGGAAAAGACCGGCAGGATCAAATTTGTACGCGATGTCACCGTGTTCGAATCGCCGCGAAGGTTCAGAAAATACGGATACCTCTCTATCAGTCTTCTCTGGTTCATCAACGGAGTGAGTGTGTTGTTGTTCGACCGCTCTGTGACGGATGAATGGAAGCCGGTGCGGTGATGAACGCTGCACGGTATTTGACTTTCACGGGGAATTTGAATATCATTTTTTTGTGACACTCTTTATGATAAGGATGCTTCCATGAAACGACGATTCTCGACGCTCACCGTTGCGGTGTTCTCTGTTCTTGCGCTCATTCTCGGGATGCAGCTCAATAATTTGATTTCGGGCGATACGATCTATGATCAGCTGAACAAGTTTAAGGATGTTCTGAGTTATACCGAGAAGTATTACGTTGACAATGTCGATACGCCGAAACTTGTCGAAACTGCCATCACGGGAATGCTCGGGAGTCTTGATCCGCATTCCGTGTACATTCCCGCTTCGGAGTTATCACGTGTGGAAGAGGATTTTCAGGGAAGCTTCGAGGGAATCGGGGTAGAATACGATGTGATTAATGATACGCTCCTTGTCGTGTCACCGGTGCCGGGCGGCCCCAGCGAGGCGCTTGGAATACTGGCCGGGGATAAAATTGTGAAAATTAACGATTCGAGTTCCGTCGGCATAAAGCGTGAGGATGTTCCCAAAAAGCTCCGCGGCCCGAAGGGAACACACGTGAGAGTTTCGATCTTCCGCACGGGGGATAAGAACCTTCTCGATTTCGATATCACGCGGGATAAAATTCCTCTCTACAGCGTTGATGTCTCGTATATGATTGACAGCAAAACGGGCTACATCAGCGTCAACAGATTCTCACAAACCACGAGTGATGAGTTCGCGAAAGCACTCACCAAGCTTCGCTCGCAGGGAATGAAACAACTGATCATCGATCTCCGGAATAACCCAGGTGGATATCTCGACCAGGCTTTTAAGATGGTGAACGAACTTCTTCCGGGCGGAAAGAAAATCGTTTATACCAAAGGACGGCGCCCGGAATTCAGTGAAGAGTATTCAAGCGACGGAACGGGGAAATCCACCGATCTTCCCCTGGTTGTCCTTGTGAATGCCGGCTCCGCGTCGGCGAGTGAAATCGTTTCAGGGGCGATACAGGACTGGGACCGCGGGTTAATCGTAGGTGAGACAACATTTGGCAAGGGCCTTGTTCAGCGGCAGTATGACCTTCCCGACAAGTCGGCCTTCCGACTGACGATTGCGCGCTACTATACCCCGTCAGGCCGGCTCATTCAGCGGCCGTACGGAAAGGACATCAGCGATTATACGAAAGCACCGTTTGTGCGCAATGAGCAGGAGGGAGAGAACGTTGAGCATAGGGAGGAGCAGGATTCTACGCGGCCGGTTTTCAAGACAGCCGCGGGGAGAACCGTCTACGGCGGCGGCGGTATTACACCGGACTACATCGTGAAGGCCGAAATTGCCGACACGCTGTACCGCGAATTTCTCGCGAAGGGCGTCTTCCGTGAATTCGCACTCGAATATATCGACAAAGAGGGGGTTCGACTCCGGCAGCAATTTGATCTGAAAAAATTCAAAGCCGATTTCCAGGTTGATCAACAACTACTGGCCGATTTCAAAGCGCTCGGAACGAAAAAGGGCATCACGATGCGCGAAGCGCAGTTCGCGAAAGAGAAGGATGTGATAGCGACACGGGTGCGGGCAGAGATCGCCAGGGCCATCTGGGGCAATGAGGGCGCCTGGACCTTGCTGGAATCGGAGGATACGCAGCTGCAAAAGGCAATAACGCTCTTTCCCGAGGCCGCGAAAATCGCCAAACTCGAGTAGCGTTCACATCGCTGGACCCGGAATGTGGATACACAACGGTTCCACAGATTTGTAATACTTGCAATTTGTCTCCTCGGCCCGGGATGGCTGTGTATTCCGTGCGAATCCCGGGCGCAGCGCCAATCGGGTATCACGCACAATCAACCTGATTCGGTTTTTCAGGTCGGAGAGGAACTGACGTATAACGTCAGTTTTTTTTCCTATGATATCGGCCGGGTCCGGATCAGGGTCACGGACGTCGTTAACGATAGCGGACATACCTCATACCGAGCTGCCGCAGAAATCGATTCCTACCGCGGAGTTCCTTTCCTCAACGTTCACGCAGTATACGGTTCAAAAATCGACGCGGCAATGTACTCCACCTGGTTCGATGCGCGGGACAAAGAGGACGACCGATGGCATGAATGGGAATATTTCTTCGAGTATTCCAAATCGTTGCTTGCCATCCGGGAAGGAATATGGAAAAGCGATACCGTCATCCGGCGCGACACACTTTCTCTGGATACCCTTTCCCAGGATGGCCTCTCACTCTTTTTCCTTGCCCGGAGATATCTTCGCACCGCGGGGAAATTCTCTATCCCCACATATATCCGCGAGAAGAAGGGCGTCACCTTCCTCAACTTTACAGGAGAGCGCACGAACGAATCAATTGAACAAGTCAGGTATCCCATCGACGTCATTCACTTCAACGGGCGCGCCGGCTTTGTCGGGCTTTACGGTCTTACGGGTGCGTTTGAGGGGTGGTTCAGCAACGATGCCGCACGGGTTCCGATACTTGCCAAAATGAAAATCTTCATCGGGGATATTCGTATCGAACTCACCGAGTGGAAACGACCCGGATGGTCGCCCCCGGAATACGCCAGGGATTCCGAGCGATGATCCGGGAGTACGGGACAAAGAAGCCCGCCATAGACCCCTCGGTCTTCATTGCCGACGGCGTACAGATTATCGGTGATGTCGTGATCGGTAAGGATTCGAGCGTGTGGTTTAACTCGGTCGTTCGCGGCGACGTGAATTATATTCGCATCGGTGAGGGAACAAATATCCAGGACGGTTGTATCCTTCATGTTCGTCATGAATATCCGCTGCTCATCGGTTCGGGGGTTACGATGGGGCACGGTGTCATCGCTCATGCCTGCTCCATACGCGACCATGTACTTCTCGGCATGGGGGCAATCATTCTTGATAATGCGGTTGTAAATTCCTATACTCTGGTTGCTGCCGGCTCTCTCGTCCGAAATAATGACACGATACCCGAGGGAGTTCTCGTTGCGGGAGTGCCCGCGAGAATCATCAGAGATCTGACGCCCGAGGAACGGACGGCGATCGAGGGATCGGCAAAAGGGTATATCTCATATGCACGCTCCTATCAATTGTAATCCCAAAGAAGTCATCATATGAAGATCCGATTTTGGGGGACACGCGGCTCGATCTCCACACCGGGGAAAGAAACCGTGCGGTACGGCGGAAATACACCCTGTGTGGAAGTTCGTTTACCGAAAGACAAACTGATCATCCTTGATGCGGGAACAGGAATCCGGAATCTCGGGGAATCGCTCATGGAGAGCGGTGAATCGGTCAAGGCATATATCCTTGTCACGCATCCTCACTGGGATCATATACAGGGGTTTCCATTCTTCAAGCCGGCGTTTGTCTCGGGGAATGAGCTGACCATCGTCGGCGGCCAGATCGACAAGATGACGCTCCAGAAGATGATTTCCGACCAGATGAATAAGGTCTATTTTCCCATCCAATTGAACGAGCTGAAAGCAACGCTGAAATTTCTTCCGGTTGAAGAAGAGGAATTTTCCGTTTACGATGCGAAGGTCCGCACGATGTACGTCAATCATCCAACATTTGCCATTGGATTTCGTATCACCTCCGGGGGTAAGTCGATCGTCTACATCAGCGATAACGAACCGTTTGACCGGAAAGTCGCACGTTCGATCCGGAACGTGGAGAAGAAGATTATCGACCGTTATGATCGCACCAGCGGTGATCCAAACCAGCGGGTGTTCGATTTCGTCAGGAATGCGGATCTCCTGATTCACGATACGACTTATACGCCCGAGGAGTATGTTGACCGTGTGGGGTGGGGTCATTCGCATTATCTTTTTACGCTGAAGGTGGCTGCGGAGGGAAATGTCAAGCGACTCGTCCTCTTTCATCACGATCCCGCCCACGATGATGACAAGGTCGACGACATTCTGAAGAAATGCAAGAAAGAAATTCAGAATCGCAAATATCGGTTTGATTGTGTCGCAGCTGCGGAGGGGCTCGTACTGGAAATCTGACGTCCGAAAACCGCATCGGAATGGCGGTACTTGACAATGACACGATGGCGGTTTATATTTGCAAGAGATTCAAATTGAATAGAGCAGATCATGCAATTCAATTTATTGTTCATTACCGTTAAGGAGGGCGTACCATGCCTGTGGGGAAAGTGAAGTGGTTTGACGGGAAAAAAGGGTATGGATTCATCATACCGCAGGAAGGACAAGGAGATATTTTTGTCCACTTTTCCGCAATCAAGTCGGAGAGTGAATTCAAAACACTCAAGGAAGGAATGCAGGTTGAGTTCGAACTGGCGGAAGGGAAAAAAGGATTACAGGCGCTCAATGTGGTGGTCCTCCCATAAAGAAAGTGATTGAGATTGTTGTCCTGCCCCGAGAGCACGTCTGACCGCGATCGGGGTTTTTGTTCATACATGGTGAATAGAGAACATCTACGGTATGCCATTTTCATTCAAGAAGGATGATTTCAAGAAGCTGAGTAAAGTCCTGGGGGTTCCTGCAAAACAGCGCGGGAACAACATCCGTTTTGAGCTGGAAGGGAAGGCGAACCAGCGCAAGCTCTCTCTGGAAATCTATCCGGGTATCACCATCGGTAACAGGCACGGCAACCTGGTAAGTGTGTACACGCCGAACGCGCATTTGCAGCTCCACTTTTGTTCCGGCTTTGTGGTCAGCGAGGTTCTCCACGAGGTAACGTTTGTGGGAGAATCGAATGGGAAGCTCTGCGGACTGATCATCGAGAAGGAGGGCGGCTGCTCTCTCTATGCGAATGTCGACAGCGATATTCTTTCGGGAGATTTTACGCGTCTTGGGCCGGAAGTGATGCTGTCCGGCATTGCCCTGTCATTGACCGAGCCGCTCCTCCCGTCACGAAAAAACGCGGGGAAACGGAAACGGTGATGCACGTTGTCCAGGTGTTCAACACACACTCCCGATATCGCCCGCGTCGTTCCTCCACCGTTGCCCTTGTCCGGAAAGTCCTGCGTGGCGAAAAAATCTCCCGCGCCGCCCTCAGCGTCATTTTTGTCCGCGATAAAGTTATGCGTACCCTGAATGGAACGTTCCTGGGCCACTGGTATGTTACCGATGTGTTGAGTTTTCCTCTGAGTGAAGACCGCCGTTCCCTGGACGGGGAGGTGTATGTCAATTTGGATCAGGCCGAACGACAGGCGCGTACCTATCGTGTGACGCGGTTGAAAGAGCGGTCCCGTCTCATCATCCACGGCATTCTTCACCTGACGGGATATGATGATTCAACGCCGGTCAAACGGAATCGTATGCGAAAGCGGGAAGATTATTACCTTGGTGAGCATTGACTCACCCGGCGACCTCATGATGAATGAGAGATGTGAGCGGAAGATAAAACAGGAATTGACGGTTATGACAAGTATCGTACTGACGGAAAGAAGGAACGTATAGCTATGGCGAAATCCTTACTGGTCGTGGAGTCCCCTGCGAAGGCCAAGACAATCAACAAGTACCTCGGAAAGGACTTTGTTGTCCAGGCATCGGTGGGGCATATCAAGAATCTGCCGAAGAGCACCCTCGGGGTCGATGTTGATGCGGGATACGATGCGACGTTCGAGACCATTCAGGGAAAAGAGGAGATCATCCGGAATCTGAAGCACGCGGCAAAGAGCGCCAATGAAGTCTACATAGCGACAGACCCTGACCGTGAAGGGGAAGCCATTGCACAGGATATCGCCGAGGAGCTCGGCGATGATGCGAAGCAAATTTACCGCGTGCTCTTTCATGAAATCACTGAACGCGGCATTGCCGAAGCGATGGAGAAGCCGCTGAAGATCGATGAGAATCTCGTTGCAAGCCAGCGGGCCCGCCGCGTGATGGATCGCATCGTTGGATATAAAGTCTCCCCGTTTGTATGGAAGACGATGTTCTACGGATTGTCGGCCGGGCGTGTCCAATCGGTGGCGCTGCGGCTCATCTGCGAACGGGAAGTGCAGATCAATTCCTTTGTTCCGACCGAATACTGGTCGATTATCGGCGAATTCCGGACAGGGAATACCGATGCCTACTTTGCAAAACTCTTCCGGATCGATGGAAAGGACCTCATTGTTCCCTCGAAGGACACGCTCACGGAAATCGAACATAAAGGAACGAGGGAGAAGTTCACGTACATCCCATCCGAGCAGGATGCCAAAGCGTACATTGAACAGATCAAGGGAGAGAGCTTCGTCGTCGGCAGTGTGACGAAGCGTGAAACGCGCCGTAACCCGCTCCCGCCCTTTATTACCAGCACGTTGCAGCAGGAGGCCTCCCGGAAACTTTATCTCTCGGCCACCCGCACCATGAAACTTGCCCAGAAATTGTACGAAGGTGTGGAGATCGGAAATGAGGGCTCCGTCGGCCTGATCACGTATATGCGTACCGATTCGACGCGCCTGAGTGATGATGCCGTTGTGGCGGTTCGTGAGTACATCATCGGAAATTACGGCAAGGAATATCTTCCAAAACATCCAAACGTTTACAAGAAGAAAAAGACTTCGCAGGATGCGCATGAGGCGATTCGCCCGACTTCCATAAAGCACACTCCTGCAGCGGTAAAAAAGTATCTCGATAAGGATGCGTTCCGGTTGTATGAACTGATCTGGAACCGGTTTGTGGCATGCCAGATGGAAGCCGCAATCATGGAGACCACCACGGTCATTCTCGAAGGCGGCAAGTTCCAGTTCAAGGCGACTTCCTCACAATATACGTTCAGAGGATTCCTGCAGGTGTACGATGATTCGGCGGCTGATGAAAACGGGAAGGAGGAGGAAGATGCGGAAGTTGTTGGGGAAAAGCTTCCATCAACTCTTGCCGAAGGTCAATCCTCGGCACTTCTTTCGGTTGTCTCTCATCGTCATGAAACATCACCGCCGCCGAGGTATTCTGAAAGCAGTCTTGTGAAGACACTCGAATCTCTCGGGATCGGACGCCCGAGCACGTATGCGCTGATCGTGGGAACGATCATCGACCGGAAGTATGTCGAACAGCGCGATCGGAAGCTCTACGCACTTCGGCTTGGCATGGAAGTGAACAAGCTCCTGACGACGAATTTCCCACACATCTTTAATGTGCGGTTCACCGCCAAGATGGAGGAGGAGCTTGATACCATCGCTTCGGGAAAAAACAACTACCGGTCGGTGCTGGACGATTTCTATATTCCGTTCCATGAATCGCTCGACCGCGCGTCGAAGAAAGCGACCGCCATCAAGAAATCCCTCCAGAAGGAGACCGACGAGCGTTGCGAGATTTGCGGTAAGCCGATGATTATCAAATGGGGGCGGAATGGACAATTCATGGCCTGCAGCGGATATCCCGCGTGCAAGAACACGAAGCCGCTCCCGGAGGATGCCGAAAAAACGCGACATCTGGCGGGCCTGAAGTGCGAGCTCTGTGGAGGTGAAATGCTCGTGCGATCGAGCAAGTTCGGGACATTTCTCGGTTGTTCGAATTACCCGACGTGCAAGAACACCAAACCGATTTCGATGGGCATCAAATGCCCGAAGTGCAAGGACGGGGATCTCATCGAACGCAAGACCCGGAGGAAGCGGACCTTCTACGGCTGCTCACGCTACCCGGAGTGCGACTTTGCATCGTGGGATAAGCCGACGGCGATTCCGTGCGACACCTGCGGTTCGCCGTATATGGTTGAGAAATTCTCTCAGAAGCGCGGAACGTATCTGAAGTGTCCGCAGTGTAAGGCCGAAGTCGAAAAGGTCGAACAAGTTGCTGCAGGTTAATGTTGGCAGGTGATGACGAATCACGTTTCAACATATCTCGACTATCTTTCGCGGGAACGAAACTACTCCAGCCATACTCTTGCCGCGTATTCCGAGGACCTCCGTCAGTTTACGGAATTTCTGAAGCGTCATTTTGCCGGAGATTCCTGGTCGCTGAAGAGCGTCGACCACCTCACCATCCGCCTCTTTCTTGGCGACCTGCTTGAACAGGGAATGGGAAAACGAAGCGTTGCACGCAAACTTGCGGCAATACGTTCATGGATGAAATTCCTGGTCCGGAAGAACGTCCTCCGCACAAACCCTGCGCTGAACGTCGTAACGCCGAAACTCCCGAAGAAACTCCCTGTCTTTCTTGACGAATCTTCGATCAACACCATGATGAGTCTTCCCGATGTCTCGACTCCCGTGGGGAGCAGAGACCGGGCAGTGCTGGAGCTCCTGTATGGTACGGGAATGCGGTTGAGCGAGCTCATCCAGTTGGATCTCGGTGATGTGGATTTCTATAACGAGACCGTCAAGGTGTTTGGCAAAGGGCGAAAGCACAGGATCATTCCGCTTGGAAGGAAAGCGCGGGAAGCGATGTCCGAATATTTCAGGAAGCGGGAGGAGCTTTTTACCGATGCGACACAGCCGGACGATCGGAAGGCGATTTTTCTCTCCGTTCACGGCCGCCGGATCTATCCGAAAGGAATCTATGAGATCGTCCACCGCTCCATTGCGGCGGTTTCGGAGATAGAAAAGAAAAGCCCGCATGTGCTGCGTCATACGTTTGCGACGCACCTCCTGAACCGGGGGGCAGACCTCCGGGCGGTCAAAGAGCTTCTCGGCCACGAAAGCTTATCCACCACACAGCTCTATACACATGTAACCGTCGACCGCCTGAAACGTATTTATCATCAGGCGCATCCCAAGGCATAACTACCTACTGAGAGGAAGAGTATGGAAATTCACTTTACGGCGCGAAAATTCAGGGCGAGAGACCTCATCAAAGAGCATGCAGTCTCCTCCGTCAAGAAGCTCGATAAGTTCTACGACGGGATTGTCCGCTGTGATATCATTCTGAGTTTCGAACGCTCCATCAATAGTTTGAAAACGGCGGAAATCAATCTTCACGTCTACGGAACCGTTCTTACCGCCACCGAAAAATCCGAGGAATATGCTAAGTCGATCGACCTTGCCGTTGAAAAGCTCGAGCGGCAGCTTGCAAAATACAAGACCAGGGCACGGCTGAAGAACAAGAAGACTCTGCGTCGCGTAAAGGAAAACAAAATATCGTTGCTCAATTCGGGGGAGGAACCATGAGTATGCAGCAGGCAAAGGAGACGCAGAAGCAGTCCATTACGGTCGGATTCCTGCTCGAATCGAACAAGTCGCGGCTTCGGCTCACGTCGTTGACCGGAGACCTGGGGTTCAACAAGGAGCTCAAGGACGGAAACATTCATCGCCCGGGGCTCGCCCTTGCCGGATACGTTCAACTCTTCCGCTACGATCGCGTTCAGGTCTGTGGAAATACGGAAATGCGCTATCTCGATACACTCAAACCCGAGGAACGAAAAAAATCACTGGAGAGAATATTCAAGTTTGAGGTCCCTTGTATCATCGTCACCAATAACAATCCCGTTGATCCTCTCTTTCTGAACCTCGCAAAAGAGCACCAGGTACCTGTTTTCCAAACAAGTCTGGAAACGACAAAGCTCGTGTATATCTTGAGTGATTTTCTGGACGACCAGTTTTCCCCGCAAACTGTGGTGCACGGTTCGTTTGTGGATGTGTACGGAGTAGGCGTTCTCATGACCGGCAGGTCGGGTATCGGAAAAAGCGAGATTGCGCTCGATCTGGTGGAACGGGGTCACCGGCTCGTTGCCGACGACGTTGTGATGATTACGCGCAAAGGGGAGGGGATTCTGATGGGCGCGGGGACTGACCTGGTGAAGCATTTCATGGAAATTCGGGGTCTGGGATTGATTGATGTGCGCAGTATGTTCGGGATTCGGGCGATTCGGTTCCAAAAGCGTGTCGAAGTCATCGTGGAACTGAAAGAATGGCGTCCCGACGAAGAATACACACGAACCGGTCTGGATGAGGACGGGATTTCGATCATGGGCGTCCAGCTTCCCCATGTGGAATTACCCATATTCCCCGGGAAAAACGTTACAGTAATATGTGAAGTTATTGCCCTTAACTACCTGCTTCGGCATTATGGGTACGACGCAGCGAAAGAGTTTACCAAGAGACTCGACGCGTTAATATCTGAAAAAAGCAAACAGATAGGGGTGCGCGCTATCGATTATTTCGAGCACGATTTCGAGTAGCCCTGTCACATTCCTGAAAAATTTCCTTGACAAAAAGGGGGAATTTTTATATGTTGACGCAACCCTGCAATAAAGGACGGATTGAAGGAATTTTGACAGGGCGCGGTGAAAAGTTGTGAGATATTGAATGTTCAGGACGAGAAAGAACAAAGCATACTATTATACAGACCATAATCTCCAGGTTCACGAAATCAAACGGTTTCGTTCGAAGCTGGCAACGATTATTGTCTCGTCGGTAGTGATTTCTGTCGCAGCCCTTCTCGCGGCAAACCACATCTACTACAATTTTCTCGATCTCGGATATAACCGGATACAAAATCTCCAGCAGGAGAATCGCATTCTACAGGATCAGATCGCATCACTCAATTCCACAGTGAACGACCTCCGCTCCTCGTTGGTGAATGTTGAACAGGAAGGGAACCGCCTGCGCCTCCTGGTGGATTTGAATCCGGTTGATGAGGATGCAAAGGCAGCAGGAACGGGTGGAGCGGTTTCGATCCCGACAATCCCCGCACTTCTGGATAGTGCAAACCCGGTTCTTGCGAACACCATGGACGTATTGGAACGGTTATCGGGCGAAGTACGGGTTCAGGAACAAAGCTACGGACAGATTTATAAGAAGTACGAATTCAACAAGGCCTATTTTGCAGCCTTGCCCGCGCTGAAGCCGATGGAGGGATATTACTCACGGACAGGGTTTGGACTCCGGATGCATCCGGTCCTCGGAATATTCAAGAAACACGAAGGTTTGGATATCATCAACGACGTCGGTACTCCGGTATATGCCTCCGGGGATGGTGTTGTGGAAATGGCCGAACACAGCGGCGGCGGATATGGAAATGTTGTCGTCATCAATCATGGATATGGTTACCAGACGCTTTACGCACATCTTTCACAAATCCTGGTACGTGAAGGACGGCATGTGAAACGCGGTGATCTTATTGCGAAGAGCGGAAAGACCGGTCTTGTGACCGGGCCCCACCTTCACTACGAAGTACGACATAATGGCGCCTACCAGAATCCGATCGACTACTTTTTGGATGACGTCAGTGCACGCGAGTACCAGCTGAAAATGGCGTCCCGATAGCCGCCTCGGCGAACTTTTCTCTGCGAACATCTGTTATTGGCTTTGGAGCGGAAAACGATTTTGAGGAGCAAAGTTGTATGATTTGGACGATGGAGCTTGCATCGTATCTCGATGAAGCGCCCTGGCCGGCAACAAAGGAAGAACTAATCGATTATGCAATCCGAACCGGCGCCCCCAACGAGGTGATCGAGAATCTTCAAGAGCTGGAGGATGCCGATGAGCCCTACGAAAGTATGGAAGAAATCTGGCCCGATTATCCGACCGACGGGGATTTCTTCTACGAAGATGAAAACGAGTACTAATCTCGCCGCTTGTGCGTAATAACGAAGCCGGGAAGGTGGCGTGAAGAAATCCAGAGGGTGAATCTCCATGTTGTGAAACCCATCCAGCGTTTCGAACGGATGGGTTTTTTGTTGCTTCCGACGGAAACCTGTATTACTCTTGGTATCGGAATGTCGTTATCTTCGGTAGCTGCTCGTTTTGCAGGCATGGCGCTGACGGCGCTGTTCCTCTGTTCTGTTCCGGCATCCGCACAGCCCTCCCTTCCGTTGTCCCGTCTGGAAATTGAAGAGATCACGTTTCACGGGAATACATCATTCGGCGAGGACGTTCTGAAATCCGTCATCAGTTCGCGTGAATCACCGGGGGGTATCACCAAGTTGCTCCATAGTGTGTATGGTAAATTGGGCGCGCCTCCCGAGTACTTCAACGAGTCCATGTTCGACGAAGACCGGGGAAAGTTGAAGGATTTCTATGTCGATAACGGATTCTATGATGCAGACGTTGCCGCCGCGACAAATGTCGACACCGCACACCAATCCGTGCGGCTCGTCTTTACCATCAGCGAACACGAACAGTCTCTTGTCGACTCGATCAGGTATAGTGGTCTCGATTCCATCCCGGCGGACGTGAAGCAGCAGATCAACAATGATCCGCTTCTTCAACGGGGTATGCCGTACCAAAAGGCCCGCGTCTCACAGGAAATTGCCCGGGTTCTCGATATCCTGAACAACTCCGGCTATCCTTTTGCGCGGTTTGATGAGGATCATTCTTCGGCAAAGCGATTTCTTTCAACCAACAAGTTTTCTCTGAAGTATGTCTTCATTCCCGGAAAACAGTTTCTCTTTGGTGAGACCACGGTGCGTGTTGATCCTCCGCGGGACGATATTACGCCGGACCTTGCAACGCGTCAGCTTGATTTCAAGCCGGGAGACACATACAGCCGGGAAAAACGGCTATCGAGTGAGCGCAATTTGAACCGGCTCGGATTGTTCGAAACGGCTCGGATCGAGCCGATCGTCAGCCCGGATTCAATGAGCTCCCGTCAAATACCGATGGACGTCGTCGTCCGCCCGCGTCTCCGCAATGAAGTCTCTCCCGAGGTTCTCGTCTCCGACGAAGGAGGATTCTTCAATCTCGGTGTGGGAGTGGGGTATACGAACAGAAACTTTCTCGGGGATGCACGCACGTTTACGGCCCAGACCCAGATCCGCACGGAAGATATTCTCGGCTGGAACTTCGGTAATATCTTCGGCGGCCAGGGGTTGCGCGATTCAACTGTGAAAGGCGCCATCGAGCTCCAGTTCACCATTCTCCAGCCCTACCTGTTCACGCGCACGCTCAGCGGTTCCTGGACCTCCAGTATCAGCACGGAAAAGCAGCCGGAATATAATTTGTCCATCATCCGGAACAAGATCGAATTGACGAAACAGTTTGCGACATACACCTACGGTTTTGCGGAATGGACACTCATTCGGGAAAACCCGGAAATCCTTCTCTCCACGA